>Ga0265299_10000013_pt1 | contig 339287 bp, 422 predicted proteins | sample AusTroGonzalo_MG_4_FD_193485 | JGI IMG/M metagenome (GOLD analysis project Ga0265299, IMG submission 193485) | Bovine rumen microbial communities from tropical cattle in Woodstock, Queensland, Australia - Gonzalo_02 | ecosystem: Host-associated > Mammals > Digestive system > Stomach > Rumen ... | reverse complement strand
TAGACCTTTGCGTTGCGCTTGTGCGACAGCGACCTGTCGGCAGCCTTCAGTTCGGCAAGCGCCTTCCTGTGGTAGTCGGGAATCTGCACGGCAGTGCCGTCCGACAGCGTGAGGAACGTCTTCATCCCGAAGTCCATCCCGATGGAGGCGTAGCCTTCCCTTTCGAGACGTTCATCGGGGACGTTGCAACATACTGTCAGGTAGTAATAGCCGTCATCATCCCTCTTGACCGTGACGTTCCTTACTTCACCCCACTGACGTGTGAGTTTGAAGCGGAACTTCCAGTTCTTCCCCAGTTTGTTTATGCGCAGTACGCCCTTGTTGCCGATGGCCTCAAGGACATACCCTCCATTGCCCTTGAACAGGACGGAGCCTTTGCCGAACATCCTTCTGTCGTGGGGCAAGCCGCGTCCCTTTATCCTGAATGCTTGTTTCAGGGCGTCCTCGTATCGTTCGCATATTGCCTGGAGCGACTGGGAGTGCAACTTCGACATATACCTGTCCCTCTTTGCCATCTTTGCCATATGATGCTTCAGTTGTCCCTCCGAGACGGACTTTCCGTATCGGTGGTAGTACCTGTGACACAGGGCGACGATATGGTTCCACGTGTGGTTTGCCGTCGTGATGAGAGTCGACAAGGCCTTGTGGTGCTTCGAGGAGTAGAGTCGATATGTGTAGTTGCGTATCATACGTTCTTTTGGTTTTCGATATATCTTCTGACGGATTCCTCGGACAGAACCCCAACGCTCTCGATGAAATACGAACGTGTCCATAAATTGGGGAGCCTGGTCTTGAGGTGTGGGAATTCCGAACGCAGGATATGTGCTGAATGCCCCTTCAGTTGCTGTATTAGAAACTGTGGCGCAATCGTGGGTGGCACGTTCACGAAAAGATGCACATGGTCTGGCATAACCTCCATCGTCACAATCTCGCATCCGAGGGATGCCGACTTTTCCGACAGGAGTTCCTTCAGCCTCGTGTCAATGCCGTCCGTGAGAACACTGCGTCTGTACTTCGGGCACCATATGATATGGTACGCTATCTTATGTACCGCAGTCCTGCTTCGTCTCCATCTGTCAACCGTCTTCATATTAGTCCGTTTTAAAAGTTTCTAATTATAAATATAATGTAATTTTCAAAAATTACAACTTTTTTTATTTTTTTTTTGAAAAATATTTTGTCAATTCAAAAAGACGTTGTATCTTTGCGAGGTCAAACAAGACTGACGTCAATGACAGAGAGAATTAACAATATTATTAACCTAACAAATGGAGAGACGCTTCCTCCCACGGTTGAAACACGTGGGTTTCCGCGTCAGTATTTTTATGGATTACGATAAACTCACACAATTGATAAACAGTCCCGAAGGACAGCAGAGGGCTAAAGAGTTTTTTGAAAAGTTAGACCGCGAGAACAAGGTGAAGGAAAAGTTCTTCGAGCGAATAAAAAATATGACTCCTGATGAACAAGATAAATGGATGAACACCATCATAACCAAATATGATTCCAAACAATATCAAAACCATTGGTACAAACAAGGTATCATACCGCCACAGACACTTTATTACTATATTGCTGAGTTTATGGGAAGATACGGAAAGGTTGTCGGAGAGACAAAGTATGGTGAACCGATATACCAGTACAACCACTGGCGAATGGACTATATGTACGGACAAGGTGAATGTGTATATAACTTTGAATATTCTGCGGAGGATGCTATTACAAACACCTATGTCGGTTCCGACAAATACTGGGAAAACATATTTGAAACTGAGACCAACCGCGACAAGGACTTGCACAATGCGTTCGCTGAACTGCACGACAAACTTGTGAACCAGGTTATTGCCTTCTGCAATGAACATGGCCTTGAAGTTGATGAGTTTACAATTGGAGCCAACGGTATTCTCGGAAGCAAGGATGTTGGGGAATGGACACCAGCCACCGACAGTTATATGTCAATGTATATAAGGTCGGAAGACGGAACTATTGACAGGGAGAAACCTTTTCTTTATAGAATATAGAAAAAAAAATAAAAAAAAATATTTGGCAGTTTCAAAAATAGTTTTTATCTTTGCATCGTCAAATAAGACATAACGTTCTTTGAAAATATTGTGTGTGCTATGGCGAGAAATCCCATAGTAGAATCTCCTAAATTCGGTGGAAATCCTTAGTGTAATAGGACGTAAAGCTATGGACTAAACAATAATGTCCAGGACTATACCGAGCGAAAATGAGACGATGTCTGGAGATACTAAGGACATCTTAAGGCCGTGAAAGAATATCGGTGGAGCACCACCGAGGGTCTCATAATCGTGTAGAGACTGAACGGGAGATACCTAAGTTGGAATTGGTGTATGGTGGACTCACTGGTGAGGAAATATCAAATCCAAAGATGACACGTAGCCAGCACTTACTTCGAAGAATTTCAATATGGTAATGAGACAGTACAGACCACAACAGACAATAGAATATAGGGACGTTAAAAAATGGTGCCTGATGAAATAATTCAGTATTAAATATGTCTCAGCATCACTCATTGTTTGACTATGGCAACATAGAGTGGTTATAAGGATTCACACATCCTTTTTTATTATGTTAAACAAATAAAAAATTAAATATGGCAAACTATTTTATATCGGATTTACATTTTGGGCACGAGAATTGCCTGTTATTCGACAACAGGCCGTTTACTGACATTGACAAACACGACACCGAACTCATAAGGCGTTGGAACGAGGCAGTGAACATTGACGATGACGTATATATCCTCGGTGACATATCGTGGAAAAATACAACCGCCACAATCAACATACTTGAGATGCTTAACGGACACAAGCACTTCATCGTTGGCAACCACGACCACAAGTTCCTCAAGAGCCTGGAGTTCCGCAAGTGCTTCGTGGAAATAGCAGACTACAAGGAGTTAAGTTTAGGAAAGGATATGTCAATCGTTCTCAGCCACTTTCCGATTTTTTCATATAGAAATTTATTTAGAGGATGGATTCATCTCTACGGGCATGTCCATATGAACATAGACTACTGGGAGTATGAAGCACATAAGCGTAGAACAAAGGAATTATATGCAAAGAAGGACGGTATCCTTGCCGAAGATGTGTTCAACGCTTTCAACGTGGGTTGCATGTTACCCTATATGGACTATACTCCGAGAACTTTGGAAGAAATATTGGAAGCAAACTAATTGAAAAACTTACGACTATGAAAATTAAGAGTTTTGATTACATCAAGAGAGACGTTCCAAACATGAGTTGTGGAACTGGCTATTCGGAAGCCGACCATTTTCATATTACTTGTGATAATGGTTTTGAAACAAATGTCACCATTGACATATGGTACTTGACAGAAAAATCCTCTGAACAGGAATTTGTCAAGGTAATGCACAAGACATTTGGTAATGAACTAGAAAATTTGCCAGAAGCATTTGAAATGTACAAACAAGCATTGAGACCATATCATTGTCCTTGGTTCTGGTGTGAAGAAGAAAACTAAAAAATGAACTACCCCCACCTGTGGACGCGCGGGTACTTCTGCGGGACTGTCGGCGTCATAAGCGAGGAGAAACTGAAGGACTACATCGAGAAACAAGGATGAAAAAAAAAATAAAAAAATGTTTGGTGATTCCAACCAAACATTATATCTTTGCACCGATGAATTTAATAAAAGGAAGAAATATTACACCTGTTTCATATGCCACCCTAAAGGGATGGCATCTTTCACAGGTTATTTTTGTAAATTTAGGATTTTTTATTGATGCAATGAAGGAGGAATAAACTATGAATTACGAAAAAGCATACAAAGAAGCTCTTGAAAGAATGAAATCATGGGCAAGAGGTGAACACCCAGAATGTTTTAGCGAAGCAAAAAAAGCAGCAGAATTTATATTTCCAGAACTCAAAGAATCTGAAGATGAGAAAATAAGGAAATCATTAATTGACCTTATCAAAGGAATTGATTCTTGGAATTATTTTCTTGGTATTAGTAGGGAGCAAATGATTTCTTGGCTTGAGAAACAAGGTGAACAGAAACCATCTTGGAATGAGATAGATGAAAAGAATCTGAGTACTATTGTTAATGTAATACATGGCGGAACTCATTTAGCTTATGAAAATGAGATTGATTGGCTCAAATCCCTCAAAGACAGAATAAAAGGAGAATAAACCATGAACTACGAAGAAAAATACAAAGATGCACTTGAAAAGGCAAGGGCTTTTTATGAAACAAAAAGTCCTGATTGTTTAATCTTGGAATCAATCTTCCCCGAACTTGTGGAAAGTGAAGATGAAAGGATAAGGAAAGAACTGATTGAGGCATTAAAACAACTTGACAGAGAAAAAACTCCAGTTGACTCATATCAGTATTTGGAATGGGTTTCTTGGCTCGAAAAACAAAATCATGACGGCAAAAAGTGGATATATGAAGATGTTTACATTAAGGAAAAAGAAGAGATATATCAAGATGGTGTAGACGACGTACTTGAAAATCCACAAAAGTATGGACTTGAAAAACAAAATGAACGGAAACCAATAGAATATGTTGTTCCAGAAACTCCAATTAAAGATTCGGAAGCGGTTACATCAAGAATGAAATATATTGATGAAAACTTAAAACCAATCGCAGAATTTATAATAGATTATGCTAATTGGGATTTAAGAAAGGATGAATGGAACCACCCAGTAGCAACAGTTCCTTTGTTTAGGGTATTGGATGCTTTAGTTCAAAATGGAGAACAATATTCCGAAAAATACCATGTGGTTGAAAACCAAAAAACTATTGGTGAAAGTCTCAACATATCAACAACTGAAGAATGTGAAAAATATCATAAGGCTATTGATAGTTGTCTTGACAATAAAGAAGTTATTAATATGTGCCAACCAAAGTTTAAAGTAGGCGACTATGTTGCTAACGATGATTCTTCTGTTGTTGCTCAAATTGAAGGTGTTTCAACCAATGGTTATTATACATTCAAAATAATAAAACCATCAATTTCATACACAGCACCCAACTGTGAGTTCGTAGATAGATATTATCATCTTTGGACTATAAATGATGTCAAAGAAGGTGATGTGGTTGCAAATGAAACGATAGTTTTAAATGATACGATAGTTTTGATTGTTGACCATTTAGGAACTTTTGAAAATAGACCGATAATTTATAGTTGGTATTTTGCAGATTCTAATAAATTCTATGGGATTGGTCCAAGTAAACCTGATAGATGGGAAGTAGAAGGATTTACTCCAGCAGCCAAAGAACAGCGTGACTTGTTATTCAAGAAAATGCAAGAAGCAGGTTATACATGGGATGCAGAAAAGAAAGAGTTGAAGAAAATTGAACAGAAGCCTTTTGATTATGAGAATGCTAATATCCAGCAGAAAGACTTTGCACCAAAAGCAGAACCGAAGTTCAAGGTTGGTGATTTGATTGTACATGATATGTCAGATGGCAGAAAAGTTATAAGACAAATTGTTGAAATGACAAACAAGAGTTATATTCTTGATGGTAAAAGTTTTAACGCTTTTTATTTCGATGACTTAGAAAACGACTATCATTTATGGACAATCCAAGATGCAAAGGATGGTGATGTGCTTGCTTTTGACTGGACACAAGATAATGGTGCATCTCATTGGCAAAAAATTGTAATTTTCAAAGGCTTAAATAAAGACGGTATTGAGGGATATGGTAATACATTCAAGAATGGAAAATTGGTATTACAAGAAGAGGTACCATATTATTCAAAAACATGGACAATAACTTTGAAGCCCGCCACCAAAGAACAACGTGACTTTTTGTTTCAAAAAATGGAAGAAGCAGGTTATACATGGGATGCAAAAAAGAAACAACTAATTAAGAATATGTAATATGACACGAGAAGAAGCAAAACAGATTGCTCTGGAAATGATAGATGCTGAAATTACCAAGCATGGCGAAGAGGGTATTTTTATGCGCGCGCCAAAAATTGGTAAGAATAGCTGGACAAACAAAGAGGCTAGAGAATCTATCTTAGAAGACAAGCCTCTTGAAGACTCCTGTGGGTATAATCTAATTGATACAGTTTTAGCATATTATAGATATAAAGGAGAATAAATTATGACAAACGAAGAAAAACAACTATTACTGAAAACCCTTTGCGCAATGTTGCCTTATGGCGTGAAAGGAAAGATGGAAACCACCGACGGCAACGGACAGGAAATTACGGATGATGGGGTGCTCAATAGCGTCTTCATCGATGAGTACGGTGCGACATACATCTGCATTGAAGGTGCTGAGTACGAACTTGAAAATGTCAAGCCTTACCTCCGCCCAATGTCAAGTATGACGGACGAGGAATGGAGAAAGATGCACAATTGTTGTAATGCAATTCTTATGTGTGATAAACGGATTTGCATTCAAAAAAGCAAATTTGGAAGTTTTTCTGAATTACAAGATGCCTATACGACAATTGATTGGCTTAATGCCCATCACTTTGATTATAGAGGCTTGATTGAGATGGGCTTGGCGTTGGAAGCCCCAAAGGGAATGTACAATTTTTAAATAATGGCAACAAGGGAATAAAAAATTGAAAAATTCCTTGGCCATATCAAAAATAGTATTTACCTTTGCATCGAATTAAAAAAAATAAATTGTTTAACTAAAAAATTAAAAAGTATGGCAATGGAAGAAAAACAACTACTACTCAAAGACCTTTGTGCAAGGTTGCCTTATGGAGTAAAATATTGCAGGTATTCTTGGAACTATGAGTGGGACCAAGAAATGCCCGTTGTTGAAATTCTGGAAGACATAGACAAGGATGGATACATCAACTACCGTAAAGTTTATAAGGTAGAAGACATCAAGCCATACCTCCGTCCAATGGAGAGTATGACTGAAGAAGATTTAATTTCCTATGCCAACTATGACTTTGCTAATGACGATACTTACAAGATAGTTGACTACCGTTGCCCACCAGGAAGGGGCTTCATAAATCTTTATTGTTCATCAATACGCCACCCCGAAGAACGACCAGTAATTTTTCAAAGGACAAGAACTTCACCATTGGAAAATTGGCGAGGAATTGATTGGCTTAATGAACATCATTTCGACTATCGCAACTTGATTAAAATGGGCTTAGCAATCAAAGCGCCCGATGGAATGTACAACTTTTAAACGAAAATTATTGGAGGAATAATACTTATGACAAACTTAATCGAAATCTTAAAGGATTGCCCCAAGGGACGCAAACTCTATTCCCCTTTATACGGGGAGGTCGAACTAGACCGCATAAACATCAACAACGGCTCAATATACGCAAAATACCTAGACTGCGGTAATAACTTTGCAGTATTCAACGAAGAAGGTCAGGTCTGGGGCTACGAAACTGGCGAATGTATGCTATTCCCATCCTCAATTAAGAAATTATGGAACTGCTGGCAACCAGTCCTGTTTGAAAAGGGAGACATAATACACATGGACGGCCACCACGACATAGCATTCCTATATGACGGTTATGATGTTGACGGATATTATGGAGTTAATGAAGGTAACTTTAGAATACCATTGGATATCGAGGACTATCGCTTCGCCACGGAAGATGAAATCAAACAATTCCAAACTGATATGGAAGCAAAGGGCTACAGGTGGAACGAGGAGACAAACCAGGTTGAAAAGATAGAAATTCCAACCAACAACCCAAAGTTCAATGTGGGCGACTGGATTGTGAATACAGGGAGAAGCGTAAGAAAAATTGTTGAAATTGACACCACCCTCAACGACTATCTTACCATAAAGGACTGTGCGAATAAAACCGAAAACCTTCCAATCAAGTACGCTGAAGAAAACTATCACCTATGGACAATAGAGGACGCAAAAAGAGGTGACATCCTCTATGGTGAAGTTCATGGAAGTAATATATATAGGGCACTATTCATATATAGTGGTCATTTGCTTGAAGATACAACCAGTCCTGATTACACCTGTGCATTGGACGGGTGGGGACTGCAAGTCTTTAACGAAATTGCACTATCAAAAACCAAATTGTCCCCAGAAACAATCCGACCCGCAACCGTTAACGAAAGAACCGAACTCCAGGAGGCAATCAAAAACAACGGCTATGAAGTCACATCTGACAACCGCGTGATAAAGTCATCAGTAGTTGAAGAGATTACACCGCCAGAACCCATAAGGCAATACAACCATGAAAACCTCGCCAAGGAACTCGAAACTATCTTTAACCAATACGGCATTGATACCAGACTCAATATGCGTGACTACCTCATCGCCGACCATATAATAAAATATATTGACAACCTTGGAGAACTTCTGAAACAACAAAAACAACTGGAGAAATAACCATGAAACTCGCAATAACACTACAGATAATCCTGCCAGTCCGTCTGGAATAACAAGTCGACAACTAATGCGACACCGAACACCAGGTGGATACTTATTTGGAACAGTTCAAGCCAAATAACACTGACTAATTCAAAAACAAAAAAAAGCACCCCAATTATTCGAGGTGCTTTTATTATTTTAGACTATTATTATCAAATAATCCACCTATTCAACAACCTTGTACCTTCCCTCCTTCAAGCATTCAACCATATAGGTGAAGGAAACATATATGTTGTTCATGTCATTGGCGGTAATAGTTGGCTTTTGGGGTAGCCCATAAAGAACTGATACGGTATTATTCCACATATCTACAGCCTTATTGGTAATACCCAACATTATATAGCACAGCATCCCGAACAGATATGGCGTCCCAATATACCAAATCTTGTTGAATCCTATTACATTCCCTTCATACATCGGTTCCTTACCGTCAAGCCATACAATATCCGATGGTATCTTGTCCCAGTTCTCATACAGCCAGTCATACGCCTTGAACATCTTTCCTATGTTTGATTCACTATTCAACATTATCGGATAACATACCTGTCGGGTGCCACTGGGGGTATCAAAATTATAGGTTTTATTGATTTCTTCACAGTGACTCCAGTCTATACCGACATAGTCATCGCCAGTGACCCACACATCATCAATCGTAAAACTATTAGGCCAAGTGCCACCAGTAGGCTGTTGGGCATACATAACATAATTATAATTCCCACTCTCAGCAGGCCGCCAACCGTCATTAGAAGCCAAATCATAATTGAATTGGTCGACCCACCTTCCAAACACATCTCCCATATTATCGCCTTCAGTGCTACTGAACCTCATATTAAGAGCATACTCGTATCTTGGGTCGGTGTTAACATTAAATGCAACAGTACTACCATCCGAATCAACAACACTCAGATAAACATTCGTATCCCCAGCCAAAGGTATCGGTTCGCTATATATCCCCTCGCATCCATATTCATATACATTACCGTCACAGTAGTCAAATGACCCGTCAGAACTTTCAAGCCTATAATAGAACTCCCTCTCAATAGGACTCTCAATATACAGCATATTCCCATATCCGTTGACAGAAGGCATAACCATAGCCTTGATGAAGTTGTACTCGTCCATATTAATTGGGTTGCCAGAATCTTCATTCCACCCAGTGGGTTCACCACCATTCACCGAGTAGCACTCGTACTGCGAATAAGGACTGACAATAGAATTGAAGGTATACTTAACCAACCCGTCCGACAACACTGTAACAGTCATCGTACCCTCATTATATCCTCCTGGAAGACCTTCCGAAAACGATACCTTCCCCATATACGCCCTGCCAGTCTCAGGATGGGACATCGCAACCCTTGAAACAAACTCACCGAATGTCACATCACCTTGTGGAGAGGGGGTAAATAATTGTAAATTTGAAGTCATAATATTATATTTTTTTCCATATAAATAGTACACAAGAGAACTTATTGGCAATATTATTTCATATATGCAAGATGTATAAGTAAGGAACGGCATGGACGGACTTGGAGCAACGGATGGATGGGCAATACAACACACGCATACGGGAAGGTCGCCACGCTGGGTGGGGTGATGGGGCAACCGATGGCGACGTTTTGGTAAGAGTACGGTCTGACGGACGGCATTGGTGGCTGATAGCCCGTCCGTCTGCTACAGGACGTTCGGGTTGGGACGGTGTGGTTGGGGGACGTCCGTTGGGAAGGAGGGTCTGGTTGGAGGGAGGGAGGTCAAAATTTTTTGGAAAAATTTTTCTGGAAAAATTTTTTGAGGGGACGCATGGGGAACCGTCGCCCCCAAAAAGCCACAAAAAAGGGAGGGGTGTGAGTAAGGGGTTACGGAGGTAGGGGTATGTAGGGAGGGTATCGGTAGGGGTGTTTAGAGGGGGTATTCTGGGACTTTTATGCGGTGCGTGGGAAAACTATTAGCAAAAAATAATATCGTCTAAAACTATTGTCAAAATCGTTCTATTGTGGGATGGATATTTTTCAAATAGATTTATATGCAACCAACCAATTTTGAACGTTTCAGCTTCTGCAAGGTTATATAATATAATGTAATTTGAAAGTTAAAACAATTTAAAATATTAGTAAAATGAAAGTATCGGAAAATTTATTCAGCACCTACACAATTGGAAGTAAGGGTTTAGTAATTGAGTCATTGACAACACCATCAATGAACAAGACGGGTAATCCATTTTTAAATAGAGTGCAGAAGCACACTTGGTATACCAATGCTTACTTTGGATGTCGCTACGGCAATTGTGTGACGAACTACGGCAATCGACAAGGCATTGCAGAAACATACGAACCAGCGCCATTACCAAACTGGGCAAATAGGGTAAATAAATTCTTCATTGAAAAGAAATCAAGTGGAGATATGTACCTTACCTTTACACTTGAAAAGGACACAACCGAGCGCACTATTTGGCTGCTTGATGGTCGTGCCGCAACACCGAGCGAGGTAGAGGAAATCAAAACCTTCTTGGTAAAGAAAAGTGAAAATAAGAGACAAGCCGCCTATGGACTGCACGGAAGCGACCAAGTTGATTTCCGTATGGTGAATATGGAGAACATCATCTCCGTAAGGCAAGGCAGTCGCACCTACTACGAAAGATAACCTAACCAACCGAAGCCGTCTGGGGATTTTCTCGGACGGCTTTTAAAAACTATATGGCGATGAGATACGCATTATATTGGACTTGGAAAGATGGTATGAAGGATACTACAATAGTTAATGGTGCAATGGAAAGAGACCTTGAAATCAAGGATATGATTAGGAGAGGCGAATTCAAGGAGATATCATATTGTACCATCTACGCAAGCGGAGAGTACGGAAAACGCAAGTATGTACTCGTTTGAGTACATATGGATTTATGTGAAACAACACCTCCCGAAAATGAACGTTTCAGCTTTTTATATCTTATATAGATTTATGTAAAAACCAATAAAATATAGGACATATGAGAAACATTTTTAGCACAAGGGATAAGAAATCCTATAGGGATGACGCAATTGAACTCTTGAAAAGGGAAGAGGGTATTGCATTCCCGACTGACGATGAAATAAAATGTGAAATCGACAACCTAATCGATAGCGATTGGGATATCGTAAGAGAGGAATTGAAGTCGTTCTTCAAGGACGGAAAGGCATACCTTATCGTTGGCGAGTGCGGACTATGGGATGGAAAGTTTAAAGGCGGTAAGTTGGTTTACGGCTATGATGGTGTAAGGAAGGCTTGGGCGCACGATGACTATTGGGACTTTGAAATATATGAGGTGAACAAGGGCGGCTATGGCGAATTCCACGTTAAAGGCTACCACCACGATGGGTGCGACCATTGGGTAGTCAAGGAGGTGACTGAAGATGGAATTAGGCATTATAATAAATGGAATTATAACCTTGATGACAAAAGAAGTGAGGAAGAGGTACACAACATATTATGGACGAATTCACACTATTCCAAGAACATTAATTTTTGCAAAAGCACTTGGGGATTTTGAACGTTTCAGCTTCGGGAGGGTTATATAGTATAATGTGAAACGTTTAACCAATAAAAAGTAAGATTATGAAAAGTGAGAGATTTTTGGAAATCGGAAAGGGATATGAAGTGATTTCGCAGTCGTTAAAGAGAGAAACCATTGCTTATCTCAAGAAGGTATGCGAGGAGAATAACGGCACGTTCTCGTTGGAAGATGCTGACCTTTATGTTGTTGTCACATACGATGGCGGAGGACATCCTGAACGGAATAGCAATGCCTTTGCACAAGTGTATGATGTTCACCTTGACGAAGAAGGTAACGTTGAACTTGCAATTGAGGAAGACGAACACTATGAAACCTACCGCATATGTGATGTCGGTGAATTGTACAGCATTGCCTATCACATCCATAGTTACTTGGAACACATTGATTATCCCAAGAAGTTGCGTGAAACCTTGCAGAAGGAATATGACGAATACAAGGCAAAGCATATCTTTGAGCCAACTTTTGCCAATGTATTCATTAGGTGGAATGACGATGATATGGAAGATAGCGAATTCAGCCTTGCCACCATCAAGTTGAATACCGATGTGGTGTCTGACGAGGATGATGAAATCACCTTCTACTGCGATGGGATTGATGAACTCAAGAAGTTGACGAATCCCTACAACAAGGAGGATTTTGTGGTAGTCGGGTTTGATAGTTTTAGTGAAAAACTTTAAGGCTGGCTTATGGGACGCAAAAAGATAAATCTTGAAGGCTTTGTGCCAAGAGGTGCAAAGTGGTTAAATATGAAAATAATTGTCAAGGTTGGGACTGCAAACAATTTAATAAAGGCATTGCCAACCTTAACTCCCAAATATGTCAAGTTAGATAATTTGGCGGTAAATGAAGACAATATAATTTCATTCTCATTGCGCACGACCAAGCCAGACCTATTTATGCTTATGCTGAAAACTGCAAGGCATTCAATAGCCAACGGCATAATGTTCAAGGCTGTTTTTAAGGACTTGAAAAACACTATTGATTGGTGCGGTTACTACGAAACCAATCCGACCAGTACCATTGAGGGTTCAAGATACACCAACAAGGAACGGCTTAACCAAATGGTAAGAACATATTTCCCTTAACTATATTTTAATAGTTTAACTGATGATGGGGCAATCGTTCATTCGGTTGCCCCTATTTTTTTTTATTTTCCCCCTCCCGAAAATGAACGTTCCAGCTTTTTGGGGGTTATATAGATTTATGTGAAACTTAAAAACAATTTTATGGAATTAGAAAGAAGAATAACCGAAACTATCAGGGACATTCAAGTTGCATTCGGAAAACATATCCAATACAACTCTTGGACAAGTGGTAGTGTGACGGAATGTTGTCCGATAACCGTTTGGTCAAGGACAATTGAAGTCCAATTGAAAACTAACGATAAGAGACACTTTCCGCAGAAGGTCTTGGACAAGTTTGTTGCAGAACACAAGGATTTGTTGAGGTCGGCACATTTCGTAAGGAATGATGGTAGTTGTCCGAGCGAGTTAGTTTTCACATTTCATAACCCAATAGGAAACTGAACGTTTCAGCTTCCGAAAGGTTAGATAGATTTATGTGAAACGCAAACAGATGTTTAACAATTAAAATAGAATTAGTATGAAGAGGTACACAGTAAGATTATTTTATCACACCTATTGTGATATTGATGTTGTCGCAAAAAACGAGGCAGAAGCAATAGAGATTGCATACCAAACTGACAGCGGTTCGCAGTTGGTGGACAATCTTGAGGAATGTAGCGACCCCGAATGCGAAATGAATGGGGTTGTTGTTGATTCTGCTTTATCCGACATAATAAAGAAACAAGCGGAAGAGATTGCAAATATGTTGGAAAAAATCGGTGATACCGAGTTTGACCTTTACGATAGGGTTATCGTCCTTGCTGACGGAAAGCCGTATGAAATAGGTGGCATATCATACCATAAGGCTTATATTAACGAAAAGGAATGGACTCCGAGCATTTGCTTGTGGGTTGATGACAAAGTTTTCTTTACACCACAACAAGTGTCAAGCGACCTAACACCAATCCTTGATGAAGTAAAGGAAACTTGCAGAAGAATAAAAAAAGAAGATGAATAAACATTAAATCACGTCCCCCGAAAATGAACGTTTCAGCTTCGGGGGACTTATATAGATTTATGCGAAACGAAACAAGAAGTATAACCAATAAAACAATAAAACTATGAAATTTAAATTAAATCATTACAACCAGTATGAAAGCATCGGTGCTTTCAAGTTATCAAAGGAAAAGACACCGATTGCGTTTCAAAACAAGGTTGACGAACTTGTAGAAGAGGGTATGAGTGTTGAGGACGCAGAAAAGTTTGTTTCCAAGACTGAATTTGAACTTGAAATCTACTATCAACAAGGTTGGGGACTTTTTGCAGTTGAAACTGATATCGTTGAGAACTGCGAGGAAATTATGTCTCCCTACAATGGCGATGTTGCAAGACTTGAATAATAATAACAATAAAAAAAAAGAAAGGGAAATACCATGAGAAACTTATTTTTTGAAATGCCCGATTTCGTCTGCAACCACGATTTGCACAAGTGCGAAATCACCTACAAGGCAAACTGCAAGGAAACAACGATTGAAGCGTTCTTTACTGATGAACGCATTGCCGATAACGATATCCCCGAAGGTCTTTTCAAGTATGAAATCCGTTCTGCTGACAACAGCGAAGAATGGGCTACTATTGAACGGAGAGTAGGCGTAAATCATATTGCAACGATTGTCGTTGACACCCCAATTGAATTTGAGGTACACGAAAACAACGACTGCTACAACGAGATTGTTGACTACGATGTTGACTACGGAGACGATTTGGATGACGAATTCTAATGTACTCGTTTGAGTACACCTCCCGAAAATGAACGTTTCAGCTTCGGGAGGGTTATATAATATGATGTAAATTGAAAATGTTAAACTAATTAAAATAGAAAGGGATAGAGATGAAAAGGTTTATTGTGACGTGTACGATGATACACAACGGCATAATGTTCGTTGATGCTGAAAATAGCTTTGAAGCACTTGACATTGCACAAAACAAACTATATGAAAATGTTGACTGCATTAATTGGGACTTTGGTGAAGCAACGGCAGACTATGCTGAAGAAGAAGTAATTCTTGACGGCGATGTTGAAGAAGACAACCCTACCACACCGCAACCCAAATACAAGGTTGGCGATGTTCTTATCTCCAACGACAACATAGAAGTTAACTTTGCCATAGTAGGTATAACCGATGATGGTGAATACGAGTGTAGCGATGGCGAGTATGAAAAGATTGATGACCTTGACTATAGCGAGGAATATCACCTTGCAGAAGATTGGGAACTCAAGATAATAAATGAGGTAAAAGTGGAGTACCCCAAATACAATGTCGGAGACTATCTCATATCAATTGATAGTATTAAGCGTTATGGGTTAAATTCTGACAAACTAATCCTATTCCAAATAACCGACATAAGAGATGGTAAATACATTACCAGCGATGACAAGGAGGATGATATAGAATATCTTGACATTAATGGCGATTTCCGTCTTGCAACCGATGAAGAAATAAAGCAATACTATCAAGCACGCCACAAGTACAATGTGGGAGATACTATAGGTCCTTTATCAAGAAATGGCGAATATGAGAAGATAATTGAAATTGAAAATGGTGTATACACTTTTGAAAGTCTCGGTGCTGCAACCATTGAGAGCATTGACAATGACAAGGATATTTCCACAAAGGAAAAGGAATACACCTTTGCAAAAACCGACCTCATGCCCTTTGACAAGGTACTTGTAAGGGACGATGAAAGTTGCACTTGGATTGCCGACTTTTTCAGCCATATACCGACAGATAATAATGGCTATCAATATGTCACTTGTGGTGGTGTATATTGGGAACAATGCATCCCCTACAATAGCGAGACTGCACATCTGATAGGTACGACAAGCAACTACAACGGCAAATACAAGACTTGGTAATTCTCTAATCGTTCATTTATATTACTTTTTCCCCCATCGGACTACCTAATGTCCTTTGGGGGTTTTTAAAATGTAAATACTTTATCCATAATAATTTAAGTTGTTTTTTTGTTATCAATCCCGATGAAATTATTTTATTTTGTCGGGATTTTTTTTAAGCAACCTATGGATTTTGAACGTTCCAGCTTTCATCAACTTATATAGATTTATGTGAAACGAAATAATTAAATAACTTAAAAAATAGAAAGGGTAATATTATGGAAAACATTAGCAAGTATGAGGAACTATTGAAATCAAACTTTCACAAGGTGGTTGAATACATCAAAGCGACCTACCCCCATGCGATTGAACGCAGTTACACAAAAACCATTAAGTGCGATGCACCGCATCACGTATATTACACTTGCTACATTGAACTGAAAGACGGCAAAGTGTTATATCGTACTGGTTCGCATGGTTGGGACAGTCATGATGATATTTATGACGATGAAACACAAACTTGGAATCATTCATACAACAAAGAATATTATTTACATAGGCTTGAAAGATTCCTCAATGAATGGGGTGCGCAAAAGGCATATATCCATATGACGCTTGCACCATACGAAAGCCAATATAATTTTGAAATATAAAATTATAAAACAACCTATTCCTCAAAAGTGAACGTTTCAGCTTCGGGAGGGTTATATAGATTTATGTAAATTGAAAAGATTAAACAATTAAAAATAGAAAGGGAATAGACATGAAAAACAATGTAAGAGAATTAATGCCGACCAATGGTCGCAAGTCGTTCTATGGCAAAGCACTTGTTGAACGCAAGGAAAATGGTAGCGAGGTGTTGTATAGTTACAACACGCCAATAATTGAGCGCACCGCAAATGGCGACCTCATTCCTCTGGCAGTTGAAAATGTGTTGAGTAATACAACTTGCACACACCTCAAATCATTCTGCGGTCTTAACAAGAAGGAATACCGAAAATTGTTATACAAGGCTGACATCAAGCGAAAGCCAGCCTTTGTGGAAACTGGAAACCGTTTCATGGACTTGGGTAGAAAGTTGTGGGACGAAAGCCTTGACTACCTCAAGAAACTTTGTGAGGAAAACGGCACAATCAACTTTGAAGTGCTTGACATTTGCGTTGCAGTCACCTACGATGGTGGCAATCACCCCGAATATGCTTCAAATGCATTCTCCGATGTAATTGATGTACACCTTGACAAAAACGGCAATGTTGAACTCTGCACAGAGGATTGCTATGAGTATGAAGTTGATAGAGTTTGCGCCGCCGAACTTTACGGAGTGGCAATGGAAATCTACACCGCACTGCAATACGATGGTCGCACCTACAAGGAAATCGAAAAGGATATAATTGAGGGCGATTATGCTTAACCTTACCAACAGCCAAAGGGGACGGACTTGTTAAAGGGTTCGTTTCCCCTTATATTGTACTCGTTTGAGTACACCTCCCGAAAGTGAACGTTTCAGCTTCGGGAGGGTTATATAGATTTATGTAAATTGAAAAGATTAAACAATTAAAAATAGGAGATATTATTATGGACGAAAAGAAAAACACAAAGAAGTATTTGGTGTTCTACGATGTGAACGCAAGAGATGATAGTGATGTATTTGGTATTGCACCTTTGGAATTGTCGTATGAGAGCAATCCTATCAAGACATTGATAGATAAAAATGTACCAATCCACAAGGTATATTGTTTGAACGATGGTTCTCGCTTGGCTGATATGATAGATTTTGCTGATGATTTCAACCACGAAGAAATCAGCGACCAATGGTGGTCAATAATCATTGAAAGCACTGATGACGAGATTATGGAATGGTGGTGGTGTGAGGATGGTGAAGATGAAGAAGAGGACGAAGACGAAGATGAGAGGGACGATGAATAAGTCCCTCCCGAAAATGAACGTTCCAGCTTCGGGGAACTTATATAGATTTATGTTAAACTTAAAAAAGAAAGGGACAAGAAAATGTTGTATCAAGTAACAAAGATGTATCCGCCACGCACCTTATATATTGAGGTAGAAGCAGAAAACGAGGACGAAGCAATAGAAATCGCACAAGAATATGATGACGATGAATGGGGTGAAAATCCCAACGATGAATATCTTGATGCTGATTATGAAGCAGAGGAAATAGGATAATATGAAACACCTCCCCGAAAATGAACGTATCAGCTTCGGGGGACTTATAAACTAATATGAAAATTGAATAAATGTTAAACTTAAATTTATTTTATTATGGCAAGAATTATTAATTTGAACACAGCAGAGGTTATTAACAACAACGAAGCAACCATCAAGGTATCGGCTGCACAGCCAGTTGCTTGGCAAGGTATTCAAGGTTGCAAATCGTTCAGCACTCCCGTAACAATCAACGAGGCAGTAGAAGCCGTTGGTGCTAACTACAATGTTGAGAAGCAGAGCCTTCTCCGTGTAAGTGACGAAATCGCAACCAAGATAAGAAACAACGAGGCATTTGACCTTGAGGTGTCAGCAGATAACCTTATAGATTCGCACAAGGCAACCGTCCGCATGGACTCAAACAAGACATTGGGAGTTGTCGGTGCTGACTATGGTGTCGTACAAAACACCAAAGCCTTTGAGTTCATCGACCTTATGACAAGCGGCTCAATCGGTGGCGAACAAAGACCAATCATTGAGACTGCGGGCATCCTAAAGGGAGGTGCAAGAATGTATATAACTGCAAAACTCCCCGAAAACATACGCATTGAGGGAGACAACGATGGTATTTCGGACTACCTTCTCTTTACAAATACCCACGATGGTAGCGGTGCGGTTGAATGCTTGTTCACACCAATTCGTGTCATTTGCCAGAACACTCTCAACATGGCATTAAGGGGCGCAAAGAACAAACTCGTCTTCAAGCACACAAAGAATGTCGGTGACCGATTGGATTGGGAACGCCAAGAGAATGTGCAACGAGCAGTTGCAGTCCTTGAGATGCACAAGAGATACAAGACTCAGTTCATTGAGGATATGACAAAGTTGAGGTCGCAGACTATCAGCGAGAGCGATGCAATGAAGTTCGTCACACAAATCTTCTGCACACCAGCCGAATTGAAACTCATTGAACAGAACAACGGCAACCCATATGGTGTTGAGGAAATCTCCACACGCAAGCGCAACCAAATCACCGACCTTATGAATGCCATTGAGAACGGCATCGGTCAGCACGAACATCGTGGCACAAAGTTGTGGCTGCTGAACGGACTCACGACTTTCTACGGCAACAACAAGAAGTGGACTACCGCAGAAGACAAGTACAACTCAATCCTTGATGGTGATGTCGCAAGGAAAGTTCAAAAGGGTTACGACTACCTACTTGCTTGCTAATTCTACCATAATAATTTAAGTTGTTTAATGTTACGAATGCCCATTGCTTTTTGGCGGTGGGCATTTTTTTATGTGTACTCGTTTGAGTACATATAGATTTATATGAAACAACACCTTCCCAAAATGAACGTTTCAGCTTCGTGGGACTTATATAAATTTATGTGAAACTTAAATGAAATGGTTATGGAAAAGACAATAACAATAGGTAGATACCCTTATAGGTTTGAAATAAAACTGACCTTTGGAACATTGTATGATATGTTAGACAACTGCATACGAACAGTGAAGGGTTGGGGTGGTGTTGATGTCTATCTCGGTGGTACTTTCAACGAAAAAATGAATAAAATCGGTGGAAGACGGGCGGCATTTATTAATGTGGGTGTTGAGTTGAATTTAAAAGATGGGAGATTTCCAACTACAGCCGATAACATTGAAACAGCCAAAGGGTTAAATATTCATTGTTGGGGAAGTGAACAATGTTATATCAATTCATTTGACGATGAGATGAAACAAGGGTTTTACCCGATAAGTGCTGATTGGGACGGAAATGTATATGAGGCTGATTTTAATGAACGCGGTGAGAGAATATATATAAAAACAAAAGATTTTGTATATTAGACCTCCCCGAAAATGAACGTTTCAGCTTCATGGGGGTTATATAGATTTATGTAAATTGAATGTTAAACATTTAAAAATAGGAGATAAAAAATGGTAAAGACTGTAATTAACAATTCGGACAATTATGAACACCTTTGCAATGTAAAACTTTCAAAGGATAAATACCCAATCGCTTTTAACCACAAGGTCAATGAATTGGTTGAGCAAGGAATGACCCCCGAAGAAGCAGAGAGATATGTGACTGAATCGGAGATTGAACTTGAAATATATTATCAAGAGGGTTATGGACTATTTGCTGTTGAAACAGAGTTCTGTGAATGCACGGACGAAATGTTTTCTCCCTACAACGGAGAGAAAATGGTCTATGTGCCAACCGAAGACTAATAGGCACTAATGTTAAATGATTTAAAATAGAAAGGGAATTATTATGGAAGAAAAGAGATTTAGATTTGAAAAGGGTTGTGCAATTACAGACCCTTCATTTGCTGTAGACGCCAAATGGTTTTCCCAGACTTGGGGAGAGAAATACAAGTATGAAGAAGGCATCATTGAGGATGTGATGATGAATGTAAACATCCCCAACGGAGGAATGCTTATTACACGCTACCTTGAGCCGAACAAGACCAAGTTCATAAAATGCGATGACACACTCGCCATCATCAATATGGGTAGTGAACATTTTACTGACCACTATCTCAAGGAACGCCTCCACGAGGACAACTACATATTGTTTGAAGGAAGCGGTTGGGGTTTCATAAGGAATGTGGACAACTTGTATGTTTCAATACAATTGGACTTTGATGACGGAAGGACACAAGACTTTACCATTGAACTGACCGATGACTGCATTGATGGTATTGATGACATGATTATCAAGAGGCTTTCCAACATCATGGAGTATTCGGATGCCCAAGCAATCGCATATTGTATATGCGATGAGGTTGCTGAAGATGTGAAGGAAACTGCTGACCCGCATAATTGGCACTCTGGTGATGTTGATATTGCATTAGTGAGGGTGCTGAAGAAGAGGCTCGGAATTGAGGAATAAAAAGTTTTGTACTCGTTTGAGTACAACCTCCGAAACTGAACGTATCAGCTTCGGGGAGGTTATATAGATTGGTGTAACTTAAAAATATTTATATTATGGAAGGAATTGTAATAAAGAGAAACCCGAACGAGGAAAAGTTATTGGAAACGCCAATACGCAAGGAAGTTGTGCAAGCAGTTGTTGATGCTTTTTTGAAAGGCGGACATTTTATTTCCTCAAAAGTTTACGCAAATTTTGATTGTGTTAATTTAGAAAAAAAGGAATTTACAAACTATAAAAAGGGAACATACCCAAGCGAAGAAGAAATGCGGACAGCCTTTGATGTCCTAAACGAAAACGGCTATTACATTTTTGTCGAAGAATACCGTTACCCCAAAGGTTGTGTTGATTTCACATATATCGTTAGTGAATTCAAAAACTACAAGCGAGAGGGTTATACCCCAACAACCGAATACAAAAAATCATATTATCGGTTTTAACAACTTTGAACGTATCAGCTTCGGGGAACTTATATAATATTATGTAATTGAAAATGTTAAACTTAAAATAGAAAGGGTATTATTATGATGAGTGAAGAACAGAGACAGCAGATAGTATTGGACGCAATCAAGGAATGTGCAAACGTTTCCGACCCAGTACAATACGCACAAATGAACTATCGTGTGTATGAAGTGGCAATGAAAGCAGTTGAAATGGCAACCTCAAACGATGCAAAGCAAAACCTCATCAAGAAGCAGATGAGGGATAGGTATGACGAACTTGTCGGCAACAAACAACCAATCCTTTATGCTTGTGTTGAAATAGTTTGGAAAGACTGCGGAGAGCCGTCTGACGTTCCAATCAAACTCTCAACTGATATAAAAGAAGACGAAGACGGCGAGATTTTCTTCTATTGCGATGGTATTGATGAACTCTTGACGTTGACCGAGCCAGACAACGGAGAGGATTTTGTGATAACCGCCTTTGAAGACTTTTACGAAACACTTTAGATTTTGAACGTTCCAGCTTCATGGGACTTATATAGTGTGGTGTAGAACATTAAAACTGAATTTTCTATGAGAACAAAGGAAGAAACGATAAGATTGTTTGAGGCACAAGCCAACAAGAGCGTTGAAGAAATAATTCAATGGCGCAATACCGAACTCAAAGATAGATACACCGTCCTACAACCCCTTCACGATTGGCAGTACGGCTATCACCTTGCAAAGGAACGATTGGACGGCAAGGACTTTCTTGTTTGGTCGCAACCGCATTCGGTAGTGCCAAAGACATACACTATCGTAGGATTGCTCAAGAGAATTAACAAGAATGAAATTCTAAAGATTTTCACATACGCAAAAAGCGAATAAAACTATTATTTGAAAGGAGAAATTATTATGAAGTACAAAGTTTGGACAGACAATGAAAGCAAGGTCTATACATCAAAGGACTTTGAAAACATCAACGATGCTTGCGAATACGCATCAAAATTCGTACACGAACACGATGGAAAGCCTTATAGGGTGATATGTCATATTGACGATGAGAATGGGGAGACTATTGACACCTACGAGAACATCGCCGACTACAACCTTGAATTTGAAGACTACAAGAGAGACCACATTGCCTTCCGTATGAATCAAGCAATGAGTGGCTACTATAGGCTTGAAATGTACGAGCCGAACACAAAGCCAGAGATACGCAACTCAGTCCTTCTTATTGACGACCCAGCCTGCGAGGACTACTATGACTACGACCTTGCAAGGGAACAGTTCGAGCAGTTCATTGAGGGGAACTTCAACAATCGTGACCTCAATGTCATTAACCGTGCCGTTAAGGAAGGTTTGTGGCTTCCCGACCTCAAAAACATTGCTCCTGAAGACATCGTGATTGATTGTGAAAACAACATATTCTATGATTCCGAAGACGAATACGAATTCTGTGAACTCCACCAGTCTGGTTGCAGCCAGTACTACAACTACTATGACGGAGACTATACCAAGACTTGTAGCGGTGAGATTTGGAACTACGATATGCACGAAGACTTCTACACCGAAAAGGACAATGGCGAACTTGACTTCGACCACCCGTTGAAAGGCTACGAACTTGAAAGCGGAAACGCCTATGCCTTCATATACGACAAGGTAATCAACTCCGAAGGAAAGGTCATCGGTCTCTACGATTTCTACGAAGAATAGCCCCCTTGTACTCGTTTGAGTACAAAAAAAAACTGCACCTCCCCAAGAAACTGACGTTTCAATTTTGAACGTATCAGTTTCTGGGGTGTTATATATGCCTATGTGAATGTCAAACGTTTTAAAAAAGAAAGGGAAATATTATGAACAAGACAGAAAAAGCACATATGTATGCAAAGGAACTGAGCGAATGCAAAGACTATGCTGAAATAGATAGGGCAATCCTTCGGATTAATGACGACTTCAAAGTTTGGCATCCTATAGTGGATGTTGAATACGATTTGCGGGGCAACAACAGAGGGACTGTTGTCTACAAAGACTTCCCACGAATTGGCGTGGTTGATAATTGCCTATATTATAAAGGTGTACACACGACAATTAAGTTGGAATTCTATAATGATTAAAACGAGGAGGACTAACTATGAACTACACATACACAAACGATTCGCATATCACAACCACCGATGAGGTAAAGGAATTCTTTCACTATGTGCTGTTTGAACGGCATATCATCATCCACCCAGACGATTCCCTTGCCGTCTTGACGGAGGGACAACTGAAGGAAATGAACCTTACAAGTGATGAAGCAATGTTATACGAGCGTCTGCTTGACGAATGCTTTGAGGTGTGCGAAAGGGAGAACGAGGACATATACGGCATATTCCTTAAAGAGTATATGCCCATATTCAGCAAGGAGATGGAAAACATTATACTAAAATAATAATATGGCAAAGGAAAAGAAAAATAGATTCACACGAAAGGACTACGACACAATGGTCTCAATTAAGGCTGAGACCGACAAGATACTATCAACATCCCCCAACGATGGTGTTATTGGTTTCACCGCATTTGAAAGGCTTAACGAATGCCTAAACGAACACAAGTACACCTACGAGCAGTACGGACAGTTCCTCAAGGCTTATAACGCCCAAGTAAAGGGCGAAACCCCCACAACGGCTGAAATATCACAGATTATCAACATAATGAACTTATAAAACTATGAGTGTAAGAAAAGCATTATTCCTAACGGCATTATTATTTGCCGCATTAGTAACCCTTGCGGACGGCTACATACTACCCTCGCTTCATGCAAGGGCATCGCAACAATCGCCACGAACATATACCTGCGAGGTACGGAAGACCAATGAAGGATGGAAAATCATCCCCAACGAATCCTACCTAAACAAGTGGTACTGGCTGAACGTATGCCACTCCGACACAACCTTCAACACGAAGGATGAAGCGATACATACCCTTGAGGCTGCGGGATGGACAATGATTGCCCCGTCACCAACGGACGGAAACTCCATAAGGTTCTCCAGACAGGACAACTGGTCAGCATCCCCACAGGCGATTGAGAGGTGGGAGGAATTCTTCGGAAACAGCCGAAAATAAAATAAATTATTTTTTTCTTGCAGGATTGAAATATCCTTATTAATTTTGCTGCATCATTAACAAACTAAAAAAAGACATATGACAAAAGAAAAGTTAAATGAACTGAAGGACGCCATTGAGAAGACTGGAAAGTGCGTGTTAGTATCCACCCACATAGATGACACGCTTATAACACAGAAGGTCACATTGAACGGCGTGACTCTCAAATACATGGATAATGCGCCATATATCAGCGCCAATGAAAGCAAAATCGTGGAACCCATATGGCTCGAAGACCATCCGTCTTTATCATACAGGTTCTACTACGAGAACGGTAGCAACGGAAAGCGGATGGGGTTCGTGAGATACTGCAACGGAGAGATAACCATTGAATAATAAACCATATGTACTCGTTTGAGTACATTTTTAAAAGAAAGGAAAGATTATGAAACCATTTGACTTAGAACTGGCAAAACAAGGAACCCCAGTATGCACAAGGGACGGAAGAAACGCGAGAATTATATGTTTCGACAGGAAAAACCCAAATAACATGTTTCCGATTGTAGCTCTTGTAGAATACAATGGAGTGGAAAAACATTACCACTATACTAATGAAGGCAAGTTCGGCGAAGGCAGGTTTGGTATATGTGAATATGGAGAAGACCTTATGATGGCTACCGAAAAGCATGAAGGATATCTAAATATATATGGCAAAAAAAACATGAGATATACTAGTAGTCTAATCCATGACACATTTGAAAAAGCAGTAGAACTCGGTAAAGATGGTAAAGAATACATTACAACAGTTAAAATAACTTGGGAGGAATAGAACCATGACAATCTATTATGTTGACGGGGAAGAATACTTCTCCCTATCGGAAGCAAAGAAGCAGATGAAGCAGAAGAACTGTAAGGGCACAAAGGTGAAGGTATATTCCAACGGCGACTGGGTTCCATGCGGGGAAATAACCCTGAACGGTTCCAACAAGTCCTTCATCGCGAACACAAGAATGAAACAACCAAATTATTAATTCAAATAAATTGAAAAGAAATGGACTGCAACGAATTTAAGGCGAAAATCGCCGAACTTGAAGAAATGTATTACGGTCGGAAGTCTGAACTCGACAGAATCGGCAGGCAAATCAACGAAGCCAAGGAAGAATACCATGAATTCTTACGGAATGACTTGCACGACAGATTCGTCGGAAAGTACTTCAAGATTGTAGAAGATTCTAAAATATGGACAGAATATGTCCTTGTCAGAGATATCAATGATAGCGCCGATTTTGTATGTGATAGAATCTGTTTCAGGTTTGATTCCCACAACAACGAAGTCCATCTCGACCACACACAGGACTATTCGTACATCGAATCTGATATGCTGCAAGAAATCACAAAGGAGGAATTCATGGCTGCATACGACAACGCCTGCAAGAAAATGTTGTCGTGCGGGTTTGGCGAACCAAATCAATAATTCAAATAAATTGAAAGGAGAAAGATATCGCCAAAGTGAATAAAACTATTATTGCGAATCAAGAATTCTCCTCTGATAGCGCCGCAAAACTTCCACTCATAAATTATTAAACTTTTTTCTTGCCAGTCTCAGAAATAAAACATATATTTGCAACATCTGAAAAATAAGAAAGGAATTATCGTACTATGAACAACAAGACAGACTTAATAATAATGCTCCTGATGATTATAGGGAACATCAATTTCAACATAACACTAATGCTAATCCCAGTCTCAGCACCAGCCATGGTAATCCTGTGCGTCAACATATTCTGCCTGTTATGCCTACTAGGTATATATGCACATAAGTTGTACACACTACGCGGGGAGGAAAATAGTCTCAACAAGTTCGTAGATGACCTAGTTATCTGTTCCGACCGCGTGGCACCAGTCCCGCAACCCTTAGTCAAGTTCAAGAAGGGCGACTGGATTGTCAGGAAGGATGATAACGGAACGATATTCCAGATAAAGGACATTGTGCTACGCGGGGTGCTATTATACTACACTTTCCAAACCAGCAACGCACCAATGTGCAATGATACCGAAGACATCCACCCGACGATTATCATCGACGGCCATTATCGCCTCGCAACCCCTGAGGAACTTCAGCAGAACGGAATAACAATAGACAGCAACGACTAATATGGAAAACAGACTTGAAAGCATAATGGAGATTACGGGACTCATAATCCCCCTCCTTGCAATAGCATTTATCAACTGGCAGGTGTTCAGACCTGAATGCAACCCCCAGGTGGGTATTAGGACGCTCTACGCTGTGACAATAGTGTTCGACATACTCCTGTCAGTAATATTCATCCTCGCCCTACGTCAGTATAGACAGCACCGCAGGGACAGGGACACCAACTAACAACGCACTCATTTTTCACATTTTTTAGTTTCATTTAATTACTTATGTCTTTTCCTCCGACAGCGACCCCCAATCCGTCGGAGGTTTTTTTTGTATCTACTCGTTTTTATACGAAATACACACTTTTTCAAAAATCCCTATGGGAATTTTTCCTTCACTTTATATGAACTGCATTTTTCGTTCCCCAGCGATACCCCCACCCCCCCTGTACTCGTTTGAGTACATTTTTATAGTGTAGTTTCAAATCCCCATATCAAATGATATAAAGTATATCCCCATACACCTCATCGCCGCCAGCAACAATCCCATTACTTATTTTGATACCCATAAAATTTACGTCCATAACAAAAAAAAATAAAAAAATGTTTGGTTGTTTGAAATATTACATATATATTTGCATCGTCTAATAACAACGAAAGGATTTAAGACTATGTGGATTTACTGGCTTGCCCTGTCGGGCGCAATATCAACAACGGCAATACTGATATTCTGGATTGTTTTCATTGCCTTTGGTATAAAGCACGTATATACCCGCGCATCAAAACCAACGTCACTCAGAATAAACAATATGGGATGTTTCATAATACTGATAATTATTGCATCAGCCCTCTGGTCTGCCGTGGCACTGCTCTAAGCATCTACAATTTTATCCATAAATATCTTATTTTTAATTAAAGTAACACCGACCACCCCGTTTACTTACTACTCCTTTCTTTTTCGGGGCGGTCATTTTTTTTTATCCTACACCCCCGACAGGCAAAACCCTATAAAACATATACCCCCACCCCCTGTACTCGTTTGAGTACATTTTTTTACCACCCCCCACAGACAAACCCCGCATTATCTATTGGTTCAAATATCCTATCTCACTATATTTATTCAACAAATAAATTTATCACAAATATGAAACTAGTAAATAACTCCGTAACCTACTACCAGCAGGAACCAGGACTTGAAGGTATGTACAAGGCTATACAGAAGGCCGCCTGGGTCTGCTACCAGACTGAAAAGTCAAAACTATCCCCAAAGGAATTCGTTGAAAATATTCTCCTCCCGAAAGGACACTCAAGACCACTTGAGTTCGGCACAGTCTACCTCACAATCCCATTCAACTTCACCGACCAGCACAGGGAACTGACCGCAAGGCTGACGGCGTTCTTCAACAACAACAAATTTTCAATGTGCACCACCGACGGCCAGCACCTATACGTCACGACAAACTTCCGCGTCATTATGGAAGGTTTCTCTAAGGACGCCGAAACTGCTATCCGTACTGGCTACAAGGACAACCTCATCGACGACATGAACATATACTGGACTGAACCAACGCCACACCACCCAAAAAGACACATGCTCTTCATAACCGCTTCCCGTGGAATATGCGATGAGTTCAAGACGCACACAGCCATATCTTCACTCATGGAGTCAACCCGCCTCTGCAACTACTCCGCTGGTAAGTTCAACGGCGAACTAACTTTCATAAGACCAACGGGCGCGTCTGCCGATAAAAAAATCAAAGCATACGAACGGGACGAAAAAGATTACCTCAATATGCTGGCTGACGGATTACACCCACAGGACGCAAGGGACGTCCTACCACTGGGCGTTAAGGCTGAAATCGTAATGTGCGGTTTTGAAACAGATTGGTATAACCTCTTCTTCAGACGAATATCAACGGAGGCTCACCCAGTCATTAACGAAATTTCCACAATCTGCAAATTACTTATACAAAATACACATCAGAAGAAAAATCCCTATGGGGTTGACCCTTCTGTTTTTATACTTTAACTTTTCTTTAACTTCCATATTCTTTTGAGGGGATGGGCTTCGGTTGATGAAATTAGCCCGTCCCCTTTTACTTATCCACCCCCCAGACACACGCCCTTGGGGACGGTAGTTGATTTATTAATTAATATGAAGCAAAAAAGATATTCGGGCAATATAATATTGGATAAAAAATAAAATGAAACAGGACGAAAAAAATTTTAGGCGTTTGGGGGTGGGAGGGGACGCCCCACAGTCCTATCCGCCCACCTTCCCCCACAACGTCCCACAAACCCCCACCGACTTTTTAAACAGACCGTCCACCCTGCGGGTTGCCCACGTCCCTCAGAATCAACCGTTTACTGTTCCAATGGCAACCCTTGCGGACGTCCGTCCGTCCCCTCGTAACTCTCTCATTATATGTCCGTTGTAAATTTTGTGTTTCCAACACATTGGTTTACAACAAGTTGGTAATGACAAGAAAATCAACCTAAAACGAGGGTGTAAAAATGAACGTACCAACTTCGGAGGGGTTATATTGTAGTGGTGTGCAAGGGGTATCAACTGCCACCCTACCGTATATAAAATAAACGATAAAAAGTTTGGTGGTCTCAAAAACATGGTTTATATTTGCGCTGTGAAACTTTAAAAGAATTAGTATATGTTTACAAGGGAAAGTATAGAAGAACTTAACGAATTAAATTCATTACCGAAAGACATTATAGTGAATACTGGGTTATGTTTTGACCCTTTTTTGTTTGATGCAATATCGTCAGAAACAATTGAAAACGATTACAAGACATATGATTTTGATGTGTTCCTTCCGACATATGGCATTAATCTACAACGCCCTTATGTATGGGAGTGGTACCAGCAAAATAATTTTATAACGGATTTACTTTTGGAGAAACCGATACTTCCGTTTGTTGTAGTGGAGTTTAGGGACAATGCTCAGCGCGATAATGATAAGGCGATTATCAAAGTTATAGATGGTAAGCAGCGCATACTTACATTGTACAAATTTTTACACAATGAGTTTCCAATAAATTGTAATGGAAAAACGATATATTATAAGGATTTCGATGCGTCAGCAATTAGATTTTTAAAAACAAGAATCAATTTTTTAACTGCAAACGTATATTATTCCTTTATAAATGATAAAAGGCTTAGTGAAATATCAGATAGGGAACTAATAATATTGTTCAACTATTATAATTTCTCTGGCGTTCCACAAGCGGAAGAACATAAAAGACAGTTACAAAACTTATTAGGCGAAAATAAAAAATAATTTATATAAAATAAATATTAAAAATATGAAACAGTTGATAGAAGCATTGCTGTACCTGCTTAAGTTTATAAAGAATCCAGAGGAGCACCTTGTGGCTTGCGAGCACGACATTATGCGCATCTGGGATGTTGATGTGAATGCTATGTCGCTTGAAGATGTGAAAAAACTCGACGCTCTCGGCTTCATTGTCGGGGACTGTGAGTATGACGACTATCACATCTGGGACAAGGATGGCAAACGCACCGACAGGCAGTTCGATATTTCCTCCTATGCCGATGAGGAGATGACCGAAGCCGACTGGGAGGCGGTGAAAGACCAACTTTCCGAATGTGTGTCGAGTTACCGCTATGGAAGTTGCTGACATTCGGAAAAATAAAACTTCACACGCCGAAAATGAACGTTTCAGCTTCGGGAGTGTTATAATAACGCATGTAAGAATTTAAAGATGAAAGGAGATAAAGTTATGCAAGAAAAACTGAAGTTTGAAGAGGTATTGGAGAATGTGTTCGGCAGTGTGAGTGATTTGCAGTCCAAGGTGGATGGACGTTCTTACAAGTCTGAGCTGTGGGTGAGGGAATTTAGCATTGAGAACGGCTACGGGGTATATGTTCTTTACAGTTCGTATGAAAGTTGCGGTCATACAATCATCTACAAATACGTATTCAGTGATGACAGTGTTAAGGCTGTGCTTGACAGTACGATGAAGTATGCGGAAGAGCATAATTACAGTGACCTGCCGTATGATGCTGTAGGGGAGATGTATATCAACTCCGTAAGGGAAGGTTGGAAGGCGAAGGATGCAGTATTGAAGATATTTGAGGATGAGTTCGAGCATCTGCTTGACGGGGCGAAGGTTGGCATGTGGTATGAGATGACTGACAAGGTGTTTTAATTAACGTATGTAAGAATTTTTAAATATGAAAGTGCTATGAAGAATGAGGTTTATTATCGGGTAAGGCTTTTAAAGACGGAGGTTATCAACAATGGCCAAGGCAATCAGTGGGATGTATATTCGGGAATGGAAGAAAGAATTACAGTCAAGAACTCGTATGACTTTGCTACGAAAGAGGAAGCGATAAAACATCTGAATGGTTTTTTGGATAGCCGTCCAGAGACTGAAAACTGGACAGATAAGATGGCAGGATATGAAGTTAATAATGTAATTGCAAATTATGAATGCAGACCGAACAAGATGTCCCTTACAAGGTACAATGCGATTGTGGAGAAGGTTGACATGGGTAAGGAGATTTCTGACGCCATAAAACTTCTGCGGGGTTTCGGGTACAAGGTTGTCAAGGTGGAGTAGTAGTTATGGAAGATAAGAAGTATGTCCTATTGTCAACTGGCGAGTATTATGAGGCCAGTGACGGCGAGGCGCATGAGACCACTGGGGCTGGCATTATTGACAAGTTGCCCAAGGTTGTTTATTCAGAATTGTTTATGAATTATTTTGCTAAGGTGTATAACATCAATAATATTTCATTAAGCAAGGAGGTTAGTTTTACCCATAGTAAAAACGATACGTTCATTTACGGGAATAACTTTGAACTACCTCAACTATCGGGTGAAGATAACAGCAATGGGCGTGGGATATATGAGGTTGACGGCGGTACTGCTGAGTTGCTTGAAGGCATATATGCTGAAGGGAAGAAGACAATGGACGGGATAGAGGAAGAAATCAGGTTGCTTTTAGAGAAACACATGAAGGTCGCACTTATGACGAACAGTTCTATTGCAAGCGTGGTTAGGGGGAAGGGAAGGATGCTTACCAACGAGGAACTGCTGGAGGAAAATAAATAAGAATTTTCTTTGGTGGTTTCAAAATAGTATATACCTTTGCGGTTGAATTGATTGGTAACAGAATTAAAAATGGGAGAAAAAAATATGGATACGGAAAACACAGAACTTATCAGGTTGAATACGAAAAATATCTCGGCTCAGAATTGCACGGACGATGCTGCGCTTGACACATACCTTGAAAGCCAAAGGGCGATAGACGAGGCGGTCGGCAACTTCAAGCCGTGCGACATAAAGGAGAAGTATGATGCTGGGTTCATTGCTCCCGACGGGACATTCTACGGGCTTAACGGCACGACCGCGAACTTCCTGCATATCCAACTTGCCGATGCGATTATGGAGCACTGTGGCATAAGGATGCCAGACGACTACGAGCGGGGCAAGGATTTCTATCTGCTTGGTGTTCTTGGGTATGTGAAGACCTGTGGCAACCGCGTGATGCACGAGGGGTATTTCTGCTTGGACGGGAAGAAGCCGACACCGCTTACCCCAGCGCAGAAGGAAGCAATATGTGTGTACGGCGAAACACACTACGGCGGGAAACTTCTGTTCGGGCTTGACGATACACCATATAGCATTGAGAGGTTCAGGGAGATTGAAGATGATGTTCACCTTGCCGAGTTGTTCGGATTTATGCTGTAGGCTTGACGAGGCAAAGAAATAAAGGATTTTTCTTTGTAGTTTGGATAATAAAGTTTAACTTTGCGGATGTTTAATTTAAAAGAAAGGAATAACAATGAATTATAAAGGTTATGAAATAGCGGACAAGATGAGCGTCACCGAGTGTGGTGTGGAGACATACATACGTGTTGAAGATTGTGACGTGACGGCGGAAACGTTTAGGAAATATTTGGAAAAGTGTGATAATCGTCTTGTGAAGATGGAGAATGATGGTTTCAAGGTCAAGGGCTACCATATATCAGTATCGGTAGAGGAGCCAGTGTATAATGAGGATGGGATGTGTAGCGATTACGTGGTTAACTTTACGCAAGTCATAGAGCGTGAAGAAACATCGTTGGAAAGTGAGGCTAGGATTAGCGAATGGAAGAAGCAATGTGACCATTGGGTTGAAGTGTACGACAAGTTAGAGGAAAATCACAAAAAGCAAGTTGCCCGTATTTTGGGTGATAAAAATTATGCCGCATATTGGTACCAGATGAATGTTCTTAAACAATATGGCGTGAAGACGATATCATATGATAAGTGGTGTGAAAAGAATAAAATATTGTCAAAGTAAAAAACGAAATTGGTATGGAATATAAAGGGCATCATATTACTGACAAGAAAAAGAGAATAACGTTTTCGCTGAAAGTTGATGAACCGTTTAAATATTATGTGCATGAAGGCGTTGGAAGTGGGTTTCTTAACGAGATTGAAGTGGTTAGGCTTGTAGGGGAGTTGAAAAAGGTTAAAAAAACGTATGTGAATCCCGAAGATGTTGATGCTGACACTTATTTCAAAATAAAACAAGAATATAACCGCATAGCAGGTTGTTACGAGTTAACATTTATTCCTTGCTATTCTCGTTTGGAAACTGATGAAGAGCGTGATGCACGAATCGAACGGGAGAAAGAATACTGGGATGGTGTTGAAAACGATAAGAAGGTTAAAGAAGAAAAAGCGCTGGAAGAGCAGAAGGAAGCAGATATGAGAGAATATCAACGGATTAAAGAAAAATATAATTTATAAGAAATGGACATCGAAAAATTAAAGAATACGGTTCAGAGAGAACTTGAAAACCGTGTTGTTGGTGATAACGGAGTGATTGAGAATTTTACGACAACGGATTTAGAGTATGTGGTTTCTAATGCATATATGGACAACGACATTGATGCTATTTTTGTTGAGCGTTTGCAAACGGAAATAAAATTTTATTCTGAATTTATGAAATATTTGTCGGAATCATGCTGTGGCAGTAATGAACATATTATAGAATCTGTTGCGATGAATGACGTAAATGTTTTTATTGGATATGTTGAGCCTAAGAAAGAACTTGACGATAATGGGCATATTCAACTTACATTTGAAGATGGCAATAATTCATATAAAGTGCAATGGGAACATGATGTCAATTATGCGTGTTGGCAAAGAACTGATGGTGTAGATTCTTATAGTGGGTATCTGTTATTCCCGACATATAATGAGAAGAAATATTTTCTAATGTATTATGAATGCTAATAAAATTTTCAAAATTCCTTGGCCATATCAAAAATATGTTTTACCTTTGTGCGGTTTCAATAAATTAAGAAAGATATGAAGACATTTAATGATTTAAAGGTAGGCGACAAGATATACAGTTTTGACCTAGACACTTATGAGATTACATATAGGGTTATCACTGACATACAGGATAATCATGGTTATGACTTCTATTTTTGTTTTAATGGCAAGATGAATCTTAAAGATGACGATTATGAGAAGTATGATTATATAAGCCTCGATTACCGAGAAATGGATAGTGAAGCGATTGATTCTGGATGGGCGATTGCAGATTTAGATGAGTTTTTAAAGAATCTGAAAGAAGATTTTGAAGAAATTAAGGCAGAACATGCAAAAATACAATCTAATTTTAAAAAGGCCATTATCATGGTAAGTGATTATATTAATAACGAAAATATTTTATAATTATGTCAAAGCAAAAAGAAAAACATGAAAGAGATTACTGGGAATGGGCGCGACTATATAATAAATGTATGGAAACGCTTGAAGATATAGACGTTAGGTGGAGTGGTTCAGCATATAATGTTAGTCATAGCCGAATACTGCATTTATATGACTTAATTGATAGTGGTAAGACTTCATTTACCCGATATAAGAGGGAAATGAATGACTACATATACTTCAAGACATATGGTGAGCACTTGTATAAGAGCATGGTAAACAAAGATGTAAATACTTATATACTTTAAAGTTATGATAGAGGAAATAAAGAAGACATTTTACCGCTCGGACATTGACGAGAGCATAGAGTTCGATACGCTGGAGAAGGCGGAGAAGTTCGAGGCTACATTCAAGCCGTTCTACGACCTTCTCAAAATAGCCAGACAGGAGTACGACTACATAAGTACATATTCGGAGGACAGTTCGATAGACAATGTGAAGATTGGCCGCAACTTGTTCAATAAGGCGTTGCCGTTGCTTGCCGACTATGTGGCGAAGGTCGAGCCAGACTACTGTATGCCAGAAAATGTGGAGTATCACAGCAAGTTCTGCCCCGACAGCGTGGTGTGGCTTTCCAACGCCTTTGCCAACTCTTGCTTTGACGATGGTGTAATCGGTGAACTTTTCAACGAGATATACGACATAATGAAATTTAGAAACTTCGGGATATGGATTTACAGAAAGGAATAAGGTTCAAGATAGTCACCAAGACATACGATGACGGCAAGGTGTGGTATGTGCCTATGGCGAAGTGCGGGCTGTGGGGCTTGCTCGGAGTATGGCGCAACATAATTTACGATACACCGTGTTTGGGCAACGATTACGGCTATCCGATAAAGGCGGACGCGGAAGATGCTATACGGAGGTGCTGGAGGGAAATTAATCCAACCCCAGAGCCGAAGTGCATATCAACGGAGGAAGAGGAAGTAATATTAAGGCGTTGGGGGGAACTCAATCCAGCCCCAGAACCGAAGTGCATATCAACGGAGAAGAAGTAACATTATAAGGCTATGGAAAAATTACAGATTATATTGGTTAATTATGACAAGAGAAGATTATTATAGACAACACGAGTGCTGTCCTAAATGCGGCAGCAAAAATGTTGCACAGGGTTTAGCAGCATATATATTTGACTCACGTCACCCTGAAAAGTACAAAGATATGAATCCTGTTGAGTGTTTAGATTGTGGTTATAAGTGTAATGTGCATTCATTGGTTCCCGAAGAAAAAAAAATCTTAAAAAGATTTGGTTATATCAAAAACATGATTTAACTTTGTGACGTGATTAATTAACGTATGTAAGAAATTTTAAATATGAAAGTTTTATGAATCAGAACTTATTGGATTTCAACAGAGTATGGGAAATCAGTGACAACATGATTTACAAGGATGCCGCGTGGCGACAGAACAACTTCATAAGGGACATTGTATGTCGTGGGCTATTGGGTGTGATACCGTTTAAGGTTTCCGAACATACATCAAAGTCAATCAAACTTCCAGTGTATGGCTTTGTTATGGATAACGGCATAGTTATCGTGGCGAGGGAGAATTTCTATGGGTGGGTATTGAGCGTGAAGGCGCCGAGGCCGTTGCCCGTTGGCTATCTGCCTACCGACATACTGGAGAGGTATGGTGTGTATGACGGGAATTGTGAGGATAATAACAAGATTCATAGTCATTATCTTGAGGGGTTCAAGGAGGAATGGGCGTATGGCGCCTACAATCCGAAAGACGATAATCAGACCGAGTTTACCATTGGGGTATATGACGACTACAATTTCTATATGCTGATGTATCTTCTCAACAAGGCGTTTTCTCCTATGGCATTCAATGCTGGGGATGACAAGAGGAGCGTTGTTGAGATTGCTGAAAGTATCAGTGAAATCAAAAACTGCCAGCCTAATATGAAATCGTGGGAAGTATTTCCGTTGACAAGGCGACAGGTTGAAGCCAATGGGTATGTGGTGCTTGATACCTATGATGATGTTGAGAAGTATGCCGAATTGATTGTCGGGGACTGCAAGGCTCACGAAGTTTTTCTCATGGAGGAATATATGTACAAGTTTAATTTTTAAAGGGTATTTTTTATGATTAAATCGTTGACATTTACTGGTGAAAGTGGTTATCTTAGTGAAAGATACGAAAAGCCGACCAAGCCGAACAAACGGGACTATACTTACGGTTACTCCCGTACAAGGTATGAGGATGACATGTCGAAATATGAGGCTGAGTTGAAGATATACAAGAAGCACAAGGGGGAATATAAACTTCCGTGTTCATACAACTTGATTGGCAAGAAGATTGAGTTCACAGATGGGATTAATATAATATTCGGTTATAATGGTTCGGGAAAGACAACGATTATAAGGGCGTTGGCTGGGTATGCTGGTATTGAAGGTGATGGCTTTCCGATATATATTGAACCTTTGCGCTATCATGATTGGGGGGATAAATTTGATGTTGAAGCCTATGTCAAAAGGGTGATGTTGAATTCGGCGGATATCGAATGGGACGGCAACCCCATATATTATCACAATTTTGAATATCTGAAAGATAAGTCGTGCGGGGTATTCGGTAACTTGACGGGCGGTATGATAGCCAATGTTAGCGAAGAAATGGAATTTCATTTGATTAAGGGGAAATTGTCTGCTGGGCAGATGTGTGTATATATGCAGAGGAAACTGGTAAGGGTTGTATCGGACAAGCGCACATTGGCGGAACATATAAAACTTAACCAGGTTGCCAACGATTTATGGAAGTTGGCTGATAAGAAACAAACTGAATATTTTTCAAAATTTCCCAACTTCAAGAAGGAATGCCCTGTAACACTGCTCTTGGATGAAGCCGACAAATCGTTAGATGTGCTTTCGGAATTAGTATATTTCAACGATGTCTTGCCGTACCTGCACAATAAATACAATACGCAGATAATTGCGGTGAGCCATTCGCCGATTGTGTTGGGTTTAAGCAAAAAGGACTACAACATAATTTCAATCAATGAGGAATATACTGAAAAGTGTCTTGAACAAATGAGGATGATTTTTTCGGAAAAATAAAACTTCACACTCTGAAAATAAATGTTGATATAACATATAAACTATGATGATAGACTTTATAATTATAAACGCACAGGAAGACACAAAGGATTTTGAGTGTCTTACACATGGCTTTGAAGAAGGCAACAATATTCTCATAAATCCATCCAAGAGTGCTGTTAGGCGTTTGCTCCGTAGTTCGACTAATGACCTTGTATTGTTCGGGCATGGTGATGAGAACGGATTGTACAATGTTCGGATGGACGGATATGTAATCAGCAGCAAGGATGTTGATTTATTAAGAAATAGAAATGTCATTGGCATTTGGTGCTACGCTGGGAATTTTGCCGACAAGTATGGCTTGCATGGTTTCTTTACATCAATGTTTATATCGAATGTGAACGAAGCCATTAACTTGAATTTCAATGCAACAAAAGAAGATATTACATCTGAAAACATAAAGTTTGCTGTTTCAATAAACGCTTTGCTCCGTAGGCAAGTTCCATACTCCGCTTGGGTAATGAATCTTCAAGAGATAGCAAGTTTCTCTGATTTACCTTTCGTACATTATAATTATGAGGCACTTGCATACTACGAATAATTTTGTTAAAAAAAGTTTGACCATACCAAAATATTGTTTTAACTTTGCATCGATTTTAAAATTCAAAGAATATGGAATATAAAGGAAGACATATTGATGATTCTAATCGTTGGATTGAACATTTTGACTATCTTCACAGTATGGATAGGGACATACATAATGCGATTATATATTTGTCTGAAGAGCAGATTAATGACATTTTACTGAGAAGAACTGAAAAATATAATTATCTTACGAAAAAAGGTGTTAACTTTAAAAACTTAGTTGTCAGCATAGAATATTCAGGTGATGAAAATAGTGATATTTGGGTTGGCTTGAACTGGGAACAACAGGAAAGTGATGCCGAGAAAGACGAGCGAATAAAAACGGAAAAGAACAAGATAGACCGCGACGATGAAGACGAATGGAAAATTATTGGCTATCTGTTCGATATGATTTATAGTTTATTTGTGATGAAAAATTAAGATATTTGAATTATGGAAATTAATATTGAAACAATTAACAAGGTAGTGGAACTTCTCATGAATGAGTTTCCAGAAAGTGAAGAAGTTAAGAAAAGTGATATTAGCGAAGCAGTGAAGTTCATATTCAATGGTGGGGTGAACTATTATCAGGAGGTAAGTGATGTCCTGTATGAAGCCTTGCATAAGGTTTTTCCATATTTAGCATACAGCGAATGGGAAGAAAGGCTGAAGAACGGACTTGTGGAAGACAACTATTATGACTATACTGACAAGTACTATAACTACACAGTGGACAGATTTCATTTTTGGGTGGAAAGAGTGAAGTTTGAATTCCATTCATTGAAAGGTAATAGGCGGACATATGAGAAAGCGTGTAGTCTTGCTGCTGACAAATGGTGCGAGATGATATTTGGTAATAGGAACCAGGACAACGGTGACAGGAGCGGATATTCGGATATGATGATGTTGCTGGGCAGTATGCTTAAATCTGACGCACAGAAAGATATAAGTCTTGAAGTTATTGAGAACGCCCGCAAGGGATTTGAGAAGTTCTATCACAACGGATGCATATGGAAATTTGATGATGGAAAAGAATGGAAGATAGACCTCTACTGTGACTACAGCCCGAATCTCCCGTTATACGAGATACTTTGTGAGGCTGGTGTCCCTATGAATGATATTCGTTCCATCTGCCCCTGGAAGACTGGTGTGGAGATTGATAAGTTGGATAACGCTGTGGTTGTGAGGCATTATAATGAAAGAAAATATTATTAAAACGAGAAATAATATGATAGGCAAGTTATTTGATTGGCTTCATTCCAATATGGAGTTCAGGATAAGGGAGGAAAGAATCGACGATGACGTTTGGTATTATCCCCAAGTGAAAGGTGGTATCCTTGGGAAGTTGGGGATTTGGAGGTACTTTGCTCCGTTGTCGTATGATGAGGATAGGCATACTATATGGGTAAAGACTGAACTTATAAGGATCTCTCCCATGCTTGAAAGCAGTAGGGATTACGCAGAAAAGTGCGTTGAAAAGTTCATTAAGACACTTGTCCCCTTCAAGTTCCCGAAGCGCGATAAGAAAAGAGTTTCATACAAGTACCGCACGGTGGGTTCCGACGGAAAGGTTAGGTATATTTAATAACAATTAATTTCAGAATTTTTATGAAAAGATTTATAATAATAGCATTAGTCGCAATGGGCGCACTGTTAGGAAGTTGCAATTCGATAGAGAGTGAACCTTGCAAAAGTGGCAAAAAGGTTGAAGGAACTAATATAACTGCGTATGAATTCACCTACGAAGGCAAGTCATATATAGCCTTTGAAGATGGCCTATACAGGTTCGCCGTAGTGGAGAAAGGCTAAAACAGTAGTAGAGTATATAATAAAAAAAGCGTCTTCGTTGTTGAGGACGCTTTTGGTATTTTTGTATAATGTGTATAAATGTCTGAATGAACTACCCCCCACCTGAAGGAAGGGGACCTCTTGCCCGTTTTATTAAAAGTCCCAAGCAGCCAGTTCGTCACTATATGGTCTTATATGTCCGCCTTGTGTCGTGCGATTAGTCTGTCTGTACGAACCGTTATTCTGATATGCCGCACTGTTGTCATAATTATCGTTATAACCGTTATAGTGTGGGTTCTTAACGCGAGTATTATCGCAGTTAAATACATTAATGCCATTCTGTTGTAGTTCTTGCATTATGGTTTTAATGTTTCTTGTTGCATTACCGCCAACATATAAGTTACCGATGTTTGTGCTAAGTGTATAGATTGGAACAGTTTCACTTGAAGCGTAGCCAAATGTTGCGCCATCAATTGAATCATAAACGCCCTTTGGTAAATTAGGCTGTTGTCTTTGTTGCTGTCCGTTTTGCTGGTTTGAATTTCCCCTGTTAAAAAATCCTTCGTTCAATATTCTCTTGACAGATTCGCTTATAATCCTGTGAAGGTCTGATTCGTTAAGTACTATAGTTTTCTTCATTGTAACAGATATTTTTATTCTTATTTTATTTTATAAATAGTTGGTATGACTGGAATATTGTATTTTTTTTTTTTCAAAAAAGTTTGGCGGTGTCAAAAAGATTGCATATCTTTGCCGTTGAAATTTTTAATATATAAAACAATGGGACTCAGCATTTATGTTGAAAGGCTTTACAAGGCTAATGTTAATGATTACGACTTCATCCAGTTGACCAACGAAAAGGGAGAAGAAGTTGTTGAAGTACCAGAATGGGCTAAGAAGTTGAAGAGCAAGATGACCCTTCATTATTTTGACTGGAAGAAATACAAGGAAGAGACTGGCATTGACATCAATGACTACGAATGGCGTGGTACTACCTACGGCGAGGAGGAGTATAGTATGAATGTATGGCCGAAGGAATACAAGAAGGCTGATATGCTGGACTATGTAATTGGTCAAGATGAAGAAGGAAAAAACATATATGACACTGATGCCTACGAAGCCTACAGAAACGCGCATATGGTTGTGATAGACCTGCACAGTGTACCAACATATGATGTTGATGTTATATGGGAGGATGAGGTTGGCTACCAACGGAAAGGTTTGAACAAAAAGTTCTACGAGGATTATAATGCTGGCAAGATTGGGTATTTTGTATGGACTAAGGAAGAACTTGAGAGGTATAAGGAGGAATACTGTGACGGCGAGGATGCCAAGGAAGAATTCCAGCGGAATATCATTGACAACTTCACTGACGGGGAATGCTGTGCCGAATTTTCGTGGTGAAAACAAAGAATAATATAATATTTTCAAAACAATGACAGACGAACAGAAGAAGATATTGCTACAAGAACTGTGTTGCAGGTTGCTGTATGGAATCTATATTTATCATGAGGATTACTGTGAAGATAACCCAGAAAAATTAGATACGATGCATCAACACTTATAGGATTAATCGGGATTGTCCTGGCGTTTTGGGTATTTTCTGAAGGCTTCAACTATCTACAAGACAAGTTCTGTGACTGGATTGAGAAGAAAATTGAAGAAATAAAAAATAAAAAACTATGAAATTCAAACTATTAAAAGCAAGTAACGATAAATTCAAGAGGGAAATTGAAATCAATTCGTTGGAAGACTTGAAGGCTTTGCAGGACTATTACGAGTATCCCCGCCCCGAAGAAGAAACAATAGATAGTATTCATTGTTCTTTCTTGATGGAACAACCGTCTCTTATTGTTGATTTTAATAGTACGGGCAAGAAGTCCCCTTCCTTTTAGGTGGGGGTAGTTCATTAAGATGGAAATATATGTTTATGATAACTATATGGAATAGGAGAATATATGATGAACTGGATTGCCAATAAAAAAAGAAAGTGTCGTAAAATCGGTACAAAATTCGCCACATCGGTAGGAACCTTCGAGGTAGTTGAGGCGACTGATAAGTGTGAAGGTTGTTTTATGCACAGAGACACACTAGACAAACTTAACCAATGCAAACACAATGCGTTTTCGAGACAACTTGCGGGAGCATGTAAGGCGCAAGCAAGAAAAGATGGTAAATATGTAATTTTTAAAAAGATTGAAAAGGATATGGAAACTAAAGAAATTATTAAACGAGTATTCACTGCGGATAAATACGAAATTGAAGTTATAACTAACTTCGGTGAATATTCCGCTACAGAATTTAGATATAACACCGAAAGAAGAATAAATGATTTTGGTGTGAAAGAATTTTCTATGGATGGCATGTTTAAATGTGATGAAACAACATTTTCTATTATTGCAGAAAAAATCCTCAACCTGACATCACACGATGATATGTTTATAACTATTCACTGTAGGGAAAAAGAGCGTGAAGTTATTGCCCATTGCTTATTCAGCAGTGTCTATTATAATGATGATTCGTCCCCTGACAAAATAGAAGTGATTGTTGAACGTGTTGAAGAAAACTTTTAAAAATAATAGAACTATGACTAAATTTTACAAAACCGTTAAGGTGAACGAATATGATAGTTTGGCATTTAGTAATGCAATCAATTTTGTGACAAATGAGAAAAATGAGTTATATGGCTTGAAAATAGGCGACAGAATTATAAGTCATGAAGAACTATTGCCAGAGAATATTGACAAACTCCAACTGACAGTTAGAGAATATTTTTCAACAAACTGGGAAGTAATAGCCCCTGACTATGAAAAAGTCCGTCAATATGACGAAATCATTGATTGGCTGAATGAGAAAGGTTATTATAGCCAACGAAATGAAACATTGATGGATTAGCTAATCACATACTTGGAATCCTTTCCTTTTGAAAACCAAGACGAACTATGCTATAAGATTTTCAGATACTTGAAAAAATTGGAAGAAATTGAAATTATGAAATAAAATAATAACATTATGTTCATCCCAGTCCCTTTCATATATGGCAGCAAACCGAACCTTTCGTCCGAACAACTGAAGGTTAAGGAGGAACTTAGGCTAATTAACCAGCAGAGCGAGAACAGGAAGTTTGAAAAGAAACTCCGTGATGATTTCTGTAGGGAGATAAAGAAATATGGGTTCACACCAATACTCAACTGTGAATACGGTGTGCGTTTCATCAGCAACAAGTGGCATAACCTCTGGGGCGAATATGATAATAAAACGACTAATCTGCATTGGAGTACTGGTTATATAAAACAAGACTATATAGCACCAGTCCCAATGCCAGTGTCAACGTTTTGGGATGATTTCTATCTACAGATATTGTGCAAACTGCATATAGAACCAAATATCCTTTATTGGCAACCAAATGAAAACATTTCAATGGAGTTTGACCGACGGAATGACGAAGATGTCCGCAAGGTAGAGGAAATTGTTAACAAAGGTGGAAAAACCATATGGTACTCGCAGGAAACACTAGTTGATGATGATAAAGTTAATATAGTTCCAGTTGAACACGAACTCATTTTTGATAATGCTATGCTTATGCTGGCGAATGGATTTTTAGGAAAGTATAATTAAAATTAAAAAGTTGTGGATATTTTTTTAAACATATTAGTGTGCTTTATTGGGTATTTTCTCACACTATTTATAGTGTCTTGCCTATTTGAAGAACTGGAAGTTTTCAACAAGTATATTAAGCCACGGTACTGGTTATCAGTGGTTTCAAAGTTGCTATGGCCTGTCTCGTTAGTTGTGATAATAGTGATATATGCTCTCAAGTTGACATTTGAAAGATAGGACTATTTGTTATGCACGGATTAATTAGAAAGAGTGATTTAACAATCAACCATAAATTGGCTGATGATATTTTGGAGTACCTTGAAATATTGCAAGCGATAGTGACATATAAGGTTGATGCTGCTGACAATCATACGCCATATCAATTGGAGATTAGACGGAAAGACGCACACGATAGGTTGTTCAATGAAGATATTCTCCCTCTACTCACTTTAAAGGATGGTTTCACGGAAGATGACGCATACCTACGCTCGAAGGATTTGTTCTCCAATCTTGACAAGATATGGAAGATATATGATTTGACAGATTTTGATATTACGGACGGCAACTGTATCAGATGGTTGCAAGCACACCTATACCACTTTCTCCTCACAACCGAGACACTATACTATCTGGAAGGGGTGACGGATGGCATACATGGAATTCACGTTTGAAAAAAAAAATAATTTTTTTCTTTGTAGTTTCAAAAATAATACATATCTTTGCATTGTCAATGAATGACACACATGTTCTTTGATATTTTTCTGTGGTGCACGGGGCTGAACAACCTCGTGTTTAATCTTCCGAAATCAGCGGAAACCCTTTCCTACCCAGTTGCGAGTTTGTTTCACCTCAAAAGACTGGGACACTAAACAATAATGTGCAAGGATAACGCAGTGGGTGAATGATATGGTCACATAAGGTGCTAAGCCCTGTAAAGATGAAAAATCGCTATGTGAAATATTATAACAAAAGGAAGACGCTTAAGTTGGGGACAGCCAGTGCCGCGTACTTTTAGTAGAAAACGCATTCCCGACGTAGAGAGTTGACTGGCTTCTTGCGCAAGGTCTCCGATATGGCGATAAGACCATAAACACAGGTTCCACAGGCCTGTTTTTTAAAGACATCACCCCATTCTGAACGTATCAACTTAATGGGGCTTATAAATGGGTAAAAGAATTTTTAACTAAAAAAAGAAAGGAAGTAAAAAATGGGACAGATTACATTAAAGGTTGATTTCAACCAATTACTTGAGGATGTTGCGTATACTAACGCAGTAAGCAAGAGTTTTGATGTGAATCACATTGTAACGAGAAATCAGTACTATGACAATGTGCTAATCCCTGGGTCAACCACCCACGACTGAAGTGCGTGGGCTTGAGCCGAAGGGATGAACCCTCGGACACGGCGCGTTGACGAGCGCTCTCACACTGTCCTGGAATATCCAGTCCAGCTTGCCATTAACAAAATACTTCCGCAGGATATTGACCGCCCCGTTGATGTCGGCGTTAATCAACAGGCCCTCCTTTGATTTATACAGTCCCCTATACTTCCTACGGCCAGAGAACTTGTACTTCACATGGTCGTTCGGTGTATAAGTTGGTATGTCGTCCATATCCAGGCAACTGGCCTTCGAGGTGTAACTCTCCTCGACCGTAAGGAACTTGATGCCGTGGAACTCGCACTTCGAGCGCAGTTTCCTCAACAGCAGGTAGTGCGGGATAAACGTGAAGTTCTGGTTGTTGAAGTCCTTGAGGTTGACCTCCTGCTTCCACCCCTCGTTATGCCCCACGACAACACGGGTCACGCCGAGGGCGAGGCATTCGCCCACAACGTACTTCACCGTGCGGTCGAAGTACTGCGAAATCCTGTTTTTCCGTCCGTTCATAAGCCTTATCATCCTTTTGGACAGGTCGAACTTGTCGGGTCGGGCAGCCTTGAGGTGTGCGATTTCCTTGTTGTAATAGCGGTTAATGTGTTTTAGTCTCCTCCCGTCAATTAGGAACTGTCGGGAGCCGCCATTAGAAAAGGCCGTACAAGCCATTAGGTTGTCCAGTCCGAGGTCAATCGACATCCAGCCGTCACCAGATGCCTGCTGTGGCGCCTGTGCGGACTCGTAGATGAACTGGACGCAGAACTGGGTCGCATTGTACTGGGGGTTGATGCGAACCTCCTTGAACTCCTTCACGTCACGGAGGTTGCGGGGGATTGTGAACTTGATGTACCTGCTGTCGTAGCCGTACTTCTCGCGGAACTCCTTTGTCACGCCTATGTTAACAGTGCCGTCTTTCTGGATGCGGGCTGAACGTCCGCACACGACGTAGGTCGAACAGTCATCACCCTTCTTGTAGCGGGGGAGATTAACCCTTGCGGAGTACTTCCCCTGCGACTTGAGGTAGAGGAGTTTGAAGAACGACTGCATGTCCCTGTCGGCCATACGCATTATCTGCTGTGCCGAGTCGGATATCAGCAGTCTATAGTTCAGATTGTCCTTCGTCATGCGCCAGTTGTCGTTGTACGACAGGTAGCGGGTCGTGGCGAAGTAGTGCTGGCGGATGTTGTACAGGCTTGCATTGTACAGTCTTGCCGACTGGTAGCACAGAGCCTTTAGCACCGCGAGGTCAACCTCGTGGTTCTTTGGGGTCTGCAATACGGTCGTCGTCAGGTACATAGTTCTGTAATTTTTTACTATATATAAATATAAGGGAATTTGAAAAATTTCTCAATATTTATTAAAATTTTTTAAAAAATATTTTGTCAATTCAAAAAGACGTTGTATATTTGCGAGGTCAAACAAGACAGACGTCAATGACAGAGAGAATTAACAATATTATTAACTTAATAAATTGAGAGACGCTTCCCCCCCCCCACTGTTGAAACACGTGGGTTTCCGCGTCAGTATTTTTATGAAGAACTATCGTTCATATCTTCCACATAATGGCAAGCAGTCGTTTAAGATTGGTGAACTTGAAAACTAAAAATTATAACTATGATAAAGAATGATATTGAAAAGGATTTAAGCAAATACTGGCAGAATAATCCATGCCCTATGTCCCTCACCGTGATTGACAACGTTAACAAAAATCTATGGAGACATTACGAACTTGGTGAAATAATGGGATTTGTTATATACAATTGTTATGATGAAGAAACAAAAGAATATAACAGATTTCAAATTACATCAATTGGTGAGGATGATGAAAACTGGTTCTTCAGAAAGGAGAATATGGATATGAACGCATCCTGGATTGACGCTGTTGATGAAACGTGGCGCAGAGTTGTCAGGTGGAAGAAGAAACATCTGCGGATGGGCTGGCCAATAGGTTCACCTTTAACTTCTGAGAATTGGATTAGCGAAGTTGTTGAACCTATTGTTGAAGAATCTGTACCATTTCCACACGAACCGCACAATGCAGTTCTTGGGACAAGATATGCTTATATTGACGAGAATGAAGGCTCTAATGCCGACCTTGCAATTAGTGTTGCAACGGAGTTTACACTTGAAGGAACAACACGTTGTACATTTGAAGAAGTTGTTGAAGCATGTGAGGTTGTCGCCTACCAAAAGGATGAAGATTTGAGGAACTGGCTGGCGGGGGTTAAATTCCAGAGCAACCCTGCGGTCATAATAAAGTTGATTGACGAGAAGTATGACGAACTGAAGAAAAGAAAAGACGAATACGAGAATTTATAAATGATATAGGATTATGTTGTACGACGATTACAAATGTCCCTATTGTGGGAAAGAGTTGGATTTGAGTTGGGATGAACTCGAATATGTTTCAATCGAGGATTGTGTTAACGAAAAGATGTTCCAATATGAATGTCCTCATTGTGAAAAGGTGTTGAATATCACACCGAGCGTCATATTCGACTTTGAGGTTGAGAAGTGCGAATGCCAGTGCGAAGACCACGTCTGGAAACTAACAAGTTGCAGTCCCAAGTGCATGAGCAGGATGCGTTGCATTCATTGTGGCGAGGAACGTGAACTGACCGACGAGGAACGGAAAGAGTTTGGCATTGAAACTGTTGCAGAATATTTGGAAAGTCTGAAAAAGGAAAAATAACCGACTATTTATTAATAATATAAATTGATTTGAACATGATAAATAATTTTGATGAATCGCAGATAAGTGATATTGTAAAAAGTGTACTGGAAGAGGCACTTCAGAACAGGAACATTACGGGTGACAACCTAATTGACTATCTTGGAACCATTCCGAGAGGTCGTTTTGTCACGATGGGATATATCAACTCGGAGGAAATATCAACAGGCTTGCGCTATGTCAATGCTGACAACTATGCAAAGTTTGTGAACTCTTATACCGATAGTGACGAATATCCGTTGCAAAGGAAATATTTGGGAAATGTCCGTGGGGATATGGAAGATTACCTTCAGAATGGCAAGACCAAGACAATGAAGTTCAACTTCAATTCAGACATCGCAATTGTTTCCTATAGCGTGTTCCAATTGAACTGGCTTAACGCACAGGGTGTCGCAGAACTGGAAGCCACAAAGTCTGATGCGTTGAAGAGACTTCGCAAGGAACATGGTTTCGGTGCTGAGGGTGCAGAAGATACTTGGCGAGGAAAGTTCAGTCTCTATAAGACTGGCAAGAATGCTGGTGAAAAACGTTATGTCTATGGAGGTGCTGGCATAATGCCGATAAAGAACGCGCATGTTGCCGATACAAGCAAATTTAATCAACGTGGTGAAGAAGATGAACGCGATATTTTCAAGAGTGAAGAAGGGGATGTCGTATTCCGTCAGAGACCGCCAGTACTGGTAAAGAAATTGTACTTCTTGGTTGATAAGGCCACAGGTGATGTTGAGGTGATGAACAATCAACTCTTCAAGGTTTTGAAAGATAGTTTCGGTAAGAAGGTTGAGGACAAGGTTGAAGACTTGGAGGAAGATGAACTTGCATATAAGAAGGCTCTTGCACAGTTAAACGCCGACTACCCGTCAGCACACACGTTGCATCGTAACAAGACCTTATGGATGTCTTACACTATCGAAAGAGGAAACACAAAGGACAGAAAGAGATGGGTGAATGAGGAATTGCTCAACCAATATAAAGCATTGGTACCATATCTCGGAATTGACCTGTCAACGGCCGAATAACTTCTCGCCTACACATAAAAAAAGCGTCCTTTGTTGGGGCGCTTTTTTTGTTGCTAGAAGTTCGTCTTCTAATTATTTTTAAACCCTATAACTGCGTTCTTTGCTGATGATAGTTTTTCAGCCTTGCAGAATTCCAGTATCCTGTCGAACTCTGGGAGTTTTCCGTAGAGGACATCCTGCATTATTATCTTTCTCGCAACATTCTCAATCTCACCGCCAGAGAAGTCAAACTGTTCGGCAAGTTTGCGGTATTGGGGTTCTTCAAGTCCTTCAACCTTGTTAGCCCATATCTTCATTTTGTTTTCAACAGACGGCTTGTCAAGTTTAACCTTGAAGAGGAAGCGTCTCTCGAAGGCTGGGTCTAAGTTGTCAATAAGGTTTGTAGTTGCTATGAGGATGCCGTCAAGTTTCTCCATTTCCTCCAGCAGGATGTTCTGCATAGTGTTTTCGGTCTGTACAACACTTCCGACCATGACATCCTTTCGTTTGCTGAATATCGAATCAGCTTCGTTGAACAGAAGTATCGGGAGGTTATTACCTAAATTCCTTGCCTTCTGGCAGAGCGACTGGTAGGTTGTGAAAATCTTCTTTATCTTCTTCTCGCTCTCGCCGAACCACATTGACTTGCTTTCGGCTATATCAACGTGATATATGTCTCGCTTGCATTCCCTTGCAATCTGCATTACAGTTTCAGTCTTTCCAGTTCCTGGTGCACCATATAGTATAGCACATATGCCATTGGGTAGATTATGCTTCTCAAGCCGTTGTTTCAGTTGGGTAAGGTTGTTGTCGTCCATCGACTTATATAGGAAGTCAATATCGGATTTGTTCTCATCATTGTAGTAGAGCACCTTTTCCTTGATGGTGTCGCTCTTGATAGTGATAGTTGACTTATTGAGGTAAGCATTAACCTTTTCTAATCTTTTCTTGTACCCATCATATAAATCCCCAAAATATAATTCAGCACATTTGTCAGTTATGCATATCATTGGTTCAAATTCATTGTCTTCGTTGGGGATTATTTCAACAAAACCTTGCCTAACTACACCTTCGGAACCATCAATATATCTTCCTATTCGTGAGCTAATTTCTATTGGTGAACTATCACTATAGACACATTTTAATGCCAAAGACAAGTTCCACTTATATTCATCTCTAGTTTCTGTATTGTATAACAAAGAATATATAAGTAACCGTTCATATGTAGTTAACTTATCTTTAAGAAACTTTATAAACTCATCATTTGGTAATAAATTTTCATTTTGATAAATGGCATCGCGCGTTGATTTCTCATCCCTTTCGTAATTATTAACTAATTGCCCAAGTATTGCTATCATACGGCTTCTTGAAAATGGCACTGGCGTTATTTCTTTTGAATTTCCATTTATTAAGTTTCTTATTTTTGGTAGCAACCCCCAAGTATTGATTGAACTCACATAAAAATACCCTTTATATACTAAGTTGTTATTAATGTTGTACATATCAATAGCATCCAACCTGGTGATGTTAAAAAAAGTTATATATTCATCAGTAGAATATGTTGTTTTCGTGCTATAGAGAATTGATAGGATTATAGTTTCAAAATTATCAAGATTCATCCATTCTGATGCAATCTTGATAATTCGTTTTATTTCAGACTTATGTTCTTTTAAGTAATTAATTTTATTGTTTGTGATTTTTGGTGAAGGTAATTGGTTAATGTAATTTGTTGTGGTGCATTGGTTTATTTCATTAGCCAATTCATAACCCGAATTGTACCATGAAAGTATTTCGCACCCCGAATTCTCACAATATTTGGCAATAAGCCTCAATGTTGTCGCCAGTTCCGTTTTCTTTGTTATCTTTTGCATATTTTTTTTACATTAATTTGGTTAATATCTTATAATCATTAATATCACCTAATTCAGTTTCAAGATTGTTGGTGTGGTTGTTAACTATGCGAAAATCTTCGCGTTTCTTTTCAACCCAAGATTTCTCACACAGTTTCACCCAGTCGGTTAATAGTTCTCTAATTGATGTTGGTTGCATATTGCTATAACAATTTGATTAAACAATACATTATGGAATTTTCACATGCTTCCTCAAAGGTGTTAGCCATTTCTTCGCCAGAACCATCTGGAAAGTTCATAGGATATGTCAAAAGTCCTGCCCTGAATAACACTGGTGTCCAAAAATATTTTTTCACTTTGGTTCCGTCTATCGTCACAAGACCAACTGTAATAGTGATGTCAATATTATGGGTTTCTCTCAACCATCTCAATGTTTCGCTAAGTGTCGGGCAAGCATATCCATTGGCATACGGCGCAGAAGTTAATTCTCCGTCAGGACTATATTTTCGTCCAATATAATTGGTTTCCCGACTGGCTTGCGGATAGTCTTTCTCCCGTAAAAGCGTTGCTATTTCAAAAGTCACAAAATCCATATATTTTCAAATTAAACTTTTACAATTAAAATGTTCATCAAATCTTGTGTCTTCCCAGTAGTCAATATTTTCAATTAGTGCTTCCACGCTTTCCGTCATTTCTTCAACGGAAGCGAATGGCTCGTGGGTTGTTAATAAGAAACCATAAGATGGTATTATATCACTGCAACAGCATTCAATGCGCCACTTGCCGTCCGAGTAGTTTCTGTTCACGCACCTATATAGTCTCCCCAATCTGACAAAATCGTTGCATTGGAAGAATATCATATATGGCGATTTGCAGTGTCCACAGCAACTCTCGGTTGTCCTGACGTTTGAAAGGGAGTTCAACTTGTCACACAAGGCAATGCATTCCTTGTCCATGTATTTATCGTATTCCATATTCAATTTATTTTTGTTTCTTTTTCTCGTCATAATATAATCTCCTTATTAATTTCACATAGTCTCATTATGTGTTGTAGTTTATGGACATAATTGCATTCTGAAATACAAATATATCCAGAACTTTTATCAACTCTCTCACCAAGAACTCTAAAAGCAAAATACCAAGTATCTAATTCTTTAACAATACAAAATTTTCTACAATCAGGTCTCCAATAAATTCCGTTTGTTTCAAAATCTTCTTTGAATTCATTCTTCTCCAATATTTCTGTCGTTAGTGGTATTGGTACAAAATCATTGCCTGATACTATTTTGTGTGATTCCGTAATGTATTGCGTACCATCTTCATAATGTCCATGTGTGAAAAAGTCGTATGGTGTTATTTGTATATTTTTATTATGATGCGTGTTAAACACCCAATCACCAATCATTAAATCTGTCGCTTTCATATCAGTTTCAATTCTTTAAGTTTTAAAATTGTTTCGTATGTACATTCGCACAGGGTATCACGAACAATTGTGAACTCATCATACATCCCCCGATACGAATAGGATATCTTATATTTTCCAGTTATGGTAGGTTGTATATCCTTCAACGAATAATCATTAATTTCCCTTGGCAACAACTTCAATAGTGCTTCCGTTGACCAGCACGGTATTTCACCAAATCGTATCGAAGGTTGGTCTAACATTGGTTGCCATATATGCTCATCATATTTGTTTGTTGTTAATATATATGACATATCCGCACTATCAGCATCAATGCCGAGTTCAACGAGTTTCTTGCTTTGTTCTATTGTTGTATATCCAATCATAATTCTATTCCTCCATCATTGCTTGTTTAAATGATTCTATAAATTCGTCTTTAATGAACTACCCCCACCTGAAGGAAGGGGACTTCTTGCCCGTACTATTAAATTTTCAAGCGCAAACTTCATCGCTTCGTTACATGCATCTTCAAATGTCTTTATATCTTCACCTCTGTGAAGTATTGACTTTTCTTTTGTACATACAAAGAATTGGTATGTTATGTCATCAGTTAACGATACTTCATTGGAAACATTTATGAATATCTTATGCACTTCTCTCAGCCACTTCAGTGCCATTTGGAATGTTGGTGCAGCAATAAGATAATTTGGTGTAGAGTTAATAGTTTCATTGCCTCTGCACTGACATATGCATAATTCTTTCCTTAAATTATAGCATCTTACAGTTTGTTCATCAAAACCTTTATCTCTCAAGAGTTTTGCTATATCGTAGCTAACGTAATCTTCTGTAATCATATTTATTCCTCCATTGCTATCTTAATCATATTTATAATTTTATATTAGAAAAATATCTTCTATTGAAGAAGTTGTAATTCCAGGGTCATAATATAAGGTTATAGTATGTTTAGAAGGTATAAAAGGAAATGATTGATTAGGTAAGTCTATTCTCATGACTACACATTCAATTCCTTTATATAAAACCTTTTGGCCTGGCTTTATGTCTTCTATCTTAGTCATTTATTCTACTTTTTAATTGTGCTATTTCTCTATTCTTCCAATCAGCAACTGCCTTTGCGCAAGCGACAGCATATTGATAGAATGTATTATAATGTTCATATTTGAAGATATAGTCACAAATATCTTCAATTTTCTTGTCTTCTGTTATTAATATAGTGTCCTTTCGTTTACCTTCATCTTCATACTCACAACTACCTCTATTATGGCATCTTAGAACGGAGTATTTCTCACACCATTCACCTTCTCTTTGGTCACAATGAAAAAACTTACAGTCCATATATTTTATAGTTAAATTAAATTTTCAAGAATATTTTTAATTACTGCTTGTACTATTTCTTCTTGTCTTGTTATAATCAATCATCAATTAAATCTAAAAATTCACAGCAACTTCCTTCACATGAAAACGTAAGAGGATCCAAATCATGTTCCTGTCGGTATATCGACAATTCCTCAAGAACCTCGTGTGCAAGGTCAGCTGCCTGTTTAATTACTTTGTCAATATCGAGACCATCGAGCGTAACTTGTGCCGATGCTGTAGTGGTTACTTTAAGATGCTTCATCGTATTCAATTATTTTTGTTTTCTGCGTAATGAGCCAATAAATACTTTGTTGGTGGCATAATTAAATTAAATGTTCAAGACAATGTTTAATTGCCGCTTCACAGGCTTCTTCGTAGGTTTTGCTGGGATAATCAAAGTTAAGAAGACTTTGAAACGTGTTAGAGTTTTCTTCATCTTCTTCATACATTGGATTACATTCTCCCCACCAAGTGATTTTGTCTATATCATAGTGAACCCAAATCTCAATTTTATGCACTTCTCGGAGCCACTTCAATACCATTTGGAGAGTTGGAGCAGAACAAAACTCTTTTGCCTCTGAATTTTTTATCAAATCATAGTCAATCGTATGATTAGGTTCTTTATTATCTCCATTATAATGATATAAAGTAGGTTCATCAAATCCCTTCTCACGAAGTAATAAGGCTATTTCTTTATTTACGTAATCTTCTGTAATCATATTCATTATGTTATTTTAAAGATATTATTTTAATCCCAACAATTCCGCTTTTTTCTGTGACATCGGGGAAAAGTTTATTGGAAATCCTGAAAACATGCGGGACTTCGGTCACTTTTTCTTTGCAGCCAATGTAGTATGTCTGAGTATGACTATTGATGAAAAGACAATCTTTATATCGCTGAATGTACATGTCAGGCTCATGATTACATATTTCCAATCTCACCATAATCGGAGTTTTGTTGTCAATTTCCATTCTTTCCGCCACCTTAATACTTGGGTAACATTCGGAATAAACACTGAACCAATAAAAATTTCCTTTGGGCAATTGCATAAGATACGGCTTCCTTGAATAAAGTATTAATTCATTTGTCCTTATACTTCTAACAAGCCAAAAAAGGTTTTTACCACTTCTACGGTGTTTTCTACTATTTTTATTCTTTGTCTTAGTCATAGCGGTTATTAAATTAAATTTTCAAGTGCATATTTAATTGCTGCTTCACAAGCAGTTTCACTGCGCTTAAATCCTTTTGGAGTTAATGTCTTATCTTGTACAAGTGAACATACCTCTTTTATAAGAGATTCTCCTGTTAATGTATTGTTTATATACACATAATACTCTGGAGGAAATAATTTAGGTTCTTCACTATAAGTAATATTAACTGCTATATAGATATTATGCACTTCCCTGAGCCATTTCAATACGACCGACAAGGATGGTATGGGATAATAAGCGTAACCAGATTCCTTTAGAACTATATTGGGCGTATCAAAATAAAAGCCATTACAATCATAATAGCCTTTGAATTCACCTTTGAAGCCCTTTTCTTCTAAGAGTTTTGCAATTTCAAATGTCACTCTGTCTTCAGTAATCATAATCAATTCCTTTCTTTTTAGTTTGATGGGACAAAGGTAAACACTATTTTTGAACTATGCAAGTTTTTTCTTTATTTTTTTCGTTTCCTAAAAATACGCATAAAATCACTCATAGTTCAAGTCCCTTATATATTTGCAATGTTCATCATTGATTTCAAGGAAGTTCGTCTGCAAGTACCACTCATCAAAGTCCTTCTCCTTAAGGAACATCTTGTTCTTGAATAGTTCGGATTGTCTAACGATTGTAAGGAACAGATATTTGTTCCAGTTGCTGTTGTAGTCCATATATTCCTCCTTGCCATCCTTCTCGCTGTCGTAGGTGTAAAAAATGACTGAACACCTGATATATGTCACTGTTATTGACTGGATTGGTTCTCCTTTGAAACGTTTATATAGTTCACATTTGTTGCCAGCCATAAAGAACAACTGTGTGAAATCGAATATCAGCCTGTCTCCAACCTTCACGATGTCCCTGTTGAAACTCTCCTTGAAGAACGCCATAAGGTCTCCGAGAGTCGGCTTGACTGTAAGTGCTCCGAAACAACTTCTCAACTCTTCCAGTTTCTTGTCAAGTTCTTCCTTTGTCTTTCTTTTATCTTGTTTGGCCATAATATCTTAAAATTTATAAGCATCAAAATCTTCAATGAATGTTATGTTTTTGCTTGGAATGTTTTCGTATGTGAAATATGAAAGCACATGGGGTGTATTCCTGTCGGGATAGAATTTAACTTCATCCAACCCATCAACAGTCACTCCGAACAATGAATACTTGCCCTGGTTCAAGGTGTTTTCATCCTGTGTATACAACATATCCGCCATATCGTAGGCATTGTCCTTTCCCTCTGAAGACAGCATCAGGTATATCCTGTCGGGATATTTCAAGTACTTATTCTTTGCCTTCGGAACCAATCCGACATTCAGAATCTTTTTCTTGAACCTTATAGGTGCTACGTGATAGAACACGATGCCGTTGTTCCTTGAACTGAACTCACTTCCCTTGCGATAGATATCAAACTTCGGTTCAAACTGGAGATATACGCCTTCGCTGACATTATCTTCAACTGAACAGAAGTAGCCGAATGTTTCCATCTTCTTCTTCAATGGTTCTATTGACTTTGAACCTTGTTTCAGGATGAACCAGAATTGCATCTTGTCATAATCAACACCTCCATTGACAAAGTCGGATGTTATACGGTTTGATAGATATTTTTCGACCCACTCCATCGGATAGGTTCTTATCAACCCTTCCGTCAGCATATCCTTGTCCGCAAGCGTCTCAAACTTTGTTCGGTTATATCTTGTAGGGCTATTGGGGAATGGATGTTCTTCCGAAGAACTAAACATAGTCAAAAGTATTCAAGTTAATAATTTCACTACATTCACTTTTTGATGTTACCATCAAACTCCTTCGGAACGACAACAGCACTTCCTTCACCTTCTCCCTTTTCAGTTTTCTCGGTTCGTAAGCACCGTTGCCAAGTTGTTTTAAGAGCGAATCACGTAACACGGTTACGGTCACTCTGTTCTTTATGTTCTTGGATGCGTTGTGGTCGGCATTGTCAGTATGTCCGCACTCAACACACTCAAAGGTCTCTTGGTTTGGTCTGTTTTCGTCTGCAATGCAACCGCAAATCGGACACATCTTGCTTGTGTAACTCGCCTGCACGGTTGACAATGTGATACCGTACTTCCTTGCAATGTGTTCAACCTCATCCTTCAATGAACTTAATCCAAGAAACTTGACCTTTCTGTTATAGTTTATGTCCTCGTTGTCCTTGTCCTTGACGTAGCATTTTCCGAATCCGTTGTCAAGGTCTTCCATAACAATGTGGTTTACACCATCAAACATCAACGACTTGCACATTCTTGAAATGAGTTGCTGTTCGGATTTAACCATCTTCATCTTCAACGTGTCAAGTTTCCATTGCTTGCGCTTGCCGATGGTATAGTTCTTGTCTTTCTTCAGTTCATCAACCTCCAACGAAAGTTTGCAGAAGTCATTGACTAACTTTCTGTTGTAATCGTATGTTGTTTTGTTTGACAGACTGAACAGGTTATGCTTGCAGTTCACGTCAATCCCGACTATGTTGTCACCTGCCTCTGGTATGTATCTCTCTCCGTCCTTGCACAAGTTGATGCTCACTTGACGGTACTTTTCATTGAATGTAAGGACATATTCGTAGTCATTAGTTTTCTTCACATAGTCCTTCATACTTCCGTGCCAATCCTTGTTAAACTTCACGGGGATGTCAAACGACTTCCTGCCGATTCCAGACAGACTGACAAAGGAGTTGATTACCGAACCGAAGCATTTATTGTAGTCAATGATTCTCGTCTTCCTACATCTACCACCAAATGACAATGACTTGAACACAATCGGATGCTCGGAATAACGCTTAATGATTCTGTTTCGTTTCCGTAAAGCGAGTTCCATAAGTCTGTCAAACCCGAACTTGTCACAGCAACGAATGATATTCTCGTAGAACTTGCGTTTCTTATCGTCACACAATTCTAATTGTTTGCTGATATAGCCAAGAGTGTTATCGTTTCCATATCTTGCAAGGTAGGTCAAGCAGATTGACAGAGGGGTTTTGCTTTTCTCTGTCACGACCTTCTTCAAGTTGCCACTCTTGTTCTTCTTGGTGTCACGCTTGTAAAATTCAAATCCATTGAACCTCACTATTTCAAATTCAAGATGCTTGCGGATTGCTTCAAACTTGTTCTGATAACAGTTAAACACTTGGGTATATAACTGAACGTCAAACGAACTCGGAACAGCGTCCTTGTACCTTGCACGCATTTCCTTCAAAAATTCAAGTTTTGAATATTCAAGGTAGTGTTCAAGATTAGAATTTACATATTCGGAGACAATGTTCTTGTGGCCGCGCAGCATAACGGCAAATCCGACCAACTCGTCATACTTCTGGCGGGTCAAGTCATCGCTTACGAAGACCTTTGTGTATTTGCTTGCTATCTCCATGCTACATAAAAAAGGAGGTAAAATCCATTCGACAAAGGGCAGCAAGAGCCGATAGGGACTACCTCCGTTGGTTTTATGTTTAATATCTTTCCGAATGTCTTGCTGCTTCATTCGTCTTATTAATAAATAGTGTAACTTTTCAAAAATTACAAGTTTTTTTCATTTTCTTTTTCAAAAAAAATTACAATATTTTTAAAAATTTTTTATGAATAATTATTATACATAATCAGTTATTTCTCCTTTTTTTCTTTTTTCATGATATATTTTTTAAGTTAATTACTTACATTTTATTTCAAATCAAACAATCCGCTACGGGCTAAGTCAGGGATTAACCTCGTCCTTCGCCACGGAATAGACTTACTGGACGCACCCACCTTAGTCATTCGTGAGTTGTTGAAGTTTTCATATTCACTGTTTTCAATTTCCGAATTGCATTTCTCACACAATCCGTAGTGAGATGCCCAAGGTCTTCTTATTTCAGAACCGCAGCATTGGCAGATATGCCCGTATTCATCTTGAAGCCTTTGGGTGTAGACATCATCAAATATTATATATTTTTCATTATCATGCCAACTCTTTCCAAAGATTTTCTTCCATCCTTCAATCTGTCTATACTCCGTGAGAGACATATTCACGGATTCTGCATAACGCTGGATATCTGATGTGTCAAAACCATCAACTGCACCGAAAGGATTCCCATTTCCAAAATCCCCGTATTCCGTAAGGTCTATCTTGTCTGAAATCATTATTTCTTGAATATGCTACGTATCTTGTTGAAGAAACCTTTAATTACCTTTGTTTTATTGGATACTTTAAAGGTTGGTAGTTCAAAACTCTCGGTGCCTTCATTATTTGACATAATTATTCTTGTTTCGTCCTTGTCATCAATTTGATATGTTTTCAGTATTGCAACCAGTTCCTCACTGTTTTGGGGTAATTCAACCGTGTGTGTCGGGGATACTTCCTTCTTTGCCTTGTACTGTTCAACCATCTTGTCAAGCGTAAGGTCGCAATATTCATCCACCCAATCACCGAGGAAATAGAACCTGTCAGCCACACTCGTGTTATTCTTGAAAACTCCGAAAAGTATCGGGTCTTTGTCTCTCTTTTCCTTTTCAACCTTTCGTTCCTCCTTGCCTGTGTAGTCGGTGAAGATGACATAAAGTTCATCAAACAGTTCCCTTGACTTTTCAATGGTTTCAACCAGTTCATCTGGAATCTCACGCATATATCGTGATAGTTCGATAATCTTGACCGTCTTGTCTGCGACATTCTCTATATAGTCCTCAATCACATCCTTGTAGATGTAGGTTGTGATGCCCAGTTCAATCAGTTTCTCCTCCTTGATAAGCGTGTCGGCGAGGAAGGTGAGTTTCTTAAGCGATTCCTTCTGTCCAAGTTTGTTATACTTTTCAGCAAGCGCAAGGAACACATCATATGATTCCTTCAATGCTTCGGTTGTAATTGTTTTCTTTGCACCCTTGAGGTAGTCAAAGTACTGGCTCGGCGTTATTGTTGTATTTTCCTTTGCCTTGTTGTTTTCTTTCTTTGGTTTCATATTTTTAATAATTTTTATTATCTGCAATAATAAATCTTCTTTTTAATATTACCAAACATTTTTTGTTATTTCTTCCACCCATTGGTTATAATTAGAATTCTTGCTTTATGCACTTGAGGTCTGTTGCATCCGCCAGTTGTTCAATCCAAAGCCTTGCTATGCGTGATGTAAGTGTTTCTCGTGGCAGTTCTACGTTTTTCAAGTCATCTACAATCGGCGCAAGTGGCACTTTTTGGGTAAGAAACTCAAGTACATCTGCTGGTTCGAGTATGTCGTTGGTCTTCTTGTCACAGCCTACAACTAAACCTACACTTTTTGGTTTTTCGGTTGGTAGTACGTCATTGATTAGGTTTATAACCTCATTGAGCATATTTTCTAAATTGTGAAAAACAAAATATACACACTGGTTGTCAGACATTTTACGGTAATGCCGTGAAAAATTAAGTATGCCTTCACACCGACCTTGAATATATTTCAAGTTAACATCGTGTTCCCTACAATTGAAGTCATAGTATTCAGAACATATTGTGAAATATATGGTGTTTTGAAATAGGGCTTCAATGCATTCCTCTATCGCCATATAGAACGCAGCATTCTGGTTGAACAGTTTGTTTGCATCACATAGAAAGTGATGAACTGCCTTTAGGTACTTGACTATCTTTAAATTGTTATTTTTTGTATCCATATTATATAATTGTTAAGTTTATTTTTTTTTTCTACCAGTATCTTCTTAACTCCTTGTATGTGAACGGAAGTTCAACGTTGTGCTCCTTGAGGAAGTCCTTTATCTGTGTCTCGGTTAATTCTTCCCCATCCTTCGCGGCATAAAACGCTATATCACTTAGTTCGTCAAACACCTTGTTATTATTCTTAATAAATGCAAGCACTTTCTTCTTCATCATTTTTGAATGTTGCTTCGGATTCTTGTGCTTCGACTTATAACCATATGCCTTGTATGCATTTTGGATGGACTTGTATCCATAGCCCTGTGCATTGTCAAGTACCTCACCTGTTTCGGTGTCTACCACAATATAGCGTTTGTCCCAGGCACCCTCGCCGAGGGTCTTGTCTTCCACCACTGTGAATTTTTGTTTCGATTCTTCCATATCAGTCGCCATTTTCTGTTAATTCCTTCAACTCCTTTTCAATCCATTCAAGTTCATTTTTGTGATATTCCACCATTCCTTCAAGTGCAGAAATTCTTTTGCCCTTACACACTTTCTCATATCTTTCCAACGAGTCGTTGTCCAGCCAATGGATTGGCATTTTCACTGTACACTCGAATAGTTCGGACATACAGACATCATGATATACGAAATTAATGTGGTCGGCTATTCCGTATGAAACACCAACAATTTCACCTCTTTTGGGCATATAGATGTCATCCCATCCCATCTTTGAAAGGACTTTATATTTGTCGGCAATATACCAGTGTTCCTTTATGATTGGTTCACAAATCCTTATAATTTCCTTTTCTACTTTTGATGATTCGGCCTTGGAATCACTATTTAGGTCACCTACCAATTGCAATATCTTTTGCTTCAAAATTTGTTCATTCATAAACTAATCGATTATTTCTTTTTCCAAAAGAACCGCACACCATATTTCAGATGTGCGGTCGGCTGCTAATTTTATGAGTGTTGGTCTAGAATGTCTTTAGCGTCGTCTCAATGTACTTGTCGAACTGCAAGGTCTTCACGGTACGTCCGTTCAGGTAGGACTTCATAGCATAGAGCACCGCGCAGTTGACGGCATCGTCGCTGTTGGCCTGTTTCCTGTTGGTCTTCTTCATAGCCTCCTTGTAGATGTAGTCCCTCAAGGTGTTGACCGTGGTATTTTCGGTGTCACGGCTGTCGGTAGTCCTGAGCAGGAACTCGCGCATCTTCTCGCTGTCATATCCGTTGCCCTCAAGGTATGCAATCTCAGCCATCACAACGTTAAGACTCGGAACCTTGATTGTGCGTGAATTGAGTTTGCCCTGCAACCTTGTTATTCCGTCCCAGTATTCCTTCCTTGAGGTTATCTCGTCAAGCACCTTCTCGTTGGTGATGTTGAACTTGGTGTTTGACCCGTTGATGGAACTGTAACTGTTGCCGCCGTTCTTGATTTTCAGATATTTTCCGACAATGGAACTCATGACGTTTATGTTCTTGGCGTCCGAGAACTTGATTGAAATCACATCGCTGGCGCTTCTGACCTTGCCTGTGTCGTAGGTCGTGAAGTCGTCTGGGTTGCAGTTCCTGAGCACCAGTGTCTGGAACGGGGTGTTTGCCAATATGCATGCCTCAAGGCGGTGCTGTCCGTCGCACAACTGACCGTCGGTGTTGAACTTGATGCTCTCGCCGTTCAGTTTCCACTTGCCCTCCTGCATCTGTCTTGCCAGGAAGTTGGTATGGTTGAGGCTTCTCTTCCTGTTGACCACCATCGTGGCGAGGTACTTCTTTGCCGTTTCTGGTGTGATTGTCTCAACCGTATGTGTGAAGTTGACCTGCGGCGAGGCTGACTTGGTCTTCTTTCTCAATCCGTTTGCAGTAGTCTTGTATAGATTGAACAGCGACTCAAGGTACTTGCAGTACACGTCAATGGTGTTCTGACTATAGTGCTTGCCGTTCTTCTTCGGGAGTGTACGCATGTATCTGCCCATCCCCTTGATGACTGACGGCTTTGCCACCTCTGAGAAGTTGTCCCTAATGTCGTGCGTAACGATATATCCCTTGAGGATGTCAAGTGCGCAACGGCAGATTGTCTTGTAGCTCTTGCTTGAACCCATTGTTGTGTTGATTGCTCTCAACTCGCCTGTGAAATTCTGTGTTTCTGTTTGCATAGTTCTTTTACATTTTAAATTTGTTTGACATAAGTGTTAATTTTCGGACGCAAATATATAATGATTTTTTGAATCCACAAAATATTTTTTTATTTTTTTAATTATATAGTGTTGATGTAACAAAACTAAGATATTACATTAATTTTGTGTGGGACGGATTTTTATCGTTGTTAGACCTCTAAAACACAAGGCCTACAACAATGAACGACTTTGACCCTTCCATAGTGCTGAAGTTGTTAGACCCCTAAAACACAAGGTCTACAACAATTTTCGGGTGTATGATAGGACAAAGACCATCGTTGTTAGACCCCTAAAACACAAGGTCTACAACAATGCGGTTGAGATTGCAATGCTTCCTATCTGTGGTTGTTAGACCCCTAAAACACAAGGTCTACAACAATCACTTTTGATAGTTCAAGGGTAGAAGATACGTTGTTAGACCCCTAAAACACAAGGTCTACAACAATAAGTGTAGGCGGAACCTTTACAGATATGTCGTTGTTAGACCCCTAAAACACAAGGTCTACAACAATAAGTCCTGACCCACAAACTGAAATTGTACCGTTGTTAGACCCCTAAAACACAAGGTCTACAACAATTGAAAGTGTATTAAGGAATGGTTCAGTAACGTTGTTAGACCCCTAAAACACAAGGTCTACAACAATACGGACAATCGCGGACAAGATTACCCTTTCGTTGTTAGACCCCTAAAACACAAGGTCTACAACAATATGAATATCGTATTTTCTTATTTTCCAATATGTTAAAGAACGTTTGTTATGAAAAAAATGTGTAATGGTTATTCTATAACCGTAGTCATACCCAATTTTTTCAATTCTGTTATTATTTTTTCCGATGACTTAAGTCTGGGAGTGAATAATGGTGTATTATAAGTGTATTTTTTAGTCTCTTCTTTAAGGAAAGAGTTCCTAAGTATTTCATTCTCTACTATATAGGCAATATTTCTAGCACTATTAAAGTCAGCGTTCAACCCATTTAACTTGTATTTCTCCTGTATCGGTCTGACCTTGTCCTTATCCATAATGACAAGTTTCTTAGTTTTAGGATTCTTCATCAAGTAAACCGTATGTGTTTCGGAATTCATCTGAGAAGTATAGTTTGACGGGACTAATGCAACTTGTGTTTTTCCATTATTGGACAACTGAATGAATTTATCCTTCACCTCAGCGAAATGTACTGCCTTCATTATGTGGTCACGGGCGATTGATTTCTTGATGGCGACTTTTCCTTCCTCGGTATATTCAATATTAATGACATTATCATTTTCATCGGGGATGAGATTGTAATACTTTCTGTTCTTAGTAATACGTTCGTTCTTTTCTGCCTCAACAACAGGCTTTCCTTTCAATTTAAAATAATCAAGTAATGATTTTGGTGAAGTTGGTCTTGTCGGTTTTTGAATGGTTGCATTGGTGAGGTATTCCAACGCAATAGTATCATAACCGTTTAAAACAAATACATTTCTTGCGTATGTGATAATGTTGTCCCTGATTTCAGTTATCTTACGGCCACATTCAATTCTTTCTTCATATAACTGGCGTCCCCTTTGAGTGTATCTGAACATAAGCGACTTATCGAAACGTCTCTTATCCATAGTCGCATTAGAAGTTGTATTCTCATCAATAAATCCCATTTTTGTATCATAATCAGATTGTTCGGAATAATATCTGTTACTTAACAGTATAAAGTGTTTCAGTTGTTCACGAATGGAAAATACATTTTGAACATAAATCCGTTCCGTTTCATGATTACCATCTGAAAACTTCTTTGAAAGTTGATGTAGTGTACGTCTAATTGCTTGTTCTGTCCGTATATCTCCGTTATTTAGTTTGAAGATTAGAGCAAACATAGTGTTATATTCAATCGGACAGAAGTTGACGAACATTGACATATCTTCAAAATTCTTCTTGGTTTCAGGTGATGCGACATCCATTATTTCTTTTGAGTTAAGAAATTCTTTGTACAAGTTAACATAACCCTTGATACTATCAGTCACCTTGATGTTTGTTGCCATCAGCATATGTTTGGTGTTAACATCTATGCCGACAACTTTCTTGATACCGAGTTTTCTTTTCGCAAAGGGTACATCAACAGTTATATCAATATACATTTCATTATTTATAATCTTGAAGTTAATGGATTTGCCGTGGGTATTGATTATGTCAACCTTGTCATTACCATTACTATCTATAGTTGCCTTACTGCCCCAAACATCTATTATGATTTTTCTTTTTTTAGAACATTTTAAAGTGAATATATAACCATACTTGTCATCTTTCCTTTGGATTTCATAGCCAATATCTGGGAGGTTTAGTGTCATAGTTTTTTCACCACGTCTACAGCCACCAAATTCAACCAGTGACTTCACTGAAAGTTCCAATTCTTTTTCTTCAACAAGTTTAGTATTATTGTCATAGAATTCATATAGTTTTTGAAGCCTTTCTATGATTTTACTATTTTGTTCAGATTTTTCTTTTTCATTGAGGTATTCAATACGTTTTTCAAAATCTTTGGGGGTGGAGTAACCATATTTTTGTTTTTCACGAATAACTTGTTCTGTTAGAGTGTTGTCGTCGCAATCAGACAAAGAAGAAACCAACTTTATCTTTGCTGGTTTAAGTGTACGCAATTTAGTTTTATAGTTTGAGCAAACGTTTGCACCATATCCATCACTGAAATAGACTTTTTCGGTTAAATCTAAAACATTTCTAAACGAAGGGTTGACTGTTGACTTATATGCGGATGTTATAATGTTTTTACAATTCTTCCCGTTACCAATATTACGAGTGGCAAAATTTTCTTCTTTAGTAAAATCATTGGTGAACATTTTAAAACATGGTTTGTTAGCCCACAATTCATCAACTGTTGACTTATAATAACTAGTTTCCCTTTTTTCAATCGGTATTAATGCACCAACTTCACAAATTGTCTTATTGGTAAGTTGATTATTAATCCAATCTGATAGATTGTTAGAATCTTCTATATATTGTTTTATGGCTGATTTCATTATTTCGTGGGTAGCACCACTTATGAATTCACGCACTTTAAATGTATAAGTCTTAACTATTGTTTCATTACTTTGTACTTTGTTTCCCATAGTTATTTTTAAACTTTTTATTTAACATTTCCATCACCCTATATAACCTCTCCGAAGTTGATACGTTCAATTTCGGAGAGGTTTGTTTTTTTTTTTATTAGAACGGCAGGTCATCATCCCCGAACAAGTCAACCTCTTTGGTTTTCACCGTCTTGGGTTCGTTCTTCCTGCGTTCCTCCTCTTCCCTTCTCATTTTCTCACGTTCCTCCCTGATGGCGCCGTACACATTTGAGAACCAGTCGTAGTCCTTCCATCCTTCAAACTCGATGGGAAGCCGTCTCAGCAGTGTCTGCGTGTAGGCCTTTCCGTTGGCGACCTCAATGAAGTAGTAGAAGGGGAAGCCTTCGGGACGCGGTCCGTCATCGTCGTTGCTTGTGAACCAGAACTGTGCTTCTTCTATCTTGTCGGCATATTCCGTAACCATTTCCGCGAACTTCTGGATGGGCGGCTCGAATGTTTGGTTGACAAACTGGAGCAATCCCCTGTCGTTTAGCATAATCTGGTTCTTCAACCTCTCCCAGTCGCTGAAGTTCTTTCCGTCGAATCTGAATATCTCGCAAACCTTCTCCTTGAATTCGTTTGCAAACTCTTTCTTTATAACTGCGGTTCCCTCACCGCTAAAAATTGGTAATGACATAGTATTATTTTTTTTGTTAGTTATTATCTTTCTCTTCCTTTCTCACGCTGTAGCCGTTCTTTTCAAGGTAGGCTTGCATCTTGCCTATCTTCCCTTGTTTCTTCAGTTCCTTCCTGCGTTTTCTTTCCGCTTTTCTCTTGTCCTTATCTACCTGCTGGCTGTCGGAAAGCCTAACGGCTGGAACTACCATTTTAGTGAAATCCTTGAACCATAGTACGACCAATATGCCCATTACGCCACAGATTGCCGACGCTTCGGTCTCCCCTTCCCTATAGAATCCCAAGACACCGTTAATCAACGTCCATATGAACCAAATGATATTCAGCCAACAAAGCCAGTTCAATATTGTCCACGGCCAGTCTATGTCGTTCTTCTTTTGTTCCTTCTCTTCGGTCTTGCTGTTAACGGTTTTGTTAATCTGACTTATTTGTTCCGAAAGACTGTCAAGCCTATCCATTATTTCTTCGTTACTCATAAAATTTTATGTTTATAAATTCTTAATCAATAATAATTTGCACCACTTTGTTCGCAATTCGCGAACTGCGAACGGAATGCTATTCAGTCTTAACTTCAAACCTAAAGTTGAGGACTGCGTCAGCAACATCTTCACCGTAGGGGCAGAAATGCTTTATCATTGCGGCGGTCAAAGATGCTGACATTCCACTGTGCCCGCTTTCCATAAACAGGTCGTATGCCTTGTGGAGACGTGTGTCGTAGTCGGTTTCTTCATCACGCATTATCTTGCAAATGTCAAGCGTCTGCACTATTTCCATACCTTGATATATGTCGCCAAGACGTATCGGTACAATCCTGTTCCATTCTTCAAGTTTATCTTCGTCAATGAGACCGATGGCTTCCTTGCTGTATTTCTCGGTCAGTTCTGGAATCCTTGACTTGTGTTCCTCTTCCCTTCTGTAGTACTGTTCAACGAATTCGTCGAGTTCCTTGTCGTTTTCAGCCTTTGTCTTGCCAGTGAGCTTGAGGTAGGCGTCATCCACGGAATCCTCCGAGGTCAGTTCAACACCATTAAATGAAGCGTAGCAAATGGTGTTCAATAATGTCTTTGCCCTGTATTTCAGTTCACAAATAGCGCCGTCAATACTTGTGCCAGCACACAATTCGATTTTCTTTCTTAGTTTTTCCATATTTTTATACTTTTAGTTTTTCGTCATCAATTAATTCATACACCCTTGCATCACCGCCATAAATGCTGCGTGGGATTCCGTCTGAAATGCCTCTCACCTTACTTTTAGGATTTTTCCTTTGTACTACAAAGAATTCACCTTCATCAAACCATATCTCACCATAGTAGTTGTCTTTTTCGTCCCCGTCACTGAACGGGTAATCATCTGAACGAACCATATCGTGTTCGTACATTTCGTTTCCGTTCTTGTCGCAGAAGCCCGAAAACTTGCAAACACTCTTTCTTTTGACTCTGACAACGTCCTTATATGTTGTGCTAATAGTTATATCGTGTGGATGGAGTTTATTAACAATAGTTTCTTCAACTTTTTCACTTGCTATGAATGAAACAGTCTTTCCACCGATTTCTCTTTCAACGTAATAACCATATGCCCATTCGTTGTTGCTGGTTCGTCTTGCCTTGCATTTTATATCTTCCATATAATTAACTAATTTTTCAGTTCAACAACTATTTACAATAAATTTTGAACTCACTTCCGACCCAGCCAAGGCTACACTTCAGTTCAGTCCCCCTTGGGAAGCACATCTTTCTCACCCATCTGAGCAATGCCTTCTTTGAATGAACGTTGATATGCGCTGTGCTACAGGTGTCGCCTGGCTTTCTCAACTCCTTGACGCTACAGTACCATCCAGTAGGAATGAACTTATCATCAAGATAAAACCAAATAAATTCACCATAATGTTTTCTATATTCTCTACATTCCGAACCTTTATAATAAGCATCCACCCAAACTTCATTTCGGGCAGTTTTAAGTGCATTATCAACCTTAAACCCACCATAAATCTTGAATTTCGACCAGTCAAATGTAAACTTGGTTGCTGGTTCGTACTGCCAAGGCTTTAAATCATAAGGTGGCTTATGCGCCTTCACATCTTCAAACCATTCAGTATCATACTGTTCTTCAAGGCCTCTTTGAAGCGGTTCGGGCAGATTGCCGATTTGAACCAAACAAGCATCAATGGCTTCGGGAAAGTTGGATATCGCGTGTTTTTCCTCTGGTTTGTAGTCAGGATTGTATATGCCCCAGCAATCATGGTAATATAGATAATCATTCACATCCCGACCTGTCTTGTCATGGATTTCCTCCCAATGATTCTGGACAAATGCCCTAATCTGCTGGGCATCATTATAAGTTCCATAAATTTTATCTATTGTAGCCATTCTATATATCTCCTTTCATTAGTTAAACTTCCATCGTTCTTAAAATTCCGTCTGCAAAGATAAACGTTATTTTTGGAATAGCAAAGAAATTTTTGAATTATTTTTTCTTCTTTCTAAAATCCTGTGTTATAACTCTATTTTTGCAATGGGGACACGTCACATAATAATATTCAGTCCTATCTTCTTCAAAATTGATTTGAGTATATTCCTCTTTCACATCACACCTATAATATCGAAGAATTGCACCGCAGGTAGGGCATTCGATTTCCTTGGTATTTGCCTTCTCCTTCTCTTCTAACTCTTTTTCGTATCTATCCCTAACTTCCTGGTTAACACCTATTATCTTCATATCATTTCGATTTTATAAATTATTCTTTCTTCATCGGAATTTGCTTCCGCGTGTCTCGTCAGTTCGCTTTCGATATAGTATTTTACCTTCAGCCATTTCTCAAAGTCCTTTGGCTTCTTGATAGGTGGCCTAACGACATATATGTTCACCTCTGGAATATCCTCGTCATAATATTGTTTGTCTTCAACATAAACTGCTGGAGGAGTTGGAATATCATAATAATCAAATGCTGTTGCAACCGTGCCGTTAAACTGTACATACCACCAGTTGTCCCTGTTAAGTTCCACTGGTCGCCAGTCGTCCTGCTTTTCGTTAAGCAGTTTCGCCTTGCGTGTGTAGTATTTTGTTGTCATAGCAATTGTTTTAAAATCTTTCTTATGTTCCAGTAGTTGAGTTCGACAAGCGAAACCCAAACCCTATCCTTATTGAGCGTGTCATAGAGTTCAACAATTACTTCTGGGTTCTCGGCTTCAATGTCCTTTATCTTTATGGTGTTTGCCATGCAGTCTCCAAAATAAGCGGTCTGTCCTGTCTTTGTAACAGCCTTGCTATCTGCTTCGCAATAGTCTTCCATATTGTCGTCAAGTTCAATACCTCTAAGTGATGCACCATATTGGGCAATATACGTATCTTCCCAAAGACAAGCCTCGATAAGTTTCATCATATCTTCTCGCAGTGCGAGTTCCTGTTCTAATGTCATAAAAAATTCCTTTCCTTAGTTAATTCGGGGACAAAGATAAAACAAGTTTTTCAAAGTAGCAAATGTTTTTTCAAAAACTAGTCAATTTGATTTCTTCAACAGGGATTATTGTTTTAATCTTTGGCTTCTTTTTCTTGCCAATTCTCTTACAGCATTCATAAATCCGAAGTTTGAGAACATCATATGTTGCAAGATATAAACTGATGTACGATTTTGCAAATATCTTCAAAATTGAACATCTTGTAGGCGATTCACTGATATCAGCATCAAGATATAGCCACAAGAACCCGAACTTTCGTTCTTGAATACTATAGACTGTTGATGTCGGGTCGTTTTCGTTGGAAACTTTCACTATGCGGTACTTCCGTTTCGGAATTGTATTAATTTCAGTTTCGGAGAAATAATTTTCTTCCACTTCATCAACGGGCTTGCAATCATATCCACCACCTTCTCTAACCTGATAGTACAATTTGCTTTTATAAAGCATAACACCTACAACATACAATTTAGTGATACTATGCTTTTCCACCAACCACTCACCCTTATGATATTTTACACAATTGGGGTCTTTCGATTCAAAACACTTCTCACTTGGATTCCATTTCAGGCCGTTATAATCTAACTGTTTGAAATAATCATTGGTTTCTTCTTCGGTGGCAGGTTTCATAACATTTCTTTCATCGGTATTGGGATATCTCAGGCACCCGTTCATCCCAGCGATAAGACCATCACACCAAAGGTTCAAACCGCCATAGATATTCACAATATCGCCTGCTTTGTTGATATGTTCTTTGTTTTCCATAGGTCTTTAATTATTTAGTTTTCAAAATCTTCCTTATATATGAAATCTATAAAATACCATCTTGTAGAACTGTAAAAATTTTCTGAAGTGTTAAAAATCATTATACAGGGATAATGAGAAGGCTTAAAGTCAATATGAATAGTCTCATTCCAACCTATTAAGTCTACTGCATACTCACAATCTTTACAATCTACATCTGGTGGAATGACTGCTATATGAGATTCATTTTTGCCGTCTATGATGCCTATAGCATTGGATTCACAATATTTGAAGTACTCTTCATCAGAGGTCAAAAGTTTCTTTGTCATAGTCTACTTTTCTAATTTAAAAATCAATTCTTCTCTCACCTTAAACTCATCTCGGTCTATACATGAAATATCAAACGGGTTTTCACACTCCTGTATCTTCTTGATGAGTTGTTGTTTCAATTCGTTAATTCTTTCCTGTGTGAAATATCTCTTTTCAATAAACTCCTCTTTTTTATCCAAAACGTCAAAGAAAGGCGGTTCGAAGTCAGATTCTTTCACATCAAGGGAAAACGGTTTGACATAAACATCCACTTCAATGTTGTCAAATTCGTAGTTCAAACTCGCTCTAAATGCGTATAACTCACAATCAGCGTACTTCTTTTCCATAACCTTTATTTTAAATTATACTCTTTCTTTATCCTTTCGTATTCAGCAAGGTCGTGTTCACGCTTCTTAACAGCATCTCTTTCAGCATTTTGCTTGGCTTTCAGTTCGTCCTCTTGTTTCTTGCGTTCTTTTTCAAGACGCTCCTCTTCGAGTTTGTCATCAATCCACTTATTAATCTCTTCGTCTGTCATGAAAAGCATTTCCAATGGAAAGCATTTTGTCTCAGCATCACGTTCACACATACAATATGTATAATATGTGCATTCTACAAATTTTGAACTATATTCTGGTTCATCAAAGATTTCAAATTCTTCCCAACTTCCTTTGTATTTATTATCGTATCTCACAAGCAACTCGCAGATATGTTTGCAAGTCTCTGCAAGGTCCTTTTCAAACTGTCTGTATTGCGCTAATGCTTCTTTCGTTATCATAGTCTTATTCCTCATCTTCATCATTATTGTTTTTGATTATCTCCCGTCCTTCTTCAACAAGTTTTTCCACGTTCCACCTGCAATGCGATATGTCGTTCTCAATGTTTGAGAGTGTATAACTGAAATCGTCCAGACGTTCGATAAGGTCGTGGATTGTCCAAGTTGTCTTATATTTCGCTTCCCCAAGCAGGAAACTTATGGCTTCCGACAGGTTTTCAGGAACTTCAATATATTCAATCCTAAGGTTGTTGTCACTATTGTTGTTGTATTCGCTAATAGCCTTATCAAGTTCAACATCAGTCTTCTTGCTGTATTTGTCACGGGTTTCAACTCTTGTAATCGTGTTGTCAGACTTCTTGTTATAAACCAGTATCTTCATAGTTATTTCTCCTTATCACAAATCTCAGATAGATTAATTTCCTGTACCATTTCCTTTGGCAACCTCTTGAACTCCAGCAATGCACTGCATAACTCAATGACTGCACGGCTGGTTGTTGATGTTGCAGCATATTCACCATTATCAAGTTCAATTATAATGGTCGCAGATGTAATGTTATTCGTTGTCATAAAATAAAATTCTATTTTTATAATTTTCCATCTAATTCGCAATCAATCCACATCTTGCATTCACGCAAGGAAAACGCCTGTGCAAAACCGCCGCCATGTTCGTCAACCGCCTCCCAGCAGACCTTACCTTCTGGACTATAATAGCCCACGCAAACAATCTCAAACCCACGGTAGTAGTAATGACCAGCGCCTAAACGCTTTGCCTTATGCTTCACTTTCTCTGTCATTTCTCTCCCTTGATTAATAATTCAAATTTCTTGAGTAGTTCACAGTCGCTATTGCATTCACTTGATAGTCGGCAGGTTTCACAGAATGCGCTCAATGCGATTTCGTCCTTATATTCAGCCATCTTCAAGGCACTATCCTGTGCGCAGTCACCGAACTTTTCTATTTTACCCATAGATAACGTTGAAGAAATTAGAAGTTTTTCCTCAACATCCCTACCAATTTCCTTGGCGATGTCCTTATTGGTGGAAGGTGCTAAATGTACTTTCTTTCGCATAGTAATATTCACTTAGACCATCATCAGCATAGCGAACAGCCAGCCAACAAACACGCCAGCGACAATTCCCAATCCATATGAAATGTGACTGCAAACACTGGATGCCGTAACCTTTTTGTTTAGTTTGTACATATTAGACATTACTCTCAAAACCACTGACAGTACAAAACACATCACTGCCATCATGATAATTAATAAAACGCTCATAGTTCTTATAGTTTTTTAGTTTTCAATAAATTCATCAAAACTTTCAATCAAAGCAACACTATCAATCCCAGTGGCTTCAGCGACATGCTCACTTATCCACTTGTGCGCTTTTTCAATCAGGGTCTTGTCACTCCAAATCGCACCTGCTTCAAATGCTGGATTTCTGTTGAAGTTGATATATTCCTCTTCCGTTAGCAACGCTGAACCGCCAATCACATTTGGTCTGATTGACATTGTGTAGTTAAAACTCGCATCAATTCTTTCTTTTTCTCTTGACATAATATTATAAATTTATAAATTAATAACCTTTTCTCTAAGTCTTCTTTCCCTTTCTTCCCTAACTAATTCCATAATGTAGACTCTCCGTGCTACCTTGAGAACATTCTTTGCTTCTTCAATATCATTGGTTTGAAAAAAATCATAATCCCAATAAAGTACATCATCACACATAGCGAAGAAACTTAAATTCTTGTGAAAGCGTTCTCCTGTAAGATAAAGTTTGATATATATTCCACCATTGTTCTTAATGTCGCACTTCACATTCCTTAGTGCATCTTTTCTATAACGTTTCAGAAGCCTTGTATTCATATTTTTTTGTTATTTTTTGTTAAACCATTCGTTTGCAATCCTGTTCATCTGTGTATTATAAATATTCGCTGATTTATTAGTAATTCCTTTTAATTTTATTGAATATTTTCTATTATTTTCAATCATATACTAAAACCTCCCGTTTAAGAGTCAGGACAAAGATACAACGTCTTTTCCAAACTACCAAAATATTTTTGAAAATTTCTTGAAAAATATTTTTAAATCATTATATTTATATAATGATTTAATTTTTATTTATGTTGAAGGCTATAAAGATACGGCTCTACCCGACGGACGAACAACAGCGCATAATCAACCAGTTGCTCGGTTGCTGCCGTTTTGTCTTCAACAAGTGCCTTGCCTACCGAAAGGATGCCTACGAGAAGGAAAACAAATCCGTATCGGGCGTTGATGCAATAAAACACCTCGTTGACTTGAAAAAGGAGTTCCCCTGGCTGAAGGATGCACACTCGAAGGTACTTCAACAGGCTGTTAGGGACATGAACACCGCCTACGACAATTTCTTCAAGCACCACAGGGGCTTCCCGAAGTTCAAGTCGCGCAAGCACTCCAACGTGGAATCCTGCCGTTTCCCATCCGATGCTTTTATCGGCATAAGGGGCAACCGCATCGACCTGACGAAGAAACTGTCCGACATCCACTTCAAGTGCTCCAGACTGGACGAGATAACCCTCAACCGCCAGCAGTCGAGCGTGAGGTCGCTGACCCTCACGAGGGGCGCAAGCGGGAAGTACCTGCTGTCAGTACTAATCGAATGCGAGGTCGAACAGCGCAGCGACGCCAAGGGCATCATAGGCATTGACCTCGGAGTGAAGGACTTCGTTATTGCAAGCGACGGTACGCGCTATGCGAACATGCACTTCAAGAAGTCCGTCTCGAAGAGGCTGAAAAGGCTTCACCGACAGTTGTCCCACAAGCAGGTAGGCAGTAAAAACAGGGACAAGGCGAGGATAAGGCTCGCCAAGGCATACGAGAAGGTATGCCACAGGAAGGACTGGTATCTCCACGACGTTTCCAACAAGTTAATCGACGAAAACCAAGTCGTTTGCATGGAGGACTTGAACGTCAAGGGGATGACCAGGAACCACCGCCTCGCCGAGAGCATATGCGAGGTGAACCTCGGCGAGTTCCGCAGGATGATGGAATACAAGTGCCAGTGGTACGGGCGGACGCTCGTCCTCGTGGGACGGTTCTACCCGTCAAGCAAGACGTGCCACGACTGCGGATATATCAAGAGAGACCTGACCCTGAACGACAGGGAATGGATATGCCCCAGTTGCGGGGCGGTCATCGACCGCGACCTCAACGCCGCCCTGAATATCAGGGACGAGGGGCTTAGAATATTAGGAGTAGGGCTGAGTTCGCCCGAATTCACGCCTGTGGAGAACCCTCCAATGGACGACCGTCACGCGAGTGGCCTAAGAAGTTGTGGCTCGGCGAAGCAGGAAAAGAATGTTTTTCAATAGTTTACTATGAAAAACGGAACTATAGGTCATACTTATTGGATAATTTTGAAAACCGCCAAGCCTAAAATGTTCCTTCTTTCCGTAGTGGGGTGGATTTAACTTTATCTCGGACGTATCTAAGTCAAACAATATTGATAAACATATCTCAATCGTTGCTAATGAATATGATTTGTTATAAAATCGTACTTTGTGGTTAATTTCATTGAACAGATATTCAAATGACTTCATATAGGAACCCGATGAAAACTTCACTTCCTTCGCCTCATATAACTTGTCGATAACGCGAAGCATCATTCTTGCAACTTCTTCCTCTGTGGTCGGTGTCCATCCGTAAATCTTGGTGAACAAATAACCAAGGTCTTCTACCATATTTCCGTGGCTCTTGTACCATCCTTTTGAATAAAGGACAATGTCATTATAAACCCAATTTTCAATCATATTAATTTCCTTTCTTTTTTTGTTAAACATCTTCACCATTCATAAGTCGCAGGAAGTTGAAACGTTCAAAATACGGTTGTTCGTTTCAATTTTCTTTTCAATCCTAAACAAATCCAACGCCATCTGTAGTTCCTCAGCATATTTCACACCGACTTCAACAACCGCATAGTCAATATGGTTGATTATCTCAAGTTGCCAAAATCCGTTCAATATCGGATATATCGTTATGATTATATCTTCCTCCCCGTGCAACTCGTTCCATCCTTCACTATAAAGGAAATATTCGTTATAGTTCTCGCACTTGCGGTTGAAATATTCAAAGCCGTTGGCTTCGAGCAATTCTTTTGTTATTGGCGTTCTTCCTTGCATTTTGTTGAAATTATATAGGGTTGCGTTATCTTTGCTGATTCAATATGATTAGGAATCACCAGTGCCGTTGTGTCGCTGAGAAGCCTAATCTTATAGAAATCCGTTTCAATATATGTGCTTGCACCGTCCTTGTACCTATCATAAGAGCAGGAAGCAAATGCAATTGCGGTCAACAATAATATTATTTCAATAATCTTTCTCATCGTTATTCCCCCCATGTTTTGTATTTTTCAGGACAATCCTCAGTAGTTCCTAATAGATGTTTGGTTTCATCATTGTAAGGAATGCATTGATGCTTTTGATGTGTAATACCAGAATATACTATATAATCTCCACCGCCTTTAAAATAACTTTGAAATATTTCTATTCTCCAATATTCTCCTTCATTACGCATTAATACTTTATCAAATGGTTTTAGTTCATTGATTGAGAATGGTTTTTCTTTGATACCAATATTTATTAAGTCAAGTTCACTTGCAATGCAACATTGTTTGTTATTATCAAACGAATATATGTCTGATATAGTATTATTACTAAAATTATAATAGTTATTTGTGATTCCTATTATTTGTATTGTGCCAATATACTTTCCAGTTATCCAATCTCCAACTTTATATTTCGGTGTGTATTGCTGTTCAATCTTTTCTATCTGTTTGGTATCAGCGTTCCACTTGTAACCGTTTGCATTGAGTTCTGCCATAAATTGTTCACGTTCTTCTGGAGTGGCATAACGATAATTTTTATACCATAATTTATGGCATAAGTTAGATTTATCTATTCCATTAAAACCAACATCATTTTTAAATATTATAATAAATGTATTTTCAGTTTCTGTACTTGTTACTACATCGCCATTTTGGAACAATACTTCCTGCCAGTTATTCCAAGTTCTGCGGTCTTTTGATGGGAACAATAGACATTCACCATTAACAGTCTTCTCCCCGTAGATGCCAAAGTTATACATACCATCTTCACAATCAACGACAGTTATAAGTTGACTGCCAACACATCTCAGTTCACACTCTCCACAAATCGGGCTATATAGTTTTAACCCCTTGGGGGCATTCTCCAAAATCTTCGCAATGTTAATGTTTTCTTCCATAGTTAAATACAATTTATATTATTTCAACATAATTCAATTTTCCATATTCGTCAAAAAGTCTGCTATCATCGGCATTATATTTTTCTTTCATATATATTATATGTTCCTTTATGCCGCCAAGCAATTGCTCCCTTGTGTAATATCTGACTACATCATAAGGGATGACACCATCTATATCAAACTCTTGTTCAAACGACTGGTATACCTTCTTTTCGGGTAGCCATGATAATGTTTTACAATGCCATTCAATACTTCTGTCGGAATGTTCTACAAGCCAGTCAAGTGCCTGTTCGTAGGAATCAAATATATGTGTGTGCTTATGGTGTTCTACCATTCTCTCGCGCTCTCTGTGCTTTTCTTCCGCTTGCTCGGCTTCAAAGTTAGCCTTGATTTGTTTGAGGGTTTCAAACGACTTCTGGTCGCATGATGCTTCAAATAGGTTCGGCATAATCACTTCTCCTTTCTAATGTTATTTGATTTTGAATAATGTGCCAATAACCCACGGGCTTTTGAATTCGTAAACCATCTTGCCGTCAATAACCAACTTGCAGTCGTGGTTGGTAAATGAATATTCCTCCTCGACAATTTCCTCGTTGTCGAAGTCGATATCTTCATCGTCGAACATATTGTCCTCGCCGTTCATATAATATATGAACTGCTGAGCATTAATTTTCTTCTTCAACGGTACTCTTACCTGCTGCACCCTAGTGAACTCAATGTAACTCTGTGCCATAATTTAATTCCTTTCTTTTAGTTAAACATTTGTATTTTGACGATGCAAATATATACACTATTTTTGAAACTACCAAATAAAAAATAAAAAAAAATGACGACTAATTAATAATCGTCATTCTTCGTCTTGTCAACATTCCTCCTATTCGTCCTCTTCGGGCATTGACAGTACGAACTGCTCGTTACATTCGCCCCCAGCCAACCATTGGTACGATTCACCCATAGTCCTACAGTATATTTCGTTGAAGCCGTTGGGCATAATCAACTGCGAGTTTTCCCATGGGTTAAGTCTGCCCTTGTAGTTCTTGTCGACCCAGAGGTCTATGTAGTATCCAGTCCAGTTATCAATCTTTACCACGCAACCGCCCCTTGAAAGGACAGGTCTTTCGATAGCAACCTCATCGTTCATGTTGGGCAATACGTATTCGCTTTCAGCGCCCCTTGACTTGACAACCCTTGTAGCCGTAAGCACTTCCTGTGCTACACAGGCAAAAGCCATTGCGAACAAAACACTCATTGTAAGTATAATCTTCTTCATAATTCTATAATTGTTTTTGATAGTTATTATTATATATTATAAGGTATATAATGCAAATTCCGTGCCAACAATTTATATATTGTTTTTGAAATCGGGGAACTATTTATAAACATAAAATAACAATATAAAAACTGAATATTATATGACAAAGAAAGTTATAAGACTTAACGAATCAGACTTGCGCAATATTGTTAAGGAATCCGTCAAGAGAGTACTGAAGGAAGATATTGGTGATTTGTACGTGAAGTGCATTGAGTGTTACAACGAGACTGACGATATAATTTTTGTTGCCGCAATATCTGAAACTGGTTCGGACAAGGAAGCTGTGAAAAAAGTACGCAGGGAATTTCCACACTACGATATAATAGACATCACTGATGTTAGCGGAAAGATAAATCCAGCCGACAGCACAAATAAGGAGATTGAACTAATTGAATTTGGTGCAATTGAGATTCCTAACGCGATAAATGATGTCTCAGATTTGAAGTGGTAGAAAAAGGTACAATATTATTTATGCACCCCACAACCAATGGGGTGTTTTTTTTATCTTCCCTCGAAAAAAATTAAAATATTTTTAATCACACCGTTAATTTTTTTATCAAAAATGAAAACGCTGATATATTTATTTTTAAAAATAACTCAAAAAAAATTTTTACGCAAATGGCTAGTAAAATTAGAAGCGAATATATCAAGAACCTGGTTAGCGAAAAGAAGGCTCTCGATGAAGAATTCGTAAAAAGCACGAAGGAATCGTTGAAGAACCTCCTCGGAGAAGCAGTAAACCAGAACTTGAGGGAAATTCTTTCCGAAAAGAAGGAAGAAACAAAGAAAGAGGACGATACCTACCAGAAGGAAGATATCCCGTCCACTCCAGAGACTGAACAGGTAACCGATGTGGAAACCGAAACCGCAGAAGCAACGCCAGAAGGCGAAACCGAAACGGTAGCAGGTACGGAAGACCTCGCAACTGATGCTACTGAAGCACCAGAGACAGGTGAAGAAGACACGACATGGGACGATGAACTTGAACAGTTCAAATGCGGTGACGGCGAATATGACTGCACGGGAATGAATGATGCCCAATTGCACAAGGTGTTCCAAACGGTCACCCCAGAGGACGGCGTTCGCGTTGTAATGAACGGCGACAATCTGACACTGACCGATGACACTACGGACAAGGAATATATCATTGACCTGAGTGGGGAAGCCGATAATAATTTTGAAACAGACGACACAACTATGATGAACGAGTCGGATAACCTTGGTTACACTGGCGGTTACCAGGACAAGAGTGCGATGACCATGCCCGCTGATGACGGACGTAAGGGTGGTATGGATTTCGACGGCGGTGTTCCGAAGGGCGCAAAGAACAACGTTAAGCGCTGGGTCGGAGATGCTGGCGATTCAACTCCTTACTCAAAGGAAGTCAAGAAGGGCGAGGAACCTCTCTACGAAGTATGCCTTGAATGCGACGAGGAAACTGACGAAAGAAGGAATCCAAGTAGCAAACGTGCCGCAAAGAATGCTATGAGACGCGAATTCGGTAAGGACTACATCGAGGACGAAGACTTTACCGAAGATTTGCTTGCTGACTATGGCGATGATGATACCGAAGAGTTTGACTTCGACTACGAATATGACGAAGCACTTGAGGAACAGTCACGCTTCGGACATGGAAACGAACGTGGAATGCACAAGACATTGAAGTCCGAAAAGGATTCCACTGCTTACGGAAGCCACGCGATTTCAAGAGACAATGGCGAATACGAAGGTACTGTAGAAGGTATGAACGAAAACCTCCGCAGAAAGGCAAACGCAATCCTTGCAGAGAACAAACAGTTGAAGAATATCGCGGCAAAAATCACAAAGCAGTTGAATGAAGCCACCGTAGTCAACAGCAGCCTCGCAAAGATTATAAAACTTGTCACTGAGAACTCGACAACCAAGGAAGAGAAGATGAATATTATCAACAGGTTCAACGCTGTTAAGTCCATCAACGAGTCGAAGGCACTCTATACCCAAATTAACGAGGAACTTAAGAGGAGCCACCCGATTAACGACATCAAGAAGACACTCAACGGCACACCTATCACCGAAAGCAAGTCATCTTCAGAAAATAACAAGTTAGTAGAAACAACACTTCTGAGCGACGACCTCAAGAAGACCATCAGTCTGATGGAGAGGGTTGAACGCTTAAAATAATTTTCACTTTTGAAATTTGGTGAATATTTATTTAACAAATAAGAATAAAAAAATTGATTATAATGAGAGAACTTTTAACATCAGGTGCAGTCGGCTCAATTGAATACGATGCACAAAAGAAAATCCGCGAAGATATCCAGAAGAGATGGGATAAGCTCGGATTCCTTAACGGCCTTAACGGTCACATCAAGGAAAATATGGCAACACTTTACGAAAACCAGGCAAAGAACCTTATCTACGAAGCAACTGCATCGGATAACTCAGGTTCGTTCGAAACCGTAGTGTTCCCGTTGATTAGACGTGTCTTCAGCAAACTCCTTGCTAACGACATCGTATCAGTACAGGCAATGAACCTCCCAGTAGGTAAGTTGTTCTACATCCGTCCAGTAACCAGCGAACGCAAGTGGGATTACGACGAAATGGTTGATGGTAACCAAGGAAGCCACACTGGTCTCATGGGTTACAAGAGAACCAACAGATTCTATGACAAGAACGCTGAAGAACCAACAGGTACTTGGCCAGCAACTCCACTGGATGCAAGATACAACGAGCAGTACAACCGCTACTATCTTGACGACACAGTAGTTGACCCAGTTCAGACCAGCAGCAGAACTACTGAACCCGAAGTTACCACCTATATGAAGAAATCGCTCTACGACTTGTTCTATGATGATTTCCTCTATGATAACTCGAAGGGTAAGGCAACCATCAAGGTTGGTAAGGCTGACATCGTAAGACTTGCTGAAAACGGCGAATTCGTTCCAGTAGCAAGCGAAGAAGAACTTCCGTTGCTTAACGGTGCTGTTGCATCTGTTATCCTCGAAGTTAGCGGTTTCGCTTCATACAACGCAGGTCGTCTGACAGGTCCTGACGGAAACGAAATGGATACCGAAGCATTCCTCGCTTCATTGAAGGTTATCACCAAGAACGCAATCGCTCCAGTTGCCGTTGAAGGTAGCGACACCTTGAAGACCTCGTCTTTCAAGCAGAACGAATCTGTTCCTTTCAGAGTTGTTACTCAGAAGTACGGACATGGCACCGTAAACTACGGTGACATCTGTGATGCTCAGGGTAAGTTGTATATCGAACTTGACCTCACAAAGCCTTGCACTGCACAGGGTGGTACTATTGACGGCTATATCGGTGTTGACGCTAGCGCATTGTTCACCAACGGCAGTCCTAACACTGACAACGCTACTGACGGAAGCCAGTTGTTCGACATCGCTTGGATTCAGTACGATTCACTCGAACTCGAAACCGAAATGGGCGAAGTATCGTTCGAACTCACTTCAGTTACCGTTGCTGTTGAAGAAAGAAAGTTGAGAGCAACCTGGTCACCTGAATTGGCACAGGACGTATCTGCTTTCCACAACATTGATGCTGAAGCAGAACTTACCGCAATCCTTTCTGAACAGATTGCAGCAGAACTTGACCGTGAAATCCTCCGCGACCTTCGTAAGGCTGCTCCATGGCAGGCTCGTTGGGACTACAACGGATGGCAGAGACTTGGTACAACTTCTACCGTTTACACTCAGAAGGACTGGAACCAGACCCTTATGACCAAGATTAACATGATTTCGGCACAAATCCAAAAGTCGACACTTCAAGGCGGTGCAAACTTCATCGTTGTATCGGCTGAAATCAGCGCAGTTCTTAACGACCTCGAATACTTCCACGTAACTGACGCTTCTGCTGAAAGCGAACAGTACAACATGGGTATCGAAAAGATTGGTTCGTTGCAGGGACGTTACAAAGTAATCGTTGACCCGTATGCACCTTACTGGTCACTCATCATGGGTCACCACGGAACAAGCCTCTTGGATACTGGTTACATCTATGCACCTTATATCCCGATGGCTTTGACCCCAACTGTAACAAATCCTTTCAACTTTGCACCAGTAAAGGGTATCATGACCCGTTACGCGAAGAAACTCGTTAACAACCGCTACTACGGTGCAATCCGTTGCGACGGTTTGGTACACTGGTCAACTCTCGAATTGAGATAGTTGTGTATCAACGAGTTAAGTGTTTGAGTTACACTAAAACTTTAAGGGTTGGATTTTATATTCAACCCTTTTATTTTTGCCCCTACAATAGGAAAGGTACTTGTAGGTCACCGCAAAATTATGGCACGATTTTTGTAATAATATATGTGATTTAAAAAATAATTTTATGAAAGCGAAAACATCATTGGATGAAACTGAAATTTGCAAAGAATATATAAATGGTGAAGAACGTATTGAAACTTTAGCCTTAAAACATCATGTCGGAAAGAAAAGAATCCGTGAAATTCTTGACCGAAACAATATACCTATTAAAAAGAAGGGTAATCAAGGTTTCAAATACGATTATGTCGTGGAGGATTATCATACTGAAAAATACCCTGAGCCTGACAATATGACACACTATGTCGTGTATGACGAAAAAACTGACTTTGAAAGTATTGATATTGGAAATAAGGGCGGTGTATTAACAACTTATATTGAGAAGGAGTATGGTATTCCAACTCCGTCGTTACATGAACGTCAAATGTATTACAGACGTACAGGAAACTACTGGTGGGAACAATGGCTGAAAGTAAAATTAGTAAAGGACAAAGAAGCCAAAAAATGCCCTTATTGTGATTGGACTACAACAGACTTGGATAACAAGAGTGGTGCATTTGAGGTGCATTTAAGGAACACCCATAATATGACAAAGTTTCAATATCTTGAAGAACACCCTGAAGAACGTCCTTATTTCGCGTTAGTAAATAAATCCTTAGACCGTTCAATGGAAACCGACCCTGACAAATTTGTTGTATGTCAAGTATGCGGAGAAAAACTCGCACGTATTGACAATGTCCATTTGAAAAAGCATGGACTGGATAAGTTGAGATATCGAGAATTGTACGATACTCCACTTGTATCAAAGGAATTCCACGACTTGCTCGTTAAACAGGTGACGGCTGTTAATGAAAATATGACCTTCAAGCGTCAGAGCAGTGCGGAACTAGAAATAATGGAATTTATCAGGTCATTGGGATTTGATTGTTATGCAGACAGGAAAATCCTAAAAGGTAGGGAACTTGACATTTATATACCTTCAAAGAAGATTGCCATTGAATATGATGGAAATATGTGGCATACTGAAAAGTACGGCAAGGACAGGAACTATCACTTAAACAAGACGATTGAGTGTAACAAACTCGGTATTGGACTAATACATATATATGATGACGAGTTCATCCATCACAAGAATTTAGTATTATCAAAGATACGTCACCTCTTAAACGTAAGAATAGAAGGGCAAACGGTTATTCCTGGCCGAAAATGCACTGTAACGGAAATATGCAAGGATGTTGCCAAAATATTCCTTGAAACAAACCATATACAAGGTTTTGCTAATTCAAGTTTATATCTTGGTGCATACTATAATAATGCGTTGGTTGGCGTTATGACTTTTATTGAAGAAACTCCAGGTCAATGGAATCTCACAAGATATGCTAGCCTATATGACGCAGTATGCCAAGGCGTGGGCGGTAAACTCTTCAAACATTTCATCAGAAACTATAATGTAGATGAAGTAAAGACATTTGCCGACAGACGCTGGACTATGTGGGCGGAGGATAACCTTTATACCAAACTCGGTTTCAATATGGTTCAGACAATTAAGCCTGACTATTACTACTACAACAAGAAGATTGACGGAACTAAGCGTTTCCACAAGTTCGGCTTCCGCAAGCAGATACTCCACAAGAAGTACGGCCTACCCCTCACGATGACCGAAACCGAAATGACCCGCGAGTTGGGCTACGACCGCGTCTGGAACTGCGGACTATTCAAGTACGTATGGAAGAAAGGAGTCAGCAATGAGTAGGCGAATGACAATGGACGAGTTCATTGAGAAGGTCAAGGCGTCCCACCCCAACGAGAACCTTGACTTTTCGGAGGTCGTATATGTGAACAACCGAACAAACGTCATTATAATAGACCGTGACCTTGACGAGAACGGTAAGGAATATGGTGCTTTCAAGGCAACACCAAACAACCTGTTCAAGGGGCAGTCGCACCCAAGGAAACGTGGCAATAAGATTTCAAGGTCTAAGTCGCTTACAACGGAGGAAGTTGTTGAACGCTTCAAGCAGGTGCATAAGGGGGAGAAACTTGACTATTCTAAGGTTGAATATGTCAATATGCATACACCAGTCTGTATAATATGTCGTGAACTTGATGCGGATGGTAATGAGTATGGCGAATTCTGGCAGGAACCAGTGGTGCATCTGAAAGGTTGTTCGCATAAGAGATTGACAATTGACAGGAATGCTGAAAGGAACAGATATGACAATGAAACATTCATTGAGAAGTGCAAGGCTGTTCATAAGGACGATGACTACGACTATTCATTGGTCGACTACAAGGCAAGCCAAATTGATGTCAGTATAATATGTAACAAGATTGGTTCCAACGGGAAGCCCCACGGAGTGTTTAAAATGAATCCTGATGCGTTATTGCAGGGGAAGGGTTGTCCTAAATGCGGGAAACACCTTTCATACGCCGAACTTGAAATATATGAAATGCTATGCAACAAGTTGGGTGAGGATAAGGTTATATTACACGACAAATCGTTGCTTGACGGACTGGAGGTTGACATATATATACCCAGTTTCAATGTGGGGATTGAATATAACGGTCTTAGATGGCATTCGGAATGGTTCGGCGGAAAGGACAAGTCATATCACCTTAACAAGACACTATTGGCCAATAGCAAGGGTGTCGGACTTATTCAGATATTCGAGGATGAATATGTACAACATAAGGATATAATATTCGACAAGATATGCCACTCGCTTGGAATTGATGATGATTCAAAGCCAAAAGTTGGCGGAAGGAAATGCAATATAAGTGTTCTTGATAAGAAGACCGCTGAAGCATTTTTAAACGCCAACCACATACAGGGTTTTGCGAATTCTACCATCCATGTTGGTGCATACTATGAAAATATTCTCATTGGGGTTATGTCTTTTACAAAGAATGGTGAAGAATGGAATCTTGTGAGGTTTGCGACTGACAGCCGATATATATGTCAGGGTGTTGGTGGAAAGTTGTTTTCTTATTTTATAAAGAACTATAACCCGACAATAGTAAAGTCGTTTGCTGACAGGAGGTGGACATTGAACCCATCGGATAATCTATATACACATCTTGGATTTGAACTTGAAAGTATTACCGAACCAGACTATACATATTATAAGACAGGGGAATGCAAGAGATACCATAAGTTTTTGTTTAGAAAGCAGATACTCCATAAGAAATACGGACTTCCCCTTACAATGACCGAGACCGAGATGACCCGTGAGTTGGGCTACGACCGTGTATGGAACTGCGGGCTGTTCAAGTATGTATGGAAGAAGAAAGATTGACCTTGATTTTGAAGGAGACGAAGAAATCTAAACAAATCTAAATCGCGGAAAAACAAAAAAAGGACGGAAGTTAATATTAGCAACCGTCCTTTCAAATATATATGGCTTTGGAAAAGTCAATTAAGCCGTTTCACCGTAAAGTGTTTCCTTCTCTCCGAGGATTTTTTCAACGAACGCCTTGTCAATCTTGAGTTTGGTATTCTTTTTTGTTTCGGCATATTCATACATCACGTCGGTGAGTATCTGTTCCATTATGCCCCTGAGACCTCTTGCACCCGTTTCACACTTCAACGCTTCCTCGGCGACAATCCTTATGGCGTCGTCAGTAAACACAAGGTCAACGTTATCCATGTCCATCAGTTTCTGGTACTGCTTCAGAAGACTGTTCTGCGGTTCGGTGATAATCCTTACCATATCCTCCACCTTCAACGGGTTGGTGTGCGTAATAACTGGGAACCTGCCTACGAATTCTGGTATAAGTCCGAAGTTCTTGAGGTCATCGCCCTTTACCTTGCCGAGGATTGTGTCCTGCGTGAGGTTTGATATTGTCTTGGTGTCTGAAGAGTTCCTGAAACCAACGCTTGTCTTGTTGAAACGTCTTTCAATCTCCTTGTCGATGCCTGGGAATGCGCCAAGTGCTATGAACAATATGTTGCGTGTATCGACTTCCACGAGTTTCTGTTCTGGGTGCTTTCTACCGCCCTGGGGTGGTACGCCTACAACACTTCCTTCAACTATCTTCAGCAGACCCTGCTGTACACCTTCACCACCAACGTCACGGGTTATTGACATATTGCCCTTTGTGGTCTTTGCAATCTTATCGACCTCGTCAAGTATTACTATGCCCATTTCAGCCTTTTCAACGTCATAATCACAGGCACGAAGCAGTCCGCCAACGCAGTTCTCTACATCCTCTCCCACATAACCGCTTTCGGTCAGTTTGGTGCAGTCCTGTATGAACAGGGGTACACCGAGCATCTTTGCAATTGTCTGTACGAGGAATGTCTTTCCAGTACCAGTGTTGCCGAGCAGTATGATGTTGGACTTCTCTATTGTCACATCCTTGTATGCTGGATTGTCGTTGCCGATGTCATACTTCGTCGAAAGCATACGCTTGTAGTGGTTGTATATTGCAACCGACAGTATCTTCTTTGCTTCTTCCTGTCCGATTACGTGGTTGTCAAGGTGAGCCTTGATTTCCTTCGGTGAATACAATTCAAACTTGTTTTCCATCTTTTCAGTTTCCTTTGCCATAATATTATTCCTTTCTTTTAGTTAAACATTTCAAATTTCACTTACATATATAACCCTTCCGAAGCTAAAACGTTCGTAATTGGGCAGTGAAGTTTACTTTTTTTTTAAAAATACCTGTATCAACTACGCTTTGGGCAATCATCTGAACTACCTTTGGACATACGCTGTTGCCTAGCAGTTTCATCCATCTTGCCCGTGTTTCGGGTAATATGAAATTATCGGGGAACGACTGTATTCTGCAAGCCTCTTCCTTGGTTATCTTTCTAAAATTATGCGGAGCATAAACCTTTTCAAGAAACTTTCTCTTGAATGCTTCGGGTGGACCGACTTCTATGCCGACTGTCGAGATGTAGTCAGCGGAATCACTTGCGACGAGTGTCGGATATATCTTTGATGTAGGTAGAAAAATTCGGTTAACCCCATTAATGCCAGTGCTTGCCTTTGCATTTTTGAAATCGTATCTTGTTTCAACTAATTTCACTATGCCCTTATTCTCCATATCGGACAATTGTTTGACTACATTTATTCCCGTCTTTTTCACTGCACGATTGTTCTTAACGTCATATACCTTTATGATATCGTCAATTGAAAGGCTTGTCAAGAGTCTTTCAAAGTCAGTTTCAGTCTTTCCAATATCAATAATTTGATAAGTATATGGGACTTTTCTGAAAATATGCTTATTAACCAGTTCTTCAAGTTCGTCGTTGGTAATCGTCTCATCTAGTTCCTTGAAATGTTCAAAAGATAATGGATTGCCATCCAAATTGCCATAATAAGCCTTCCTTCTGTTTTTAAGCAGGAGATTGCATATGCTCTTCTCCCTGTCAGTAGTCTCCTGTATGTCCCATGAATGTATTGTCGTTTGACCACCCCTCATGTCGTTAAACAGAAAATAGTCATTAATGCCATCTTCGTTACTTGATAAACTCTGTCCCAGGCTAACGCTATTGCCAATTTTTGTATCGTTACTTCTGAAGTCATCAAGAATATCGCCAAGTTGTACGCTTCCTGGACAAGTAGCGCCTAACTTAAACCGCTTGTAATACTTCTCGTCATCAAAACCGACTATATAGAGACGGATTCTAGCCTGCGGCACACCATAATCATAGGCATTGAGTATATAAATGTTTGCATAATATCCTGCCTCACGAATACGGTTCATAATATATTCTAATGCGTCTTTATTCCTTGGTTCGGTCAGCCCTTTCACATTCTCGAATATAAACGCCTTTGGTTTGGATGTTTCCAAGAGAGATAGCGTGTTAAACCACAACTGCCCGCGCTGGTCGTCAAATCCAAGTTTCTTGCCAGCGCACGACCAACTTTGGCACGGAACTCCAGCAGTAAGAAAATCATGACAGGGTAAAGTTTCTAACTTTGTTATATCACCAAGATTATCTTCCTTGCTTTCATTAAAATTCTTGCAGTATGCTTCTATTGCGTCCTGTGCTATTTCACTATAACCAACACATTCACCACCGACGTTACTTAGTGCTATGTGAAATCCGCCAATACCAGCAAACAAATCTATGAATGTAAAACTATTTTCCATTATTAGTTAATTTTATGAGTGCAAAGATAAATCAAATATTTGAAAGTAACAAGATTTTTTTTTTATTATTTTTTTATCTTGTACTATTTATAATCATAATAACGAAATAAAATTGATTATAATATGAAACAAAGAATTAGACTTACAGAATCTGACCTAAGGAATATTGTCAGAGAAGCAATCAACGAACTTGATTGGAAAACTTATATGAATGCGGCAAGAAAGGCACAGAAAAAAGCCGACGCTGCTTACAAAAGGTATGTTGACCCTTCCAAACGAGACGATTGGGATAAAAATCGGAATGAATATAAAAAAGAAGATAATAGAGCTAGAGATTTTAGTACAAGTGCTAGCAAAGGTTTGTCTAAACAATTTGGTAGAAATTTATCACTACGGCCTATAGGTGATGATGTATATGTAAAGGATAATGATGGTTGGTGGTCTGACGGAAGTAATGCAACTGGGCCTGTATTCTTTGGGTATCACTATAAAAGTCCTCATGATATTGATTGGGATAGGGATATGGAAAAGATTGATTGGAATGGTAAGTTTGAAGAATATGGTGATATTCCTATAGGCAGAGAAAAATATGATTTTGAAACCGATGATGAATATAAAGAATTCCTACAAAATAACGAAATAGGTCATACTATAGACAATTATCTTCATGGTAGAACAAATTATATTAAAGGTGAGGGTTGGAAAAATCGGAGGGAAAATAATATTAATGAAACTGTTTCCCGTATCATCCGCAACTATATTCGTTAATTATTAGATAAGATACTTTCATAACATTATAAAAGCGGACTATCAATTTAGCCCGCTTTATTTTTTTATACCCTAATTTGAAGGGAACGATGGAATCGGTGTACTGTCACCATCTCCGACGGGTTCGCGGTCAATTATGTCGTATATTGTACCGATTGCGACTCCGTACTTCTTTGATACGAATTCCATGCCCTTTCCTTCCTCTACGATATTCAACAGGGTTTCAGGCAATGTCCCCTCATCCTCGAACTCGTCAATCTGTTCCTGTGTCATATTGTCTATGATTAGATTGTATAATTCAACCTCCTGGCGTATTCCTTCCTTTCTCAGTTCCTCCTGCCTTACGTTGTAGTCACTTACAATCTCGTCCCAGTTCATACCGCATTCTTCAACATAAGGCGGTATCTCGTTGACTGAAGTCCAGAACCTAATCTCCTTGTCCTCCATTCGCATTATATCCTCGTAACTGTCCTGGTCTTTGGGGTCTAACGGCATACCTGCAACCAGTTCGCACTCCTGCTCGGTAAAGTACTTTCTGTCGGATGGGTTGGAAACGAACAGGTTATTGACTGTTTTTCCATTCTCGTCCACCCTGTACCTTATTGACGGGTGGAAGCATACTGCAAGACCCGATATGCGCTTGTTGAACATGTCAATGTACTTATCAACGTTGTATTCAAAGTTTTCGTCGCAGAGGTGCTCCGTTTCCTCGTCCTCCATTATTGTATTGGGTATCATCACGCAGTTGAATATGAGTTCGTCCCTCTCCTCGATGTCCTTGTGGTTCTCGGCTACATACTGCGCCAGTTTAACTGACTTTGGAACAGTACCGTTCTTGACTGCGGTCTTGTATTCCTTGGTAATATCCTTTGTAACATCATCCTCGCCGAACAGGTTCTTGCGGTAGTATTTGGTCAGCCTCTGCACGTCCGAAGACGACTTCTTGTCGCCAGTGTTGATGTAGTAGATTGTATCGCCCATGTTTACGCTGAGGTTGTGCTTGATTGCAAGTTCGTACCATGCCTGTCTTGCACGTTTGTTACCTGCGGACGTAAGCGTCTTGCAGTTCTTCTTGTAATCGTCTATACTGGTCTTAATCTTGCCGACTGAGGCTATCTCGTTCAACGGAATCTGTAGGTTGTATATCTTCTCAATGTAGTCGTAGTAATAGTCAAGGAAATCCTTGCCCCTGCCCTCCAGGAGCATTCTCATCGCAGTATCTATAAACTTCTCTATATACAACGGCATCTTCTTTGACTTCAACGTGTTGCCTACGAGTTTCATCTTGCCGTCATCAAGAAGGTCGGCATAGTTCTTTCGCTTCAGATATACGCTGGCTGGAACGAATTCGTCAATGTCAAGGCCGTTCTTGCCCGTCAGGAACAAGTCCTCGAACTCCGCGACATCAGCCCTTACGTCTGTGTACGCCTTACCCTTTTCAGTATTACGCCCCTTGCCGTTAGATATGTAGGGGTGTTCATCTGTGTACCTAAGGTTGTCGGCGACCTTGAAGTTTATACCATCGGTATCACCTACGATTGGTTGATAACCTAAATGTTTAAACCAACTGATAAGAAGTCTAAACATCTGTCTGCCGATACAGGTTGTCTTTTCGGCACAGTCCATATCTGACCAATAAAATATCGTTCCGCACGCGGCAAAACTTCCGAAAAAACTGTTCCCAACAATCTTGAGCGGTAGTTGCATCTTGTCATACTGACTCTTAAGTCGCTTACATTCCTTTTTCTTCTCGCTTAGTTTCTTGTAGTCGGGGTGAGACTTGTCCATCGTTGACAATTGGTCTTCCAACTTGTTCGCCTCCTTGCCATATTTGCTCTTCAACCCCTTGTAGTATTCGCGCTGGGTTAGGATATATTCAAGCAACGACAACATTGCGTCTGTAATGTCAACTTCGGTCTTGATTTTAAATGTAAGTATAATGCTAGGATAAAGGCTGTTGTAGTCATTTTTGACTACATTTTTACTGTAACCCACTGTTATTAAACGACTTAGCCCGCCCGTGAAGGGTCTTTTTTTGGTTGGTTCTGGTATTGCAATCCCGTGCTCGTAACTCCACGCCAACATAAGGTACTTCCATATTGTAGCAGTACCCATCGTACACATCTTCTCGTATGATACTGGTAGCATCTTCCCCACTAGATAGTTCGACTGGTTGTAACGTGCTTCAACCTTGTCCGTCTCATAAAGGTCGTCCAGCAGGTATCGTTCAACGATATACCGTCCGCTTACCATCTGATATGTCACACCGTCCTGCTTGTCAAGAAGGCTCTTGCCGTTCAACTCAAACCTCGTAGACCTTATATCGTCACCGTTCCCATCAACCTCTATATATGTACGGGACATAACCTTGTCATCCACCTTGAACCAAATGCCGTTCTCGTCATTGAAGGCATAGGTCTCACTGTTGTCAACCCACGTGTCGTTGATTTTCTTGCCAGGCACATAGACGCGGTTCGGCTTGTTGAGGTCTGAATACTTGGTAACGTATTTCAAGTCGGCCTTCTTCATATTGGAATCAAGCGCCTGTGCCCTTCTTACTGCGAACAGCGAATCCGTTATGTTGGTTCCCCACATCACTGTCGGCTTGAAGTATTCTATTTCACCGCCGAGTTTCAGTACATTCTCCTTGTCTTTCTTATATACACCCTTTGGGAAGTAGTCCTTGCTTACCTCCGACATTTCAAGCCCGTGCACCCTAAGTCGCACGTCAATGAAGTTCCAGTCGAAGTTCTCGGTGTTGTGGCCTGTCAGTATGTCGGGGGAAAGTTCCTTGATGATTGAGAAGAACTGTAGTATGCCTTCCAGTTCGTTGTCGTATTTCTCGTCACCCTCGCCGTCTATCGGGATAATCTTCTCGTAGCCGTGGTTGGTTCTGATACCTATCTGGCTAATCATACACTTGTTAGGGTCAAGTCCCTCGGTTTCCAAGTCCCACTCCATCCTAAGCAGTTCATCGTAGTCTTCATACCCCTTGAACAACCGTTTGCCCGTCTGTATCATATACTGCTCGGCTGGGGCAACAACCACATAGTCAACCCTGTCGTAGTTCTTGTCGCCTTCCCTCGGATAGATTGGTACGCCAGCCTCCTTGAAGAACTTCATAAAGTCGCGGTAGGACATCTTCTCGGTGGCGAAGAACATTATGTTGAAGCCGTTTGCCATCCTTTCGGGAACTCTCCCGTCAGACCTTGCTGTTACAAGCCCCCTGCAAGATATTCCATACTTTGCCATTGCGGACTTTAACTTGTTACGGTCACCATTATACATTTCACGGGCAACCCTCTGGGTACACCAACAGAAAGGCTTGAAGTCGTCCTTCATCATCTGCTTGTTGTAGTTCTCGTCACGGTAGATTATCGTTACCTCGTTGTCGGTATTGTCGCACTCAATCTTGATTATGTGCTCGAACGGGTTGGAACCCGAAAGGAAACTCTGGATGTCTTCCTTGGTTGAATGATAAATGTTTTTTTCTTCCATTGATAATAATTTATATAATTATTCAGGGCAAGGTTAAGTTACACTTCGGTAACATCATTTGCCGATGCAAATATATATCGGAATTTCTGAAAAACAAATAAAAAAATTATTTTTTATTCCCATTTTCCCCTATGCTTCCTATGTCGCTTGTAGGCCTTCTTGCTTTCGGAGACCTTGGTTTGCATTGAGACCTGCTTGCCGAACAGTTCTATCTCCTCCTCGCGGGACTTCTTCCGCAAGGCCTTGACCATATCCATTATCAGACGCTTGTTTTTTCTTCTTCGGTTCATCAGTTCTAATGCTTATATAATTGATGATGCAAAGTTATTGCAAAAAATCCAGTTGGACAAATATTTATAAGAAAAATTATATTCATATGGAAAGATTTGTAAGACAAATGATTATGATATTGTTAGCATCCCTGGGACTGCTTGCAAACGGTACTGTTTGGGGGCAAAACATAATAATAGATACTTTAACACAACAATCAATTGGTATATTAGGTAGTAGTTATTCTTCTTGGGAGAAATCATTTAATTCAGACATTGTTTACAATGGTAATAGTGGGGGCGAAGATAATTTTCAACAAAATTGTTTTAAGATAAGAACTAAAAATTCAAATGAAGGTATAGTCACAACAACAGAAATTGGTACTATAAACAAAATATGTGTAAAGTGGCATCAGCAAAATACCAATGATTCAAGAGAACTGATGTTCTACGGAAAAAACACGCCATATGCAACACCCAATGATTTATTTAATAATAGGGAAAGGGGAACTTTACTAGGTGAACTTATATGGACACGTTTTGACCAGGATGAAGAGTTGGACTTGACCCTGTTGCAAGGTACTTATTCTTACATCGGAATACGTTCTTATCAGAATGCAATATATCTTGATACTATTTTCATATACTGGGAAGTTAGTAGCCCTTTACCCATTACCCTTCTATCCTTCACGGTCAACACCGACCCCGAAGGCAACCTTCTTGAATGGGTGACAGCCACCGAGGAGCATAACGCTGGCTTCAAACTTCAACGGTCAACCGATGCAATAGACTGGACTGACTTTGCGTGGGTTTCGACTGCTTGTGGGGGTAATTCAATTGAGAACACCTATTATTCCTTCCTTGATGACAATCCGCCGTCAGACACGACATACTACAGGTTCGAGCAGATGGACAGCACATCATATTCCGCAACATATTATTCGGACATTGTCGTTGCGATGAGGAAACCTGCCGTTGTCAAGATTACACCTTCTGCATATTATGAGAATGGCATATGCCTTGTTGGAATTGACAGGATTTGTGATGCCTATATATATTATCCCGACGGGAGGATAAGATATGACATAAGGCTAAAACCATATGAGACAAGACGGTTGAATATATATGGGTATTATATAATTGAAATGCTCTGGGTTGAAAATGGTGACTTGCAACGAAAGGTCTTCAAGGTTTTCAGTTATTGATATTGGTTAGTGGATGTCCTCAATGATATATATGTCATCGTCATCCTTCTCAATGTTGTCAAGCCGTTTCCTATTCTTTCCATAGACTATCAACCACCCGACCGTACCAACTGTACCTATTCCCCACAGAAGCACTGAAATATCAAGGGGCAATGGGAATATCGCGGCAATGCCAAGTCCTATCAACCCTGATATGCTATCAACCAGACGGACGTTGTTGTCATAGAACTCGCGCTTGCGGTCGGGGAACAATGCCACGCGAAAGGAATTTATAATCCTTGCGATATAGACTGATATGACACTCACACACAAGAGAGAACCAATAGCAAATACCCAAACGTTGAAGTGGAAGTACATTGTCAAGCCTAATGATAACCAGGCAATGCTCTCAATGACAGCAAGTGTTGCATATATCTTGAAGGAGAATTTTCTGAACTTCTTTGAATTCCACAAGGCACAGGCTATTATGATTGAGACGCTACAGACTATTCCCTCTATGGCGAAATATCTTGAAGGCAAGAGTTCCCCTGTGGTCTTCCTAATCATTGGATACGCTAATGATTGTAATATCGTATCAATAAAAACACAGGTTAATAATATTGCTTGCGTCTTGTCAATATCTTTGATTATCTTTCTGATTTTCAACATAAAATATGAAAAAATGCACATTATATATTGGGGTATATAATGTGCAAAATCAATATAATAAAACAAACAAAATTATGGAAATATCATTACTTCAAGTTGATGAATGGCATTCCGCCGTTGCCTGTGACCTGTGGCATCTGTCCGTTCCACTTTTCAATTGCGTATTGTTCGACAAGGATGCTGTTCAACGAGGCGGCTACCGTTCTGTTATAATATGCTTCGCCGTCAGCCTTAATCTTCAACGCTTGGGCTTCACCTTCAGCCTTAGCCACAGCAATCTTTGCATTGGCTTCTGCTTCCTTCACTTGGTTTTCGGCTTTAAGTGCTGACTGTATTGCAGCATTCTTCGAGTCTATCATTGCGCGGAGTGATGCTGGCGGTGTTATTTGCGAAGTGAACTCAGTTACCATAAATCCTTCGTTAGAAAGTGCTGTGTCGAGCATAATGCGTACTTCGCTCTCGAAACGGGCGCGATTGCCCATAATACTGTCGGATGTATATCTATTGGCAGTGATACGGTATGCGTCATAGATAACAGTTCTCATATATCCGTCTTCGATTTCTTCCAATGACTTGCGGTATTTCTGGAAGATGTCAATGGCACGGTCACGGTTTATCTGGTAGGCGATTGTCGGGTCCATCGTGAATTCGGCTGCGTCCTTCGTATTAACCGTAAATGGTGTGTAGTTCTTTCTCTGTACAAACACTGGATAGGTATGGAGGTCTGTTGTGACTGGGCAGTACCACGTATAACCCGTAACGACTGTTGCGTCCAATGTTCCCTGTTCGGTAAGGCTCAACTTGTTGAACTTGATACCAACCTCTGCGCTGTCAACCTTTGAACATCTCATAAAGCATGACATGAGAATAATAACTACCGCTAAAATGATTCCGATTGTGATTAATCTTCTTGTGTTCATAAAAAATCCTTTCCTAAAATTATAAATTAAACAAATTATTTTCCCTGCTTTCCAAAAATCTCATCAATAATACCATATTTCAATGCCTCGTTCGCCGTCATCCAGAAGTCCCTGTCGCCATCGGTATTTATTTTCTCCAACGGCTGTCCAGTATTCTCGGACAATATCTTGAAGAGTTCGTCCTTGCACTTTTGGATTTCGTTGGCTGTAATCTGAATGTCGGAGCATTGTGCCTGTGAAATACCGCCGAGTGGCTGATGTATCATGACACGTGAGTGTGGCAATGCATATCGTTTGCCCTTGGTTCCAGCCGATAGGAGAATTGACCCCATTGAAGCGGCCATACCCATACATACGGTTGATACATCACATTTCACATACTGCATTGTGTCGTAGATTGCAAGTCCATCATATACGCTACCGCCAGGGGTGTTGAGGTACAATGATATGTCCTTGTTCTCATCAACGCTACTTAAATATAAAAGTTGTGCCTCTACAACATTTGCTGTGTAGTCGTCAATGTCGGTGCCAATGAATATGATTCTGTCCATCATAAGGCGTGAGAACACATCCATTTGTGCAACGTTCAGTTGTCTCTCCTCAATGATTGTGGGGTTTACGAAACTTGTTCCGTATCTTGCACTTACACTTTTTGTGTACTGGTCGAAGGCATTGCTACTAATGCCAAGCCCCTTCACTGCATAGTTTCTAAAGTCTGTCATAAAATTCCTTTCTTCTAAAATTCGGTGCAAAGAAAAACAATATTTTTCAAACTACCAAATATTTTTTACATTAAATATTTTAGGAATCTTCTCTGACGGTTAACATCCCTAAGTTTTTCACAGACATCCTTGTACTGTTCCTCGTAACCGTGTCTTATGGTTTTCACACCATCGTGGATGTTGATTTCTTCCATTGACTTACACCTTTCACTTAGAACCTTGCGTTTCTTCTCAATGGTTTCCAATTCCTTCTTAAGCCATTCATCATCATAATGATTGTGCTCGTTATTGTAGGTGAGAAACTTTATCGCCTCCTTGCACTTCTCAGCACCTGGCGTGTAATAAACCACTTCGTTTCCATCGACCATCTTGGTCTTTTCATACTTCTTCAGTTCTTTCTGTACCTTTTCTATAGTTTTCATAAAAAAAATTAACTATTTTTTGTTAAACCAAAATTATTTGTTAACCACCTTTGTCAGTTCGTAGTCATAACCAGTAGTACACATCCCTTGGAATATTCTTAATGGTTTTCCGTTATCATCAAGATTGTTAAGTGATTTTTCAATATTATTTCCACTGGCGAGTATGGAGTTTAAAAATTGCATGAAACTTTCCTCGTCCCTTAGTATATATATATTGTGTGTCACTAGTACATAGCCTTTTTGAAGTATCCATTCAGGAGTTTCCATCTTCCTATCGTTAAGCCATTCGTCAGCAAATTCTTGTGCTTCCTCACGGATTACCCCAATGCATTCCTTCTCATCAAAGTCCTTGCAATTTGTCTTTTTGTAGTTCATTAAACAATTAAACCGATAGTCAAAACGGTCTTTATGGTAAGTCTCAAACTCAACAGCAAGATTATAGTGAATCATTTGGACAGAAAGACCCATCAGCATTTCAATAAAACCAAGCCTTATGTCATCTTGCGACCATATCAACGCATCATTGTCAACAACGCCGTTCAGTTGCGACTCAAAGTAACGCCTTTTCAATTCTTCGGTTTCCTTTTCGTTGTAAATTCTAAATCCTTTGTATTCCATAGTAATAATTTTTTCTTTCCGCAAAAATAGAATGATTTTTTGATACTAACAAACTTTTTCTTAAAAAACTTCGATAATATTTTCGCCAATCCGTCTTATCAGTGGAACCACCACCGAATTTCCTATCAATCTATATTTCACGCTATCTGACATTGTATTGGGAAACTTGAAATCCTCATAGCCTTGAAACTTCAAACATTCCGTAGGTGTGAATTTCCTAATCCCCCTATCATCAATGACTAATGGAACCTTGTTGCCACCACACCCCATAGAGGAAAGCAACGTAGGACAGACCTTGTGCTTGTTCTCCCTTATTTCACCGACACGTCTCCACTGGTAGACGGATGTCTTGTCTTTCATATTAGCCACGAGGTCGTTATAGACAGGGGATTTATCGGTGTAGTAGTATTTTGATGAAATATCATCCAGTTTGTCATAGCAATCCATAGCAGTTCTTGTCAGAGGAAGTGGTTCGGGGAACTTGAACTTTTCGTAGTTGGGTACTTTTGTCGGCTCGAACGCTACAATGTATATGCGTTCCCTGTTTTGTGGTACATTTCCGTATTCCATTGCATTCATCACCTTATAGTAGACTTTGTATCCCAATTTTTCCAAAGTCTCTTTTATAACCTTGAAGGTGTTGCCGTTGTCATGCGATAGTAGGTTCTTGACGTTTTCAAGGAAAATAACCTTTGGCTTGTGTGTACTCACGATTTCTGCTACGTCAAAGAATAAAGTTCCTCTTGTGTCCTCAAAACCTCTACGCAGTCCTGCTATTGAGAAAGCCTGGCAGGGAAAACCTCCACAAACAATATCAACGTCCTTTGGTATCAAGGCTTTTGTTTCTTCCAACGTTATGTCGCCAGACGGAAGGTCTCCGTAATTTGTCAGATATGTCTGTCTTGCATCATTATCAATTTCCGATGAAAACACACACTTGCAATCAAGACTTTCAAGCGCCTTGCGAAATCCGCCTATGCCAGCGAACAAGTCAATGAAGGTAATTGTCGGGGTGAAATTGAAAGTTGTTTGAATAATTTCCATTAATTCACTTTTTTTAATTATTTTCGTCAACCAAGTCAATTACTACATTGCCATTCTCATCCGTAGTGTATTTAGGTTCTTTTGGTTCGTACTTTTTATATTTAGGACAATCCTCCGAACAGTTCGGGAAGTTGACATCCTCATCAGCAAAGCATAATGTCATTCCCTGATTGACCAGTCTGCCTTGGTATTTGCAATCAAATTGATTTTCCGTGACATTTGGTACGAAATTTATTGAATGAATATTATATTCACCATTTTCATCCTTCCAACCGCTTACTACTGGCATAAGTGTTTCGGGTTCGTTTTCTAATATTTCATCCAAAACATTGAGAGGCGATTTGAATGTCTCAATCTTACATATTAGACTATTATCTCCGTTTTGTTCAATTGATGATATTTTATGACTAATATCAGAAACCGACATTTGTAATGGAAGTTTTCTGTATTCTAACAAACAACCAAAACTATTCTCCAATTTGTTAGTTTCAGTTTTATAACGTTCAATCGCCTTGGAAAGAACATCTGATGGGATTTTGACATTCCGTCCGTAACCATCACAAAATTCTTTAACTAGTATTTCCATGATATTAACTAATTTTTTGTTATTCCTTCACAACCACCAGCATGGGCAATTCTTCCTTCAGGCTGTCAAGATACTCAAGGGCTTCTTCTTCCTTGTTAAAAGGTATAGTAATGTCATTCCCACAATCTTCTTTGAAATATAACGTCACATATGGCTTAAAATAGATAATATTATCTTCTATGAAGCATTTCATATCTTCCATTATCCATGCACTTATGGGATTCATGCTTTCATATTTTTCCCTTTCCCGACGGCTGTTAGTCCAGTCAGTAACATACATATCCTCTTGATATGTTTCAGTTTCTGAAATAATACAAACTTCCTTCACGTTGCCCAGCCAGTTCTTTCGGTCTTCGTAGGTTCTAACTGGTTCACCTTTTCGTGCAACCAAATGTAATTTTGAATATTCTATTATCCCGCGATATTCTGCTCTGAGGAGGTCTTCCTGCCTCACTCTGTACTCTACCGATTGTTTCTTCATGATTTTTCTAATTTACTATTTTAAATATTTTTTCTTCAATGTCATAACCATTCCCTTATAAAGGCGATACGTCTTGTCCATTTCTCCCTTCTTCAACGCATTAAAGGTCGGCTTAAGCATCTCGTTCCATATCTGTCCGTAGACCTTGTCAACCTTTTGCTTTCCAAGCGCATCAATGGCGGTGCATATCTTTGGTGCTACCTCGTAGTATTCAGCGATATCCGAACGCATGTCAACAGTCTGTTGCATATATGTGTCGCGGAAACGTCTGAACAAAGTCAGTTCCTCACAGTTGTCGGGTTTTCCCAATGAACCGCAAACCGCAGTGGTGATAAAGCAACCGCCGTCATCCGAACTACTACTGTCGCTGTTGTCGTCAGGCCAGTCGTAATCGTCGTTTGAACTCGAAGAGTCACTGCTTCCGCTGTGGTCTTCTTCTCCTTCGTAGCCTGTGCCACGAGTGTAGTTGAGTACAACGTCGTTGTTCTTGTCATTGTCCAAGAACAAGTGTAAATGGTCAGTATTGTTTCCACCGTGCGGGCCGTCTTCACGAACCTGTCCGCCACTTTTTACCCAATCTTCCGCCAATTCTCTTGCATCCTTTTCGTCCATTGTTTCACAAATCCAATGTTTGTTTCCTCCCATAGTCGTAAAGTTTTAAAGTTAATATTTGCAAATATAATCGGTTATTTTGAAACTACCAAATTATTTTTCATTTTTTTTGTTGTTTTCACGCCAATGATTCTCGTGTTCAATTTCCTTGTTAATCCTTTCGGTGCCTATTTTGGCATATGTTGCCATATCAGTAATTATTTTGTCTTGAAGTTTCTCCAAAGCGTTAAGCCGTCTGACAAGAACTTCCTGAAGCCAATCTCTTGTATCTTCATCGCCAATGGAATTAATTTTAGAATTTGCAACTGTTTCATATATTTGGATGTAGTTATCTATCACCGATAGATGTAATGGCGATGTTATGGTATTTAATGTTTTTTCAATTTTGATAAAACCATTTGTTATATAACTTAATGTGTTGTTTGTTTTCACAACATTAAGCAGTGCGTCAGCAACAAAATTTTTCTTCTTTAAACACATGTTTCGTTAGTTTTTTATTATTTGTCAAATTTTTTCACAGCAAACAGCAATGTCGGATTATTCTTGTGAACGTCAATGTTGGGATATTGCTTCTTGAACTCCATCAGATTGAACGGCTTTGTGATTAGATGATAGCCGTTCTTGGTGGGAACCTTAAGCAATATCCTGTCGTCCGTTGCAGGGAATATGCCGTTTATAAAGTTTCGTAGGGTTTCCTCGTCATCCTCGCAACAGCCGTTGTCAACATCTACAATCCATCTCTTGCCGTTGCCCGTGGCGTATTTGCCACAAGCAGAATCCCAAGACCTGTGGGCATGTGAAAAATCGGGCTGGATAATATAGTCCGTCACCATCTTCAAGGTCTGATAGGTTATCCTCTCGAACGAACGCTTAGTCGGATGGATATAGGCACGGGCATTGAAGACTATGCACAATGTCCGTATCTCATCATAAAGGTAGTTGAGATGCCCTATGTTCTTGATATAATATGTTTTCAACACTCTTGAATTTGAACCGAGTTCGGGATGTTCCTTCTTCCGTTCCAATATCTGCACAAAATAGAAGTCGTCCTCACTGTTGAACTCAAGGATTGGCTTGATGAGTTCAAAGTTGTCAATGACCTCACCTGCTGGCTGTAATGTTAAATCGTCTATCATTGTTCTTTGTTTTTTATTAATCTTTTTTTTTGCTACCACCACTCTCATACTGCCGAGCCGTGCAAGTTCCAGTTGCTGTTCAAGGAACAGTTTCTTGGGATATGGTGCTTCAATTGAAGCCCATTGACGTACTCCCACCACTGTTGAAAACAAATCAAAGTGAGTGGGATTCTTGGTCGGTAGCGGGGTCGCAAGACCCGTGCGCAACTGCCTCCGAGGGTTGCCCCTTGGGGGTCTTACTATTGCTCCCGACGCGGGAAACGCCCTTCCCGCTTATGTCGTTTAAGGCGACATTCAATATGTTAATAGCCGCGTTCACGTCCCTGTCGTGGACGGTACCGCAGACAGGACAAGTCCACTCGCGGACTTTAAGGTCTTTCGTTCCCTTGTACACATACCCGCACTTGCTGCAAGTCTGGCTGGATGCATACCAGCGGTCAATCTTGTGGACGACCGTACCGTACTTCTCTGCAACGACCATGAGTTTCATTACAAACTCCGAGTACCCAAGGGAAGAGACCTTCCTTCCCCAGTTCCTGTGCATCTGCATGGACTTCATGTTCAAGTCCTCGATGGCGATGAAACTGTACTTCCTGCACAGTTCGTGCGCGAGTTTCCAGTGGAAGTCCGACCGCCTGTTGGTGACCTTGGCATAGGCGACCTGCCTGTGGTGTTTCGCCCTGCGGTATGATGAACCATAGACCTTTGCGTTGCGCTTGTGCGACAGCGACCTGTCGGCAGCCTTCAGTTCGGCAAGCGCCTTCCTGTGGTAGTCGGGAATCTGCACGGCAGTGCCGTCCGACAGCGTGAGGAACGTCTTCATCCCGAAGTCCATCCCGATGGAGGCGTAACCTTCCCTTTCGAGATGTTCGTCGGGGACGTTGCAGCATACCGTCAGGTAGTAGTAGCCGTCTTCATCCCTTTTTACCGTGACGTTCCTTACCTCGCCCCACTGACGTGTTAGTTTGAAGCGGAACTTCCAGTTTTTCCCCAGTTTGTTTATGCGCAGTACGCCCTTGTTGCCTACGGCTTCAAGGACATACCCACCGTTGCCCTTGAACAGCACCGAGCCTTTCCCGAACATCCTTCGGGCGTGGGGCAATCCACGACCCTTTATCTTGAAGGCTTGTTTCAGCGCGTCCTCGTACCGTTCACATATTGCCTGGAGCGACTGTGAGTGCAACTTTGACATATACCTGTCCCTCTTCGCCATCTTCGCCATGTGGCGCTTCAGTTGTCCCTCCGACACGGACTTCCCGTATCGGCGGTAGTACCTGTGGCACAGGGCGACGATATGGTTCCACGTGTGGTTTGCCGTCGTGATGAGGCTCGCCAAAGCCTTGTGGTGCTTGGAGGAGTAGAGGCGGTATGTGTAGTTGCGTATCAAGTTTTTTTCTTTTATTAAAAAATAGGTAACTTTTTAAATTTTTTCAATAATCCATAGACATTGAATACCATAAGGTTCTTCAGATAACTGAAATCCCTTGACTCCGCAAGTGCTACTTCTATCTCTTCTATAGTCAGTTTCGTGTCAGCCATTTGTTTTTATATTTTTCTTTCAAAAATCGTGGCAAAAATAATTGTTATTTTTCAATACACCAAATATTTATTAGAAAATATTTTCATTTATTATGGACTTGTTTAAACTCATTGCTGAATATATTGGAAATGGTTATATTGTACACGGCACGAACCTAGACATAGATAAGTTCGATTCATCCTTCATAAAAGGTGGGTTTAGGGCTGGTGAGGGCTACGGCTTCTATTTCACGTCACGTCCGTCAAAGGCGCTGGACTACGGCACGAAGTTCTATGCGGTAAAGGCTGATGAGTTTAACTTTGTCAGTACCAACGCAAACCCAACAGAGGTTTTTAAAGACGTTATCAATGCGGAAGATGACCTACAATGGCTTCGAAACAAGCAAAGCGAAGTAAGGAACAACCGTGACTATGATATGTACGAGACGGAAATCAACAAAACAAATGATTTCTACAAGAGCATTGTTTGCGACAGCATAACTGAACGCATAATTGATATTGTCAAGTGGAAAAAGCCTTCAAGTATGAGGGAGTTATGGTATAGCCACGTCCCAAGCAACTATATTCCGTTCATTGCCGATATGCTGTTGAAACTGGGTTATGATGGTTATAGGGAAGATGATATATATGTCATATTCAATGTTAAGAAACTTAACGAAAAGTTTATAAGGATTGACACCGTTGAAAGCGTGAACGAGGTTAAGAAATCGTTGGATGGCGAAAATAAATACACGTTTTATACTGGAGTCATAACAATATTAAGGTCAGTGATGAGGGACGACAAGATTAACACCTATGAAGCCAACGCAATCTGTAGTGCGCTCGATGTGTTTGGTAATAAAGCCTATACAATAGAGGTCAATGGAAAACCACTGTATAACAAACTCTTGGTTAGAAATCTCTTCACTAGAAACCGTGAAAGGATAAATCACATTTTGTCTGATTTGAGACCTAAACCGAAGGATGACTACGAACGCAAGGAACCTGGGTTCACAATACCTAAGAGAGACTTTCCGCCAAGGGAACCTTCCGAGATGGAAAAGGCTTCGTTGGAACTGCTACGGAACGACGAGGTGTTCTATGATGTGAATGAAGGAAGGAGATACTTCGGTGGTAACAGCGGTTATGTCGGCTATTCAAAAAGCCGAAGGGCTGTTGATGCTGAAAGCCGTGGGCTGAGAAACAAGTCGCAGATTGGAAGAGAATTTGCTGAGGAGGTGAATAATCTAATCAAACAAAATAACGGCAGTGTGAAGGTTTCGGTTGCACGAATCAAAAGGGAACTGCCGAACATAACCCCCGATGAATGGCATCACACCAGTATGTATGGGAATAGGACGAACTATTATTCCCCTGAAACAGTCGCTGAATATTTCAATGATTATGTAAGTCCCGAACAGATTGCGTTTGAAGAATATGTGAAAGAAAAAGACTTATTAAGGTCTGAATATTTGAAAATCCAAAGTGAAATAGATGATTTTTTGGTAAAGAATATTGTGAATGTGAACACTGATTTGGGAAACGCATATAAAACAGGAAATGACTGTTTGGTTGAAATCTTCAGAAACCACGAATATCCCTACACACGAGTCTATAATGAGTGCGGGGCAATGCATGACGAGTGGTCAGATTGGTTTGTGGACAAATGGACTGCGGAACCGAAGAACGAACAGTTACTAAACGACGCGCTTGCTGAAGCCAATGCCAAGAGGGATGAAATATTGAGAAATCTCCCGAATGAATTGGTTCGTAAACAGGACGTTATAAATCTGAAGATTCAAGAACTTGAAAAAAAGAATCCTAACTCATTATATAATCGCAGAATTAACGAAAATAATTATAACAAAAATTATAATAATATGACAAAGAGAACTATAAGACTAACAGAATCCCAGTTGAAGAGGGTTATCTCAAACGGTGTCAAGCGAGTAATCAATGAAATGTATGGGCTTGGTAATTTTGAAATACAGATGAACCAGAGAGGTGATATTGAATATCCGTCAGATGAGGAACATCGTCCTAACGAATGGTTTGAACCCCATAACACTAGAGTTCCACATGGTTGGGAGATGATGAACCGTGAGGATGACGAACCGTTGTATCGTGATGAGGACTACAATGAATACGTAAAGGATGAATATGGGCATTTCAGACCAGTTGAGGTGGAAGACGAATATTATGGTTTTGGTGAAGAAGAAGTCGAAGATGAATATAATAACTAATATAAATATTTAAACCAATGCCAGCGAAGAGTAAGAAACAGGCCCGCTTTTTCAGGTTAGTTGATGCCTACAAGAAGGGCGAACTGGATAATGCAAGTCCAGAGGTAAAGAAAGCCGCAGACTCAATGACAAGGAAAGAAGTACGCAAGTTTGCAAAAACCAAAGACAAAGGACTTCCCGAACGAGTAAAATCCTCAAAGGACGAAAGCGTTGACAGATATGTTGACCAGATAACCGAATCAGTAATGCGTCAGATTAGAAGCAAATTGTTGAAGTAATGAAAACCAAGAAGCATTTCAACTACATACCATACATCAAGTCGTTGGCCAACTTCATAGCCGACAACATAACCTGCAAGCCCTTCCCGAAGGTAAAACTCACCAACAGGAAGCAGGACGGCGTATTCATACGCACAGGGTACTACAGACCCGACATCTATACGATTGTCCTGTTCATCAGGGACAGGCATCCTAAGGACGTTTTAAGGAGTTTTGCACACGAGATGATACATCACTGCCAGAACCTTGAGAACAGGCTCGATATGGGCAGATTTTCGTCCGACAAGACCAGCGAGGACAGCAACCTCGTTCCGTTTGAGGAGGAAGCCTACAAGGACGGCAACATACTGTTCAGAAACTGGACTGAAAAGTGCCAGAAGGACATTGTGGACGCACCTTCAAAACATATGCACAAGAAGGTAAACCTTGACGAGAATGTAATCAGAATGCTCTACGAAGATACCCATAAGAAAACAACTTGGAAACAACTGTTGACCGAAAGCATTATGGTTGACGATGTGAAGGTGAAGTTTGTCAACAGTGAAAGTGGAAACGAAGTGAAACCTAAATTAAGGGACGGCTATAGGTTCGACTTATATAGGTTGATGGACAATGCCGAAGATTGCTATTGCAGATATGTTGAGGACAAAAAGAACAACAGGGTCATCTTCTACGGCAATCCGCCAGAACTTAGAGACCTTATGGTCTGGGGAAGTGTACGGGATGCGAATACTATCCATAGTGAGAACGAATATCTATTCTAGACATACTATTCTATATTTAAACCAACTTCTTATCCAAAATTAGTTTTGCAACTGCCTTGGTTTTTATTATGTTCTTGGTGTAATGGTCGACTACGGTCTGAACGACGATGTTTATGAAACATATTATAGTCGTGGCAGGAATGCTGTGTAAGATGATATATTTTAATCATTTTTTCACGTCATAAAAAGTGTAATTCATTTCCATTATATTTTTGAAATTGTGAAATATAAATAATGTTAACAATCTCTCCGCTAAAAATCCATACAAGAATTTTTGCCTTTCAACCTTTTGTCTACCTTTAGGAAAATTTTTTAGTATGTACTTCCTCATATCATTAACATTTTTAATACCACAAATTTTTGAATGTTCATTTATGCAAGTAAAAAGAAATTTACAATATTTGTCAAAATCTTCGCTTCTCATAATTAAACCCGAATGGGCAAACAATTCATTACCTTCCAATATATAAGTTTTAAAATCATTGGAATACTCAGGAAATTTATTTGTAATAATTTTCCACATTAATTCCAAATCTTTATGATTATGATGTAGAGCATATTGTTCAAAAACCGTCATATTTTGAAAAGATAGTCTCTTTGGTAATATTACATCATATTTTTTAAAAATTTCATCAAAATCAGTACTTTCATCAAGTATGAGTTGTCTTCGGTATTGTGTCTGGCCAATGTATTTATAGTCTTTACTCTTATTTTTCCATAAGAAATATGTTCCAGTTACTTCAGCATAAAATTCATTTCTTTCCGATATATTGTCTCCGCAGTTATCTTTAAGTTTACATAAATCAGTATTGGCGAATACGCTTGCTCCGCATTGTAACGGTGTATATAAAGAATTGTCTGGTATGTTATGGTTCACTTTTTTATAACACAATACAAATATTTGCACATCAGACCTTTTAACACTTTTCTCTTGATTGTTGTTAGATACTAGGCTATCGCTCGGTTTAGGCGTGTATCCAAAATCAGATAAATTTAATCCTCTAATAATATTATTTGTACAATGATATTTATTGCTAATGAGCACTGACTGTGAGTTTTTATGCCTTATCCAAATATACCTTATATCTTTACATTTGTCATATTCAATTTTAATTGCATTTATATTCGGAATATCAAACTCACGGTATTTTTTCTTTATCGTTTCACAGACTTTCGTATGGTTGCCTAAATCATATATGCTAAATAACTTGTCTATTTTATGTGTGTTCAATATAAGAGTTTCAAAAACTGAAAAAAAGCCTTGATTATTATAATTTTTAGTCATAAAATGTGCTTCTGTGTTATTATCAATAATAGATACACCATTCAATAAGCCATACAGTTGCACAGCATACTTATTATCAATTCGTTTTTGCGTGTCATCTACCACGCATTTATAAATATGGTCATCATAATCAATTCGGCTTGTTATGACAAAATCATATTGATTTTTGAAAGTGTTAATGTATTCTTTAAGAGCACCACTCCTTTTAATAGTAATAGGAAAATTATATTTTTCTTCCAATTCGTACAAAAATTTTACATTTTGTAATGGGACTCTATCATGTATGAGAATTATTAATTCAAAATTTTTATTAGTTTGTATTGAAAGTGTTTGAAGTAAATGATTTTTCATTAGATTATATGATTGTATAAGAAAACTTTCGTTAAACAATTCTTCATCACTATGATTAAATTGTTCAGACATGAAGCGTGTTATTATAAAATGTTTAATGTTCATATACAATATTTTTATTTTTTATATATCTCATAGAATGGATTTGTTATAATTTCATCATTTATACATTTTGCTAATGTTGAGTAATTGTTATTGTCACCCAATAGTTTGTTGAAACGTCTTCTTTCTTCTGATTTGTTATTAGTGTCTTTTTTTACTGTCAATGAATTTTTCTGTATCCTTCTTCTAAAACAAACCTCTTTCAATTCAAAATACCTACAATAATGTTTAACACGCTTAATCAAATCGGAATCACCACTGCACACCCAATCCTTATAACCTTTGAATTTAAGGAAAATAGTTTTTTTCATTAGAATCGGACCATGAGCCAACTGTATTTTACTTCTATTACACTTGACACCACTCTCGGTAAAGTTTTCCATTTGAAATCTTACGAACTCGGCATTACCTTTTCTCGTCATAAGAGTTTCAATCATATTGGGCAACATAATATCATCCGTATCGAACCTTAATAACCATTCATATTGGGCAAGGTTCATCATTGTGTTTGTGGTCACATAAGTCCCAACGTTCTTCTCCATCATGTAGACAGAAAGGTTTCTGTACTTGTGCATTATCTCCTTCACCTTTGCAAGTGTTTCCTCGCAAGCGTCAATACCAAGCAGTACCTCAAAGTTGTCGTGTGTCTTGAACCAACTCTGGTTTTCAATACTATCAAGGCATTCCTCAATATAGTCGGCAGTCTTCCAAGCCGTAAGGCATATTGATATACCTTCGCTTACGGATGTCGTGTTTATTGGTCTCCCCATCCTCGCGAACCTGTTGCTTCTTGCGGTTGAAACACTTTCATTGTTAATTGGTGTGCCATTCCCGCCATTTGCGTTTTTCATATTGGTTCGTACCAATCGCCTAAACGAGCGTTGCTTCATCCAAGTCTCATTGATGTTTTTCATCTTATAGCCATCCATGTTGATAATAATCCATTTTTTATTATTTTCTCAACCCCTTGAACAATTCCTTCAGCAGTTTTTCCTTCTCGGCTGTCTTCTTGTTGTACTTCCAGTAGAACCTCTCGCTGAGCCTTGTCTCCGAAGACCCCTTGCTACGGCGTTTCTTCTTGATGTTCACAAACTCCTCAAGGCTCTTGGTGCAATAGTGCCTTATATAAGCCCACTCATATGTAACTGGCGAGAATCTGGTGCTCTTAGACCATGTAACCCGCTTGCCACAGTTGTTGCAAACATCCTTGATATAGGAAGTGTAATGTACGTTGGGTATCTTCAACCCGTTCAGCCCAGTCCTTACGAACAATTTGTAGTGCTGGTTCACCGACTTGTCGGAGCATGGTCTTGTAAACCTTTCGAGCACAGGCTTGTCCTCGTAGTGCAACTTGTCGTTGTCGTCATAGCAGAGCCAACTTATCTTTATGCAGTCAAACGCATTGAATACGCTTGCTGTAAGATAATCCTTGACTGAATTATGTTTTGTGAATGTCATAAACTCGTCAATGTCAAGGAACGAAACCCAGTCGTAGTCCTTCAGCCTCTTGTCGTAGCAGTCCTGGTAGGCGGTAACCTGTATCTTGCAGTCGCCCTGTATCCTACCCCTATAGTCAACAATAGTAACCTTTTGCAACAATTCGGGTGTAAGGCAGTCCTCGCACCTCTCGCTGTCCTTGTCGTTGTTGTCGTATATGAATATGTGGTCGAATCCAAGGTTAAGGTGGTATTCAACCCACTCCCTAAGGTAGTTGTTTTCCATCTTTGCCATTGCACATAATGCAACGTGTATATCGCTGTTCTTCCTTATTACCGACCTGTATGCTTCAGAAGTCCTGCCACTGCCCACGCTTGTATATTGTCTGCTTTCAACTGCGTTGTTTCTCAGCATTCGTCTGAAACTGCGTTTCCTTATTTCCTTGTCAATCACCTGTTTCATAAAATTTTTCTTCTAATTGTGTGTTTCTGTCATATTGTTTACAACCGTAAACTTCAATTGCTTGTGATGAATAATCTCCTCCATGTCGTACTTAATGCGGAGGTCTACATAATAGTCGGCTGGTAACAGTGATTCAGTATCAATCATAAAGTAACTTGTGTTATATCCCCTGTCAACCTTTGACCAGTTGATAACATCGTATTCACGCTGGCCATCCAGTATATATAAACGATACTCAATATTGTCGGTAGGGTATATCTGCTTCTTGGTGTATTGTATCTTACAGTCAATGTTTACCTTTCTCACGTCACCACGGCATACCCTTTCATTCTGTTTTATACCGTATATTGATGGGACAAACTTCTCGTTGTATTTGGTTTCATATGGGAGACCAAAAGTGAAATAACCTTCTGGAGCCTTTGTTGTGAAATAAAGTTCACTGTCGGGAATATGTCTACCCTTGTAGTTGAGGTTAGTCCATACATCATAGTACATTGTTTCGGGTTCATATTCTTCCGATGAAAGCATTACGTCAATGTAATACACACCCCTTGTCTGCATCTTGGCTGTATATTCCTTGTCGTTCAGCATTACGGTCGGCAAATTGTCAAGTTCTATTGACTGACCGCCAGCCGTTGCGTAAAAGTAAAGTCTGTTCTCCTTGTCAAGATAGAAGTCGGTTCTGTCATCAGAAAGACAGTCGTCATATCTTGTTTCAACATATGGTTCATAAAACCCGTTGGTTGTGTTTGAGAAAAATCCAACATACTGTGATAACTTCTGTGGTGTACCCTCAAGTTCAGGACAAAATGCAATGCCTATTCCGTAGTTGGGGTATTCGCCTAGCATAAACTTGTTGAAAACATCGGTAATGTCAATGTCAATATCCTCGTTACCGTATTCAAAATGCTGGCTACCAATTATGAAAGGTACTTGTTCTGAACTTTGCTGGTCAGCATAATAGGAAGTTTCATAATCTTCAAAACTAAAGATGCCAGGCTTATCCCACTTATGTATGCTTGTAGCATAAAACCAGTTGGATGGCTTTGTTGATACTGACCTGCTTGGTATTATCTGATGCAAATCGGTATCTGAATCAAACCCTCGGCCACCATCCCAATCCTTCGGTACAAGGAAAAATACGAGGTCGAATGATATTGCACGTTGCCTGAGGTCGGTACACGGCAGGTCTGGGAACGGACGGTTCAGTTTCTCGTTAGCCTCGAAATTCGCTGTATTTACCATCTTCAGCCTGTGCCTTAACTTGGTAATGTCAGGGTATATCTTATTATCAACAAGTTGCTTTACCTTGTCGGTGTCAAAATGTATTATGCACCTTGACAGTTCGTAGCCGTAATAAAGTTCAATCATCGGGTTAAGGCAGTAGTTTATCTCCGAATTAACCATCAACGTGTTGCATTTGTCCAAGAATGTATGTGTTTCAATCATAATCTAATGAATATAGTAATTAGTTATTTATATTGTAGTCCTCCATAAATTTAGTTATTAGGCGCCAAATTTTCAATTTTACAGCGTTTAATATATGGGTTGCTTTAACTTCTAATTTTTCTAAAGATGGTTCATTATAACCGTAACACATAAGAGCCTTAGTTATTTCTTTAGGGTTGGTTTTTGTCAATGATAAACCATCCTTTATAACATTCATCTTCTTAAAGATATCACTTTCTTTTACAATATCTAATATTTCATATTTATTTTTTGGTATTTCACCTTTTTCAGCACAGCCATTTAAACTACCATATAAACCATTAATTTCACCATCTATTTCATAACGGAAAGATAAATATTTTACAGTCCATACAAATTGTTCATATTTGTTGGTGGGTGGTATATCTACTTTAGAGTATTTAGTGTTATTCCTTTCATTTCCAAAACTTTTATTTTGTTTTATTTGTTGAAATATGTGTTCTACTTCATGGTATATTGAATTAAGGGTTTCAGCATAGTCTAATTTTCCATCTATATAAATAAGTTTGAAATATAGATTACCAAACGTGATTACTTTGTGAAACTTAATGAAACTAAATGCTAGTCGGTGATTGGTGTCAACCCAGCGTTCATATTCACCAAAATTCTTAAAATTGATATTTTCATACGATAAACAGATGTCAATGTCATCCATTTTTACGTGAGTTTCACCATTAAGTGCGGCTCTTAATATTGAATCAGATACTTCTTTTACTTTATCTGAAATGCCCAATGATTCTTCTATTGCTTCACGAAGTATCCGTCTGATGTATTTATTGTTTAACTTCATCTTATTAAGTATTTTTTTATATGATTTTGATAATAGATATCACTTTCTTGTATTGAATGTTTATGCGGTAGCGAATAATCCATTATTACCATTTGTTTGAATTGGAAGACTATTCGCGCTAATTTCCTTGCTGTATAGTTTATCAAGTCTCTAATATCTTCGTTGGAGTCTGAAATATTTTCTCCACCCAACATTTCACCACCTTCAACGATTGAAGTCATTTTTTTGTAAAGGTTTGTGTTTGTAATGAAATTGTCAACCGACTTACATATATCCGTTATGTAGTCAATATCCACAGTGAAGAAATGTTTTGCTATTAATAATTTATATATCTTATCCAACTCATTATCAATATATTCTTTCATATAGCTATTAGGTATGTCGTAGTTATAACTTTCAAAAATATCGTTGCACATATTGAGCATTATAAAGGGTGTTATTGAAGAACAATATTGGTTGTTATCATCCTTAACACTTATGTCATACCTTGGAATTGTTCTAGTTTCACCAAAGTTGGCTGGTAGTTTGAAATTCCTGCAATCTTCTGCCCAGTATTCAAAATCTTCATATTTATCAAAAGAGATTTTTTTTGGCGCAACTGTGATATTTCTTAAACACCTATTCTTCAACTCATGGGTAATTTTTCTTGCTTTGTAGTAGTTCGGCTTCGTCGGTTTTCCCATTATGGAAATCATGTCACGGCAAATATCCCAATATATCGTCTCATAGGCGATAATTTCCTTGTTGATAATATCTTTGAATCTGCTATCCATTATATAATAAATAGTCTATTTCCGCTAATTGATTCTTATTGATTTGGATAACAAAGTGCTCAAGTCCGTGTCCAATATCTTTACGTCCTGTGAGGGCAGACAAGGCGGAAGCATTGCATACGGATGGGTGTGGCTCTTGAATATCCTTATGAACTCCTTCAAGAAGTCCACCAATAAGTCGCCATATGGTAATAGATGTGCTTTTTCGAGTATCTTTGCCATCTCGCTGTTAGGAACCAGTTCGTTCCTGTCCTGTATCTCGAACTTGTCAACTGAATCGTGGGACAATATGTTTATCCTGTCAGCCACAATGTTGATACTGCTGTTATAAGTCCTGCGTTTCTCGTCGTTGCGTTCAGCATATTTCATCTGTATATATCCAAGGTCGGTATGGTTGTAGTTCAGAGAGTTAAGCACATCGTTCTTCTTGTCGGTATCAGTAAACCCAACCCTAAGTCGTAGTTCATTGTCCTTCAGTACCATATCGCTATTGTTTCTTCCCCTCACTGCAATATCATCCTTGTCGGGGATACTACCTTCGGTTTCAGGATTTAATGAAGGCGCTGGAAGTGGCGGGAACTTGCGCTGTCCGTTCATAAGGCTTGTCGCACTGACCTTGAAACTATCCTTTTTCATCTTGTAGTCCTGAGAGATAATCGGCCCGATATAATAGCGTTGACCGCCAGTAACACCCATTTCCTCCAGCAACACCAATACACACTCGCCAACCTTCGGCATAACGTGTAGCATCTTTGGTAATAACGGGAAACAGTACGGCAACTTGTCAGTTCTCGGCATTGTCATACCTTCGGAAACCCTATCATACTCATCAATACCAGGTATAAACACTTTTATGCGTTGCCCCTCGTTCTCATCGTCAACGGAGACAACCTCACACATTCGAATGATATATTTGTCTTTACTAAACTCAACCATTAATCTGTCCTCCTCTACGCTTTAATTCTGCCTTTACCTTTTCATATTCGTTTGAAAGTTTTTCCATACGTTCGATAGCCTCGTCAATGGTGACCTTGCAGTTGTACTTCTCCTCATTGTACCTCTTCTCAATGGAAGCCATCTGGTCTTCGAGTTCCTTGTTCGTAAACATTTCTATTTCCATATATTAATGAATTTTTTCTTTGTTATCAACTTCCGATTCCATCAATACCTATCGTATTGAGGTTGCTACCCGACATAGTGGTTTCGCCAATAATACATTGGAACTGAATGTCGCCCATATTTATCGTACATTTAGCAATGCCATAGTCCTTGATATGCTTTACAACCTCCTCAGCTATTATCTTCCAAACCCTGTTGTTAACATTCGCAATACCGCAGGGGCAATAGTCATCGGTAACCTCCTGCCTTCTTATCACCTGTGAAGCCAAAGCCATAGCAGAAAGTCCAGGGCGTCGGTAGATTTCACAGAGCATAAGTATCGGGGGGATGCTTTGGATTGGTGTTCTTGCATTCTTAAAAAGGTTGTTCACCCGTGATGATATAGTCTTTATCCACCCCATAGTCCTATTGGAATATACCTTTTATTGTAAATGGTGCAACGTTGGTTCCCGTACCAATGATAGGACCGCCAGCATTACCACCGCTTATTGTCACGTTTATCTGTCCAGGACTTAATGCGCACGTTACCGAGGAGTTCTCCTTTATCTCCCTCACCAGTTCCTCACACCCAATCATTATTGTCTTCACCACGACATTCTCGCTACCATCGGGATTTCTGTCAGTAGGAACACCTGCTTCTGGAAGTCTCCTTATTATTGAAGCAGCCAACGCCATAGCCGAAAGCCCTGGACGGCGCATAATCTCACACGCAAGCAGTATCGGAGGAATGGTGGGCATTGGCGCCCTTGCATTCTCAAAAAGTGTGTTTACCCTGTCTGAAATCTGTTTTATCCAACTCATAAATTTATATTGTTTTAGCAGTTATTTGGTTGTGGTTCAGGCTCGTCAGTCTCATAGATGTCAGCGTAATCAACATTATCCATATTCCAGTCGCTGATGCCAGTACCGAACAGTCTGAAGCATTCAATGCAACTTGCAAGCAGGTTCTTGTAGTACTGGAACTGTTCAACCGTCAACTTTGCCATAACACTTTCAGCAATATCCTTAAGGATGGACATAACCTCATTCATTATAAGCCTAATGAGTTCATCCCTTATGGAACGGATAAGCGAAACCATCATGTTCTTATTCATCCTTATGAAGTTACCGACATCGAAGTTGGGGTTCGCATCACCCATAACACGCATATTTACAGCCATCAGCATATATAGTTTGGGTGAAATCAACGCTCTTACCAGCACAGCAGCAAGATTTGTCATAAAACTTTCAATCAATGTAATGTCAGCCTTGAAATCTCGCTCCCTAGTTTCATCTATACTTAACAATGAGGCTGAAGCAACACTCAACACACCCTCTATTGCAGTACTCATATCGTTTTCAGTGGCAGCCTCGCTTACTTGGTTCAGAGCATCCATTATGCTACTATAGTCAATAACACGTCCGTTTCCATTGCTGTCCGTATGAATACCCATATGGTTCATCTGCGTGGTCTCCAGCATATCATTGTAGGTATCGTTGGCGAACGTAAAGAAACAGTCGTTCACATAGGTGTCATCACTCTCAACAATATCATTTACCATCCGTTCCACTTCCGCACGGATAAGAGCCTCCTCGTAGGACAACGACATATTGACGGTAAAGCATTGCGTCAACGCATCAACCAACTGTGCGGTAACAACCTTCTTGTCAAATATCTTCAATGACATTACATAGTCGTAGTTGAACAGGAATAAAGGCTTGCGGTAGTAGTAGTTCATTTCAATCGGACGATACATTCCGTTGTTGGCTTGGGTCTGTTCCGATTGAACCGCTTGTCTTAAATACCTCTCCTCTTCAATTATGCTTGTTTCGACTATTGATGTCGGTATAACCAGTTCGGTGTTTATTGATTGTAAAGGAAGAAGTTTCTGCGTATCCCCGTCTGGAACTAATATGTTACCCATAACATCTTGGACTGATGTATCATTACGGCGCGTTCCCTTCATTGCCTTTATAGCAGTTCTGAGGTTGGAGATGTCTGCATTGCAGAAGTTTTCCTTCTCTTTCAGTTCCTCTGCCGTAAGGTTCTTGTCGTTTTTCAGTTCTTTTAAAGTCTCTTCTATTTCACTGATATAATCTCTAGCCTTATCAATGGTGTTATGTAAGTCACTAATATTACGTCTAACCATCGGTATTGTACTATAAAGCGCCTGTACTTCATTTTCTGGAACTTTCAGTACATTTCCTATGAACAAATGTATGCAGTTGTTGAACGGGACTTGGGTGTTAAGTGTTGCTGGTGGAATATTATATGCTTCCCCCATAGCCTTAGTCAACCCCGATGAACGCCCGTTATATTCAAGCGTCACAATGCCATCTGACTTGCGTTGCTTGGTAAATTTTGAATTTGGCCTCGGAGAACCTGATATTTGGTTAGCCTTAAGTAAGTCAACCCCCAACCAAACTTGTCTGTCCGTGGTACAGTTCTTCACATACCACAAGAATGCGTCAAAGTCGGTGGCGTTTATAAGGTCATCGGTGGTTTCAAAATCCTCACAACCAAAGTACATATATTTGCCAGGATTATCATCGTAGTACGGCAACTTTGCTCTTGAACTTATAGGAGAATAGTTCATTATGCCGTTTATGTCAATCTTTTTCAAGTCAAAGACAAATCCGTCCTCCAACAGCCTGTCGGGTATTATTGGGTTTATGCTACAGGTGAAATAAGACTTGAGGTTTGAAATTATCAATGCCTTGACTATGGGTTCCAATGCGTCCACCGACCAACCAATTATCTTTGACAGTATCTCAATCATCCCGTCATATCCCCTTGTACGCTTCAGCATATCAAGAAGAAGTTCAAACGGGTTTACCGATGCATTGAATGATATGTCGATATTGGTCGGGTCAAGCCTCGGTAACTTGTCCAAAACACACAGCGCACCATCAATAGTAGCCAATGTCTTCTCCTTCATCTCCTTACTGGTAGCCATAACCTCAAAAGATTATTTCAAAATATATTGTTCACCCTTCTTCTCGTTGGTTGAAGAAATCGGAAGCATATCCTTTTCACTCAGATTGTCAAGCAGTTTATCCCAGTCGCCAACCTCATCAACGTCACCCTTGTCCTTGCGCTTGTCGCCCTGCATCTTTATTACATCAGAAAGAAGCCTTGCAACATCCAGTTTGGTGTTTATCGCCTTGTTCTTGTTGGTGAGATAGTCGTTCATCGCCTTGGCATACTTCGCCTTGCCATCCATAATCTCATCGTTGAGTTGGACGGAACTTGTAAGTTTGTTCATCTGGTTCTGTATCTCAACAAGGTTCTTGCAAGCCTCGTCATAAAGTTCCTGCAAGAGGCATTCAAGATTATCCTTCGAGTTGAGTTTCACCTTATATTTCTTAAGTACTGGCATATCGTATAAGTTTTACTAAGTATAAATATCCGAAAACACTAAATTTGGCTATCCAAGAAGCGTTTCTTGGTGTTGCGGTACAACTTCTTGTACATCTTCATGGCATTTCGTACCTCGGTTGTTGTCAACAGCGTATTCTCCTTGATATAGTAGAGAACGTTGGTCTTGTTGTACTTCTTCGTCTCATCACCGTCAAAGTTATTAAATATCTCATCCCAATGTTCAAGGAGTTCGCATAATGCATACCCTACCTTGCGTTCATTCTCGTTCAAGTTTGATTTCTTCTCAAGGTACTGTGAGAGACGCAGTCTCATCAACTCCAACAATTCCTGGTTGAATTCCGTTGTTTCAGTTTCCCTTTCCTCACTTGAACGGACATCGGGATTATGCTCATTATAGACCGTTTCGTAGGAAGAGTTCTTTGATTCCTTCTTTGAATAGGCAGTCATCTTGAATATGAGGTAGTTCTTGCAGATTGTACCGCAGTAGGAATAAGCCTTCTTGTTCTTTTCAGGGTTAAAAGTGCTGGTCTTGGTTATCAGGAATGACAACGTATCTTTAAACGTACTCTCGTAATCTTCATTTGGTGTTGACAGATTGTAGCGCCTAATGATACATTCCACCATCTTGGACAGAGCAGGATAAAGTATCTTGTGGAAAATCTCATCCTTCTCTGCCTTGTCGGTGGTTGTCAGATACTGTCTGAACGCCTCTTCTTCCCTTGCGTCAAAATACATCTTCCGCTTATCTGGGTTTGGTTTGCGCCCCCGTTTCTTTGGAGTTGCAACTTCCTGCGTTGTAGTAATATTGGCATTGTCGTTCACGGCGTATCAACATAAGTCTTCTTATTTTAAGTCTTCACTTTCCTTGCTGGAAATAGCCTTCTTCCTATCCTCGTCAAACTTACTTTCCCTTTTTGCAAGTTCAAACCATTTCTTTACATCCTTGTCGGGGATTGTCTGCATATATATCATGTTAAGACAACCTTCCCTGCCAATCATATGGACATAACCCTCCTTCGGAACTACCATAACCTTGTATTCCTTCTTTGTCATTCTGAGCAAAAGTTCATAGTTGAACGCAACCTTTATTGACGGTTTGTACTTGCCAGCACTAACAAAGTCCTCACGGTTGAAGATACCACCAGTCAAGTTTACGTTGAAATAGGTTTCAAGACATTCGTTGTCAATGAACCCAAGGTTGTTGCTGAACGAACCAGCAAGTGGTAACTCATTACCATACTGCCATCTCTCATCATCGGATGAATGAATAATATTTACTGGGAGAAATATGGAGACCTGTTCGTTGGTACGGTAATAATCCGATGCCATCTTGAACCACTTCGGCCTGTATACGTCATCATATTCAAGTATGCTGAAATACTGGTACTTCTCGTCAATATTATCGACAGCAAAGTTTATCTGTGAACAGAAGTCAGTCTCGCCAGTGGTGTTAACAATGTAATTGCAACCTACCTTGCCTTCAAGGAAACTCTTGATATAAGTTTCAACTTCTGGGGCAACAACATAAACCAAGTCAAGGCTTCCATTATAAAACTTACGGCATTCAACAACACTGTTGTATGAATCGTCCATATACTTCTTATCGTTGTTTTCGTCAATCTTATGCAGTGGAACAATTACTGCAATATCGTTAAAATTAGCCATATTTTCCATTATTCAGCCTCCTCTTCGTTATTCTTCTTATTCTTGATGGTTTCCTTTACATTCTCAAGTTCGGCAATGCGTTCTTCCATTATGCTGTTGAAGATACCGTCAATGTTGCTTTCCCAATCCTCACGGGTATAAAGTTTGTTTGTCTCATTCATAGCATTAATGAAAGGTTCGGGTATTTCATCGTTCATCCACGATGTGACAATATTAGCAAGCATATCTGGCACATCATTAATGTTGCTGAACCAAATACCATTATCAAAGAGCTTTTCCTTGTTGCCCATCCATTCGGGAATGTTCTGAGGTATTTTACCTAATACAATATTATTACATCTTATTGCTTCAAGTGCACTGTATCCGAAAGGCGTTTCATCGTCAACCCATACAGTAATGGCACCTTCCTTAAGTTTGTCAGCAAATTCGCTCTGCGAATAACCACGCAAGTCTCTGAAAGTTACGAACTGCAACCACGGGTTTCTCCAATAGAACGGCTTAATGATGCGGTTTACATCCGACTGTCTCTTGCTGATGATATTAACAATAAGGTTCTGTGGCTTAATCGGACTTCTGAAACATTCCTTTATATAAGGATTGAGTACCTTGCACTTCAAATATGGGAATACGTTTAATATAAGTTCCTTCTGTTGTTCAGTCGTTGCAATAGCATCACCCACGCCGTAAGATGCCCACTGGTCACCAAATGGAATAAACTCGCTGATGTAGTCATAGTTCTGCAATACAACAAAGCGCTTGCACGGAATATTGTGTTGGTAGGTCTGTTTCAAAAGCGATGAAAATACCTCTGGTACAAACAGAAAGTCCGATGGTGAAACAACCCACTGTTCCTTCTGAATGTTCATATGTGGAAGTTCGGCATATTCAGTTCCTAGCCATTCGCCAACCCCAGTAAATACGCGGTTGTTATCCAACGGCATATTCTTCTTCTTGAGGTCTTCAATCTCTTCAGGCGTATATTCATTGTCCAACTGGTAAAGCATTGTAACATCAAACCCCTTTTCCTTCAATGTGTACGCCATCTGGTACATATATTCCATACCTGAATTAGGCACGTTCTTGGAATCTACCACGAAGAAAAACCACTTGTTCTTCTTTTCCTTGATATTGCTTATGGCAAAATCAACCCTCTCTATAATCTTAGTGTCCTTCTTGTTGCTCATAGTTCTTATTAATATTCAATTTTATTTTCGTTATCTTCATCAATTTCAATCAAAATTCCAGCATTAACCAATGTGTTGAAAGCCAGCATCTGTCCAAAGTGCATATGGTCAAAGCATTTAACCATCAACGGCTGTCCGCTTGAATCAAATATCGGCGAGAAAAGCATATTCAACACGTTCTTCAGCAGGTCGTACTTGATGTTCGATATTACATCGTTACAAGCACTCTTTGTTTCAGAAAACTCACGTCCTACCATTTCCAACTTATTGGTATCTTCAAGTAGTCCGTATGTCTCGGTCTTGCTGGTTTCAACGTCCTTGCCACTCAACATAAACTCAATGCACTTGTTCAAGTCCAGTGCATACTTCTTGTCTTCAAATAAAATAAATTCACTCATTGTCTATTCCTCCAATAGTTTTAATACAGTTTCTTCCTTATCTTCAATAACATCCATCATCGACTTGAATGCATAATCACTTTCAACATCCTTGTTATAAGCAGCGTCAATCTTGATGGCAGTCTTGCCTTCGGGTTTCATAGCGATAAGGTTAGGATTAGCCGTAATAAGAACGTCACATCTGTCCCATATAGTCGCCGAATCCATCGGGAAGTAATATTCTCTCTCCCTACAGCCGTGTGCGGCAAGGAACGAAAGTGTTGACTGGATTGTAAGCGCAATCTCAAACGGACTTACCACCAATACTGTCGGAGGCTCGTCAAGATTGCCCAACTCATTGCAAATCCAGTTGTTCAACGATGCACTCAGCCTGTCGTCACACATCATTGCCCGTGCATGAAGGTCGAATGCATAGTCGACAAATCTGAAGTTCCTGTATGCATCTTCATCCTCGAACTCAAACACATTCGATAGGTCAAAATCGGTAATGTCTTCCTTCTTGATTTCACAAGTACCATCAATGTACTTCTTGTATAAGAAGGTAAACTGCCCGCTGAAATCCCTTACCACATCATTAAGGTCAATCGCAATAGTCTTCTTCATTTCTCAATTACAATTTCTTCTCATTATTATTAGAATTGAATATCAAGTTCGTTTCCATCCTTGTCAAGTATTACTAGCCTTGGATAAGTATATTCTAGATTAGCCTTGAAACCACATTCACAGTCATAACGGCAAATCTTTTCTCCTGTATAAGGATTCCACATCGACGGCAACTTGGATACTATTTCCTTGCCACAATGAGGACAATATGCCCTCTTTACCTTTATGGTTGCATCCTCAACTGCCAGTTTGTCTGTAGATATGAGGCTTTCCTCTGAAATCTTGATGTAGGTTTCATTGAACTTCCTCTTTGCTTCGGCTTCCGCATTCGACTGCTGTCTGAGTTTGTTCAGTTCCTTCTGATAGAGTTCATACTGCTCGTCTGTCATATCTTCACGCTTAATACCATTTGGAAGGTCGTTGTTTTCATTCTTCTTGTCTTCTTCTACCTGTTTAAGATAGTTTTCTAAAATATTGTCACTCATAGTTTTATATAAATTTACTTGTTATTATTCGTTCTCTTTTCATATACGGACTTGAGGCTATTCAGTTTCTTTTCAAGACAATCCTTGCACAGCATCTTGCCAAATGTCTGTTCCGACATCTCCATGTCCATGTATTCAGTCACACTGCTTTTTTCCTCCTGTTCGTCCAGTTCATCCAGCGATACTGGTTCCAATGCATTTATTTCCGCAGTATCGTATCTAACAACCTTACCGCATTCGGCACATACATACTCCCTTACCACTGGGGTGTTGGTAATGTCCACTACAAAATCCTTCGGGGCGTTGGTCTTATATTTCTCATCCATCTCCTTGCAGTAGTATTCCTTGGTCATATCCTCGCCATTGACATCGATTCTACAGCCAAACCTTATTACATAACTGCCGTCAAATTCCAACACCTTCATAAATTTGAAGTCCTTGAATGTATAAAGGAACATATCAACAACACCATAAGCGTTAAGTGTCATAAAGGTGAGTTCGTTTATATCAGTAATGTCACTTGACTTTCCTATATCCCTAACCCTTTCGACCTCGCTGATGAACGCCTTTGATACCTTAAGGTCTGGATTGGCATACTTCGATACATAGAAGTCGATTACAGCATGTTCTTCATCATCACCCTTGAAAACTGCAACCTTTGTCGTGTATTTCTCCAACGGAAACCTCGGACTGAAATCATATTCCCTTCCTATGTAAAGGTAGTATTCTTCCTTGCGTTCCTCATGTCTCTCAATCCTCTCCATTGATTCGAGCAACGACTCGGTCTTTGTAAAGTTGGGTTGTATAACTATGAGTTCCCTATTGTCGGAATTTTCAAATACAACCATTTTCTGTTCAAGTTTCTCGCGCTTGTGGGTAAGTGTCGGGGAATAATATTCAAAGAATCTTGATGCAGCATCGACCTTGTACGTCCTGTAACGCAACTCCTTTACCGCCTGTGTGAGTTCACCCTTCAGCAAAGCCTTTGATACTCGCTGGTCTGTAACCTCAGCCTCAATGCCACTGTCAACGTCATCCTTCAAACCCTTGGTGGTGAGGATGTCCTGCTCGGTCTTCTTCATACCATATGCCAGGTATGTGAACGCTAACTTAAGCCATAACCATATTTTCTTCATCGAAATAAAATTAATTTTCAATGAAAATAGTTATGGGAACAAATAAAAACAAGTGAATATAAAAGAAAAAGCGAACCAAATATTGATTCGCTTATATAGTTAAGTAATCTATTGGGTTTATTATAAGATATGATGAACTTGGATTATGCGAAGCAGTTTAATCGTTATCAAAATCACCATGCTCTGCCCTTTCATACCAATCTTCTGGTTCTTCATATTTTTCTGAAAAGAAATTTAAGAACCCGATTGGGTCGGTTTTTGCATCATTGACATTAATATCATACCCATGATGTTCTATATAACCTCTTTTATCAACATCAAACGAATCTATCACTTTTCGCTCAAAACCAACTGTCTGTTATAGACAAGCGTGAACATTTTGGTAGCCTTCACCATAGCATATAGCGGTGAACTGAATCTCTCGCCAGCGTCCTCCTCGCGGTCAATGCAGAGGAATGCCTCGAACTCTTCCTCCTCCAACTTAATTCCGTACTTCTGGCACAGGTATAGGCTTCTTTCACCGAACTTCAACTTGGTCTTGCTGTCCACGAACTCGTAGGGCATACCATTCTTGCGTTTCCAGTCGTTTGATTGCGGTATGAACATATCAGCCTTTGCCACGTTGAGCAAAAGTAATACCTTCATAAGCATATTCTGGTTTACCCCAAGGAACTTGCAGTTTGTCGTCAGTGCGCTGTTTACAAAGTGACCGACCCTACAAAGCACGTTCAAGGTAACGTCAATAAGGCCACCCCTGTAGGCACCGCCAAAGTCAACTGTTCCAGAATACGGGGCGTTCTTGATTCTTTCCCCCATGTCGTTAATCATTTCTTCCGAATAGCATCCGTACTTCTCAAGGTATTGGATGAACTTCAAGTAGTTTGCATTAATTCTTTCCTCGCTTAACATAATATAACCCTTTCATTTTTAAAATTCGTGGCAAAAATATAAACTATTTTTCAAACAACCAAATATTTATTAAAAAATATTTAATTGAATATGGAGATAACTGAGAAACAAATACGTGACGCAGTAAAAAACAGTATGAAACGTATTTTAAACGAAAGTATGAATAACAACCGCCAGCCAGCCTATATCGACGGCAAGGAAATTACAACTGACTGGATATACGACTTGCTTGATGTCCCTTACCGTATGCCGAAATATACAAACCAACACCCAATTATCATAGGTACATACGGAAACGGATTGGCTGTTGTTGAATGGAAAATGGGTGGTAATGCCATTAAGGTTTCATTCTTGAGTGACTATACTGGTGCATTTGACAATGAACCGATGGATAGCATGATGAGAAATATGGACAAAACTATAAACAGAGGTACGGATAAGTTCGGCATCTATTGCACAATTGATGATATTGACGCTAATTCGTTTATTGTTTCATTCTGGAGAAAATAATAACAATTTTATTTTATTTGATTATGAAAAGAAACTTCAAAATAACTGAATCACAATACGAATACCTCATGTCTGGAAACTATCAGACTATTGACGAGGATACATCTATCAGCGACAACAGTCCGTCGAATGACGTCACAATAAGCAAGACACACCCAACATCATCCGAAAAAAACAATCCGTCGGTGGCACTTGCTAACACAGCAAAACTTGCAACACAGAACGGCATAAACATTAATGACCCTGATGTCAAGTTGGGAACCGAGGCTAATGTTAACGGCAAACCGACTGAAATTACCGCAAGTATGCAAGAAGGCAGAATATTGTCGAAGGAAGATATTATGCGTATGAGAAGGGATTTCCTCCGCGAAAACTCCCGTGAGATAAATTTCAAGAAATTTTTGAAAAACCTCTAATACTATGGAACAACTCAAGTTGCCGTCATACATACTGGACGCATTACGACAGCATAAGACATCGCTTGGCGACCACCCTTCATACCCTCCAGAGGATGAGGAAAAGTTCATTGTCAAGGCGGTTTCGCGCAAATTCACAAGCATTATGGAAGAACTTGGCGACCATGACCTGTCGGAAGTGCCTTCAATGCTTGACAAACTGACTGGTATCTGTAGCCGTACTGAGGAAACCGATGCTGGTACGCTTGAGGATATTGCCCGTGCTGTAATATGCAATCTGTTCAATGTGCCAGACGATACTATAGAACTTGTATTGCAACTCATACCTGGCGTTGATGTTTCAAGCCACAGGGAACTCCCCGAACCGACTGACGATTTTGAGTTCGGTGACATTGACGACATGGCAAGCCTTACCGATGAGGTCTACAAGCGCAGGATGCTCAACGCACTTACTTACGGGGCGGCAATGTACTACGCTTCAGACATATCACTGTATGCTGATGAGGTGAAAAAAATCAACCCCAAACTTGTTGTCTTATACAACGACTACAACATACTGGCACAGGCTGAACTCTACTGCAAGGGAAACGAAAGGAAGGACGAACACGGCGAGGGTTATTCCGATTCCAGTGTTGACTTATATATAAGTGGTGACAAGGTTGCCCCGAAGATTGTCGCAAGCGGTGCGGTATTTCCATTGTTGCTTATGGAAGGGATAAAGGGTATATTGGAACTTGCAATATCCCATGGATTACCCGATGACCTTGAACGGACACAATACATATTGAAGAAGGCTGACTTCTCCCTTGCCGACAGATGGGATAAGCGTATCGGACTGCCACTGTGGGAACTTATTATGAAGATGTTCAAGAAGATTAACGTTGACATGTCGGTGATAGAACCCAACTTCTACCTTATGGTGGTTTCAAGGATGGAACCCGAAATGTTCAACAACTACCTGCAAAACGTTTTCATGGGGACGCGAAAGGGTGCTGAAATGACGACTGAAATATGTGACAAGATTATGGAGAAGAAGGATATGGACGACTTCAACGACTTCATTGACATGAAAAACAACCGTGTCCAAATCTGTGACAACTACATCACTTCAGGTGAGTTGAACGAGGATGGCCGTGATTTCGGTACAACGAAGTACTATCGTGGTTTCACTGGCGATATTCCTCATAAAGAAGGTGGGATTTGGTTGACACCTGACGCAATGGATACACTACTTTATATATTTGAAGACGAGGATGATGGAACTCTTATACCAAATGCACATATTGCCGAATATCTTATTGATGACAATTTGTTGTGTGTGGCAGATACAAACGAAGTTGAAGATGTGTGCGGTTATCCCGAAGGAACATTTGACGGGATTGATGGGTTAAATGATAATGACAAGTTGCTTCTTAAAGATGCTGGTTATAATTCCTATGAGTTTGCAACCGAATCAACTGATATTCTCTACCTCTTCGACCCAAAGCCGATAAAGTCGATGCGTCTGTTATCTGATGGTGAGGTCAATCAACTGGTGGAAGAATATCTAAGTTAGTCGTTCTTGGTTTCCTTCTCAATTTCACCTATTTTTATCAAAAAAGTTATTTTTTATGATAATTCACACACCAATAGAATATGATGAATATTCATGTATGCCGACAGAAATTAGAGAGTCTGCTGAAAGATTGTTTGATATAATTGAGAAAGATTTTAACGAAAAGGTCGAGACCGACCAATATATGTTTTCAAAGGCAAACGGCGCAATCTATATAACAGGAAACATTGAATATCCAATCAGTGACATTATCCCTGACATTGATATGCTGAATGTGGAATACTATATCTATATTTGTTTTGACCGACAAGATTATTTCAACCTGTTAAATTTGCGCACAACCTACAACCAGGAGTTTGACTATAACAAAAATTATATGAGGCTTATCGGATTCCAAGTGGAAGATGAGTTGTTGTCATCGTTCAAATCAAATGTTAGCGTGGAAATTCATAAGTTAAAAAGATATTATAACGAACTTACAGATAAGCACAACTGGTATAAACGTTTTTTTAAACTTTATAACAGCATTATTAAAACTGACCGTGTTGTTAGTGAGTTGGTTTCATATAAAGAATTGGAGAAACAAAAAAATATTGCACAAGATTTCTATTCCTATTTAATTGAAAAAGATACTAATGATGAGTTTAAAGCTACACTTGATGGTTTTTCAGAATTTCAGGAATTTGGAAAATTATATGAATATATTAAGGAGAATGATGTGTCACTATATTCTTACCAATACGAATTAGGTGATAGATTTACTGATTTAGGACATCTAATATTCTTTAAAAATAAGGTGAGCCTTCGTAAAAAGTTACGTAACGCTTATGAAAAATACATTATTACTTATAAACCAGATTTGGTTAGTGAAAGGATAAAACAACTGAATGATTTTGAGAATTCAAAAGTTTGGTACGGAGAATTGACATATGGGCTTGAGTCGTTTTATGACGAATATCAACAGGAAAAATAACAAAAATAAAGAAAATTGATTATGAAACATATGATTAACGAGGAAAAATCAATTTCCGAAATTGTGATGCAATCGGGAGATAGACTTTATAATTTAATATTGGCTGACTTGGGAAATAGAAGCGAGGAAGATAATGTTGAAGTTTTTTCGGATGCGAATGGGCAAACTTATGTAAAGGGTGATATCCAATACCCAGTGAATGACATTGCCCCAGAAGTTGGAATGCTAAATGTGGAATATTATGTGTATATTTATACCAATACACGTGACTATCTTATGAACTGCGAACGAAAATTGGATGAGAATAGTGAACTGGACTATGAAAATAGATTTATGCGTGTAATCGGGATTTGGGTCGGCGAAGATATGACAAAAACTTTCAAGTCAATAATATACCATGAATTAACACACCTATATCAATATAGTCGTGGGATGGAGAAAAGAAAGACCTTATATGAGAAATGTGTTGAATTCATTCGTAGTGAAGACCAAGTTAAGAAACGTGTCGGTGAGTTAACCTATTATAGTTTCCCACACGAACAGGACGCTATGGTACATCAGTTCTACTCACAACTTATGAGCCTCAACCCTAATGAAACCTTTGAGTTTTCTCTTAGAAATATTTCAATGTACAAAGAGGTTTTAGAATCATTGGATTTCATCAAATCCCACGCAAATGAAATTGCCCCATACGTAAAAGAACTCGGAATGACGATGAAACAATGGAGACAACGAATTCACTTTGCAAATAAGAGGTTTGTTAATAAATTTCGGAATGCATATGACAAATACCGCATTGACAGGAACAAATTCAGTAGAAACGAAAGTTTTGGCAGATTTCATGGATTTTATGAAGCAAATCAACTTCATAAGAACTTGAAACATGGGCTGGAATCATTCTACACCGAATATAGCCTACCAAATGAAGGCCTCTTCATCAAGTACCTAAAGTAGTTCTTCCAGTTCCTTCAACAAATCATCATCCTCGCCAATAGTAATACTATTACTTGTAACACTTATCGTGTTGTCGTCCTTATGTAACGGCTCTATTTTTGTAGCCCCTTTGATTCTGAACCTTGAGAGTTCTTCCTCGGATATGTGTTCCGTCACCTCGTAGCCAAGTAATGTTTCTAGCCTACCCTCAATTGAAGCGACGTCTTCTATTATACTATTGGTTTCCTTCAATGCCCCCGATGGCGGTATCTCAGTCTCCGATATAAAACCCAACTTATGCTTTGCTCTTGTGTAAGCAACGTATATGAGGTTTGTCTCCTCAATTTTTTCCCAGTCCTTCTTTGCCTTGCTCATCGGCATTGACGAACGGCAGAGTATGTATACGTTATCGGCTTCAAGCCCCTTGGCCTTGTGTATTGTTGAAAGGCATATTCCTTCGGGTTCGCTGTTTAGTATCTTATCAAGTAGTGTACTAAGTTCCTCACGGCTGTTATGGCATAGGTCGGCCAATATTATAAGTGTTGAAATAGAATCATATATGTTCATTATATAAGGTGAAACAGTCGCATCCTCAATGGTAATACCACGTTTGGCTAACAATCTGTTACATTCCTTGAACATATGTTCATACAGTTCTGAAAACACTCCTACCTTGTCAAGTTCTGGGTTCAATTCCTCCTGTTCGGAGAGGTTGAGGAGTTCAATCAGGCCATCAACCCCATCCTGTCCCTTTATAAAGCATTTACGGCCTTTTCTGAGGAGTTTTGTGTACAGACGGAACAACGGGCTTTTTGTTCGTGAAAGTACCATATCGCCGTCCTTAATTGCGCTTGTGAAGCAATCCGTAATAACACTACCTTCACCAGCATCATCCCTGTGCATTATGTCGGGGACAATATCCTGTGCCATCTCTATAATCTTCCTGTCGCATCGGTAGGATATTGGAAGAGGAAATACGGTTGTGTTCTGATAGTTGCACATGAAGTCAAACGCCTCCTCGCTTGCGCCAGCGAACATGTTTATGCACTGGTTCCTGTCACCTGCGGCAACGAACCTCGTACCTCTCTTGAAGCAACGCAAGAATAGTTTTATACCAGCGAGGCTTGCGTCCTGGCACTCGTCAAAGAATATCCAGTCGTACTTGTTGGCAACGGGCTTAAGGGATAGTTCAAACGGTAGCCATACCATATCGGTATAGTCTATTGTGGAAAGATTTTCCTTTCCCCACTTCAGGCATTCAAGCGTAACCTTGTCCTCGTCAGTCTCAATGGGTATTGAATAGTTTGATGCAACGTTCCTTATCTCGTTGACCGATTGTGCAAGATTAAGTCTGCTGAAATTTATAAGTGATATAATCCTGCCCAAATATTCGTTAAGTTCATCTGAAGGCATATCAGTGATGTTCTCTATTGATGAAAGTCTACTGATATTCACCCTTAAAAAGGAATTGTACTTGTATTCGTCAACATCAATATGGTCATCGAAGTTATTCTGTAAAAAGGACAGGCCTAAACTATGCACAGTCCTTATTGTGCAGTTAGGTCTATCCTTTAGTTTCTCCGTGAGTTCTTCGACAATGGACTTGTTAAATGCAATAAACAGGCATTTCTCTTTCTTAGGTATTAACTTCATGGAATTGACCAGTGTAAAAGTCTTGCCAGACCCAGCCAGTGCGCTTATGACAGCGTTACCGTTGCCGTGCTGGATGAAGTCAAAGATGTCCTGCTGATACTTTGAAGGTGTGAAATCCATTTACTCTTCCTTAGGAAAAATACTGTCAAAGAATTCCTCTATCTCCTTGGTGTCCATAATGTGGAAGTTGGTTTTGCCGTCGCTATCCTTTGAATATAAACAACCACACATCCCACCGAAAGTATCTTCTTCCCTATCGCTATCAGTCTGTGGTTTTTCTTCCTTGTGGGATTTATCCTCGCAGTCCTTGCAATGGCACTTACCATACCCCAGCTTAGAGTTGGCAATAAACCTATCAATGTCTTCCTCGTTCTCAATACCTATTATGGATAGGAGTTCCCCAACCTTGTCGTGCAACGTCTCCTTGGGCTTTGCATTATTGAACAAGCCATCAATCACAATGTCGGCCAATGGCATTATGACTTCCTCGTCACTTGTCTTTCTTATTGCAAGCATCTTGGTGACAAAGTCAAACGGCACTTCACCATCATACTTCTCACGCATAAAGTCGTACAGGAAATCCTCGTTTATATCCAACGCCTTTGACAGTTCGGTGTCCGTGAGGTTATATTCACGCTTGATGTTGAACAGCATCCCTCTCATTCTCTGAATTGCAGTCTTCTTCTTGTCCGCAATAATGTTTCTAAAATTCGTGTTTTGTGTTTCCATGTTATTACAATTAATTTTCCGCAAAAATAGGTTAAATTTTCAAAACTATCAAGAAAAACTTGAAATATTTTTCTGAAGCGTCTATATTTATAAGGAAAACATTCAAACCAATGTTAAACATTTCGGATAACGGACTTATGGTTTCAAGGGAATTAAAGAATAATTATCTCCTTGAAATTCAATCTATTACTACCCCCCCCAGCCGTTAGATTTATAGGCAATTGGCATTATCTGCATAACGCAATAACAAGACTTTTTGAACAATCATATTGTCGGACAAATATCAATTGTTTGCCCGCAACTTGTCGTATGCATTTTTCAGAATGTCATATTAAAAATCAATAATAAAACTAATTGAACTACAATTATGAACGAGCAGATTTTAATTAACTATACGAAAGAGGGTGAACACTTTACACTTTCAATCATACACAACGGCAATACTACATTTTATGGTAATGGTGAACAAGAAGCCTGTGAAATTATAGAACAATTAAAAAATATAATTGAATAGATATGGCAATTCTACGCGCAATATCGGGTGATAACTTTTGGAGTACTCCAGAAAAATGGGAAGTCTACAACGCGCAGACTAACACGTGGAGTGCTTATAACAACAGTCCTCAAAATGGCGACTATTGCTACCTGAACGGATATACATTAAAGATTTCAAGTACGTCTGGAATTAATATAGGCAACGGTACCATTGATAATGTTGGTAATGCAGATATAGGTGTTAGTTCTGGCGGTGCAATAGACATTTCAGCATTTGCTACAAGAAACGTTACAGCAAATTTCGTAATAGGCGACCAGCAGATGTATAGATTTGCTTCTAATTCTGGACAAATATGGACTTTTATAGGTGACATTACAATAGTTGGTACAGCATCATTTGGCGGCGGCGCAATTTATGGAAACAACTCTATCAATATACTTGGTAATGTTACTTTTAAGAACGCACCATTATTTAACTTAAATACTGTTATATCATCATTAACAATTACTGGTAATGTAACCTCGGAAGGTGGTATATTATATAATGTTGCAACACCAGTTACTATTAATGGTAATGTTACTGACTTAATGTTAAATTCAACAACCACAATTAACGGAAGTTATACTCTGGCACAATATAATAGCGATTCGAATATAACTGCGACAATTAATGGCGACCTTAATTTATTTAATGGGCATTACTTATCTTGCGCTACTCTTAATTTCTACGGAGATTCAATCAAATATAGTGGCTGGGCAACTGATTCGATTGGTAATTTGAAAGTCAAGGATTTGAATATTGGTAACCTGACAAATTTTACATGGCATGATGTATCAGTAGTTAGAACTGCACCATTTTTTATTGTTACTGATTACGACTTAAATAATACTCAACAATACCCAACCCCAGCAAACGTAAAGAAAGACATTCCATACGCATTTAATCAACTTGTTGGTACTTATTTACCCGATTACCCACCCGAAACAGTTGTACTGAAAGATTATGTGTATGATACTATAACCGCAGAAGAAAATGATATTGCAACATATAATTTAACAAGATACATATATGCTGACTATGGAACGTTGCACTGGTTTGAATTAAAGACTACCACAACAGATATAGTAACAGACCCTACATTGCAGTCAATAGATATTGATGGAGATACAGTTGCTGCTGATACTGATTATGTAGTAGAATACAATGATGCTTGCTACCAGTGGGACGGTAGTGCGTGGGGTAGTATAACTACAAATAACATAGGTACTGTCAAGACTGACATTGTAACAAATCCAACTGAAACAACATTGTGTGCAAAGAAGGGTACTCTTGATGTGCCATCAACACAAGCAATAGTGACCGCCATAAACCAAAGTACGATTGCCACCAATGTCAACACACTGTTGCAAAGGCTGTCAGACGGACTGACACAAAGGTTGGGACAATCGGTGACAATACCTATACTCCAGCAGATATTGGACGCACATCTGAACTAACAAGGCATCGACTATATAATAGATGCCCTTTCAAAGTCCTCCTCTGTGGTCTGGCTGATTTCAGTGACTTCCGCGTTGTATGTAATACCCATAGACTTCAGAAGCCTTACAATTGATACGTGTTCCTCAACCCCCTCGAATATGGGCTTTCCGTTGAGAAGCAGTCTGAAATTACCGTTGTTGTTGTCAAGTTGCAGGGTGTATGATAACTTGGATGTTATTTCTGATACCTCATTGCTTTCGTTGATAAGTTGGGTTTTCTTTTCCTCCAGTTTTGCCATGTCGGTGTCCGAAAGCCTTACGGTCTTGTACTTCTTTATCAACTTGTTGAAAGTAGAACCGTTGGATTCAGCCATCTTGAACTGTATGTAGTCGTCCACCGAAACGTCCTTGTAGAGGTATGTTCCGCCGTTCTTGAAAACAACCTTCAATGTCTTGTTGGCAGTATCGCTGTCGTAGCAGGCGCTGTAAATCACGTTGCTTGAATCGTACCACGAATGGTCGATTTTGTTTTCATATTTGTTAAAAATTATTGACATATTTTCTTATTAATTTTTATTTAATAATACGGGCAAGAAGTCCCCTTCCTTCAGGTGGGGGTAGTTCATTATAACTTTTTCTTTCAAACTTTTCAACCACCTCACTATTTATATCATAGAAAAAAAATTGAATTAACTATGGCTTGTAATTGTGGTAGAGCAAAAGTCCTGGCGGTACAGCCGAAGAAAATCGTAAAGAACCCGACACCAGTACCGTCACCCCAAGACCGTAACATCAACAGGGTAACCAGGCGTATCATAAGGAGAACCGCCCGCTAATCAGACGGTTCATCCGCTTTTTCTTTTTTCTGCTTCTGGAAATCCTCAAGCATTTTTCTCTTTTCCTCCTCAATGACCTTGCCCATATCATCGGATATTGACGGCATTGTTCTCAGGAATTCGTCACAGGCGTCCCTTATGAAGTCGGCGGCAGGACTGTCGTCAATGCTATTATTGCTATTGTTCTGCATTCTTGCTTCCTCTCTTCTTGGATTCCTTCCTTTCCTTCTCCTCGTCTGCAATCTGCTGTATTGCAAGCGACGACGATTCGACTGCGTTGAGAAGTGCGTCCCCGTAGATTTGTCTTGCGCCAGAGGTCACGCAGATGTCGGGCTGGGTTATGATGATGCGACCCTTCTCGGTATCGTAGCCGACCTGTGATATTGCATTCTCCACGATGAGTTTCTTTGACGGCTCGTCAAGGCGGTCAAATGCTTCCTCATAAATGGTTATGACGCACAAGTCCTGCTTCTTTGCTATTGCTTCAGTCTGCGCACTCGCCTTGTTCACCTTTATTACACTAGCCATCTTCGAAATTGAAAACAACTTGAACTCCATATACCTGTTAAGGTCACGTTCGTCAATTACATCGTTGACAATCTTTACATTGTCTTCTGATAATTCTGATAATTTTGCCATCTTTCTTAAAAATTAAAGTTTGATGGTGCAAAGGTAATGGAAGTTTTTGGAAGTTGCAAATAATTTTTGAAAAATTTCTTTCAGATATTAGTCGCAATATTCAAGCAACCTGCGTCTTATCGACTCCATGACATCTTGGCCTTGCGAAGTAGTGTTATCGCCAATGGAGATGTCAGACCCATAAAGTTTCCAAATGGACTTTTCGAATTGTTTTGGGTTTGTCCTAATAGCATCATCGTAGTTAGGTTTATCTCTTTTAACCAAACTCTTTATAACTTCCAATTGTCGTATACACCATCTGCGGACTATGACATAAACTTTCGGGTTGTTGGCATACTGGTCAATTCCTTCAATCTTGCGCCAGTTACCGCCATAAAAGTGTTTTTGGAAATCATAAAGATAATTTTTTAGCCTTTCAGGGTTCTTTAGGTTTATCTCAGCCCTATAATACATAGACTTTTCGCTGTCAGGCAGATTTTTGGCGTCTTCGATATTCATATCAATATGCTTGAATATTGCCCTAAATGCGGCAAGTGTGTTAATCATAACAGTGGTTGAATTTATAAAACTATCCATCTTGACCCAATACTTGTTGGGGTCAGCAACAAACCCCTTATAATCAGGTGTTCGTGGGTCAATGGACTCGTTAGAACTGATATATGCTATAGTGTCATCTATGTATCGTATCAATTTTGCCTCGGACATTGATTTGTCATTACCAGTTTCATCTTCAAGTGCTGATGGTGGCGGAGTTTGCAATATATAGCCTTCAAGGTAAACGACATCAATACTTTTAGCCTTATACATTAACTGTCCTTTTTCACGATATCCCAGTTTGCTTTGCGCGGTCACTACCCTGATACAAACATAAGTTCCGTCAATATCCTTTACAAAGAAATAATCCTTGTATGTGAATGGGTAATATTGTGAATTGGCTTTACGGTCGCCTTTCATAATCGAATGTTTTTGCAGTGCATTTCCAAGCCTCTGCTTCCACATTTCATTTCCACCAATTTGCGTTTCAACATCCTTTTCTGATAATCCTTCATCCCCCTTCTCACGGTCTCTAAAATATCCGTATAAGTAGTCGGCTGAAGTTTCTTTCCTAAAAATATGAAATGTTGTATTGGTTGTTTCATCCACAAAGTTGTTGCCAGTACTAATGTATGAACCGTTGAAACGTCCGACTGGACTGACTATTTTCTTGCCAATCTTATTGTTGTCTTCGAGTTCATAATATGCGAAGTTTCCACTACCGTCAATCTTTCCATTGGTTTTTATTTTAATGGGTTCGGGCACTGCAACTAACTTTGACTCCTTTGCTTCTCGTGGCGTATATTTACTTTTGAATGACGCGCTATGCAGACCAGTACCATAACCTTTTGAGATTAAAAAATCTTCAAATTCTTCATCCGAAATATTATATTCCTTGCTAATTTGTCTCAATTTGTTTATGTTTTCTGGTTTGAATATCTTGGTTGAAATGCTTTCTATATTCTCCTCGTTCGGTTCGCCGATATTTTTCCTTGGTATCAGGTCACTGTCAGCGACACGCTTCACTATTATCCTCGGATTAAGTTGTTCAATGGCTGAAAGCCTGTCGGTACATAACTTGTAGCCCATTTTATATTCTAAAATATTTCTAACCACATCGAGTTCACTATATACTTCTTCGTTATCATATTCATCTGGTGTATTATTCATTTCAGACACCTTATTAGTGAGCGTATCTACATCATCAGTGAGTTCTTCCTTAACATTTTCTGGGATATCGTCAGTATCAGCCTTGCGAGGGAAATCGTATACCTCCTCAATGTCTTCCGACAACAGCCTTAAGGTATTGTCATCCATATATCTGTCAAACAGTCCGTGTCCGTTCATATTTCCAAATTCTTAATTATTATAATATATAAATATTGAGAAATTTCCAATTTTTCCCTATATTTAATGCAAAATATTATTTTACAATGAGAGAGTCAATAAGGAAGGAAAGGGAGAAAGCCCGCCGTCACAAGAAGGCACTTGAACATGCCCGCAAGCACCACCGACAGTATATGAAGAAGTGGGACAAGAAGAAGAGCGAGGCAAACAAGAAGTACCACGAAAGCATAAACGACACCAAGGGCGTGTATTCCATCATACTTGCAAAGGACAACCAGGAGATTAAAAAACTTATGAAAGTGGGGCAGATGTGGCGTAGCACCGCTTTTGATAGATTCGACAAACTCGTAAAAGAAAACCACGACACCCTATGTCCCGTAAAGGCAACCCGTGACAGCGACAAGGTAAAGTACGAACTGCTGTTGCTGAAGAAAATTGACCCCAATGAGGATGACGGCATAAGGCAGTTCCGTGACGAAAACGACAGACTCGTGGATACATTTACCGACAGGATTGACTTCGCTATCGTGAAAAAAGAAAAATGGTTTCTCCCTGAAACATTCGTTGTCTATGGATATGACCCATATAACGACAAGAAAAACGCCGAATGGATTGTTGATAACATATTGTTGGACAAAGATAACATTAAGAGGGTTATTCCATACAAGAAAAACATAATTGTTATGAACGATGATGATTTCGACATCATAAGGATAAAGTCGCTTGACCTGAGAGACGAACTCTTCTACATATTAAAGGAACGCTGCAAGGAACACCCCAACCTACTATTCATAAGTACCATAAGCGACGTTTTCCAAAAGGAATTGAAGGCGAAGATTATCGAAAAGACTGGATGGACAAATGTAAATTGAAAATAATTTGGCGTAAAAAGAAAAGCACCTCGTTGGTTTGGGGTGCTTTTTTTATGTTTGTTATCATTGTTCACTATTTCACTACTTTTCCATTTTTGATAGTGACCGTCCACGGTTGTGGTATCATTGTGCGAATTCCAGTTTCCAACCAATAGTCTTTTCCGTTATAATTGAAACAATGAGCCTTCAAAGTTCCATCATAAGTACCATCACCAAGTTCTGCTAATCTTGGAAGGTTTTCGGGGTTATTGGAATTGTCATCATTTTCAGTCAATATTCTCTTTACGGATTCCGTGACTATATTTTGCAAGTCGGATTCAGTTAGTTGTATTATCTTTCTCATATCAAAAATATTAAGTTAGTTATTCCTCCTTTTCCTCTTCTTTGGTCGTGATGATGAAATGTATTCTGTTAATCCACATTTCGAGTTCATCGCAGTCTTCGCAACCAAGCCGTGTATGGTTCTTGGCCTCGTATATCTCGGCGTTTATGTTAAGTACCTCAATCTTCGGCAGGTTGATGTTTATAGTTATGTCGCCCCTTATGTCGCGGAGGTTCTTTACGTTGTAGTCCAGCAGTCCCCTGTCAACTGCGCTTGCTATGTTATAAAGGTCACTCAGTTCCGTCATTTCCAAAAATCTTTTTAAGTTTCATTATGAAGCGTTCCCATCTTTCCTTCCTTCTCACCGACCTCGGCTTCTTGAACTTCTGAGGCGTGGTTGTAAAGGATTTGACAAGCATGCCCCTGTCGTATGAAAGGAGTTCGTTTGCAAAATTGTCCCTTGTCTTTTCAGTAAGATACCTGTGGGTTTCAAGTTCGGTATTCGCAATCTGTATTTCACGTTCAATCTCATCCATAGGCCAAACTATTCTTCAGTTATAGTTTCTTCATATTCAACGTTTCCACTGCGTTCAAGCGCATCCTCAACCGTATAGAGCATCCAGCACGACCCTGCGGTGAACAGCATATCCATAAATGCGATTACCACCATCATGCCAGCGTTTGTCGCAATAGTGTCGCCCAATATGACCATAAACGGCGTGATTGGGAACATAGGGAAGGCAAACATGTTCAACAGGCTGAATCCAAGCCCAACCCACGTGGGGAAGCACAACATGCAGGAGAAAAGTTTCCCAAGTCCGTAACTGATGCGTGAAGTAAGGGAACGCCATTTCTCGAACACACCGAACGGGCCGTACCCGAAGACGACCATCTCCGACAATCCGTATGTCGCTATTACGTATGCTATCACAATAATAAGTTCTTTCATAATCGTATGTTTTTATTTTCTTGATTTAGTTTGTTTCAGTGCCATTGCAACCTTTGCATCTATTTCCGATGCGTCTGGGTTGGTTGTCGGCTGTTCTGTAGGTTCTTCCGTTTCAACCGTTGGTTCAGTTGTAGGTTCCACGACCTCTTCCTTTTCAACCTTTTCGGTGCTTTTCTTGCGACCTCTCTTCTTCTGAGGTTTCGGCAGTACGAACTGCAACTGCTTGAGTTCATTGTAGTCGGTTTCTGCAAATATCCCTTGTAGTTCCGCAACCTTTTCCTTAAAAAGGGAAATCTTCATTTCAATAGCCTTGTTATAGCCAATTGTACCTTCAATCGTGTCAAATATCAAACCGATATCATACTGGCAAGACATTGCATAATAGAACAGGTGGTGGTTATTCTCAGCCTGTGACATGAGGATGTTCTTGTCCTTGGGGTTGAGTATGTTCCACTCCACAGGGTAACTGATACTTACAATGAAATTGCCCTCGTATACATTGACCGAAATGCCGTATTTGGACAATTCAGCAATCCTTTCATTAAATTCCTTTCCCATGCTATTATATCCCCACAATTATGATTGTTAATATGTAGGCAATCGAAGCCCAACTGAAAAGCCTTCTCGTTATTGAAAGTTCGTATTTCCGTTCCTTGATGAAACAGATGACGATTTCTTTTAACTCGTTGGTAATATCCAAAGATGCCATTACCAATATGAATATTAAAATGAATTTTACCATCTTTTAAAATCTTTTCTATGAAAATAGCCCTATAAGAAAAAAAAATCAACCTTGCTGGGTCGATTTTTTGTTACCTAGTAGAAAAATTCAATCATTATTAACGCAAGAGTTTGCGAATTGCGCGGGTAATCGCCTCTTCCAATAATTTATTATTATCTACCGTGCCATTATAGTCAAGAACTTCACCTTTTGTATTTATTAAAAATTCTTCATCATTGTATCTTACTCTTGCTTTTCCATTAGGACTAAAATCCCATGCCCATTGTAACCATTTGTTAGGAAATAGTAATTGACCATTACTTTTTATATAATTATATCCACAACCATTCTTATAAACATATGCTAAGCCCGAATAAAAATCGCCATGGTCGTCAAACTGCTGAAATATTGAATTATCAACCATTTCATTAATAACCTTTTTAACTACATTTTTTAAATCGTTTTCTGTGAGTTTAATTGTTCGTTTCATAAGTCAATTATTTTATTATTATTATTTAATATCCTGAAGGTGGTTTTCTTGTGGGGCAACTCGGAATTTCACACTTGAGAAGGGTGAGTTTGACGTTTTCAACTTTTAGTGATTCCTTTTCCTCACGGCAAGCATAATATTTGTCACGATAGTCACTGATGGTCTTTTCAAGTTTCTCCTTTTCTTCGTTATGTTCCCTCTTTAACATCTCTATTTCATCCTTCAGTTCCTTTTTTTCACCTTTGAGTTCAGTGACATATTCCTGCCAGCCATCGGAAACCTTTGCGTCATTGCTAATCTCCTTTTCTTTATTTTCAAGTTTCTTCATCTTCTTGTTTTGCCTGTAGAACAAGATTGACTGTCCACCAAGTAAGGTTACAATAATTGAACTTACGAATGTCAATATGATTTCAAGTGTTGTCATTTCCCAAGTACCTTCCTTTTGATATTACCTTTATTTTTGACAGCGTCTTACAGCCTCAAGCATTTCGTGCATCTCACTAACCTTGTCGTTGCATGAAGCACTGTTATTCTTAAAGTCGCTCCTGTCATATGATGAAAGTTGATTTATTCTGTCGAACTGTTCATTGATAACCTTGTCGTTGATTGAACCTATAACCTTTAACTGCGGTATCTTGAAGGTCGGGTCAATCTTGCATTCGAGCATATATTCGGTTCCGCTTGCGTCCTTTACGCAGAATACCTCGTCCTTTCTCTTGTAGTCATCGGGGATTCTCTTCAGAAGGTCTGCCTCCGTGAGGAATGTGGTGTTCTTGAAATGAAGTCTTTTTGTTACCTTGTTGGCACTTTCGGCAAAAACAGTGAACGACTTGTGGCTATATTGCTCATCGTCCTTCAGTTCCCTGCCTACCAAGCCAGCGTCAGCCTTTTTCTTACGTTCGGTTTCACGCTTGTTCGATATTTCCTTGCGGTTGTTATAGAACTTCTCGTTACCCTTGGTACTTTGAGATTCATCAGTGTCGTTGGTGAGGTTTCCGTTTACTGCAAGGTTCTTTACCCTGTCCTTATAAGACTTCGGGGGTTCTGAAGTGAACCTGTATTCAAGTGTAGTGCAGTTGTAGTCAATACCGTTCTCGTTTTCGGGTTCGGTATTTCTTTCAGCGACCTTATTGTAGTCTGCTGTTGCCTTCATCATGTCCTTTACACCCTTTTCGTTGTTCTTCTTGTCGTCACTTGCAACGTTCTTGCCCAACTTCGGTTCGGATGCATTCTGTGTACTCTCCATTAAAATCTGGGCGAGTTCTGTTATCGGGATTCTTCTTGTTATCATCGTACTAATAATTTTTATTTATAAATATATCGTAAAATCAGATTTCACCTAAAATCTTTGACAATTTTTTGCATTCAGTTTCAAACCTTGAACCATTATTCGGTTTGCAAGGTCAAGAATCTTCTTCTTGTCGGGATTTCCATAGGAATCCTCGTATTGCTGGTCTATTTCAGCCTGCAACGCCTCAATATTCTCTCTTATATTATTTGAACTGTCACTCAGCATTTTTCTTAGATTTTTTCTTTTTTCTTCTAACTATCGTACCGAACAACGGCGTTATAAATTGTCCACTGGTATCAGCACTTGTAGCACCGCCCGCAGAACAAGCCTCACCACAGGACATACACCCACAGTCTCCGCCAGCGCAAGCACCTCCCGATGCACCAGCACCACCATCCTCACATATGAACTCATAGGGGGATTGTACATTTTCAAAGAGGCTTATGTATAATTTCTTCATCTTATGGTCGAAATCCTCCCTTGGAATCTTGAATGACACAAGCATTGTCGCCGTCTTGGGATTTCCATTCTCATCCCTGTCGGATATGCGTTCCTTCTTTATAACAATGCCATTGTCCATAAGTTTACTAATGAGTTCCTTCCTATCGAGACCATTAAACTTTAAAACCCTGCTCGGCTGAGCATTCACTGGGTCATCAATCAACTGAGAAAGGAATTTCTTTACATTTGATATGAACTTGTATTCAGTCATATCCTTTGCATCAAACAAGTCGTTTATTGTTGTTTCGTTTATATAGAAGGTGCGCTTATTAACTTTATTCTCATTCAGTTCGGGGATTGGTTGCTTTGTGTTATAATCACACAACCATCCATCTCTACGAAGAAGATAACTTTTATTATTCAACTCAACCACAGCAAACCCTTTGTAAAAATTATAACAATAATCAAACCATTGGTTAGGCGACAACAACTGACCTTCTGAGGTGAGGTAATTACATTTGCCGTTCAACTCAACCTTTGCGAACCCTTCGGAGAAATCATCAGCACCATCAAACCACTGGTTAGGTGACAACAACTGACCTTCGGTAGTTATGAAGTTCCATTTGCCGTTCAACCAAACCTTTGCGAACCCTTCGTAGAAATCATAAGCACCATCAAACCACTGGTTAGGTGACAACAACTGACCTTCTGAGGTGAGGTAATTACATTTGCCGTTCAACGCAACCCATGCGAAACCTTCGGAGAATGCATAAATCCTTTCGAATATCTCCCTTGGGTCAACCCCCTGTACAAGCAGTTCGGGGACATCTTCAAACGTGGTAATACCCATTGACTTCAGTTCCTCTTTAGTATAAGGCGGACATTCCCTATATAAATTAACACCCATTAAATTCATAACCATCTCAACCTGTTCGGGTGAAGGCGGGTTTAATTCACCGTCATGGTCATGGTTCCACCTTGTGGTAATTATGCTTATATTACCCTCCGTATCGACCAATACCGACACCATACTCATCCCGTAGTCGTCAAAAGGACAGTTCTCACCCATCTGTCGCGGTACATTTTCAAAACCATCACGGAGAAATATATAAAAGCGCCTTCCCCCTTGCGTGTACGAATCGTAATTAGTTGGATTATCAAATGTAATACACCACTTAACGTAGTTTGCGTATTTCATAGCATCCTCATGCGTATTTATTACGACTTTGCTGTATCTCGGTTTGTCGTTGAAACTTTTTCCGCCTAGCCTGTCCCTTATTGACGCAAAGAATTTCTTGCGTTTCTCCCTAAATGTTTGGTTTATTTTAGATAACGACCAACCGTTGAGGTTGCCATCCATATTTTCCGCTTCCTGGTCGATGCCGTTCTCTGACGCTTGCATTATGTACATGACATCGTTTTTCAATTGGTTGATTTGGTTCATGTCGGGGTTGCGGAGACATTTTATCTCATCCAGCATTATTCGGAAAATACCCCTCATGTACTTCTTGGGACCCTTACCGCGTCCAATGTCGAACATCTGCATAATTGATACTCTGATGAAATCCTTCAGTTTCAAACCGCCGTATTTTTCCATGACTTCTGGTGTTTGGTTGAGCGCCACATTGTTCAATATCTCAGGATGTTCTTTTGCGAGTTGGTTTATCGGGATTTCCATATAACCTTTGGCATTGTCGGGCAGGTTGCGCTGTATCATGGCATCAATGGCACGGTCTACCGCCGACTCGGTCAATAGGGGTCTATTGGTCGTAATATTGTTCATTTCTCTCTAAATTTAGTTCTTTATACAATCCTTTATGAACTGCTTCTTCATCCATAATTTATCAAAGAATTCACCTAGGGCATCGGCAGTAATACGATTAATTAGACGTTCAAAATCCCTTGTCTTGAACTTCTTGTCGAGTTCGTTGGATACAAGTTCCTCAACATCCTTTTTTGAGAGTTCTTCGTTCAGTACCTGTCTCAATATTCTTCTATACTTATCCATATCTTTGATATATACTATTTTTTCTTGATTATTTCAATGAATCTGTTCTTATCCTCAGTTATATATGGATTAAGTTCCTTGACTTGCACCTTCAGTACCCTGTGCTTCTTCTGGAACAACCTTGCCAGCCAACACTTTTTGGGGGCTTCGATTGTCTCCTTCTCAATGGTATAGTATATAAGTTTCTCCGAGGTTATCTCTGGATTTACCACAATGGTTGAAGGGTATGCAAGCGAAAGCGACAACTTGTACCATACGGAATCCCTTATTATCGTATCGAAAGCAAAGGTTTCCTCCTTGAAGATGGTATCTGTCAACCTTATGGTGTCGTGCTTTACGAACGTTGAATGTGAATATGAGGCTGCGGCTAGTTCCTTGTCCTTTATTTCAAGTTCCTTCTGGACTTCCTTTATTTTCTGTGATATGGAATCGTTAGCATTTCTCAATTCATCAATCGTAAGTTCATAGACGTGCTTGTCGGTTGTAAGACCATTGATTTCATCCTGGTACGCCTTGTTGTTCGTCATGGCGATGTCGTAGTTCTCCTTGTACTTCTTGATGGTCTTTCTCATTGAAGATATTGTCACGCCCAATGCGACTATCAAACCAATAAGTATAATCCCCACTATCAGTTTCCAGTATTTCTTGATAAATTCCAATATTGCTGTCATAATTTTTATGCATTATATTAACAATAAATAGTAATATGTACCAAATAGTGCATAAAAAAAGCGAATCAATTATGGTTCGCTTATATGTTCGGAATGAGTGTCGGTGCATTCAGTTATGAGAGTGTGAAGTTGGCGGTTTAACGAATATAATTGCGAATAACACGAGATATGGTTTCATCAATATTATTTTTCCTCCGATTCTTCCAACCCTCTCCTTTTTCATAATGATATTTACCATTTTTAAAGTCTCTAACTTCTCTATTTCCTCTATTTCTAGCATCAATAGTTTCTTTATCAGGATATGCTGTTTCGTCCCACTCATCACCCTCACCTGTTTCACTATACTTATATGGGCTGATTGTATAAGTATCCGTGAAACTATCGCCATATGTATCACCATCCCATCCCCTAGCAGTGTTATTAACGGTCATTGATGTTATAGTTTCTTCACTACTAAGAAATTCGTTATATAACTTATCTATTTCATCATTAGTCAATTCATCTATATCAATATTTCTATATTTTAACCATCTTTCAAAAAAACTTCCTCTAGTGCCATCTGAATAATAAAATTCATCTGTAGGTAAATATGAATCCATATTATATGACTGGTGATGTCCACGGGTACGATTGTCGTATCCAAACTCTTGATTAAAAGCATTAACGGCTGCATCAGCAAATCTTTTTGCACGGTTATTCTTATAAGAATCGGATTTGCCTTTTTCACGCATTTTATAGTTACCTTTAAGTGACTTATTTGCAGCATTAGCATAAGTTTTCCAATCAAGTTCGTTGATTGCTTCTCTGACAATATTCCTTAGGTCAGATTCTGTAAGTCTAATTCTTTGTTTCATATTATAATCAATTTTATTTCGTTATTATGATTATAAATAGTACAAGATAAAAAAAATAATAAAAAAAATCTCTTTCCAACCTTGGCTGAAAAGAGAGGGAAGATATATATTGAGGAAAATGATTGACCTACATTATGTCGTCACCAGGAACCATCGGCGGGTTGCTGTCCTCTTCCTCCTCGTTCTTCAACGACATCGGCTTTATGTCTTCGGCACTTGCAAGTGAACGTTTCCAGTTCTTGAATACTCCGTATATGATGTTGAACTTACGGATAGTTTCATCAGTAAGTTGAATGAAACTTGATGTATTTCCGTTGCCGTCGTTCTTTTCGGAATCCACGAATATGTAACAGCCGTTACCAGACGAATCCTTGTATCTGAACTGGAACTTCAAGCCGTTAAGGTCTGAAATCTCGCCACTCAATGTCACGTCACCATCCTTCGGGTAGTAGAGCATCGGGGTCTTGTACTTTGAAAAGTCAGCACCGAACTGGGTCTTTGCCGTCTCCATGATGCTGGTCATAAGTTCGTCCTCCCTTGAATAGGGAACTGCATCATTGCTGTTGCGGTTGACCTCCTCGGTCAGCATCCTCTGTCTCCTCATTACGCTGAGGCCTTCCTTTATAATGTCATATCCATTCATAATCAATTAGTTACTAATCATAAATCATTCCCATATGCGAATAACCGTAAACCTCCATCATCGTCTTCGGTCTTGCTGGCTTCTTCACCTCTGGGTTATCCTTTGGTTTCTCTTCAGCCTTTGGTGGTTCAATTGTCATTTCGACTTCCACCTTGTCCAAAGGTTGTGCATCCACTATCGTCACCTCGTATGTGGGCATTTCTTCCCCAGTCTTTTCATTTTCTTCCAAAATTTTCAGTACCTCATCATCAATAACGGTTTCCGTTGGGATTTCTTCCATAACAGTTTCCTTTGGAAGTTCATCTTCCGACACACGTTTCATCTTGCGCTTGGCAGCCGTTTCCTTCGGTTGGTTTTTCTTCTGTGCTGGTTTCTTCTTTGTCTCCGTTATCGTCTTTCCAGTATTGCTTTCAATGAAATCGTTTATGAGGCTTTCGCTCTCTTCCTTGCTGATAGTTTTCTTCTTTGTTGCCATAAAAATTTACTTATAATATATAATTATCAATCATTTCTGAAAATTAGCACAAATTTTTCAGATTTTCAAATTCCTTGCTACAAAGTGCGCTCACCCTGAGTTTGTCAAGCGACATATGCAGTATCTGTCTTGTGCGCTCGGCGCTTACGTTTATTACATCCGATATTTCGTTGAGGTTCATTTCCTTTTCACCGTATAGTCCAAAGTATAGCGTCAACACCTTAACCTCACGTTCATTAAGACAGGTCATCAAGGTTTCAATGGCTGAACGGTTGTTAAGTGCATCCACCACGTCTTCCTCAAATGATGCGTTTATCTTGTCAGCATATTCACGGTATTCCTCCATGCTGTAGGTATTAGCCTCTTCATTGGTTATGTTTTTCTTTTTATATTGTTTGACACATTCGTTAATTGAATCTCTTATCCACCACACAGCATAGGAAATAAGTTTTACCCCCTTGGATTCGCTGTACTTTTTTGCTGCTGTAATAAGTCCAATATTACCTGCTGAAATCAAGTCTGCTATGGGTACGCCATACTTTGTATACTCCTTTGCCATAGAAACTACAAACTTGAGGTTGGACTTTATAAGGGTATTGAGGGCTTCCTCGTCACCTTCCCTTATCCTACGAGCCAGTTCGTATTCCTCCTCGCGCTTCAGGTGGTTTATCTTCTCAATGTCCTTAAAATAAAGGCTTACACTATTACATTCACTCTCAATCATTTCTCAAAATAATTTTTTCTCGCCAATATAACTATCTTGTCAGAAAAAAACAAGTCTTGTTTAAGAAATTTTTTGAATTTTTGAAACATTGCCTTCCTTTACCACCGTAATCGTCATATCATGGATGTCCGCAAGGAGTTCGTTATGCACTATATGTATTATGAACTGGTAGTTTGAAAGTATCCTGCGGTAGAGTTCCGTCAACTTGTCGTAGTTCACCGAAGATATTGTCGAATCAACCTCGTCAAGGCAGAGGAAGTTCGGTCTGCTTATGGACGATATGCTTGCAAGTGCGGAACGTAGCGCCAATGATGCAAAAGTCCCCTCAAAGCCAGACGCACAAGTTCCAAGGTCAAGACTTTCACCGTCCCTTACAAGGTCAATGCTTACGTTGTTCTTGTCGTCAATGTCAAGGACAACCTCGAAGTCGCATAAGCCGTCAAGTATTCTTGCAACCTCGTTGTTTATAATAGGTAATGCCTTTCTCAGTATTATCTTTATAATGCCGTTCTTTCCGACCATTTCAAGATAGAGGTTCCAGTCCCTTATGAGTTTTTCCTCCTCCTTTATCTTGGCGATTACTTCGTTGCGCTTATCAATTTCAAGTTTATAGAACTTTATGTTACCCTGTATGGTTGCAATGTCACTCTGTTTCTTGTCCCTTGATGCTGTAAGGGTATTTATTGCAATGTTGAGGTTGTTCACCTTCAGGTCAATCTCGTTGTTGTACTTGAGGCTTTCCTTGTTTTCCTCAATGTCTGCAAGTTGCTGTTTCAATGTCTGCAAGGTCAACTTGATGTTGTCAATATTGGTCTTTACCGCAGTCATCTTCAGTTCAAGCCTTTGCTTTTCATTGACTTCCTCCCTTGATGCCTCCATCGCCTTGGACTTTTCTGTCAGTTGCTTGATTTTTTCATCTATTGTCAGTATCTTGTTCTTGTTTGATACACCTTCGTTGATATATCCCTCAATCTTCTTGTTGTTTTCCTCAATCTGCCCATTCTGCAATGAAACGTCTATCGGCTGGTTGCAGGTAGGACATACCTTGTTCTCTATAAGCGTTGCAATACGGCGGTTGTCTTCCTTCAAGGCATTAATCTTGGTTTTAAGTTCGACATTCAACCCGTCCAGTTCATGTTTCTTGTTCTTCTCGGCTTCTATCTGGGACAACAACTCTTGATATTCATCGTTGTCGAACTTGCTGTTCCTTACCTTTTCGTATTCAACCTTGTGCTGTGACATTATACCCCTCTTGGTTGCAAGTTCATCTTCCTTTGATGCTATCTGGTTGTTTATTGTCTCAACGTCCAGTTTTTCAAGTTCCTTCCTTACGGGTCGCCTGTCGGTCACAACCTTGTCACGCTCGTCCATCTTCTCCTTGATTTCCTTCTGCAATGCCGTAACACTCTTGTTGGCTTCAGCAATATCATTCTCCGACTGTGTTATGCAGTTGTTGTAGTCAGTTATCTCGCCTTCAAGTTGTGAACTGTTGTATTTCTTTGAGAATAGTGACGGGCTAATGGTATCCTTCCATAATTTCTTTGCAATCTCTTCCTTCTTCTCAATACTTAACAACCCCATCCATCTTGAAAACAACTTTGCCTTGTCGGTATTGCCCATTCTCAACAAATCACCCAGTGTATAGGAAGTAGCAGATATTACAAGGTTGAAGTCATCCACATTACCTATGCAATCCTTTATGATGTTGTTGGTCTCTGCGGTATTCTCGCCCTCGCAGTTCTCAATAAGGTCAAGGGTTCCGTTTGTCAACTTGAAGTATTCAAGGTTCTGCTTGCACTTGCTCTTCTCGGTACGTTTCTTCAACGCTGGTCGGGTAACAGTCCTTCTTATTACATAGTCACACCCTTCAATCTCAATGCAAGCCTCCACCATTACTTCCGTAGCCTCTGGCAGATATACATTGAATACACTGTCCAGTGTCGGGGACTTTACTGCCTTGCCAAATAAGGCAAACCTCAGCAAATCTATTGCAAACGTGGTCTTACCGCACTGGTTCTCTGGTTTTCCGTTCAACAGCACAAGACCGTGCAAATTAGTAAAGTCAAAGTAGTTGTCAGCACCATACGACAGGTAGTTGCTCCACTTCACATACTTGAACTTGTATGACTTGAACTTTGAATACTGCTCGAAGTCAACATAGGAATTAACCCTGTTGTCTATTGCAACAATTTCATCAAAGTCAATATCCTTTATCTCCTTACATTTTATATACTCCTTGAACAACTCAACTTGGAAGTTAGCATCCTGTATGTTATGGATTATGTCGGAAGCCAGTGAAATCTGCTGTCCATCGTCAGTATTCGTTATGGGAATGAAGTTTATCGTTATGTTCTTCAACGGCAACCCGTACTTCTCAGATATATCACGTTTCAGTTGCTCAATCTTCTGCTCGTTGTAATCAACCTGGTACATATGCAGGTCAAATGCTACACGGTCTGTTGCTTTCAATTCTATCATAAATATATTTTTTTTCTAATGTATGTTTATTATGCGTTGCTTTTTCTTAGGTTGTTTAGGTTGAGGTTCTTCTTCTTTGGGTGTATCACTCTCCACAGGCTCAGTAATATCTTTTTCTACCTGTGCATATTTGGCGTTAATTTCCTTATTTGCTGGAGTACCCTTGCTTTGACCAATTGTCGGTACATTCATATCCGTTTCATAAGGTGCAACTACTACTGTTGGTTCTTTCTTTTTCGTTTCCTTTTGTTTTTTGCCAACCTTCTCGTTCAGGTCACCATATTTTCTTAACGACAAGTCCATCCGTAGCACTCTCTCAATATACTCGTTTATCGGCATATTGACCTGTTCACACCAGTCCCGTATGTCCCTACAAAGTTTATTATCTAATTCCACTAACATATATTTGCAAATATTAAATCTTCTTCCTTTATCTTTTTTGCCCCGCAAAGCAAATCAACAATCCCTCGGACACCAAAGTCCCTGTATATGTCTGACGCATCGTACCCTTCGGGACATTCAACCACTCTTACCCTTCCCTTGAACTCATCAAACCCGTTAAGGAACTTATACATATTGTACGCCTCGGACTTTGCATCATCATCAAGCAGTATGTTTATCTTTTCCCTGCTATACTTCATCAGTACGTCAAGCACCATAAACCCTTCGTTTAGGGACTTACCCAAAAGGGGTATTGAATTGGGAACCACAATATGGTCGAACGGTCCTTCCACCACGGTGACAGGTTCGTACCAGTTTATATGGTATTCGTTGAATACAATGGACTTCTTGTCAACCTTCGGGTTCTTATACTTCAATTTGGACTTCCCAGTGTAATCCCTACCCACCCAGTAGTTCAGTTCTCCCCACTTGTCGTAGGAGGGTATCACCACCCTGTTGTTCGCTTCGCCATATTGCTTGGTATAACCAATATTGAATCTCTTGACAATATCTTCATTTATCCCACGGTTTCTTAAATATTCCCATACTGCTTTATTGGGTTTATCCAATAATGATGTATATGTTTCGGGAAGTTCAAGTTTCTCACAGAAGGCATTCTTATTTGAATCCTCATCTGTTCCGTTAAACGAATATAACTGGGATTCTCGTATGTTCCTTACGATAAGTTTAAACTCATCAAATTGTGAGGTTGAAGCGTAGGGTTTTATAAGCCTTTCTATCGTGGAAGCATAACCACATTTCCAACAATGACACCACCCTTCCTCAACATTGACCTCCAAGTTGCCCTTGTGGTCGCATTCAACGCCGTCAGCCTCGGCGCACTTGGGGCAGTTGTAACTATACCAAGAACCACTCTCCTTCAGGTGGTTCCCCAATATTACATCCAATATGCTGACCAATGCATCCATTTCGGACGCAAAGATAGGAAATATATTTCAAACGGAAAAATGTTTTTAAGAAAAAATTCAGAAATAACTATTATTCATCCCATTCCTTATCTGGTCCTACAATAAACTCACCTGTACCCTGATTAGTGTAGAATACTCCATTCACTATATCATACATTCCTGGCTTGTTGTCAGATATGCGGTAGACTGGGTACATATTTCTAACTAATGTATTAGTATTATCATATATTTTAAAATTAACAACTTGCATACCATCTCTAATAGTACTCACATTTCCTGCACCGTTAAAACCAAATATATAACAACTATATGAAGTAAAACTTTGTGTTGTAAATGTGTGACTTATATTATTATTGCCATAGGTTAAATTAACAACATTTGCGTTCCAGTCCATTTCACATAAAGAACCTGATTGATAACTAAGTCCAGAATCCCATTGTATTGTTCCGTAATCTAATCTGAATCTATTACTACCCGAATACAAACAATTAAAAGCACTATTCGCAGTACCAACTCTTGCACCAAAAATAAAATAATTGTAAGATTTAATACATACACGGTCACTCGATTTTATTATATAATCAGTATCAATGTATTGAGTTCCAGTAGTTTTTAAATATTCAACTAATTGATAAATATCAGGTATTATCGTTGTTCTATATAAAGATTCACTACCATATGATAATCCACTTGCATTTTCACCATAACTTCTAATATAGTATTGAGTATTCATAGTTAGATTTTCTAACTTCTTTTCCATCCAACCAACACCCAAATCACACACTACCTTTGTATCACTAACAGTTGGGTTGCCACTTGTATTATATACGAAGCCATTCTCGGTAAGTATCTTGCCATTACCATCAACAGATGATTTCACAACCATTGAAGTAGTCTTAATATCACTTGCAGTAGTTGGGTAGAGTATTGGTGGTGTTGTACCTATTACTGGTACGACTGGTGTTGGAGTTGGAAAATCCCAGGTCTGGTCGGTATCAACATCGTTTGAAAGGACATTGCCGTCTTTTGTCGCCACAATAGTTGTAATTGTCCATACTGCATCAGTCTCAACGCTACCCTCTGGGGCGACCCCCTCGTACATTATGTCAACGTCAACAGTCTCGCCGTCAACAGTTGCAGTGCCAGTGGTGTAGTAACTCCTATGTTCCCTCAAATCGTCATCAGGAACGAGGTACAGTTCGGTATCGGAAGGGTTTACTATCCCTTCGTACTGCGACTTGGTCAACTTGTTTATCACAAGGGTCGGGGTAATCGTATCTGTTGGCATAATGTATTTTCAATTAATTTTAATAATAAATAGGTTTTCTCACAGAATTTTCCCATGCGTTATTGCGGATTGTCACTGAATTTTACCGTCAGGGTTGCGACAACGTTCCGTTCATCGGCATTACACAGGACAAAATCGTAGAAGCACCCATTAACCATAAACACCCGTCCGTAGTTGACAAGCACCAGTTCCCTTATAGTGGTGTTGTTTTCTTCGGTTCTGTAGGTCGTATATGCCTTCAGCCCGTTGTCGTATTTCTTTATGACATATACGATGTTGTTTATGACTGTGACCTTCCGTCTGTATGTAATTGTCTGTCCCTCACCGTTAACCCGTTGCATAAAGGCATAGTACTGTCCGTCTTCCTCGCTTATATCCAGTGTTGGGTCATCCATTGTGCCGATAGGTTCGTACTTGCGGACGGTCTTTATGTTGAACTTCCCCTCGGCGGCGTTAGACCATATTATTGCAGTAATAGTCTCGTTGGCGGTATCGGTCTTGTCGGTGAGGGCGTCAAGGGTAACAGGAAGTGCAATGGTACGGTCTTCGTCCCGATTGAGCGTCAATTGGGTTCCGTTGCTGTTAGTATAGTCTACTCGCCCAATCCTTATTATATACTCCATTGCGTCCTGCACCAAGGGTATCATAATCCTATCCCTTGCGTTGAGGTTGTTCCTTATGGTTATCGTGCCGTTACGGTCGTAGGTGTTGAAGTTAGAAACGGTAAGTACCCTTATGACGTTCCTGTTGCGTATCAGTTCCACCCACTCGCAGTCGCAGGATATTTCAAACGAGTTGTTGTTGGTATCACCCTCCACGGCGACAGTCATTACAACCTGTACTGAATCATTTGGGAATGCAAGTGTCTTTATGAAATAGATGTAGCCGCTACCTTCATCAACCCTTACGTGGTCGGGGGACTGTTCGGTTATTGTGCCTTGGGTATAGTGTGACCTGAAATCTGCTTCAGAATGAAAAGCATTGACCCCGTACACCCATATGTCGTCATAGGGGGTTGAGGTCTCCACGTAGGAGAAGTAGCAGGGACTATCCGCAAGGTTGTCTATGGTGTAACTCAACATATGCTATTCGTTTTCAAATTCAGGTACAGTACTGCTTTCAGTATCACTTTCAACACCCACGGATACTGGGGCTGGCTGCCATACTGCCATAAAGTTCAAGTCGTTGTTAACATAAACTCGTGAGCCTGCGACATAGTCGTTCCCATCAGTTAAGCAATGCCACGTAACAAATTGTACAGAATCGGGGTCTACCAAAGACTCCCCATCAATTGTTGGGGTAATCAACGTCAACGGGTTCGGCGACCAATAATATGGATTTATTTCTTCTGGTGGATTGCTAATTATAACTGGATTGCCTGTCGTAGGGTCTGTACCTCCGTTGAACTTAACCATATACTGCAATTGTCGGCACGAATCATTCTCCAATGTGACATTGTAGTTTACCGATATGTTGTTAAGTTGTCCTGAAATGGTGACGGCTGGGTAAAGTCCGTAGTTATGAAGTCCTGGAAACATATCTCCGAGTGAATCAATGGATTCATCGTTGAGGTATTGTGCCATAGACGGTATTTCGCTTACCTTAATCCCATAGCCATTCTTGGCGGCAATAGTGAATGTAAAGTTGTCACCCTGCTGATATGTCCGTGTTGTTACAATTGTACTCATTCGTTTATTGTTCTATTCTATTATTCAAAAAATCGCTTCATACGTGGCTACATCACTCTGTGTTACACTTATTTCAAGATGTTGTATTCGCCCGAATACAACCGTATATGTGTCGGTACAGTCGTTAACGATTATCCTGTACCTACCTTCAACTACATCGGGGAATGGAGTAATCGGCGTTCCGTTGGCCTTTATTTGCGCGACACCATAGCCAGTGGGAGGTAACACTTCCAGATAAATTACATCGCCAGTCCTAATTAATGAGCCGTCAATGGGGAGATATCCAAGGGGGTTGTCATCATCGGGGAAAGCCTTATAAACAAGTATGTCATTACTAATATTCACTTGTTAAACACTTTTATTTATTGTTATAGTTAGACCGCTTTGGCACATTGCAAAATAAAAATTGGGGCATTTGTCATAAGTCACTGCCTCGCAATTATCCTCACATACAAAGGATTGCTGTATGCTACTCTGGTTAAATAAAACGTCCCAGTAGTAAACTCCAGTAAACCCGTCGTTATCACCCGTACAGAGAATACCAACCTTGCTACCTACAATTTCATTGATAGTAACATCAGTAAAACCGTTTAATTTATATACCCCAGTTTCCCTATAGTCACTTCTTCGGTAACAAACATTACCTACCCTAATATATTCATAATCACTTACTGTCGGTATGCTGTCATATGACATAGGGTTGATAGCCTCGTTGCATGGTATCGGTATATAGGTTGTATTCGTGCAATCGCAATAGTCCTGAATTGATATCGTCACCTTTTCCGACACTTCATTCACCAGTTTAATCGCATTTGTGTTCGGTTCAAAGATTGAGAAATACGACATATCACTGGTTAACGAAGGTATTACTACCGTTTCACTATTGTCCAACTCCCCGTAACACTCAATGGTTTTAAGGTAAATGGTATCACTTACTGTATCGCGCTGATAATAGTTGTAGACATTAGGCGTACCAGTTGGAACCTTTATAAAATAATAGTCGCAACAGCCTACAGTTTCGGGAAGACTTGATAGGAAGTGTATCAAACTGTCGTGTATGTCTGGGGCTGTATTATCGTCACTATATAACTCATAAGCATATGTCGGATATTGCATTTCGCAACTATTCAAGTCATTGTAATCATTCTCACTTTCATAACTATAAAATCCCTTGAATGACGTATAGGCCATAGTGTCCGAACAGTCGTTGGTATAACAACATACATCGCTATAAGCGGTTTTTGTTACTGTCAAACTAATATTGTCGGGTACGTTGTAAAGGATTACGCCTCTGTCAAGATTGTGTTCACTATTTGAACTGAAGTTAATCCAACTTTCCTGTGCCGTATTAAAGTCAAATGTCTTAATCTGCCCATAATCACAATTATTAGTATCAATTGTATATGTAGTACCTTCAAGAATAAAGTCAACCCTCACATCCCCCAGTTTGTAACCCTCAACCATTCTGTCCAAATCCAAGTTGCTGATTTTACCGTCATTGGTAAATACCCTGAACGTATGCTTTGCTGGTGGTACAACGAAACAAGTTTCAATTGAATAGTCCCTTGTTATATTGTTTATCGTATGTGTCAATGCATTACTGTCTATAGTTACTGGGGTTTCTGGGTCGGAAGTGTCAGTCCAAGTTACTGTATAGTCGCTTTCGTTTGGGTACGCCCACAAGGTGACATTACCGCCATATTCAACAAACCTTCCGCCGTCAACTCTGCCAAGGTCACTACCTTCCTCGCAAACATAGCCGTTAACCCAAAAGCGTTTCCTCTGTGTCTGAACAAAAAAGCCACTGTTTATGTCGCAGGAATAGCCTTTTATTATAGCATAATAAATGTTATCTTTGTTATCCTCATTGAGTGGTAACAGTGCGTTTGATAGTATTTGTCCGCCCCCGTCAATAAGTGCTGGCGTACTTGGTTCATATCCAAGACCAATGATTATATATGCAGTTATGTCGCCAGTATAGTCATCGACCCTATTGTCAGTAAAGATACAGTCCTGTCCAGCATACTCACCACTTATTGGTTGAAGTATTATGAAATTGTCATTATCACCAATCCCCAAGGCAGTACGCACCTGTTCGGGGTGGTTGTTTATTAAGTCTATTATGTTGGTACTGCAATCTATCATATTATATTATAAATAGTCGGGTTTTGGTTATTATTGAATCGGCAATATGTTGTTAGTTCCAAATGCATTTCTCCACGATGTTCGGTTCTTGTATGTATTTACTGATGCTGACGGAACATAAAGTTTATCACCCTCAACTTCAAAGTTACCAGCCTCTAAGGTCGGTGGAGTTGCTGCTAAACAAGTTACGTTTAATAAATTATTACAAGAACCAAAGGCTTGTTCGCCAATTGTTTGAACATTACTTCCTATAGTTAATAGTGATAAATTACTTCCAGTATAGACATTCCCAGTAAATGCATTACTGCCAATATTTACAACTGAATTTCCTATTATAACTTCTTCAATACCAGTACAATAACAAAATGCCCCGTTTGCAATGTTCGTGACCGAATCAGGTATTATTAAAGTACCTGTTATACCACTACAATCCAAAAAAGCATTTTCACCAATATCTGTAACAGTATTAGGTATTGCAACTGAAGTCAAACAAGTTGCATTATAAAAAGTTTGTGTTTTTATCTCTGTTATGCTTTCGGGTATAGCCAAATCAGTAACAAGTTCGTTGTCAATGTATAGGTTATGCGCAAATTGAAGTGGATTACCACCACTATGTCCGAAGGTAATTCTACACCACTGTTCAATATTACCTAGAAAATATACACTTTCCAATGCATTGCAGTCAACAAATGTATTAACGCTTATACTAGTAATACTACTTGGTAACGTGACTCTCCTTAAACTTGAGCAATTCCGAAATACCGAATAACTTATCTCTGTTACACCTTCTGGAATGTTTAATTCAGTTATGCCACTACACCCATAAAAAGCATAATAATTTATTTTGGTAAGTGTTGTTGAAAATATAACATTTAACAAATTACTACAGCCTCTAAATGCATAACCATCAATAATAGTTAATCCACTCTCACTTAAATCTACTGATGTTATGTTTTCGTTAAGATAAAAAGGGCTGGAATCAATATTACTACCACCACCAATAGTAGTCACATTATCATTCAAGTAAAGAACACCTTTATGAGTTCTAGTATTATATGTGTTTTTACTCGTGTTTGTATTGTTAGTTATCCAGTTACTTTCAGGTAACGCTTGCGTTGATGTATAAGTGATTGTGTATTCAACAGGTGGTATGACTGCGTACAAACTATCATCTCTCACAAGTTCAATCTCACCATCGTCACAACGTCCGCCAACAAATCCCGTATCAACCTTGCAGGCCTTTATAAAGTGTGCAGTGTAGGTTTCGTCGCCAGTAACCCTTACCCTGTAAGTCGGCAGGTTGCTGATTGTTTCATCGTTGCTATTAGTCCAATGACTGAAAGCGTATCCTTCAAACGGAATTGCTGTGATTGTTATGGTACTGCACAGAGCGTAATCACCAGACTGATAAGCCATACCCCAATCATCTGGTTCGTGTTCAACCTCAATGTGACAGAATCTACCTTCCTTCTCATCAGTATCCATAAACCCGTCCAGTATCAATATCGTGGTTGACGGTATTACTTGCAGGAGGTAATTCAATATCACATCATTGAAGAATTGCTTGAAATACGCATTATCCAAGTTGTTATGCATATACAATACCTTCGAGTTGGTATATTGGATAAGGCTACCGTTGGGTATTATAATCTTTACCTTGTCATTGCTTGCAACCTCTTCGTGCGGGAAACTTACATATCTGGCATCATCAGCATCACTGAAGGTATCGAACATATTGTTCTCAATCGCATATTTGTACGGCAGTTGCATATAGTCGATATATTCGCGTCCCATATCGTAGTTTCCATAACCAGTATGCGGATTGTTACCAATGTTCAACGATATGATGTCGTCAAGGTATTTTGCGTGGAGGTAGTCCTCGTGAGTTACATTTTCGTCCAGCGGTACATAGTTGCTGTATATTATGTCGCCGCTTAAAGGTATCATTCGCCACGAACTGAACTCGTTGGGCATTGTCGAATCAATAACCTTGAAATAATGTGACAGGTTGTCAGGTACACTATCGTTGTAACTTGGCAGGTCTATCAACGATACAACATATATCAAGTCGCCGTTCTCAAGGTCAAACGGACTTAATCCCAGTAACTCATTGATATTTGAAACTGAACGGAGGTAAGACCAAGTTTCCGTGTAGTCGTACTTGTAGTTAATGTCAGTGCTGCGTTTTGCCCAGCCACCTTTCATCTGGAAATATATGTTCCCGTCATACTCCTTATTGTCTGAATAGAAAGGTATGATATACTTGTCTTCGCCGATATATGCATCCGACATTGGAATACCCATAAACATATTCTGTTCATACGGGTCGAATGAATGTTTATGACTAGTAAGTCTTTCTATCATCTGTGAAAGTTCCTCGTGTACCTTTTCGTAGTAGGAATATCCGTATTCATCACTACCAACCCTTATGTATATTGGATACTGTTCATCATTGGCTGTAGGATATACAGGCTTGGCTTCAAAAGTGTTGTGGTCATCCCACACGACACCTGTCGGACCTGTATACACACACGTAATGTCGTCACCATACAACTGTACATAATGATAGATTACTTCATCGTAACGTCTTGGCACGAAGGTAAAGTATTCTTCCGTCAGCGTATAGTCACCCATAATTTCGTCATCCTCGCGACCGAAACCGAACATGGCCATAACCATATCAATTCCGTGTTTCGTTCCTTTCGTATTCCAAATCTTGTATGTTGAAAGGAAAAGCCTCCTGTTGAACTCAATGTCATTTACTATGGGTGTTATATAGTTTTTGTTCGTTGCGCCATACCATCTATCGTGAAGGTATGGTGTATTGTCAAAGTATGTGATTTTCTGATAGTACCAAAAGCCAACAGTATTGTTATACACTCTAATATATTCGGGACTATCCTCGGTAACTACTGGCGGGAGATATGTAAAGGTATTGTGTTCGTCCCAGTAGCCAGGTACATTAACGTCATTACAAGCAGAATCAAACTCAATGCTTGTGCCTATAAGTCTATATGCAAATCCTTGCGAATTGGTTATAATCCAAGGGTCAACCTTTGTAACCCACGGAAGATTTTCCCCGTAATATCCGTAGAGGTACTCGTCATCAAGATACTGTTCGTTAGGACTTTCAACCGTCCTTATGTAGTAGGTCGGGTTTGTACAGTCTATTTCAACATATTCTGGACTGTTTCCATTTATGTTGCGTGGCAGTTCGTTATATGTTGTTATATTTACGTCTTCAGGGATTTCATCAGAATTAATCTCCCTGTAATAGTATGGTTGCCAAATTGTTGAGTATATTTCCCACCCTCTCAATTCATTCTTGTCTGAAATCTCGGCGTTACAGAGGTTGTTAAAATTATCATATGTAATCCTTGAGGTGAAATAGATACCATCAATGTATCTCTTTATATCGTCGTATATCCTTCCGTATATCAGAAGAATATCCTCCATTCTTTGGCCACCTTCAATATTGTCAACTTCATCCCCGTCATCATATACCCTGCGGTACGACCAGTCAAAGTTCTTGATGCTCTCGTGGGTCATCCGTTCAATGATGTTGTTGGAATTGAAGTTATCCATATTCCTAGCCATTTCAATAAGGCTAGTCAAGTATATTGAATATGCTGGGCTTGAAACATCAATACAGTATCCGTTTGATGGCCAAATATACTTCTGCTTCTGCATTACAAAACCTTCGTCTGTTTCTACAGGGGTTACAAAGCTGTTGCGGTACAACGGATTAGTCTTTCTTGTCAAGAGTTGTTTTTCAAAAGCAGTCAACCCGTCAAAGTAATCTTCGATTACATCGTTAAGGGGCTGTATTATGAAGTTCCTGTCTCTCGTAGCAAATAATATATTACTACCAACACGATAGCCGTAAAGTGTTACCCCGTAAGATGTTCCAGAGGATGATGATGTATTGGGGGTTCCAGAAGATGAAGTGTTGTCGGTTTCAATGTCTATTATGTACAGGTTCTCATAATCCCTTGGGCATACCTCGTGAATATTAACTTCAATGTATTCACCCCTTTGAACATCCCATTCGTAATACCTGTCAAGATACCTAATGTATTCATCACATCTAACAAAGTAGTTGTCGCAGTCGTTGAATACTATCGGTTCATATTCACCAGTCTCTTCATTCCACTTATAGAATGTCCCATCGTATAATATATAGTCCCAATTCTCATCGTGATAGTCAACTAAGTTTTCGTCAGTTTTGTTTATGATGTACGATGCAATGTTGTCACGTCTAATTATAGCGCCGTTATCATCAAGTGTTATCAGTTCGTAGTTCTGCCACGACAAAGACATAAACCTCATTATATTGGCCGTTGACGGGAAATGGTCAATATCCTCGTGGTAAAGGTCAATGTCAAACGGATTTGACAGCCAGTACATATCAGTAGGGGTTAAACCGCCATACTCGTTGGGAAGCATAAGCAAATCATTGCTAACAGTAATGTTGCCTGGAAACTCGTTTATTATGTTCACAACGCTCTTTTCGACAAGTTCCAAAGCAGAACCGTAGTAAGCGTAAGACCTTATATCGTCACTTTCCCAACTTACCGTTGATTCATTTACCTGCGGAGTAGCATCAGCGACATCCCCATACATAAGGTGTGCAACCCATCGTCCGCAGTTCTGACGCTTGCGGTATGTCCTGTTGGTATTGTCAGTGAAAAGGAAATTATAGTTCCCATAAACACTTCGCTTACCTGGTTCAAGTCTATGGCGTTCGCCAATGGTAACCCAGTTGCGTTCCCAAATTGTACCATTGGTAAAGTTCTGATGGTGTGTCCTTGCAATGTAGGTGCTGGTTATCTTCTGGTATCGTGCCATCTCCTATTCCCCTTTCAATGATTCTAAGTCAAGGCTGTTGTCAATGTTACCAGTCTTGTTCAATTTAACTTCCGCTATGCTACGTCCAGTGTAACTATCCTTGATAGTGCTGAATTCATCCTGATGATAAATTTCACCATTCCAGTTGTATGTAGATACACGACCATTGTCAAGATTTCTAACCTGTTCGCCCTCAAGCATCATACTTACCGTATCAATATCGTGGTCAACCATTTCAATATCAATTGATATGGGGTCAAACTTCGTATTGCTTATAACAATCCTTTGGTTAGGTGTTCCTATATAAGGCTTTGCGTTTGCCTTGAATGACGGGCTTGTTGATGGTGTTACGGTAAGGAAACACATACTGCCGCTTGCATTGAACCTATATCCGTTTGAATTGGTATTTGCAGATGTGAGGTTCTGCGAAACTGGTTCGCATAGGTTGTTGCTTGTTATTATCCTATAGTAGTCCTGTCTGACTAATCCGTTTGAATAGTCGTAGTATTCAACCCTATAACCAACCAAGTCATCATTATTGAATATTGACCTTGTATCCCCATCCATTTCGTTCAAATCCAACACAATACCCCTAATTTCAGGATATGCCGACAATGCTCCAATATCCTTTATGGTGCACACAATTTCCTTCGGTCTGATATATACGGTATAAAATCCTTTCCTTCCAAAGTAGTTGATAGGAAGTTTAAGAGTATACATACCTGGTAAACGGAGGTCGTTTGTCTCTGATTCGTTCATATTGGAGTTCGAGAAAATCTCGTTAGGGTCGTCAATCTTCCTAAATGCCGTTGATGTTCCCTCGGCACTGCTTCTTGTTGGACGATAGTTATAGAATATCTCCACATCGTTTGCACTAATCAATGCGGGTCTTACTATGCCGTATGTATTGTTTCCTGCCATAATTTCAGTCTCTATGATTATAAATAGTCTTTTTTAGATTTTTTTTCAACTCTAACTATCGGATTGTATGTTGAAAAATCCGCCGTTGGCATAATTTTCAAGGTCTTCCATTGTCCTTACCTCCCCAAGTTTGGAGAATCGTTCATAAGCGGCAGCATTACCTCTTACTATATTGATGTTTCCTTGTACTACTGGTTCATAAGTAACTCCGATAAAGTAATCCTTTTTGAACAACGGGGCATGCAACTGGTCAATATCATTTATTACATTCTCCTCATATTCGGATGTTATGACCTGTCTTTGTATGTTTTGGTTGTTGAACAAGAAATTTACAGTTGTAACACCAGTTGAATACATTTCAAACTTATAGAAAAGATACTTGTTGTAGAAATCTTCAATTTCATCAATTTCGTCCCTTACATAATGAGTAAAATCGTCACCAGTAGTACAAAGTTCATCAAGTTCGCTTCCTTCCAGATACCTGTAGATTTCAGTATAGATTATGCCGTGTTCGTCATTTTCGTCATATCTAAAGTTTGAATAGTAATGAATCAAAGTATCATCATCGTTAGGTTCGCTACCCTCGTATGTCGCAAGAAGATGACAACCAATAATATACTTTATCGTAATTGTTCTTTCTTCGGAGTTGTTTGTAATACTTTCAATTACGTTGCCATAAGCATATAAATATCTTGCCGTATCACCTGGTTCTAATTCTTCATCGCGCCACATTGTAATATTTCCGTTCTCGTCAGTTGTAACCTGATAGGATTCAACCCTGTTTATTCTATAATAAAACAGCCAGTCGTATCCAGTAGTTGGCGTTTCAACCTCGCCGTTTGAGTTGGTATATTGCACACTTCCCCTCAAACCGAACAACTTGCTGTCAGCAATACCTCTTACTGTATAAACGTCTGGGAAGTTTGAGTCACTATCTAATTGTACATAACGTCGGCTTTCACTATCCCATCGGTAATAGGCGCCGTTCTGCATCAAGTATTCACCATTGTAAACATCAAGTTGCCCTATGTTTGTCCACTGTGATGTAACTTCGTTAAACAACTTATATTTGTTGCCGTCAGTATTGTTGCTGTCATACCATATTCTATTTTCGTTGGTTACAAACTCTCTTAATGGAATGATATGCTGTGAATCAAATTCCAATCTGCCAGTGGTTTCGTTCCAAATACCTGTAGTATATTTGTGGATGTCGTTGGTAATATTGTGAAGTTCCACGCCGTCATAAAGATAGAATAGACTATTGTGGACAATACCATCATATTCGGGCGAAAGTTGTTCTGCTATTTCTTCAAGCGGTTCATTACCAACATAGTAATAGAAATTTAATGGAGTATTGGCATAATCCTGAGCATTTTCAATCAATTGGTAATATTCCCCGTTCATCAATATGAAAGGATAATTATCCTCACTGCCTTCCCTGTATCTATTCAACTGGACTATATAAGTTTCTCCGTTATAAGTCAGATACTCCCCGTGATAGTAACGGTTGCCTGGTATGAATTCATTTACATATGAACTCATATAGCCCAAGTCGCTATACTCCTGCCGTATTGAAAAGTCTATGTAGTTAGAAGGAAACCCTTCATATGGAGCATTAGTCTTGTCGTCAACTGCGTATGAAAGATATTCTGCACTTATTTCCATTGCCACCCTTTCCAAATTATTGAGGTAGTTAAGCATTATATCGCCACCCATCTGTTCGTACCTTGTACATTTGCAACACATTTCAGAATCATAGAAAGTTGAATCCTGTTGAATCATTTGGTTGTACATATCACACAACCTTGCTAAATTGTAGTATTCGTTTGACAAGTCCCTTGCTTCGGAATAATATATTATATCTGGTACAAGAGGATAACGTTCATAGTCATCAAGCCCCAATGCAACTCTGTCAACTTCAATCCTACCAATACCTCTCTCAATAAACATTATAAAGGGATTGGTCTTATGCAATATGTTTCGATATGCATAATAGTGGTTCATTAAAGTCCTGTAACTATAGACATTGTCGCCGACCAATATGTCGTTTCTTCTATAATATCCGTATACTGGTTCCTTGTCGTAATATCTGTAAGCCAACTCATCATCACACCTTACCAGTATTCCGTAGTTATTTCTAATCGGAACTTTTATGTGTTCCTCGCTATTATAAGTGGCCATAGGTAATGGCTCGTATTCAATATACAGTTCAGTGTCAATGTCTTCTGTGCGTTCAACATATGTATAACTTTCAACCCTGCGGATTATTTCAGGACTATTGTAGTTACCAATTGGCAACTGGCAAGTGTAAGGTATTGTGTTAGTGCTATCCCAACTATCATAATCAGCGATATCTGAAATGGCCTCGTATATTGAGAGATTTATATCGTAAGGCAATCTTATGTTAGCCATAAAGTGGCCGTAACTACCATCTATCGAACTTGTTGCCTGCTGTACTGACCATACACCGTTCTCGTCCATTTCACAATACGGAAACAGACTGCAAACCCTCGACCTTAAATCTTCCCTATTTATCGTAACCTTGAATGTCTGCATTGTCAATCTTGTCTAACTGTTATTTTCATCAGCGGGCATAAACGAAACTTTTGCTTCATACAGATTTATTGTAATACAATTCTTATCATTGTATCCAACATCAGTACCGTATGTTTCATTGTCCATATAATAAATATACTTCTTTGAGTATTCATCATATCTATACTTGAAATGTATGTAGGAATACTTATTATATAGTTTTATACCATACCCATCACCATCAACCCAGTCGTTTCTTATGTCTTCAAAGGTCTTGATGCCCATTTGTTCTTCATTGTATATATAAGGCATCATAAGAGGAATTATTCTTCCGTAGCCAGCATGGTTAAACTCAACTTTCATATAAATGTCAGTTGGTACTCTTGTGCTATCATCACTCCATAGGTAAAGGTTGTATCCCTCACTTGATGTCTTGGTATTGCTCTCACCCTCAATTACAATCCTTGAACTCAACCTAAGTTCTTCTTTTTTGTCGTCAGTTAAACTTTCCACTTCATCCCCGTAAGGTTCAGTGTAGGTTCTCACACCTTCAATGTTAGTCAACGGGTCACTCTCTTCTTCGGTAAATCCTTCAACCGACCTGTATGGGCTAAATTCATTACATTTTATATCCTTTGAATATAAGTAACCGCTATCCAGATATGCCGTTGAATAGGCAAGTAGGTTCTGACTGCCACTGTCCATACTATCGTAGAATGAAATATGGATGAAAGACTTCTTAAGTTTGGATTTCTGATATCTTACGTCACTATCACTAAACCCTAAATACCATAATACATCAGACTGGTCGGACTTATTATCAAAACTAAAGTTATCAGGTAAAAACTCACCATCATCATCAATACCATTCCAAAGGCTTTCATTTGAACAAGTCCAGTTCTCACCTCGGTGCTTTCTAAAATGAAGGTTAAATACAATTTTTAATGCGGTTTCGTATCCAATAATGTTATTGTTTTCATCAAGCACTGGTATCATCGGCTTGTATGTTAGTTTTTCCATGTCAACGATTGGGTTAATTGCACTTTCGGATTCAGCACGAACAAAATACTCGTTGATATTTTCCTCCTGAAAAGTCCTTACGTCAAAGGACTGTGATATTGGAATTATCAATCCATTATTATTAAGTGTCTTGGCTACTGTTACACTTGTTTCATCATCCTTAAAGAACAATCGTTCCCTATGGCATTTCAGATTGTATAGTGAACCTTCACCATTCTTCTTTTCATAATAAGTGTAACTGCATATTGTAGGTTCTCCGTTGCAAATGTAAATATTTGGAGTTCTTATATGTTGCGGGCTATATATGTCGGCGACCAATGGCACTTCATCGAGGGTATCAGCGTCTTCAAATATCTCTTCACTCAACTCATAATAGTCGTTGTTAAAGACTGTACTTAAAAAATAATCAAGATATTCATAGTTTGGGTCGGCCATCCACCTCAATGTAGTACGACTGTGATAGGAGCAGTTAAAGTCATATTCGTAAATGTCCCCGTTATAAGTAAACTGAACCCAAAGCACAATGTCATCGGTTGGCATAAAGTAATGTCCATCATCAAACACGAAATCTATATATACACGTTCATTCTCATCAGTATCATATATGATGTTTGATAATGCCAAGTCAAGAAAACGCTGTTCAGTTATTTGAAAATAACCGAGTTCAGGGTTCGCATATTCAGCAGTATAAGTTCTTGTCTCGTCAGTTTCAACGATTCCCACGTCCTCAACATATTCCAGTCGGGTAAACCCTGCGGTTACACGGTCACCGTCATTAACTGTTCCATTGAGAGGGTCGTAATAACATATAATATCAATAGTTTCAAAATTCTCCTCATCCTCATAAACTTCTATGGGGTATATTGGGATATTTACTATCCCCTCCTGCTGCAACTCATTAATATTTATCTTATACTCTAACATAAACCATCGGGTATAATATAATTATCATATGATATGGTTTCCAATATAGGTTTCGTACCTTCCACATCAGGAAACATACTATTCGCCAAATACTCCCTGTCACTATCAGCAGGTGCTTGTACATAATACAAACCGTTATATCCATATGGGTCTTGGCGTTTCAGGAAGAAATTAATAGTTTGTTCAATATAATTATATCCATTTGCAAACGGATAGCCAAGCGAATCGGAACCAACGCTTGACAATATATCTCGCCATAGGAATGTATTGACGCTAATATTTGAAGCATATCGGGGGATAGACTTGTTTCTAACTCTTACTTTCCACAGACCGCCATTGATGTTTTCGCAAGTTGTTATCCAGTCTACATAAGGTTTCTCTTCGACTTGTTCAATATCCCTTGGGATTATATTGATTACAAACGAATTTGGGCTGTCAATATAGACGACATCATTCAAGTACCACAAATGTGAAACATCATCACATAAGTAAACCGAATCTTCTGAAGTCAACTTGTGTTTCCCATACGTCTCCAACCTAATAAATATACCGTCTGCTTGAGTGGGAGTTGCTTTCTTGATACTTAAAAGTTCGTGCGAACCTTGACTTATTGTATTACTGAACTTTTTGATAACCACTTCATAGTGGGGATTATAGAAATACCCTTCGGGTTTGGTAAGCATATTCTGAAAATTAGGCGAATACCTGTCATATGTCGTAACATTAAATCCACCCCAGTTTTGTCCGTTTCCACCCATATCATAATCGTCACTGGTCAGTTCGTGGTCAGTAAAATTAAAATCATCCAACAACTCACTGCCATATTCCCTCTGTACTGTATTGAAACGATAGCAAACTTTTTCCAGTACACGTTCAATACATTCATAATCATTCCATTCGCAAATGTCGCCAACAAATTCATCATTGCTAATGCCAATATCATCTGGCAACCCAACCCATTCGTTTGCACTGGTTGGTATGCCATATAAAGATTCGTCCATAATATTCTTGTCAGTTAATATACCTATGTCAGAAAGATAGTTTCTTTCAGGCCATAGTCTTGAGTCTCTGCTTAAGGCTAAATAGTTGAATCCTGATAGCAACTTTCCGAAACAGTGGGAGTATTCAACATTATCGGAACCAATATTACGGCTAGTACCAAGCCCATACCATTCACGATAGCCACGATTGGACTTTAATACTGTTATGTAAAATGATGACAATGGCCTTCCACGATTGTCCTTGATGTGTTCAGCCTGTATGCTGTCGGTAAAAAGATATTGTGTAACAGCATCATTATAAATTGTATTACTGAATGCCATCGGCGTTACGGAATGGTTGAATAAAATGTTATGACCGTCTTCATTGCAAGCGTTTCTCAAAGTAAATTCATACATCAAATTCCTGTTTTCAGAAACATATTCCGTCAATTGTTCTCTGCTGTATTTCCAATTAGGGAGTTTGCGGAATATCCTTATGTAGTAATCGGACTTCTTGCCCTTGTAGACCCTTGAAACCCTAAACTTCATCCTTGAAAGGATATTGCTTAATATAACACTTGGAGGATTTTCACCATCACCTACCTCGTAGTAAGTACTGGTTAATATGTAGTTCACACCATCAACAGTAATATTTTCCACAGAGTTTTCATCAGCATTCGTTGGAACTTCAGACAATTCAACGCCTCCGCCACCGCCAACTTCGTATGAATAAATCAATATCACACCGCCATTGTCGCTTGGGATTGTATTGGGTTCTGAGCCATAGGTGTGTTCATAGTCAACGTCTTCCGTGTATACTGAACCAAGTGGATGATAAAATGTTTCCAATATCCTACCACTAAACAGGTCGTTTAAGAAATTATAATCGGATAAGTAAAAGAAGTTCTCCTTGTTATTATTGTTAATGTCACCAACCCTTGTTACCCAGTAAGTATTTGGTAAGGTTTGATAAACCGAATCACTGCTATTGTTATTTTCGGGGTCAAGGTATGAGAACATTACACTATCCCTACTGTTAAGTCCGTGCTTTGAAAAAGTCCTAAACAACGTTACATTTGACCCGTTACCGTCCATAACATTTTGGCAGGATGCGACCAAGAGTCCATTAACTCTGTATTCTGGGTCTACAATTTCACCATTTTCATCACGATAGTTTGAAACTATATTGTGATTATAAGTATTCCTATATGGGTATGTGAGTATTACGTCCCAATTATTCTCCTCGCGTCTGCGATAAGGGTTATACTTGGGGTTGAAGGAGAATAACGTCCTGTCGGGATACATATCAATGAAATCACAGTTGCCACGACTGTTTATAACCCTATTCACATCCATAGGTCTTTCATTTACATCGACTAATTGCGGAACTACGCTTTCAATTACTGTCGTATTCTTGAATCCATACCACCCGTTTTCCTCGCGGAGATTCTCATTGACTGAATCCAATTCAAAGAACGAATACAAATCGTCAACCTTATATAGATGCTTTTTAATCCTTACGTCCGCAGTAAATGGGTTACTGTTGCTTGCTGTAAACCGTCTTGGTGTTATAAATACTGGACTGCCGTCATTGTATCTTGAATAGTCGCTTATCGTATTGAAATGGTTTCTTTCCCTGTCGCCACTTAATATGTAGTTAACAATATTATAACTTCTGTTGCGTAGAATGTGATTGTCAAATATATCATACCCAGGGTGGTAAGTATACCCTATTTCTTCTCTGGAATACTCAGTGTTGCTTATCATATCAACCCTGCTTATATTACTGTACTTGCCGTAAGCGTTAGGGCAGTCGGGGGTATATGCACTTATACTATTGTCCAATACCGTTTCAATACCGTCATTATTACCGCCGCCTTCGTTCTTAACTATTTCAGTACACGAGTTAAACAATATGTTTGTACAGAACGGGTTGATTTTCAGTAAAAGACGATACTTGTCGCACGAATCAGCCTCGTTCATAAAAACCTCATATGAATTGATAGTAGTCGTAGTGCTATCAAATGGCATTGGCCTTGACGTGTGAATAATTTCAGCATTAATGTTGTTGTCAAGGTTTATGCTGTTGACCGAATTTGTCTCTGTTCGCCTTATTTCCATTATATCAAACATTTATATTGTTATGGTTTAATAGTCACCTGTCGTTCCGTCATAATATATTGGATATGCCCCACCTAATATGTCATCACTCCATTTAGTCGTATTATCGACAACTGGTATGTGTTCACTATAATGTCCTACCCCTATAATATCCCTAAAATAAAGTTGACATTCAGTATCGTTATTGATATTAGTAGTAAAGTGATTCTGCCAATATGTGCGTACATCTGCCATAGTCTTTTGGCTGTCGTTAATGAATGTGATACCGCTAGTTGTTGCAGTTCCACCACTATACAATGTTATTTCCCACCATCTTGGCCAATTGCTTCCCGACCTATTGATTTGCTGTGCCGAGCAAGTTGGTATGTCGACTTCAAAGAAGTAACTTTCATCATCCTTCGTAGGTGAAATTACCAAAGGTTTAGTGAAATAGTAATAATATCTCAAGGCATCATCTGGTGTGTTAATGCTAGTTTTAAGGGATGGCTTATGTATTCGTAGTACAATGTCATTGCCACTGTTATAGTACACCAACTGTGCTTGCCAGTCAATCATATCAATAAGCGGTGATGCCGCCAATGTCCTGCTCTCATCATCCTTTGCGATAACATAGAATAGTGCTGACGAACAAATGCTTGTATCATAAGTGCTTCTTGATACTCCAGGTAAAGAATATTCGCCGAAAAGTGCATTCAAATCAAATGAATGTGGAATGTCTTCTTCCCTACCATTAGTACACTTACCTATGACAAGTGATGTCGCTTCAGCCACTTCCAATGTTACAATGTTACCGCTTTCGTCAGTAAATTCAAGTCCCAGCGGATTTGGGTTTTGCGGGTCTGGGATAAAGAAACCATTTCTCTTAGCAAACGTAAACACGTTATAAGGTTTCATAACCTCTCCAAAATAAAAGTCAATGTTATCATATTGGAAAGCCGAATGACTATCATCAAAGCATTTGTAATGGTTAATATATGGGTTCTTTTCCATATACATCTTTTTCTCGTTATATGTTGAACTATTATTTATCGGAATGTTCAATACGGCATCATATTCGTGTAGCATCAAATAGTATGTTACATTAATGTTCAGTTCGTCACTATTAATATGTGGAGTAATGATACAGTTGGCAAGGTTATTCATATCTATTATAGATGACAAGTTATCGTCATAATAACTGTTCTTGGTTAGCAAACTTCCTTCCAGACTGACTTTAAGTCCAGGTTTTACATTAACACCCTGCAATTCGTCTATCTGCACATCATCACCCATATAGTGATGGGTAAACTCCACTGAATAGCAGTCTGTGCTACTCCTTGGAAATGTTTGCAGTTGCAATCCGTTGTTATCATTCTCCCATACTCTATAATTGTTCAAAGTTGGGTTGGTGTTGCTATCGTTAGCCAAATCAGTAATACTTTCATCTATTAATGAAAAGTCTTCAACCAGCGTGCGTCGAGTTGGCATTCGGCTTTCGGTATCATACATATTCGTAGTATAATCCCTAAAATTACATATATTCAATTCAGTCTCAACGTTGGTTGTTGTGTTTGTTATTTTTTGGGATATGAAGTTGACCCTCGCATTATTATTATAATCAATATCACTATTTATAATTCCATTTTCAATTGCAATGGCAAATATTCCGTTTTTCACAATGGGGTTAAGTGAATTACTGCCTGGTATTGCAGGGGTAACACTACTTGGTCTTGCATCATAGTCCCATACCCTATAAAAGCCGCTATTAGTATCACCAGTCTCACCCCAGCATACATACCTGAAATCAAACGTCTTGTTCATATAGAGAACCTTGGTGAACTGTGAAAGTATTTCAGTCTTGTTGGTTGTATTAATGTCGGTATTGGGATTGATTGTCGTCGGCAATTTAGTTCCGTTTCCACATTTTACACCAACAGCATATGGCAACTTGTTATTCCATATTAGTGTATTGTTATCGCTCATATCAACCAACGGATACCAAATATGAGGCTTGTTGTCGCTTGTTGTTTCATATTGCTGGACTGAAGGTGTCGGTTGTACTGGAAGACTTAAATTGTCCATATAGTCAGTATATTTTATGACTTTCGTGTATGGTATGTCATAGCCGATGGTTGATAGCAACAATGTATTACCATCATTATCCTGCTGTCCCTCCTGATAATCCTGTATCCAGAAGGCATCTTTCATCTTCATTACCACATCGTACCTCTTGTCAATACATTCGTTTATTAGTTCTATCCAAGATTCCTTACCAGCACCATCCATACCGTCGTAATATCCTGCATAATCAAAGTTCGGGTCATCTTGATAGTCGGATACTGGGTTATTGTCGCCATCTAATACTTGTTCATATGAAGTACCGTTCCATTTGTACAGTTCCTTGTGCGGTTCTATTGTATAGTGCCTATATACATAATTGTTCTCATCAGTACCTATCCTTCGCCAAGTATGGAATGTATCATCAGCGTTTGAATCATTTATGGTTGCATATGTGTCGTTATCACTAAATACCCAGTCTTCTGGGCGTGGGTATTGTTCCCAGTTGACTAGATTGTACTCGTAATAAATGTATAGGCCGTCATTGGTAGTCGGTATTGATTCGTATGACTGAATATCAACAGGTAGGTCGGTTAACGGTAGTCTGTATTCACTAGTCCATCTGTATGATGAATTACTTCCTGTAACTGTTTCACTACTTAATAATTCCGCAGTATCAACAACATCACCACCCGAAGGCTGTGTAGCCAAACTTAATCTATCTATTAACTTGGTTTGAACTAATGCCTGCGGGGTAAAATTAGTACTGTCCGAATATGACAGATTGTCAATGTCAACCCACCCCCTAATATCTGACGAATCAAAGACGCCATCGTTATCTACGCCACTTTCAAAATTAGAAAAAAGACGATAGTCAATATCATTCACCAATAAGATATTATTAGACCCTTCGTCAACATAAACGTTACTGATGGTTTGGTTTTCAGTCTCTTCGTCATCACAAAGCGAAATTAGGGTTACTTTGTATGAAACACCACCCTTTGGAAGTGTAATCAGAAACGTATCAATAGTTTCATCATATTTAATCTTGCCCATATTACCAACCGCAGTACCTTGATTGTCATACCATCCTGAATATGAAGAGCCTAAAACTATCCTATATTCAAAACCAGTATAAATACCCAATGGGTCTGTTGATGGGAAGTCTGACGGATTTGCTGGCGCAACTTTTACCCTAACAACATCACTTACACTGTTGGTGTTGATATTGGATATTGCAATGCAACCGCCTATTTCACGGCTTGTGCTATCAATCGTAGTGGTGTCGTTCGCTATTGTAGAGTAGTCAATATTTGGGTCATTAAACAGTTCATCGTTTGTCTTTGTGAAATTAATCGCACCAACTTGTGCGTCAATAACAGGAACTACAAATGCTATTTCAATATTGGTCACGTTGCTTTCAGCATCAACAATTGTCACAGTGTAATGGGCGTTAGGTAAATGCTTGTTAACTCTAAAATACCCTTCACTTTCCAACTCCTCAATTGGTTCACTGGCGAAATATACCTTTTCATTCTCAATGTAGCCATCAGAATCAATTACCTCGGCAGTCAAGTCATCGTTGTTAAGGAATGAAACAGTATACGGCAATACGATATCTCTTGCATACAACGCAACATATGCACCAGAATGCGGTTCATTTATGCACCATTCGTTTGCTCTATACTTCACTTTTACAGCATATTCACCACTATTGGCTGGACAGGTTCCGTAATATTCTGCTTTAAAACGGTCAATAGCCGTCTTCCCTTCCTTTAGTCCAAAATAAAAATAGAATGAATTTCTATACTGTGGAATTCTCTTGTCTACAGGTTTACCTAAGAAACGGCCATTAATGCGGTAGTAATTAACATTTTTATCACCGAATCTAAAGTTTAGATAATCCCTGCTGGCTGTTTCTAATTTGTAGTTGTCAACATAATTTCTTTCGTTTGGAGAAGGGTTGCCATAGCCCCCGTGTTCATTTTTCATAAGCCGTGACAACGAACCGTCAAAATTATCAACAGTCTTATGCCTAAAATCTACCTTCTTGTAGCCAGTCCTTTCATCGAACCTATATTTAAGAAGGTCATAGTTCATAGTTGCAAACATACTGCGTCCGTCATGATTTGCAATCTCATCATATGAAATGAAACCGTCAGGTAATAATAGGCCGTAAGAATTATCATTTTCTACCCTTGTTAAATCGCCTGGAATGTCAATAGACTGGTCTAATGTCACACCAAACTCACATTGTCTTGAAAGATTTATGCAGGACTTAGGCTTTACATATGACGAATTACAAGTTATACCATAAAACAATCCACCATTATCAAACTGTTCGCCGCCAGGTATTACTGGTATTGAGATGGGACGTGTTGTATTACCATGTGTGAAATTTATTATGTTGCGTATCATCCCACCTATTGTCCAATCATAGCCTGATGGAAATAGTGTAAATGGATGATAGGGACGATTATCGTAATGTAAATCATAACTTGAATCACCCCAGTCTGCACCACTGTATTCAGTATGTAATGTCTCTGGCTTGATGGCCTCCATTATATCGTCATTCCTGTCTTCGTCAGTTGAATTAACCGAATTCGGAATATCTCCTGTATCATCAACTTCATAGTCCAATGACAATAACGATGGTGGCATATTATATGTTGTGCTTGGAAGTTCTTTAAAAAACTGCGGGACACCATCACTGTCACATTTGTCTAAACTGCCCAGTAAGACAATATCAGTTGCAAAAAGCGTTTTTATCACATCTGTCCCACTCTGAAATGGATATGCTCCACCTCTTGCTTCTTGATATTCACCACACGAATAGTAATAAACATATTGCCCAAGTTTTGTCTCTCTTTCAACTATTATACCATTATCAGTCTTTAGCATTCCGATGGTTTTCTTATGTGATTTAAACCTATACCCATTGCTTTCGTTGCCAATACCCATATAGTAGTCCGTTATGTCTAACCATCTGTTAGTATGCATGTAAATATGACCACCGCCACCACCCAGTCCATTAGGATTGTATGCTGCGCCTTGGTAACCGTTAAATAATGGCGGAAGACTCTCCCGATTGTTGTCATCCAATTCCCTTATCGGTGCGCAGGGCTGGTATATTTTCAATCCACGTCCTTTGGGTGACCTTGATGCATTACAATAGGTATCCTTTGCTTTTCGGGTAAATAGGTTGAAAAAGAATTTCTTCTTTGGCCTTATAACCCTCATCCACAATGGGAAATAAAGTACACCGTTAACCCAGTCGTTGTGGAAATTAAATGAGATGACTTCATTTTCAGCAGCGAGGGAATTCTCTATACAATTCATTATTCCGCTAATATCCGTATAAAGAGGGTCATTATTAGTTGCTTGAAACCAACCATTTTCAATACACGCGTTGCCATAATTTTCATTATCGCCTATTATGTTACCAGCACTGCCTGGTGCCATTTTTAATTCGTAAAATTTTGGGGTTATACCAGGATAAAATGTTGTTATTGCTAACCCGCCAATCTCATCACATAAATCGCTTTCAAACCCAATACACATGCTAAGACCAGTCCTCATAAGCCTACATCCTGCTGTCATAAGCCCTTTGCCTTTGCCATTATCAGCATTATCATTAACGCTATCGTCTCTATTTTCTATGAAAGCATCTGGTTCTCCATTACTAAACATCTTACCAACCCTGAAAAGTATCCTACCGACCTTGAACAATGCCACGCCCAATGGTGAGATTGTTCTGTTTATTATTGCCACTAAAACAAGTGTAAACATCAGTAAGGTGCACATAAACCTATATGCGAAGTTGAACTTTATCTGTATGTTGTTATATGGCATCGGGTTGTTGTCACCATAATGGTTTACAGCCTTGATACCCGTAAAGTTTTTCCTTTTGGTATTGGTCTTCTTCTGTAATCTCGGTATGTAACTCTTTACGGTATAAACCTTGTTCCAATAGAGGTCTCTGAAGTTCTCATCTGCCGTTAGTGAACCAAACTCATAGTCAAACTCGTGGTTTCTATTGAACTCTGGATAATATGTACTGTCAAGCAAAGGGTTGTTCGGTACTAGGTATCTCGCCCTTTTACGCGCAATGCTGTCATCATCAATGTCCATCATTGATATTCTGAACCTTACCCTTGTTCTTGTGGCAATCCCTTTGTTTGGATTGTCACTAGCGACAAGATTACCAAACTCATCTGTGGTAACGTAGTCAAGGTTCATTGGTATCTGATAGCACCACACACCGTTACCATCAATAAGTTTTTGCCCCTTAACTGAATATTCCTCAACTTTCCCGTTCGGGGTTTTCCTAATCATTTCAATGCTACCTTCACCAGTCACCATATTGGACATCTTGCCAAGCATAATATCTGGTTGACATTTCTTGGATAAACTTGCATCGCCAGTATCAGTTATCACACTACCCATAAAAATGCAGGTGGGTTCAAACTCGTAATCAATTTCAATGTCACACCTTGTTATCGTTGAATTAGTATCTTCGTCTGTTGTGTCACCCCAAAACGGATAGACATATATTGACTTGTTCTGTGTGAATATCTGTGCAAGGTTGTTAAGGTTTGTGCTCTTCTTGAACTGGACGTTACTTTCAAACTGGTTGATATTGTACCCCTTATATATCATATCCCTTGGGGTCTGGCTCAATACCCCACAATCCGACATATCCAAGTCCATATGTACCTGCTGCATACCAGTCGGAACGCCCGAAAGGAAAAAGTCGCCAGCACTGTTGGTCGTTGTTGTGTATCGGTAGTATTTTTCAAAGATTTCAATAACCGTATTATTGTCAAGCAAAGTCTTCTTTGTAAAGAAAGTCCCAACGTCCTGATGACATTCCTCATTTACCATTGAAGGTAACAGATTGTATCTAACACCATCAGAGCCGTTGCTGAACGGACTTGAATAAGTATATAGTGGAGTCAGTTCTTCGGTGCTATCCTTAGGTATGAATACGGAAATTTTTGCATTCGGAACACCAAACCCTTTATTTGCAATAACACGCCCAATTATCACCCCATAGTTTGACTTCGGAAGGTGATATAGGTTTTCCTGGTCTAGTTTAAGGGATAATATTTCCAATATGTCAAAACTATTGTCAATCTTGACATTTAAGACATTAGGGCTATTCTGCCCAACTTCCGTCCTTACTCGATAACTCCTGTTGCTATTCATAACTTGGCCTTAAAACTTTTTTAGTACACTCACCACCTTGCTGAGTTTTATAGTATCCTTTGTCCCTAAGAACCCCCTGAATATCATAACGAATAATAGTATTGGTGAAATTGCCACTATTATAACAAATACCAATACCGATATTATGAACTTTTCTATCGCATACAATACTTTTTTCCATCCCTTAATTTCCTCGAATACGGTACTGTCTTCACTTAATTCACCCGCCTTCTTTGCGGTCTCTTTACATGCACAAGCCATTATTTATATCTATTTAAGTTTAACATTCACCCTAATATCCTTGCCTGGATACTTAATCTCAAACATCGTGCTGATGTCACTGAACAATATCTTGTCACTAGCAAGCAAGTCTATCTGGCTGGTGTTGGTATCAACCAGACTGCCACTAGTGTTCTCGTCATCAGGATTATAATTACAACTGTTCGGGTCAACCATGCTCTGCATTGCAACGTTTGGCGAATAACCTTCACCAGTGCGGTTATAACATCTCAGCCCTATAAGGTTCACTACACCATCAAGTTTTGATATTTCCTTCTCCAAGTCGCCAACGAATATATCCTCACCCATCTGATGTGCACGAACATCAAAGTATGCCGTAACCAGTTCAATGATATTTTTTACAACATTATTCTTGTCATAAGCCTTGTCAATGAATACGTCTATGTCAAATGCAAGGTTTATGATGTGTCCCGACCTTATCTCCACGAAGTCGTTAATCATCCTAAAGTTTGAAAGATACTCCTTCATGTTCTCAGCAACGGTCTCCGAAAGCATAGATTTTAACTTACCTTCGTAGTCCAAACCCAAGGTATATATCACTATCTTATTGTTCTCTTCGGCAACGCCCGTTCTAAAAGGACAACCATACTTCGGTTCGATTTCCAAAAGCCTTGCGTAATAGTCCCTTACAGTAACACACCTGTTCTGTGAAGCAGTTCCATACTTGGCAACGTACTTTATCTCACTGTTGGTTGGAACATCCTTTCCTCCATATGAAGGAGTTGGGTTGTTGACGCTTATGCTACGCCTTACCTGTATCTTCTTGCTCTCGTTCTTAACATCATCACAGTTGCCATTTATGTCGGCTGAAAGGTAAAGTATATTGGTGACCGTACCGCTTGCAACATTGCTTATCTCACCGCCACCGACACGATACAATACATACATAGTCGTGTTAGGTTCTGGAAGTACGCCCATATAGTCATTGGCTTCCATCCTTGACATAAGGTACTGGGTAAACAAATGTGCGTTGTCAGGAATAACCCCATATTGGTTACGAATGCCCGAACCAAAAGTAACCTTCAGTCTATTCTTGTCAGTAAATTCGGTAATGAACTTGTTCTTCAAGCGTTTCCATTTGCCACGCATTGCCATCCTTATCGGTTCTTCAGTACCATTACCCAAGTCAATGCTGTCTATTACCTCCCATACTGGCGAGTAATATGTCCTTGTCCCATCAATTGAACTAACTTCCTGTTCAACGTGACCGAAACGATACTGTTCACAAAGATTTTCAACCTCAAAGTACCTCATTGTAGGATAGCCGTTGACATCCTCAAAACTTTCCCTGTCAACATAGAACTCATTCAATGCTGGTTCACCTTTCAAACTGCTACCCTGCTTGAGCAATATGCTCTCAACGTTGGTTACACCATCATCGGGTATTTCAAAGTTCATAAAGGGTTCAATGTCAGATGCACTTATAGTCTTCTTGTATACTTTAGATTGACCAGCCACACAGACTGCGAGTTTTCTATATATGTAGGATACTATGTTTCCGTTGCTGTTGCGTCTTGGTAGAATCTTCCTGTTTGATATGCCATTGGAATCGAATTGCTGACTGAAATCAACATCCTCCATAAGTTCAAAGGTTACCTCACCAGAACTGAAAAGGCAACCCCTCTTTACGATAGGTGCATACCTTTCATCAGCAAGAGCCAAGTTGTTATCACCATTGTTGGTTGGAAGTTCGCAACTGATTTCAACCTCAACCAATGCACACTTTGCACCAGGAACCTTAACTCCGTTGTTCTTCGCCTGTTGCAATATTGAACTTCTCAACTGCGCCGAATCAATGTTGGTTTCCTGATACATTTTGTCAATGTTGTAACTCAAGGCATCATATGTATCCGATACCAAATCAACAAGCCATAAGCCTATTGAAGCATCATTGAAACTATGGAATATGTCTGAATAGTAACGCTGGGTAAATTGGTTTATTGCGTTTCTTACCTCATCGTATGTTCTTGCTGAATATCTAATCTTGTTCTCCGCCATCTTTCTACAGTTTGGTCATTATTTCGTTGGTAGTTTCATTTCCGTTTATTGTCACGGAATATGTTATCTTGGCGTAAATCCCCAATCCGTCATCACTCATTACAATCTGTATGTCCTTTATGTCACACTGGGGAATATACCTTGAAACCTTTGTTTTTATCTCACTCATCACATCATCCCAAGTCTGACTGTCGTTGGGACTGAATATGTATTGTATAAGGTCTGTACCGAAGTCGGGGTCTCTCAACTTCTGCCGCTTCGGGGTAAATATAAGGTGCATAAGTTCACTTGTTATCTTCTCCGAAGGTGTTTCGCACAAGTCAAGTGCTGTCTTTCGTTCGGACTTGATGGTTATCGGAAACTTTATGCCGTAAAATTGTCTCTTTGCCATAATAAAATAAAAAAACCTATACACATAAATATAGGTTTTTTATAATTTGAAACCAAGAAAAGTTATTTCTAACAACCAACCGATTCTGTCATAGTTCCGTCATAACTAACGAATGTATAGACCTCTGGGCATATATTTCACCAAGTTGTACCTTTATATGTTTTATCCACATTGTGAGTATCCACATGAAGGACAATGTTTACAACCGTTTTCAAATACCAATTTATTACCACATTCTGGGCAAGTGTCATCAGTAATAGTGTCCTTGGGCAAGTATTTAGCCAATACTCTTGATATCGCCTTATTGAATGATATTATATTATCATTACATTTTTCTTCAAGGGAAATTATTGACTTAATAGGCATACCATGTCTTAATGCTCCTGAAACATGAAGGGTTACATTACGATAAATTCTATCACCTTCTTCATTCAACGCTATGTTTTCAATATCAACTAAATCGGATACAAATCTATATGTACGCTTCTTGGTTTTAATTATCTGTCCTTTATGTGATGGTAATTTGTCACAGGACTCACAAGGCATTGCAAAAATCTCATAGGGGCGACCTTCATATAATCCTACGAATACCCTAAAGTCCTCACCCATTGCTTTTATCTGATAAAAATCAGCCTCCAATGCTTTTGGTCGTTTTGGCGCTGTTGTTGTTTTGAATTCCGTTAAAGGTTCAATCTCTTGTACTGGTTTTGATAAAATTGCAACACGTTTGCAATTGTCTCTGAATATTGTAATACCTTTAAGACCTTCTTTCCATGCAGTCAGATATATGTTAAACACATCTTCAATAGTACTACTTTCTTTAAGGTTAACCGTTGAAGATATGCTAGCGTCAATATTCTTCTGCAACGTGCCTTGCATCTTAACACGTTCTCTCCAGTCTAATTTATCTGCTGTAATAAAATAGTCTGGCAAATCATCCAATGTTTCAGGCTCACCATTATAAAAGTCAAGAATACATTGCGGATATACTTTAAAGGTAACATCTTTTCCGTATAATGACTTTGTGGTTCTAGTGTAATAAGTTGCAAACATTGGTTCGCCACCACCTGATGTAGCATTAACCATCGTTGATAATGTACCAGTTGGTGCAATTGTTAATATTTGGCTATTTAGTGGGTAACGATTTATGTATTTAGGTGGAAGATAGGGTTTAATCTGTTTCTTATACATTTCGCTATCAAACATTCCTTCATATACAACACCTTCAGTATTAAGGTCACAAGATTGTTTAAATGCTTCCAGTAACATTGTGTGTGTTATATCATATGCAACTTTGCAACTCTCTTCTGACCCATAACGTACTTTCATCTTTATTAACGCACCAGCCAAATCAAATATACCTAACCCAATCTGTCTGAATTGGGATGCTGTTTGTTTCTGTATTGGTAATGGGTGAAGTTCTATTCCTTCTTGTTGTACTTCATTGAGAGCAGTTGTTGCAATTCTAACATCTTTACCAAATTCATCATAATCAAACTCACCATTATCCTTGACATAACACATCAAATTCATACTACCCAACAAGCAAGCACCGCCATCTGGTAGGGGTTCTTCGGCACACTGTGCTGTAACACAACCATTAAAGATGCCAGTGTGATTCTTAGGCTCATTGAAACAATAAACGGTATCGCAAGTTGAGTTGTCTTCAATATTTACTATTTCAATAAATCGGCTTGCATTCCTGCTTACATTAGGATTAGTCTTTACTCTATGTAATGAGAGACCAAGTTGCAATAGCATCTGTACCTGGCTAGCACCAATGCACAAACGATAACTTTCGTTGCAATGATATATACCATATTCGTTATTCTTATTATGTTTCGGTAATTTACGGTCTCCCGACTTATGCATAACATTTACTGTTGATGCAACACCTAAGGTATTCAGCATTAACTGAACATCTTGTAGGAACTGGCGGGTAATTGAAGAAATTGTTATTGACCCACTTGCATCATTGCAATTCCCATCAGAATCAATTAAACCCGAAAGCCATTCAAGCCTATCCTTTAATGAGACTTCACAGTTAGGTACATAATCTTTATCCTTGAAATATTCTCTATGCTTCGTGAGTGTAATTGCTAAACGTTTTTCTTTTTCATCCTCTCTTACTACCCCATCAAGTATGTAAGGTAAAACACACTTCTTTTTGTCATATAGATATATTACAGGTTCATCCTCTCTCTTGAAGTAACCGTCACCAGCAAAAAATCCTAAGGTATAATAAAGTTTCTCTTCATGTGTTTCACCGCTATTGATAATAGGGAAATTACATTTGACCAACTTATCCTTGATTTTTAAATCTTTTGCTTCAACACGACTACCATCCTTTAGAACAAACTTGTGGTATTTGGTACAATTGAGTTTAATTCCGTTAGATAAGGTTATCAATACCATTTCTTGATTATGTCCAGTAATTCTAGGTTCAACTTCAGACCATTCGTAGCCATTCCAAACATTTACTTTCTTGCCTACCAGACTATCAATACGCTTGTAACCCGTATCAGTCAAAATAAGGGTATCGCCACTAACGCAAGGGTTTACTCCTGCATACTTGAAGTTAGGATTCTCGCTCATCAGGTTGTAGTTACATATAGTATCCCAATACAAAACACCAGGTTCGCCATAATCCCAATTATTTTTGGCTATTTTCATAAAAAGTTCCTTAGCCTTAACTTTTTTTAGGTAAACACCATTTTCATATTTAACCTCACCATATGGCAAACTTTCTGTAATTGTTTCGGATAATGTTGTTTCGCAAGGATATCTAAGGATGTAATCCTTGTCGTTTTCAACAGCACTCATAAATTCATCGTTTACTCTGACCGAAATGTTCGCATTAGTAATTTCAGTAGTATTTGCTTTAATATCAATAAATTCTTCAATATCAGGGTGTCTAATATCCAAACTTATCATCAAAGCACCACGCCGTCCACTTTGTCCAATAGTACCTGTTACAACGTCAAAAGTTTTCATAAATGAAACCGCACCGCTTGTTGTTTTCGCTGAATTATGAACAACTGCCCCTCTTGGTCTTAATTTCGATATGTCAATGCCTACTCCACCGCCGTATGAATATGTCCTAGCCATATCCGAACAGCATTTATATATACTCTCTATGTTATCATCAACTGAAAGGACATAGCAGTTACTTAATGTTGACTTAATTCCATTGTCAATGATTTTTCTGTTAGAAAGTATTCTACCACCAAATAAAAACTTTTTTTCAACCAGCAACTTTCTTATGTCGGCATTACCATTTGAAATCCTATCCATCCACTGACTAAATGTTTCCTGTACTGGATTTCCTTCTTCATCACTACCTATTGTCGCAAGATATTTCTTTCTGACAATACTCAAACCTAAATCATTATGATTTAGCCATTCTTCTAATTCATTATCAACGTAATTCATAAAAATTTTATTTATTTGTTATTTTTAAGAACAATAAATACATTAAACTTCCGTAATTTTACACTTATTTTTTGACTTTTGAATTTTCATACACATTCCTTGCTATTGAGGCAGTTAACTGCTTACTGGATTGATTTTGTTGAAAATCCAGCGTCTTGTCAACCATCTCGCTTTCGGTCATATCAAATCGGCAAGTACCGTTATTGAATGTGACCCCTATAAACTGTGTCTGTGTTATAGCCCCGCCTCTAAACTTATGAAGGTATATGTTCATTTTATTCTTTGGCTTCATTTCATCTGTACGGGCAAATGACAGAATTATGTGTCCGACCTGGACCTTTGCAACCGAACCACCACCCTGGTTCATACCAACATATTCGACGTTCATTGAATCCTTTGTGCCTTGAACTGGAACCCAAAGGGCAACGTTGTACTTGTGGGCAATTGATTCAAGCCTGCGGATTGTAAGTTCTTCACGAGACCACTTGTCATCACCACTGTTACTTCTTTCAACCTTGAGACATTCAAAGTAATCCACTATGACCATATCGGGTTTAAAGCCAATTGAAATCATATGGTCAAGGTCTCTTGATAGGTCACTGCAAGTGTAACCGCCAGTCTCAGCACGTTTGAGCCTTATGTTAGCATCCAGCATCTTGCGTTTCATCTTTATGTCTTCATCTTCCTTAATCATCTGCCATACTGCCGACCTAACTGTCGGGTCTGACATTGAAGTTGACTCGTAGCCAGTAAGGTATGCATAATATTTGCGCAGGATTGCGGTTTCCTTATCCTCAAAGAAAAGATGAAATACCTTGAAGCCCTTGTCGTTATTGGCCTCTGTTGCAAATGTCGAAGCATATGTTGCAAACCCAGAAGTCGCGGATGTTTTACCGATACCACTAGGACTTATGATTACACCTAGTTCACCCTTTCCAAGACCGCCCATAAGTATCTTGTCAATCTTGTCAACCCCAGTGGGTATGGTATCCCTGAAATCATCACTTAATGCTGCATCCAAAAACTCATCGGGGGTATGGATATCCCAGTCCTGCTTGGTGTTTATATTCAAGGCGTCCTGTATCAAACCTTCAATCTCTTCGTAGCGGTTTGTATCGCCAGTCTTTATAATCTGTGTCGCCTTGTTTATAGCCTTTGTAAGGTTCTGCTGTTTGAAGAAATGTTCACATTCAGTCTCAATAAGGTCAAGACCATTAGTGTTTTCCGATTCCTTCAAGGATTTGAGTAATGCAAGTGCCTTATTCATTGTTATTGGTTCGGTAATCTTACTTTTTACCATTAGTTCCATATCATAATATGTCGGAACCGTACCAACCTTCTCAAAGCGTTCCTTCATAAATCCGACCAGTCGCTTCAGTTCGTCAATCGTGAACATATTCTGGTCAACTATCGGCTCTATGGACTTGAAGAAGTCCTTGTCCTCTATAAATGCTTTTAGTAATAATCTCTGATAATCTTCTCCGAGATAACCCAAGTTATCCCTGCTAACCGTTTTCTGCATCATTAAAAACTTTAAAAAGTGGGCAGACCGCCAATGACTGACGAACCGCCCATGTTGAACTAACTAATTTTTCTTACCGCCTTTTTCACCTTTGTTCTGCCAGAAGTTGCGTATCATTGTCTTGTTGAACGGTACGCCACCCTTGGTCAACATAATCTTCTTGTCACCATACTGGTCGCTATGGGTATAGTCGCTGTTCCTTCTGGTGGCTGTGTGGATTATGTTCTTGATGATAACGTAGGTGTAGTCGGGCTTGCCGTAGGTGAGCCTCTTGCTCAAACTCTGTGAGAAGTTGAGGCTTGACTGGTCTGAATCCTTGTACAATGTGTTAGAGTTCTGCAAGTCAACTGTATTCCTTATGAACTTGGGGTACTGTGTCCCATCCCAGAGGTATTCATAAATCTTTTCATCGTCAATAAGGAATGTAAACTTGAATGAAACATCGTATGGATTGAGTTGTTCTGGAACGTAAGGCTCGATGCCCTCATAGGTGAGGTATTCAGTCTCCTCAGGGTTTTCAAAACCACAGAGTTTAACTGGTGAATCTACCGTGTACCATAAATAAGTACGGCTCTTGGATTCCAAGTCCCTCTTTATGAGTGTTACGCATTCGTCCATACATTCCTTCAGTTCCAACGAGCCGATACATTCGGGGTTAAAGCCGAGTATCTTGAAGTATCGCTGACATACGATGTTGTCGTTAACTGAAAGTACAAATTGGAATCGTTCCCAGAAATCGTTTGATTTCTTTTTGTTTTCGTTGTCCATCTTAAAAGTTTTTAAAGGTTAGCATTCTTAAAATAATCTCTTTGTTTCATAAAAAACAATATTAGTTTTGTGAATTTTTTGTCTCCTTGTCAATTAGGTATTTGAATTCCGTGAAGAAGTTTGCAAAAGCACCCTCGTCCTTCAGGTCGTCAATCTCATTTTCAAGCAGTATCCTGTAAAGGTTCTCCATTGAACGTCCTTCCATATCCATCGGGGCATACATAAAGGATTCCATCAGTTCAACAGATTCATCTGTCATCAACGGATGCTTGAGGTCTATAATCTTCTCGTTTATCTCGTAGAGTTTATCCCCCTGTATACCGTCTGTTGTACCATTTACTATGTTTTCTGCCCACTTTAACGGCTTCTTCTTCTCGGACTTGCGTTTCTCATTTATTTCACTTGCCTTGGTAATGACCTCGTTAAGTGTAACACGGCGTTCCGTAAGTTCGGGGAAGTTTTGGAATAATGTTTTTTCACCCAATCCCTTTACCCCCTTAATATTGTCGGAAGTATCACCGCAGAGTATCTTCTTCAGTAAGACGTTTGAATAATGATACCCCATAACACTGGTATGGTTCTTCGTATTCACAAAATCATGTAATGACTGGACATACACTATAACATCTTCTGATATTAACTGCGTTAAGTCTCTGTCGTTAGAGCATATTACTATACGTTCCTCTGGTTTCTTGTGTGTTACGTAATACCCTATAAGGTCATCCGCTTCAACCTTGTCACAAATACACTGCCTTACCGCAAGTTCCTCAAGGCATTCCATAAGAACATTTCTTTGCCAAAAGAAGTTTTCCTTTTCCGATTCATCCCTCTTGGGTTTGAAGAAGTGCTTTTGCATCCGTCTGATACGTTCATTCACTTCCTTCATATAGTCAGAAAGTTCCTCCTCATCAAAAGTCTTGTCCCTGTTCGCCTTGTAGTCTGGATAATAATTGAAACGGTATTGTCCCGAAGAATCACCGTCAAAAAAACAATAGACGTACCTAAAGTTACCCTTCCGTAACAGAAGTTTCAGTTGAAGAAGGAACTGGTATATTGCACCAATTTCCTTTCCGCTTGATGATAACTTCTTGTACCCGTTAAAACATACCTCCAATAGGTTGGAACCATCCACCAGTAAGGTATTGAACTTCTTGGTGGACAGTTCGGGATTGGCAGTCTTTATTTTGTTGGGTATCGGTTGGGTTGACATTTCGATATTGTTATTGCAGGTGACAAAAAATCTGACCTTTCTCGTTAATATATACCTCCTTAGTCTCGTCAATAGCAAAGTCACTTGCCTTCTTCTCGTACTCGTCACGGTTGTTGAATGCAACCATCAATGGAAGTTCTTCTTCACTCTTGGGTTCAACCTTCATCAAGGTGTTAAATGTGCCGAACGGCATCGCTGTCATGTTTTCTGGCTTGAACTCATAGTCAGCCTTTTTCAATAATGTTACTTTCATAGTTCCTAAAATTTTTGTGTTGCAAAATTAATATTATGTTTTTGTTCCTACAAGAAATTTTTCTAATTTTCTTGTTCATACTCACTATCAGGTTTCTCAGTAAACTCAACTTGTTTTACATCAATGGTTTCCTTACTATTTGACATCTCTTGTAATTGTTTGAGTATGTCACCAATGTGGTTCTTTCTGTATTCATCGAGTTCATCAGGTGCAATAAATCCACAATCGGAAGCAATCATCTTGCCTTCATAACACACATTATGCGGTGCGTCAAGATGATTTTTAAGTATCTTAATCTTAGTTTCGATACCATAACTATAATCAAGCCCCTTATATGTCGCAGTCAATCTCTTAATACCAGCAGTCAGTTGCCCGCCTAAAAGTATCTCAAGACGGGTTGAGTATTTAAGAGACTTACCGCCCTTTGTCTGCATGATTGCAGGCCCGACAGGATTGGTCATAGCGTCCATCCATACCTTATTTACGTAAAGGAATGTATTTGTGTATTTCGATGACACCTTTCTTGAAGATGGTATTCGGTCGTTAACTATGCGGTTGAACGCAACACTAATTGCACCAGCATCCCACATTGCGTTGCCAACACCCTTTGCATTGTAGGTCTTGAACGAAGATAATGAACCTACGGAATCCCATACAAATAGAAATCCCATGTCAATTTCACCATCTTCCTGTGCGTCAAGGAGTTCGTTTATACACATTGCAACATCCTCAATAACTGCCATATTACGTCTCTTCTGTACTTCCTTGCCTTGTGAATAATCCCATTTTCCGTACTGTTCAATGAGACGCTTGTTATCGTAGTAAAGGAAATTGCCATCCCAACTTACAATTTCATTTCTCGTTTCAATAGTAACCTCGCCAGTTTCTGGGTTTACTACTTCTACTTCAACATCACCATAGATAGGTTCGGCTTCCATACCCATCTGCTTTGCGTAAGTAAACGAAAAAGCATTCTCAGTATCGAATATGACTGGTATGTAACCCTGTCTCTGTGCGGCCACAATTGCGTGGTTCAATAATGTAGATTTACCCACGTTGGAATGTCCTAACACACTGATTACCACACCGTTAGGTAGACCAGGGAGTTTTGTTGCATCACTAAAAGCCTTTGGCATGATGAGCCAATCCAACGGTTTGTTTGCATTACTTACAGTATTTTGGATATTATCACCCTCGTGATATACCATACCCTTCTTTTCCTTAAAGGCGGCAAGACCGACCTTCTTTGTTACCGATGCTGTTCCAGCACCCTTCTTAATCGCTTGCTTTGTCATGTTTCTTAAAAATTATAATTTGCATTTATATTCGTTATAACATTTCCTGCACAACGGACGGTACATATCGTTTCCACCGACCATAACCTGTTCGCCACTGACAATAAGAACATCACCAATCATACGGGCGTTTACACTTGCCTCGTTACCACAATGACATATGGATTTGATTTCATTGATGTTGTCCGCAATCTCGAACAACCTGCGACTTCCTTCAAACAGTCGCGTCTTGAAGTCTGTCCTAAGACCGTAGCACTCCACGTCAATATTCAATTCGTCAACAACCCTTGCAAGGTCATCCACCTGTTCGGCTGTAAGGAACTGGGCTTCATCAACCAAAAGCCACTTGGGTGTCTCATACCCGTTGTTCTTGATGTTTGAACAATAGTTTACAATGGTATCATAAACTTTGTCATCAGGTTCAATCACCATACAGTCGTGCGACATACCTGTCCTTGATTTTATTATACCCTCGCCGTCCCTTGTGTCAATACTTGATTTCATACAGAGGAACGGTATGTTTTCGGTCTCAAAAGAGTGCGCCTTCATAAGAAGGATTGCACTCTTGGAACTACTCATTGTGCCGTAGTTAAAATTTAATTTTGCCATAAATTTTTTCTATTAAAGATTAGAATGGAAGGTCATCATCGTTCTTGGGGGCTACAGGCTGTTCGGCAACCATTGGGGCTTCGTATGTAACATCTTCTTCCTCCTTCTCAACCTCAGTCCTGTCAACAAAGCAACCTTTCTCCTTGTCAAACATCGGAATACCACTATTGACAACAATGTCAAGGTAATCGTATGGCTTTACCGTATAAACGTCTTCCCATTTCTTGGTGTCGTTGACCCACTCTTCAATCTTTTTCTCATCCTTTGAAAGCGGAGTCTGTCTTGAAGAATCCATAATGGAAACTTCCGTGCGGTTGGTATTCTCACCTTTGGTAAGGGTAATTATAAAGTCATGCCCATTGTGAAGGTCAAATACATTGTATGGTCCATCACCGTCATCCAAAGATTCCTTGTTGCGCTGTGCGTAAATAGTCTTCAACTTGTCGTATATACCGTTATGATTGTCGTACTTGTTGAATCTCCAGAATTTCACACCTTCATCTTCCTTGCTACGGTCAATAACCCTTACAACATAAGCTACTTTCGGCTCATACTTGTATGCTTCCTTGCATAACGCCTTCTTTACTATAGGGTCGGTTTCCTCGTTAGCCTTCTTGAATAATTCCTTTGCCATGTTACATATTGGACAGCCTCTTTCATCCTTATGTTCCAAATGTTCATCATTGAGACAGGTGTAATTCTTAAAGCCTGACTTGATAAGGTCCTTGTTAACATTGGTCAACGCATGAATTCTGATTGGCACAGCAATGTGCTGGTTTGTTGCAGATACTGGGAGTATCCTAATCTTAATCTCTCTGGTTTGTTCACCATCCTTCAATTTCACATCAAGGTAGTTTGATGGATTGAACTGTGGTTTTTCAACTTTCTCTTTCTTGTTTTCAAGTTCTACATCATCGAAAATTTCGTCTGTGTAATCTTTTACATCTTGTGACATTTTAAATTAATTTTTAATCATTATTTTGCTTCCATGTTTAATTTTAAAGGACGGAGGATTATGTTCTCCCCCGTCACTGCTTTCTATCAAGCATCTTCACAAAATCTCAACGCGGCAAAGATAACTTATATTTTTAAATTAACAAAGAAAATTCTTACTTTTTTCTCATTTCCGTCAAAACTTTTCTGACTATGCGGTTGATTGCTTCAAAAGCATATTGTCGTTCTGACTTGCCTTGCTTCTTAATGCCTAATGTCTTATCACCATATTCAGGTTCTGAACTCATTGAAAGGTCGTTACCTAATGTTTTTGATAAGTCATCCAAACTGTCAGTATCCATTGACGGTTTCTTTGAAATTGTTGTGTAGTAATTGTATTCACCTTTAGTTGGGTCGTCCAAGTCATCACTCTTATTAACAATGAATCTATTGTCATTTTCTGTTTCTGAACCTTTCTTTACTCTAAATACATCTGGTATTTGTCTGGTTTGAATTTCCGCAAATGAGTTGAACGTCCTGTCGGGGAATAATTCCCAAACTTTTTCAATTGCAAGTCTGTTTGCTTTTTTCATCATTTCAGCATGTTTTTCATTGGTAACCACACCATTGGTTGTGTATTCCATATCTTCTAATGAATCGTAAGTGCCAGGCTTTAATTCTTTTATTTCATATTTACTCCTTATATCATCAACTATCTTGTTGAATTCGCGTTTTGGTAACCTCTTCAACATCATCTTGTCTGCCTCGTACTTGGTTATCTTATAGAAGGTACGTTTCTTCTTTTCATCTATAATGTTACGTAAATTACCTGCAATTTTTTGCGCGAAATATGTCTTGAATGAAACATCTTCCATATTTGGATTAAATGCGATTGCCGTACCACTTTCACCCTTTTCGATTCCTAGACACATGTTTAACATTTTTAACAAAAAAGATTCCAATTCAGCTTCGTCAAACATATCATAAGTCATATATCTTGCACAAACCGCTTCATAAATCCTCTTACCATATCTCAAAGCATCATCCTTCAAGTCCATATATAAGTACTGCAACGCCATTTCACGCTTCCTGGCATCCTTGATGGTATAGATACGTCTGATGGTATCAGTACAGTCGTTGAGGTTTGTGTGTTCGCGGTCTTTAACACCTGGAACATTATAAGGTTCATACTTCGTACCAAGTTGACTAAAGTCGCCGAGTTTTAAATTACCACGTGTTGATTTGTACAAATTTGCTATACCTTTATTTCCGCGAAATTCAGTATTTCCAAAATCATTAACTGGTACAAGACGTTCTTGCCCATCACTTGTATATGTCTTTATGTATTCATTGTAGTCTTCATCAAAATAAGATGTCTTACCATTCTTGTCGGTATACTTTGTCCAACCGTCAGGTAAATCTTCCTCATAACCAGTAACTCCCGTAGCCTTTTCAGCCTCCTTGAGAATCCTGCGGACTGACTCGCTGATAAGTCTCTGAAGTCCGTTCTGTGTCATTCTTATAACTTGTTTCTTCATATTTCTATTGTTAATTTATACTATTATTATTTGTTATTCATTTCTTAATCATTGAATCGTTGACTAGTATTATAAGGTCTTCGGCAATCGGCACAATCAGTTCGCCCTGCGGAAACGTAACCCCTTCCATATATACAGGCGACTGGAAGTCTATATGGAAATGTCCAGTATAAGTCCCTGGTTCATTAGTATCTCTCTTCTTCCACCTGTATTCTATGAAATATCTCTCCTCGCAGTCGCTATTTTCGTCATAAACAACATATGCCTTGGCCTTCGCAATCTTCTTTATACCCGTAGCAGTGTTGGTCATTGTAAAAGTAACCGACGAACTGCCCTGTAGTGCAAGGTAGAGTTTGCCAAAGTCATTGCGACCGTCGTTTATAACTTCAAGTCTTAACGACGGAAGTGTTGCATTCTTATTTATTTCAAAATACTGCGCCATATCTTTGAAAAATATATTTATAAATATTCAGTTCAATCGTTTTTTGAAACAAAATATTCATGCCTTTGAACTATTTATTATAAAAAATCAATTGTTATGGTTTTAGACGAGGAAAAACAAAAATTATTCGAGATAGTAAGGGCAAAGTTAGGTGCCCCCGTAAGAAAGGTTGAACTTACTGACGACCAGTTATGTAATCTCCTAGCAATTGCCGTGGGGGATTACTCGGAGCGTGTGCAGAATTTTATAATAGAATCAAACTGGGCTAACCTTTACGGGAAGAACATATCAAGCCTTGACCTTGCATTTGCATTGTCGGTTAGAACGCTTGATATAACGAAAGATTTTTCATACTATTTCTCAAAGGAAGTCGGTCTACAGCAGAGAGGCCCGTGGGAATTGAAGAAGGATTTCTTCGTAATCGAACCTGGTCGCCAAAGTTACCTCATACCTGCTGGACGTGAAATTAACAAGGTCTTGTTCATTACCCCGCCTACCAGCGACCCTGCAATGTTTGCAAACGCTTGGGGTGGCGGTGCTGTTTTCGGTAGTGGCGTTGTGGGACAACTTGGTTCGCTTGCCGCATTCAACGGCGGTCTCGGCTCTGGCTATGGAATCGGTATGGGTGCCTATGTACTTCCGTTCTATGACATTGCACTTACGGCTGCCGATATGTCAACAAAGAACAAGTATTTGCAGTGTGACTTGGCATACAAGGTAACGGCTGGTCCCGATGGGTCGCATATCATACACCTTATGAGTACCCCTGGCGGTCTCGCTGATAGAAAGGGTGGTTTCGGTCGTTATCATAACTGTTACTGTTGGTATACCTACTATGAGCCTGATGATGTTGATGAATGTCACAGGTTAAACCCTGATACTCTTTTGTCTCCCGACCAGGTTCCACTGGGGAAACTTGACTATGCTTTGTTCAATAACCCAGCAAAGCAGACAATTCGTCAGTTGCTTGTTGCTGAGGCTGCCGAAACATTAAGTCTTGTAAGAGGTAAGTTTTCTGGTGCTATACAGATGATTTCTTCGCCGTTGACTATGGACTACCAGTCATTGATGTCTCTCGGCAATAAGGAAAAGGAAAATGTATTAAAGGCTTTGGATGAAAGACTTGAAAGGATGTCGCCATATACTGTTATGGAGAAAAACGCCAACCTTGTTGAGAATCTTATCAAGGCAAAGAGGGGAACGCCTCTTGGATTCTATGTGAAATAATTGAAACGTCTAAAAACTAAAAAAGCACCTCAAAATAAGGTGCTTTTCTTTATAATTGTCATTGAACTTAAATGTGTCTTAACAGTTTTTTCACTGCAATCCTTACCATATTGTGCAAGTCGGATTCAGTAAGTACGATTGTTCTCCGAACGTTGTCCTCACGCAAATTTTTTCTTCTTGCACCGCCTTTGCGTCCGTAGTACATCTGAAGTACATATGCTATGAAGCGTGGGGTTGTCCGCTTATCCAAACCAACTTCCTCGAAAGGTTCAAAAACATAGGTGCTTAATGTCTGTGCGAGGTCGGAGCATAACGACATAGTGTTCTGTCCGTCAGTCTGTGATAACAGATGTGCAGTCCAATGATATGGCTGTATGCCGTCTGGGTGGGTGTCCTTGTTCTTCTCGTACTCGGCAATTATAGTCTTGACCTCTTCAATAATTTCTTGTACAAGATATGGATTTTCAGCCATTATTTTGTTATAGTATGCAAATTCTTCATTTGGGTTCATAGTTAATGTCTTTTTTATTATTATTCAAAATAATCTTTTAGTTTAAGGTTCGGGAAATCCATCGACTTCATCACTTCTTTGTCATTCATCGAATCAATGTCACCCTTTGTAATGGTATATTGTTTCTGTTCCTGGCTCGGCGCAATGTCGTTATTGAACATTACCTCGTAGTTGGAGTTCGGGTCGCTGGTCTTCTTCTCCCAATATTCCTTTGGGGATTCCCCGAACGGCATACTTTGCTGTGACCTTATGTTAAGGCGTTCCTTTTCGGTCGGATTGCGCATAGCAAGTTCCTGTTGCAAGTCTTCCACCTTCCTGGTGTTGTTGTCAATAGCCTTCGACCACTTGTCAACTATCTTCAGAAGGGCGGTAAGTTTTTCATCAACGCCGTCAATCTTGTATTCGTTGGTCTCCTGCGCCTGTGTCAGTTCGTCCACATCAATCACCTCGTCATCGGGTTGCATGGTATCAACGTCTCCCATATCTCCACCTTCTTCTGGCATATCGCCACCCATATCGCCTTCGGGTGCTGGCATTCCTTCATCACCTATCGGCGGTTCAGCATTGTCATCCATTGGTGGTGTTGGGGCATTCATGTCTCCACCTTGTCCCATATCACCCTGCGGTGCGTTGTTATCCATCGGAGGCATCTGTCCGTCCTGGTCTTGTGGCATCGGGGGTTGCATGTTGTCTTGTCCACCCTGTGATGGTTGTGGAGGTTGCATTCCACCATCCTGCGGTGGCTGTTGTTCGTCTTCTTCACCCTGTTCGGTAACAAAACTGTATTCGTTTATTTGCTGATAGCGCTTCAAGGCTTCCTCAAGGTGATATCTTTTAACCAGTTCCTTATCCATAATGCATTAGTCAGTTAACAATACCTTATTATCTTCTGTCAGAAGCATTGTACTGCATTCTGTGCGTTCAAAAAGTCCCTTGTCCTTCTTTTCCACCTTGACCTTTCTTGGAACGGATTCGTTTGACGGGTCAAGTATGTTCTTTATGTCGTTAATCTTGCTTCCCATAATGAAAATGCTTTTGTATGATTATTCTTCTGTCTCGGAAGTCTGCTTCTTGCTCTTCTTTGAACCTCTCTTCTTCTTCGGCTTTTCCTCAATATCTGGTTCGGTTTCTTCTGCAACTGACTCAACTTCCTCAGTAGGTCTAACTGGATTTGGATTTATTCCGTCTTCACCCGTTTCAACCACTGGTTCTGCAACTTCAACAACGGTTTCAATGATTGGTTCTTCCTTTATAACCTCATTGGCAACTTCAATTGTTTCAACTGGTTCAACCTTTACTTCTTCCTCTTCAACCAATACCTTGCTGTCCATACGGGTTGTGTCGAAAAGTCTGTCCATAAGTTTCTTTGCTTCCTCCTTTGTTGGTGTTGGAGCGCTTATCTTCTTCGGTTCTTCAACCTTGTTCTTCTTATTCAAAAGTCCATTGAAATATCCGTCAAGGCGCATCTGTCTTCTCATGCTCCTCGAAAAATGCTTTTCGTTTACTAATTTTTCTCTCATTACAATAAAATTTTTATTATAAATAGTTGTGATTAAGAAAAATTAACAAAAAAGTCACTTTCTTCTCCACATATCAAACATCACGGGTACAAGATGCTGGCTGTCATTGGCAATTTCTCCCACCTTTCCAATTATAAAGGAATAATCATTTACTAATGTCATATTTGGAAGTTTTTTTGCAAGTGCCATTACCTTCTCCCTGTCATATCCAAGATATTCACAGAGGGTTAGGGAAATACCATATACAGTTTTGTCTGTTGGTACATATATGAACATAAAGTTATGCCCTCTTGTATAATGTAGTATCTTTTCCTTCTTCTTGTTTGAAAGATATTTCAACATCTTCCTTGTCCTGCACCAGTTGAAGTTTATTAGGTCTATGTATTTGTATCCTATATTCTCCAACGAGTTATTTATGCAGAGTTCAGTGAAACTACCTATATCCGTTTCGTGTTCATATCGGTTCTCATTCTTCCTGTAAGTCCACCATAAGTTCTTATATGGATGCTTGTCCAATATGTTAAAGTCTGGTATTGTATTCCTTGCATTTTCAAACCCTACTATTAAGGTCGGTAATGAAAGAGATTGTATATCAGTAATGGTATCACACTGGGTAATAATACCAATGTTGCAGTCTATGGGCTTTGCCCCCACTATGTTACCTATAGTTTTCATCGGGGGCAAAGATACGTCATTTGTTTTAAACTGCAAAATTTATGCCCATATATTTTTATCCATTGCTATTTCAAACGCAATTTTAGCCCACCCCAGACGTGATTCCATTTTAACCTCGTCTGCTTTCGGTGGCTGATTTTGCATTTCATAACCCAACAAAAAACGTCTTATAACATCGTGAATTGCAGTCTTGTTTCCTTCAAAAGTCTTATTGTCGGGATATGGTGCATAATTAACAGACAAAATGTTGCCAGTATTGTATATAGTTGAGGTGCTATAGTTTGCTTCATTGCCTAATACATTACATTTGTTACCGCTATTAAGTTTGAATTGTGGAATTTCGGTCATCTCATAAACGGCAAAAACAATCTGCTTTTCTATTGTATTGTAATTTGCCTTGAAATAATCGTGAACCTGTGTAATATTCATATTTTTAATATTCTCATATTCACTTGGTTTTTTTCTTTGTAGATACTGTACAAAATCACCGTTAGTGTTACTTTCACTACCAGCCGTTCTTATCTTTACCCATTGTGCTAAACCAAATGCTGAACTATTAGGTGTTGCACTTGCTTCTGGATTCCATCCACCACTTTCGTGTCCCCAAACACCCGCAATACCTGCGGCTTGAACTGGAGTTAATGATGGTATATTTTTACGTAACAAGCGCATTACTTCTTCACCACGTTTCTTTTGTTCTTCACTTGCATCGTGTGCAGTAGCATCAGTATTGCTTGTAATTTCTATTTTACCTTCACCTTTACAATCATCACGCAAAGCATATAAACGCCAGTACTTTGCGCCATCACTATAACATATTGGTCCTGATATTGCTAACCCTTTACCACCTGTTACTACATCTGTTGTTTGTATCACATCGCTTACCCAATGATGTGATTGTGCATCCCACCAAACACCATGTCCGTATTCTCTGGTCTTATCAGTGAAGTTATTTGAATTAAAATCTGCCCTTGTGTTATATAATTCATTAGTTAATTGTTGATTGTTTTGACTTTCTCTGTTCCATTTATCACCAGTTTTTGGAGGATGCTGTCCATGTGTCATAAACATAACACAACAATCTTTATTATAGTATTCTGTTTTTGAAAACCATTCGTTCCATTTTTTTCTATCATCATTGTTTTTAACATCTGGGGCATCACTAGGATAACGTCCGTCAGCACCGACATATGCAACTAATTCGTAAAGTTGACTTTGTTTTAAAAATAAATCTTCAAAAGGTATGTATGCACTATAACCAGCCCACCCATAATTAGGGGTAGTATCAACCCAAGCCTTTCCTAATCCACCATTAAACATTTGATGTACGCCACCAACACAACAACCACTGAATTGGTGCATTTCTTTTACGATTTTTGGCATATTACTACCTTTATAGTTATAACCACCTTGTTTTGCTTTTGTAATATCAAACCCGTTACAACCGTATGATAACCCGTAACTTGTATCAATATAGGTTCCACCGCCAGCACTACCGCCACCACTGACACCACCGTATGTTCCGTCAGTTTCAACATATGCGCTGTCAACATACCTTGGGCATCTCTTTGACATCTTTATAGCCTTGAACTTGGTCGTCATATATCCAGGCTTCATGTCGTGCTGTACCGAGGTTATCATATATGCCCCGTTAAACAACGGGATGTTGAGCAACTGTATATACATCATCGGCGTAACCTGCGCATTACCCATCATTTCCACCTCGCACTGGTAGGAATAGTTTTGGAATACTGGATATATGTCCTGTCCGTAGAATGTAACGTGGGCGGTATTGCCACTGGCCTTGTTCACTATGTCCTCATATGTCTTTGAATAGACCTCCGTTACCATTGGGGTGTCCATATTGACGTTGATGTTCTTGAAGATGCTGTTGTTCTGCCTACTAAATGCCACACCGAAAGAAGGTACATTGTATCCATACCTAATCTTCTGCATATTGAGTTTGTAAAACGGGTCGTCGGGATTATTTTTATTCGCTTTACGCAAGGCATCCTCCTTCTCGCCTACCAGATTTTTAAACAACTCCGTTGCCCCCTTAGCCACTGAGGTCACATTCTTCCCGTCATCAAATGCATATAAATCAAACCCCTCACCAGCGGCTTCCTGCTGTTTTCCGATTACACCGCTGTCGGTATAGCAGTGCATTACAATGAATTTATTTTCCTGACGAATCTTTTTCTTCTCCTTCCAAGTATATGGTACAAACATACTGTTCATATTGGCAATAGCAGTGACAGTATCGGGATTACCCAAGTCAACGGTATCTGGCAAAGCAAGGAATATACACTTGTTCTCGCACGCAATATCACCCAGATATGAATGAAGTGACTTCGGGGCATCTGTCACGTGGTCGTTTGAAATCATATTGGCGGCGTGTTCCATATTTACCGTCATATTGTACATATTGCGGTAGAACGAATCACAGAACATGAAATTGATGAAATAGTTCCTTACGCTATATGGGTTGTCCTTGACTATATCACCCATATTGTTGTTATGGAGAAGCCATCTGTCCCAAAGGTTCTTGATATACATATATATGGTCACCTTAAGGTCAATGTTCTTGTCCAGTTGTGTGGTATTCTCCCGTTGCGGTTCTTCTGTAACAGCCTCGGAGTTTGCATTGTAGATGCCCGTAATGGTCTTCTTGAAACCATTCAGATAGTTATTAAATGCGTTCTTACCAATACTGAGTACAGTACCTGTATTATACCCGACTGTTGAAGAAACAAGTATCTTTGAAAGGTAGACGGCATAAAACAAATCATTGATTAATGTATTACCCTCATATACCCGCAATTGCAAGTTTCCGCTTGGCGTCGGCTTTATATACCAATAATTACCTACAAAGTTACTGAGTTTACATTCTCGGCTTTCATCAGCACTTGTAGTATAATTAAATGGTGTGTGTTCACTAAGAACTTGCCAAATATCTGATGTGTCGTTATTGTCAACAAACGTTTTTATCGTTGCAGCAAAACCATTAAATTCCTCAACCGAAAGAACTCGGCCATCGCCACGCTTTAATTCCAAGGCATTCTTTATCGTCTGCCAGTCACCCTTTACAAAATCTTCAAACTTATGCAGGAGTTCGTTTTGTGTATATAAGTCGTAATATTGTGATATCGCTAAGTTCTTATATAGGAAATGCTTCGATTTTTCCTGCTGAATGGCAATTCTTGGAAATATAAATGGGGTTGTCAATGCACCTTCTTCATAGAATAAGAAGCCACACCCGTCATCGGCAGTGATATTACTAGGCTCATCACCATCTTCGTCAGCATATATTGGTGATAACAAATCTTTTGCTGCTTTGTTCCAATATCTGTAACGATATATCAGTGCGCCCTCCAATAGCAAACAACCATAAGGCACTATCATTGGGCGTTCATCAACGCCATCAACACAGACCGCCCCATACCCTAACTTGTATATGCTTTTAATGTCATATTTTAATGTATGTAGAAATAGAAATGCTTTTGCCGCATCACAGGCAAACGGGTTTTCCCTTAACCCTTCATTCAGTTTATAGTAGAGTTGGGAACCAAAGAGCGATACCAATTCTTTTTGTGCGTTATTGATACTGACATAAATGTCAAAGTCCCTTAATTTTAAGGTTTTTAAGTCAGCCGTACCGTCACCAACTAATTTAAGATATTCATCACTAAGTTGGTTCTCATTGCCTACCAATGTCTCCCCGTCGCTCTTGTATAGTTTAGACTTTACAACTTTAATATTTTCGTCATATAAAATTTTCGCATCGACTTTGGCTTTTCCGTTGTTTCTAGTTGATTGGATATAACCGTTAGGTATTCTTATTGAAGATTTGTCCGTTGGAAAATAGATGCAATTTGGGTCAGCAACGTCAGTTATTTCCTCCTGTATTGCCGTGTTTGGATATAAACTTAATTTCTTATCACCAAAATACTTAACAAAATCAGAATCATCTATATTGAAATAACTTTCCCTAATATTGCTTAAATTGAACGTTTGCTTATAATTTCCACCACCAATTTCAACGTCACCGTCTTTATATGTGTTAAGTATGCTGTCCCTTATCTGTCCAATCGCACGTTCACCATACTTATCACCACCATCAATAAAAACCCTAAACATATCATTGTTTGTGACTTCATATTGAATATGTTCGTCAGATGGATTGTGAGTTGGAGTTCCGCATACTACAACGTCATTTTGTGTTGGCGGAGTAGTGTTGCTGGCTTTAATGTCAAAAGTTAAGTACCCAGTGTCATTCCTCTTTGGAGTGACAATGTTGGCTAGTTCATCGAATGTTTCCATACCGATAGGTATTAACTTGTTGGTTTTGAAACGATGATAGTAGTTGTTTTCTTCCAGACTGCTATCCTTGATATCCTCCATATACCTGTATTGGTATTCGGAAATCCCTTGTCTGTTGTTGCCTTCCGCTAATATGCGTTGAGATTTCTTTAACTCTCTTCCTTCAGTATAAGTCCCATCATCATTACAGGTATCCACGATGCCAAAGGTCTTGGCGTAGCGTTCAAATATGTATCGGCCGTCAGTCTTAAACCTATCGTCTTCGGAAGTACAGGTTACTATCTGCCTAACGGTTTCATCAAACTTATCAAGTCCGCCTATCTTATCGTTGATGTTCCTTAATATATTTAATGCACCGCTATCGCTACCAACACTTGAACGTAACGTTTCCCAATAATTGAATCCGTCCACTTCGCCAATAGTACCCATTTGGTACTGGTCTGAATTGATTTTTTTACAATAATGAAGCAGTGACATCCTAAACGCCAAATATGCCGCAAGTCCGTCAATCCTGTCAATAGAATATGCTGGGAACAATGAGTGGTTGAGGTCGGTCGGGAGTATTGGGTAAGGCATTATACCATAGGACGTAGGTATTTCCTCGCCAGCACTTTCCTGCATACTCTCGTATACACTGGTAATTTTATTGTAAATGGACTCAACAAGTATAGTCTCTTCCATCTTCTTTTCCAAGTTCTTGTCAATTTCGCCAGTCCACGACATTGACTTTATGCCGTCAGGCGGCTGTCCCCTAAGCGGATGAAGCGACTCCTTGTTAGTACTGCTATAATCCTGTTCCCTATATATTCCTGGAAATGGTGTTACTGGTGTTACACTCTTGTTTGACGTAATTATATCGTAGTTGATAATGTCGGTATCGTCTAGGTTGAGATGTAATTTGTCAGGGGTTCGCTCGTTGTCCTTGATTTGATTGTAGATTGTCTGCGAACAAGTGAATACCATATGGGTGAAGGTCTCAAGATGGCACATAATCGTCTTGAACAAGTCCCCAAGGGTTGGTGGCATTCCTGCTTCAGCCAAAAAGTCTCTTTTCTGCTCCTCGTTGTTACTTGCAATGCTGTTGTCAATCTCATCAATTGTCTTCCTTGCATTACTGATTTCATCAATCAAGTTTTTACCAAAGTCACAGTCGTCGTAGATTAAGAATGAAATGTTTTGAAATAAAGTTTTTTCATCAATCTTAGTAAATGAATATAAACTTTGAATTTCTTCTAATGCTTTAGTATATTCCTCTTTACTAACCTCAACGCCAAAAGGGGCACCCATTTCTGTTTTAAAACGTTCTGGGTAATCAACAATTACATCCTTGTCATTATGCGTACCATAGTCGGGATTATCCTTTGAAAGCCAATAAAAACCAATATCACCAAGAGGTTTCACACCCTTTCTAGGTGCAAGCAGATTAACAAAATAACGTTTTGTCGATTTTATGTCTTCGTTTTCCTCGTTAAATTCATTTAGTAATATTTCACCATTATAATAAAACGTACCGTACTCAGCGCCAAGTCTTGAAGACCTGAACTTGTTGTATTCAATGTATTTCTTATCTGATTTCCCTTCTATGTCATATGCGGAAACGTGGCAAGGGAACCCATTTGCATTACCATCGGAATTAACAACATAGTTATTCTTCTTGCATATTTCCCACAGTTTCTTTAATTCAGTTGCAATCTTTTCAAGGGTGTCTTCACTGATATTATTACTTTCATAAATATTCTGTATAACATTAGCAATTATTATTTTAAACCCCTGATTGTATATGGAATTGATAACGTATTTATGTGATGAATCTATTGAATTGAACAGGTTTATTACTTTGTTGTATTGTTCATATATTTCATAATACTTGTCACCTTCAGTGGCACTTACACTTGCTTTTATCGCTTGTGCTTGAGTTGCTAAGTATGATTTTTTCTCTTTAACCTTTTGTTGTTTTTCATCGTCATTAACTAAGGATAGCGCCTTAGATTTTATTTCATTTACCGTAGCATCAATAAGACTTATACCATCAAGTTCCTTGTAGTTGATAGAACTTCTATATTCATTAAGAACCCCTTTAAATTTCAGAACATATACTGATTCGTCCGTCTCGGTTTTAGTTCCGATATTTCGAAAACTTTCTAATGTAACTTTATCGGAAACAGGGTTAAGTTTATTAAATTTTCTTTTGATTTCTTCTTCTTTTTCTTGCAAAGTCATATCCAACCTTATTGATTCTCATTATTCTCCGCGCCACCCTTCAACGCCCTGTTCATATTCTCCACAAGTTGTCTTAACTTGATAGGCATCTGTCCGTTGCTTAACCGCCAATCGTCATTTTCGGGTTTGTCCTCAGTCTTCATATTCCAGTAAGCACTACCACTATCGCCGTATGTACATTCGGGGGCAATTACCAAATATGAAATCGGAACATCCGTCAATATGCCATACTGGTAACCGATAAAACTTGCAGTCGCTTCAAAATTACCAGTCTGTGAATTGAAGTTAGCCTTAAACGACTTGCAGGACAACTGATAACTTACTGCCTGTCCGTAAAAACCCTTCAACTGCAAGGTGAACTTGGGATATGGGAATGTGAAGAAACAACCGAATACGGTGTCGGCTGTAATTTCACCTTTAGGTGTCCTATGGTTATGTTCCTCAACACCAAACAACGAAGAACCTCTTACATCAACGAACTTTATTGTTGCAACGGGACAATACCAGTTCTCAAATGCAAGGGTTACCGATTCAACACCCAACCCTTCCACAGTCTTCTTTTCCTGATTCTTCAATATCTCATTGAAATGCGCATCAGTGTAATATGTTGTCAAGAAGTCATGGTTGTCAAATGTTTGTCCCTGCAAGAAACTTACTGGCGAAATCTTTAAGTCACTTGGGTCTTTGCTGTCAGTATCCTTTCCAGTATTGAAATCCGAAGTCCATGAAATTATAACCCATTCCTTGTCAACGGTATTCATATCCCTTTTCATTCTGCTCACCTTTTCAACGATAAGGTCGAAACTGATACAGAACTTTGTGTAGTCAGGGGTTAATGGTACAGGAGGCTTTGTTGCTGGGTTATTTTTCTTCGTGTATTTATCTGGGTCTTTTAAATATTCTCTAAAATCATCTTTCCCATTCCCGATACCAACATATCCGCTGGCATCGTTAGGTTCAACATAAATAATTCTAGTACCGCCAGGATTTTTAGCACCCTTCATTTGTTCGTTGAGGTCATACATTGAAACTAGTGGTTCATTGTCAGGCATAATCGTGTGTTTTTAGAAATAAATATAGTGAAAATAGAATGGAAAATCAACCTATTCCCCGTGTTCAAAATAGTATTCTATCGCTGATTCGTAGCGTGACAATGCACTGCTTAACGGATAAGGTATCCTTATACTTACACCACTGTCAATAAGGTACTCGTATGATGGAAGTGACGGATTGGCCTGTAATATAAGCCACCCAAAGTTGGGGTCGCCATAATAGTAGTTGGACAAAATATCCATCCTCATAGTCCCCTTGTCGTATGTAACCGTAAGGTCGTCCCCGCTTTCAGCAATCCTAATAAACGGGACTTTCCCTACATATCCGTTCTGTCTGAACTTTGCATATCTGTCGTAAGTACTTGCCATAAATATTATCTGCTAGGTGAATTATTATTGTTATAATAGTCGGCGAATGGTGAATAGTCATCCATATTTACCTTGCCTTCCTCATCAATCATCTTTTCAATCTCGTTCATTCCTACACCAGTATATTTGGATATTTCGCGGATAACATCCTCATTATCCTTGTACTTATCCAGTCCAGTCTGAGCTTTGAACTCCTTGAAGTCCATAGTCTTCGCGGCCTTTTCCTTACCACTAGTACCACTCAATGCCGAAGTTACACCTGTAGCCTTAGTCTCATCATAATACCGACCGACATAAGCGTAACTCTTCAGTTGGTCGGGTTCATCGTGACCGCCGCCACCCTGCGCACGTTCGTCGGGATTATAAACCATACGGTCAGCCCTGTTATCATAGAGACGGGTGTTGGCATAATAATTGAACGACATAGCATTCTGTAGTCGTCTGACAGGTCCCGCCAAGTCGCCACCGCCAATGAACTTGAAGTTAATGCTCACCCTTGCAAGCATCGGCTGTACACCAATACCCTCGTCATTCAAGTCCCACTGCAAGCCATCTGATACCTTGTAGTCAATGTTGATACTGTCAATCACTATCATTTGGTTATAAAAGTCTCCAACCCTCAGGACGCAATAGGGTGCACGTCCAAACGCCAAGTTATTTGCCGTTGACCCAATAGTATCCGACATTGTAAGCGTATTGCCCTGCCTTACACACTGGTTAAGGAACGTAAGCCTTGCATTAAATCCTTCGGGTGTCATGCTGTGGAACGCTGGGTCAAAATACTTCAACTTGTCGGTCAGTTTAGTCCATACGGCAGGGTGGTCTCTCTCCAACTTCTTGTAGAAATGATATTCCTGGTCGTAGCGGAGTTTGTTGGACTGATACATATTGATGGTCTTTACATCGTTGGAGTTACCATTCTTATCGTTATCCCTAGCAACAACATCTGTTAGATAAAAGTCCCTAAGAACCATCTTTCCGTTAACATCAATCCAAATACGGCCTTCCTTGTCCTTGTACATCTTGTGACCTTCCTCGTCATCGGCATAATACATATAGCCGTTATAAACATCAATCTCGGATGTAACGTTGACGGTTGTGGTTACTACGCTGGATTTTTTGAAGGTTAAATCAGCATAAGCAAATCTTGCCGACTTGTTTTCCTTGCCGTTATTATTGTATTGGTTTTGACTTGGCACTTTTGTAATCGTATTCGGACCGTATTCTGTTGCACTGCATTCTTTAAATTTTTTCAACCAAGTCATAAGAGTACAACTTCTTTCTTTGGCCAAGTTGTTGTTACGGTCTAATCTCTTGTTGTTCTTTGGTTCAGGGTCAATACCATCATTTGGAGCATTACCACAAGATACAATACTAGTTAATTCATATTCATCAAATAAAGTTAATATCTGGTCAACTGAAGATAATGAATTGAATTTATTCCTTTCGTCCGTAGGTGAGTAATTAGGTGTACTTTCCTCTGGTGAATAGTTTGTATCAGAATTTACAACCGTTGACGTTAGGTTAAACTTATCCCTTAAGTACTTTTCCATTTTAGTGTAGCCCTTCAATTTAGCGTAAGCACAAGCAAAATCAACTAAAGAATATAACTTTATATTATCATCATCACCAAGTTTTAAATTGTTCTTGACTGAATTTATATTGGTATTCAGATGTAATGATTCCAAGTCCCAATAGTTCGTGTTTGTCCAAGCGGTTGTTTCTGATGCACCGCTAGGCCTTACCAACGCTTGGTCGTAAGTGTTTTTAACCCTATCGCCCGTCGGCTTATATTCGCCATCAATCCTATAGTACCACTTTATTGGATTGCTCTCATCATATTGATGTGTGGTTTTGTTATATGATATAATATTCTTGTCATCCTTGAACTGTGTTGACTTTCTAAGGTCAGTATTACCCTCTATCGTGACATTCAAACCATAACTTACGGTTTCGTTGCCCATCTCATAACCCAATGCATTTTCGGGGTCAAAGTTATCGTTCCAGTCAATCGGTATATCATTCTCGCCGTTTTTCTGACAACCCCTACCTGCAAGCAGATAAACAATTGGGTCAACAACACCATCCCTATCAAATTGTCCTGAATAGTTGTTAGGATAAAATACATAAACTCTCGCTTTTATAGTTTCCTCTACATTTTCCTGCTTGCTTTCCTTGGTGTTTACAGTCTCTTTATCAGGAGGGGCAACTATCTGCATACCCTCGTCAGTCAAGGGCGTAGGAACTGCTCGTTCAAATATGGTATCCTTATCACATCCAGCAAAGAAACGTAGCCAGTCGGTATCCTTTACCTTATTGACAATAGTCGTTGTAGTATTGCCGTCCAGTGTTATTCCAATTTGTGATGCACCACCCTCACTTCCTGTATCATTAGGTTGATACCAAGTTACATAGTCAGTTATTGACGGATGGTCGGTCAGCATTATGAAACTCAATGTTCCAGTCCTTGAACTATTTGTATATGTATATACATCCTCGCCTCTACCAATGAAAGTGCTTGGCGTCCATTGTGCTGAAGCAGTTTCACTGAATTGCAAATCATATGGCGGAAACCACATTATGCGACCACCCAGCGGGCCTCTCTGCTCCCACGACAGGCACTGGTCAAATGCATAAGGGTCATAGTCCTTCCATGCAAGGTTTTCGATGGAGAACATACATTGTTTTGAATGTATATTATTGTAACCACCACCATTCTGATAGGATGGCGTCATATTTATAAAACCAGTATCCTTGTTCATAACGGAATACTGCCACCCATCGTTCTGTTTGCTCTTCCAGCCCCATTTGTTATCATCTTCAATGTTGAACATTTCCCAGTGATGTATCTTGTCACGGTCTCCGTCAAACGGTCTCATCGCTCGTGAATACCTGTCCATCTTGTGATGATGCGTCCATACACGGCAGTAGGGATTCATATAACCGTTGATATTCTGTGCAATACCGTTGTATTCAGCATCCCTTGTCAGTAAGTTGCGTCCATGTGATTCGCCGAACTGCGTCCTAACCTGTCCGTCATACGTAACACCCTTCCTTGGTTTGTTGGGTGTTCCGTCACCGCAGTTTGTGCCGAACTGGGATATTATGGTATTGGCTTTATTTTCATTGAAAATCCTCTTTGTTTTATATAAGATTGAGTTTCTGTCAATATTGGTCGCCCACTTGTTTGTGAACGTACCCTTGTTGGTATCATCAAGGTAAAGGTTGTCGTAATCAAAATATGGGTCGTTCTTTTCCTTCTCCCTTGTTGAATATTCCCTTGTCCCACCAGCATATCTTAACTTGTCGGCAAAGTTGAGGTAGTTTATTTCCTCAGCATAAGGCGGTCTTTCAACTCGTGTGCCGATATTCCTTGAATCACCACCGTCATAGGCGTTTGCACCAAGTGCATTCAACGTAACATCCTTTTCAACGATGTTTATCAGCATAAGTCGGTACATGCAGGAATACATATACTGGTTGAATGTAGGAAAATCCCCAATTACAAGGTCGCATATGGAGGTTGCAAAATTCTTCAGTTCACCCAAGGATAAACTATCTATATTGTCGGTTATCTGTCCGTAACCATTCTTACCCCTTGGAGTAAACTTGCTTATCGTATCATTTATCGAACTGTTAATCAAACCTGCCATATTGAAAAATCTTTATAATAATATAGTGATAAATAGTTGTTATTCGTTTTTTTTATTGACGGAAGTTTGTTTTCCACATATCATTCTTTCCACCATTAACTTTGTTGGACATATTCTCCAGTACAACTTCCGTTATTGCCCTCTTCAACATTTCATTATTCCGTAGGTTTTCAATATTCATACCGTTGGACTTCAAGTCAATACCACCATTTACATTCACATTTATGTTACCATTACCACTAATGGTAAGGGCTGAATGTATCTCCTTGACCATGCCGAATATACCATCAAACAGTGTATCGAACGGGCCTCCTGGCTTGGCGGCTAATATAGTATCATTTGGATGGGTTTTGACAAACCCATCATTGATTGGTATTAAATGCGGCGAACCGTTAGGAGAAATGATACCATCTTCAGAATTCATCACCCACGACCCGCTATCTTTGTCATATTTAAGTAGTCCATTTTTAATCATATTAGATATGTAATCTGCCCTAATATCATCATCTATACCGAAAAGACTATTAATAGTATTTACAATCTGACCTGTAGGAGTCATTCCAACTATTTTAGTTATTGCATCAAGTTCTGGTGGCTGATAAACTTGCGCTATCGCTTCTGACAATTCAGCACGTTGTGTATCGTCATTTCTATATTCTTCATTTACATTATAATTTTCATCAACATAATCTTCTATATTACCTTCAGCAACGTTCATCTTAACTTTTTCTTGATACCCTTTGGCACTCCCGCCTAACTTACTAGTCATCAAATCACCTAAAATTCCTTTATGTTTTGTTATATCTTCTTGCAATTCAGCCAAAAAATTTATATGTTCAATCATATTTTCCCTAAAACGTTCCATAGCCTTATTTTGACCTTCAAAATAAGCATCCATCAGTTTAGTATTCTTGTCTAATATTGCTAACGTATTTTCAATACCGACTTCATAATTTTTAGTCTTTATTTCCTCTATTTTAGGATGAGCGTATTTCATTTTTTCATCAATTTCATACATCTTGCTTTGTTGTATGTCAATCCTTTTCTTTGCTTCTGCTTCAGTAACTCCATAATTAGATTTTTCTAATAATGCAGCGGTTGATAATGTCGCATTGGCAGTCTGCTCTTCATACGATAGTTGCTTTTTTGCAATATCAATCATTTGTTCATCAGTATCTTCAGGAACTATGTTTTTAATATCTTCTGCACCAATATCGCTTAATTTCTTGGAAACATACTCATACTGACCTTGGGCATTCTTTTCCATCACGTTTACCTTCCAAGTCTGTTCGTCCTTATCCCATTGTGCTTTTGAACTTAACAAACCCTTCTGTTCGTCACTCCAACTACTACCTCTTAAGGTTTTCATAACTTCGCCCTGCTTCATTTGTTCGTTAATTTGTTTACGAACATCATTGTAATCCAAACCAGCAGTCTTAGCATATTGTCGTAACATAATTTGGTCGGACATGCTGAAATGCACTGACCCAATACTTTTGTCAAAATAGCCCATACCTTTGGTCATTTCGGTAAGACGTTTTGCATAAGCATCAGGGTCGTTAAACCCTTCGTAAATCATTGCCATTGGGTCGGAATACATTGCAAAATTACCACCTAGCACCTGTAATTGTGCTGAGTTTGAAAGTACATCTTCAATACCACCTTCTTGTATTTTATCAAGTGCTGATGGTAAATTGTCCATATTAAACCTCATCTTTTCCGCCCACGCAGTCATTTCAGCCAACCCCTTTACACCATTCTTGAAATCATATTTTTCCGCAAGTTTCATGTTTTTGGCAAGGTCTTTACCGAATTTTCTTGTGGACAACCCCATATTGCTAACTTTCTTATACATCAAAGTTAACATATCACTGCCGTCTTCGATAGACATATTGAATATATTCATATCCGAATATAATTGAGCACTTGCACTATCATCCAACCCATATAACCTTGCGGTTGCAAATACATTCATTGCATCACGTCCAGATAAATTTATAGCACGACCAGTTCCTTCGCTATATGTCGTTTGTATCTTCCCGTAATCTTCCAGTGTTTTACCCAAATTAGCCAATTCAAAATTTACATTAAATAAGGCGTTTTTATATTTTTCAATATTCTCCTCGCCGTAATTAAATTCACCAACAGTTTTCATTATAACAGTACCCAATTTAAGGACTTCTTTTTGAATATCTTCGCTCATTTTTATGATTGGTTCCATAGTACTGGTGATGTTTTCAGTCACCTTTTCGGTTGTTTCAATTTGAAAATCGGTAAATTCTTTTAAATTTTCCATTGCGATTTCAAGTTTCGCACTTTGAAATGATGTATATGCCTTTGCAATACCACTCAATGCACCAGAAACTACGCCTAAAACTCCTGCTGCCACCCAACCAATACCTGGTATTAATGCACAAGCGCCAGCAATACCAGCAAGGGTGTTTGCTGTTGTCTGTATCGTCTTATTTTGGGCGTTCATTTGTCCTTCCATTTTTTGGGTATAGAAAGCAGTTTCTTCCTTTAATTGTGTTGTCGCCATATTAACCATTGAAGACATTGCCTCACTGCCCATTCTACCCATAGCATTTGCCGATTCAGTAATTGAACCCCCAATAAATGAGCCTACGGTATTCTTTATGCTACTTGAAAGGATTTTTCCGTAATTATTCATTTTATTAAGCATAATGGCATGCATCATCTTATTATGGGCAATTGTAGTCTTTTCTTGGAAAGTAAACCAAGTGAGATACAAGTCCATAATTTCGTTGATTGCATCACCAATCTTTTGGCCAATCTCTTGACCAACGGCGGCGGCGGCAGCCCCTTTTGCACGGACATCAGCACGTTCAGCCCTCTTGAGGTCAGCACCTTCTTTGGCTTCTTTCAGTCCAGATTTTGATGCTATCTTTCTTGCTCTTTCTTCATCTTTCGTGTCAAATTTGCCCCTGCGTTTAAGAATGTTTTCCTTGAGTTTATTGAAAGTTTCTTCTTCCTTTGCTTTCTTTATATCTGAAAAATCCCTGCTGTATTTTAATTCTTCCCTGTTTGCCATGAATTTGTTTTTTATCTCACGCAAACTACTAGGATAACCGCCACCATCATAACCACCACCTCCGTAACCACCACCATAACTGTCATTGATTCCACCTATAGCACTACCAGTACCACCAAAGCCGCCATGACCACGCATAGCGCTTTTGATTACTTCTTCTAAATTTCCTAATGTTGCATCAGATATTCTTTGTCCACCACTAAAAGCCATCACAATAAAAATTAATCTACAATAAATATCAAAAAGGCACTAATTTCACCAAATTAATGCCTTGATTTCTCTTCCATTCGTTTCCTTTCCTCTTCGCTTAACTTATTATGCACGCCAATGTACGCCCGTCTGTCCATTACTGGCATCCTGAGGAGTTCCGTCATTGAGAGTTTCATATTTTTATGACAGGAATATAATTCTTCTTTTAATCGTTTCTCATACTGCGGGTCATATATTGATGAAAATAGTGTCATCGTAGGTAAGAAAGGTATTAAAGAAGCCGCCTCCATCAGCTTCGGGGATTTCTATCTTTATACTAAAATCAACACCAGGAATGTTTGCCTTTACATATTCTCGGTACTTCTTTGATTCTCCTGCCCGCATATTTTCAATGTATTTTTCAACATATTCCCTATTACTATTACCGTTTACCGACTTGGTGTACTTCTTCATTTCCATCGTTATCGTTTCGCTATAAAGAGTATTTGAAGCGGGCAACTTTTCTTTTTTATCTGGTAGTGTTTCAGCCCAAGTTCTAATGTTTGAACAGGATTCCTTCAAGATTTCAAGGTCGTTGGAATCAATGTTGTCACGGTTAATATTGATGCTTTCAAGTATGCTGGTGATATTTTCAACCACCTGTGTCTTACTCTCGTTTACCAAGTCCTTGCGCATCAACTTCTCAATATCCTTATATTCCCTTGTATTCAATACGCTGAACTTGATTATATCCCCATTGGAAGTCTTGTATTCAAAATATCCGTCTTCATCCGACTCAATATCAAACGGCAGATACTCAAACGATGAAAGGTCTACAACCCTGTCGTATTTCTTTGAAACATCCTTCGGGTTTCTCACGACTATCGGGAATTCGTTGCCGTAGGCTGTCGCCCTAAGCCACAATGCAATCGCATCCTTGTCGCCTCTTACCAATTCATCCGTATCAATATTCTTATCCAATACTTTACGTTTGATGATAGTATCAATCAACAATCCGTCACGATACATATTTGGTGATGCAATAAGGTTCTCGTCCGAAGCAGTCAGATACGCCACTGGTATCCTACCACATCTTAAAGGACTACCAACTGGATAGCACTTGCCCTTTGAAGGCAATGGAATTATGTCATACTGAACATAGTCGGGAATGTCACGTGGGTCAAAACTGTCAAGGACGCTGGTATTAGTCTCAACAACATTGGGGGCTTCATCAATCGGCTTTGCAATTTCTTCCGCAATATCAACCAACTGCTTGTTCATCTTTTCAGAACTTACCTTCTTTGTGCTTTCTTCTTCAACATACCCCAAGCCTTTTTCAGTTCTACCTTCAAAAAGTTCGCTTGCACTCTTGGTTATGACTTCTTCTTCATCTTCCACTTTCTTTTTTTTCTTTCCTGAAACCACAGTCAGTACCTTATCACCAAAGCCTTTTAATAGTTTTCCATCCTTCTTTTCCTTTTCCACGAGTTGGACTGTAATATCCTTGCGTCTCATTTCAGCATCACTTACCTTGCGGGCTTTAAGATGTCGTTCGTACTTTTCAACCTCCAGTTTGGAAGGTTCTCCATACTCAGCATTCTTTATCTCGTTGGGGGACGCACCAAGTTGTTCGCGTCCTAATCTAAGATTTTCCTCCTGAGCATTTGAAATCTGTTCAATTAATGTGTCACCATTATCACCAATCTTTTCAAGTATACTCTGCTTTGCATCCTCAAGCATTTGGTTTTCAGCCTTTAAAATCGCAAGTTGTTTGTCGCGGTTGTATTTTGTCTTTCCGTTCTTTGTCATAGTGCCGTCCATATAGTTAAATTCTTTTATTTCAAATTATTTATTTCTTCTTTCTTCACTACATCATATCCTTGTTCTTGAAGGAGTTTCTTTGCTCGTTCAATCTCAAACTCCTGATATTTTGTCATAGTTGTTTCGTATGTTTTCTCTGTATTTTGAGGCGTTCCACATCGGCCTTCTTCCAAATTCAACCTTTCTTCTACGATACGTCTTATCTCCTTATTCTTCTCCTTAGCCTTAACCTCAGCAAGTTCGTTTATGGCGAGAATTTCATCACGTTTCGGGAGAATGTATCTTTCAAGCACCGATTCTTCAACCATTGACTTTTGAAGTTCCTTGTATTCGGCACTATTCTTCACTATTTCGTCACTGACGTGTTCCAATATCCAACCCATATCATCCTTCTGTTATAAAAATTATCCGTTCAACAAGAAAGGCGAACTTTCGGTTGTTGATATATTCAATCATTTTGCAGTTCTTCAATATCGCACAGGACTTTGCATCATCAAACTTCAACTTCAAGTCCTTCTTTGAAAGACCTGTAATCTTTTCTGCTTCAGTAAACTTCTTTGAGTTCATAATCTTACGGCTTTCTCGCCCCCAATTCTTTATATCACTTTCAAGGTCAGCAAGTTCCATATCACCTAAATGATACATATTAATCATAAGAATAAAAGGTTCACCCGTTTGATAGTAATGTATTAATGCGTCAATGCTCGGCTCCTGGTTGTTCAAGTCGTATAGGTTTATCTTCGTCCCGACAAAATAGTTGGCAGTTGCCTTAAATCTTACATTCTCTTTTTTTAAGTTGTTTAATGCAAGATTGTGACCAATACCTCTCTGATTGAGCGTCTCAATAATACCGCCCTTGTATTTTTTGTAACTGTCAATAACCATCTTGGCATATTCTTCTTTTGTAAAATCACGCCCATTATAGTTGTAATCTTCTATGGCATCCCCGTAATTATAAGGAACCATAAGCGTATAGGTTGATTCTTTTTTACCGACTGCATTCATAAACTTGTATTTTTTTTTCTCCAAATAAAATAGTGGAATAATAAAATAAAACCAACTTTTAATGAGGCCTTTGTTTTGTTTCAAGAATTCGACGTTGCCTCTTGGCTTCATCGATAAAAGCATTCAGTTCATCAAATATCTTCTTAGGATTTTTCCTAACATCATTTTCCCAAAGTCTTAATATTGGAATGTGATGCATTGCACACCACTTATCCTTGATAGCATCAACAACCTTATTCCTTAACTGCATTTTGGTTAATTTCTTTTCACCTAAAACTTCCTTGTTTCCATGATACCAGTCACCATCAATCTCAATCATAAAGGCAATCGGTACTATCTGTTTCTCCTGCCGAACGCCAACAATATCATTCTTCGATTCCATAATATAATCATAATCATAGATTGTTATCGCAAAATCAAAAAACCTACCGATATCTTTGGCGTTGTATTCGTATATGTATTTCAACCCCAAACGGTCAAGGTATTCATGAGCAAAAAAAGTTTCAAGTTTCGATGTTCCATATTTCTTCACTACCTTACGTCTTGAAGGAATTATGGTTTTAGGTTTCTTGTGTTCTCCCTTTATCGGCTGTCGCATAAGTTTATATAAATGATATTGGTTATATTTTTCATAATATTTCTTATAAAAATAGAAATGCAAGCGGTATATAACAAGATATCCGCTTACATTATCGAATGTTCCAAAACCAATTCTTAGAACGACAAGATACAGTATGCTGGCTGAATTGTCATTTCAATTGTAGCCAAATCATCACTACTATAGTTAAGGTCGCCGAAGTTTACATCAGTAATCATCGCACCCTTGATAATCCACTGTGAAATTGCAGTTCCAGTAGGGTCAAGCATTTCAAGGATAAGGTCGCGCTTATATGCGCAAGCATAACCCTGACGGCCAGTGATTGATTCGGAGTGAAGACGTACCCATTCCATCACAGCCTGTGATGCCGACGGACCTATTGGGTCACGTAATGTAAACGACATGGTTTCCCATTTGTACTTACCGATTACATAGGTCTGAGTATTCAGAAAATGTATATCAGTTGAGTTCTGTGAAAAATGAGGCCTGTTGCCACTATCCACCCACCATTCCTGTATTCCCAAGTCTGACGGGAAACGGAGCAAGAAACGATTCTTTCTTAAAAGTTCGTATTCAATAGGCGCTTTTATCAATAAATCTGACATAATTGTATGTTTTTTATTTCAATTTATTTTATACCATTTTGTCCATCCTTGGACATCTTATTCTTGTTTTCAATATTTACACTGCTGTCACAAATATTCCAAATCTTCTTGAATACTTCGTACATTGGGTCAGTAACATTACTTGCCAATGAAGATACACCCTGCAATGCAATCTGTCTGATATCATTTATTAATTCCTTTGCGTTGGTATTATTACCGCCTTCTGGTATATCAACATTTCCATCTTCTTCAAACCCCATATCTTCACCATTGTCATATTCATCGTACTCACCGTTATCCATAATGAGGTTTTCCAATGTCATACGTCTCTTGGCATTTTCCGTAAGCATCTTGTTGATGCGTGAAATATTACTATAATTTTTTTTCATATCGAAAAAATATTTTTTCTTCTTATTATCAATTATAATTAGTGGGAAATGATAATTTTGGTAAACTATTTTTCATAAGGAGTGAAAAAAAAAAATAAGCGCATTAGATAATGCGCCTATTTTTGTGAGAAAATTTTTGGTTAACCAATTGAGAAGTTTGTTGATTGTGGGGTTATAACTGCTTGAATATCAATATATTCCAACAACTGTGTCGGCTTAATGTAGATTGTCGCATTGAGTTCTAATCTTTCACGAGCCTCAGGGCTGTCGTCAATTTCAATCCTGTAGTCAGTGATACCACGGTTGGACTTGATATTGTCGAGAATGTCGCTGACAACAGTACGGAAGGTTTTTCCTGCTGTCGGGTCGTTCGGGTCGAATATCAGGCTGATGCAAGCGTTTTCACAGAGTTTCTTAATACGGAGCATAAGTCTCCTCTTTGAAATCCTGTTCATCTGTGATTCAGCAACCTGGAGGTTCTTGTCACCCCAAATCTTATCACCTTCGTTAGCAAACGAGTTGATGAAATTAATACGTCCATCATACAAGGTATCCTGTTCGCCGAGTTTCAGTTTCTTTCTTGGGCGGACACCGCTCAAGTTACCACGGTTCCAACCAGCAGCGGCGTACCACGGATAAGCAATGTTGTCTGTGTAGGCAATGCTACGGCAAACATCACGGGTGATAGGCAAGTAGATGTACTGGCTGTTTGCACTGTCGAAATACTTCTCCCAAGGATAGTAAGTACAAACATGGTTGCTGTCAATACCAGTATCCTCAAGGTTGTAAACAGCATCTTCTGGGGTGTACATTTCACTTTCGTTGTCAGAAGCGCCAAACGGCTTGTCAGGTGTAGTTACAACATAAAGTGCGTCAGCCCTTTCATCCTCAACCATTTCAATTACCTCATCAACGAGTGCTGGCTGGTTAACATAGTCAATACCAGGAGTTGCAAGTACATTGATTTCAATAACCTTCGGGTTGGAGAATTGCTTAACACCAGCAAGGTAAGCATAGTAGTCGGAAGTTATGATTCTGTCCTCACCACTGAAACCAAAAGCCTCTGGGTTGCTGAGAACGTTGAACATTGTTCCGTGTCCGCTTGACTTGTTGATAGCACCCTTATACTTGCTGTAACGGTATTCGTCAGAGTTCGAACGTGATGTACGGTAGTAGTCCCATCCATCCCAACCGCCGTAGAAGCAGCAAGTGAACTTGCGGTATTTCTTGTCTTCATAGATAGTACCCATCATAGTTTCGGAAGTACCCATTCTTGGTTCTTCACCTGCGCTGGTAACTTCGTTCTTCGATACGGTAACCCAACTATAACCAGTAATACCATCAACTGTAACCTTCTGTTTCAATTCACCATCGTAGATATACCCGTCTGGGTCTGGCTTGCCGTTGAAAATACGAGCATCAAGGTGGAATGCAGCAGTCATACCATCAGGTAAACCATTGTAAGCCTCAACACCCTTATACTTTAACATATCCTCGTCAATACCCGAAATATCAGAAAGACCAAAGTACTGCTTCTTGATTCTTACATCCTCGTCAACAGTTGTGTTGTATCTGAAATAAGGTTGTGTAGGACGAATCTGGTCAACCTTTTCATAGTATACATAACTTGTTGAGTTGATTGGGTATCTCAAGTATTCAGGTGAGTCATAAGTAGGTTCAATTGAAATGATTTCTTCCTCGCTCTGCTTGGTATATTCAGGATGTTCAGTCCAGTAGGAATCATCAACAGTTACCTTTGATTCAGCAACCTTTTTATAATGCATCTCACTTTCGTAAACACCAAGTCCGTAGTAGTTTCTTACAGGATAACCCAAGAAACCGCAAGGTATCGATTTTCTAGTCTTGTCGTTTTCGTTGACTTCAACCGTGATGTACTTTGAAACAGATTCGTAAGTTTCATCAAACGAACCGATACGCAATGCAATGTAATCTGGGTCGCCTGGGGTAAGGTTAACCTTACCATAACGTTCAAGAACATTGATATTGTAGTCATTGTCATTGAAATCACGAACAACTACGTCAAATACACCATTGTCAGGGTCAATGTTTTCAATTGAAATCTTAACTTCTACAGAAGAATCACTACCATCAGAAATGGTGTGGAATCTGAAAAGTCTGTTCAATTCAATATCAGTAGCCGAACCCTTGATTTCGGAAAGTATCCAAGGAGTCGAAGCATATCTGTACTGTTCCTTGTAGTTGTTGAAGTCAAGTGTGATAGGATAAACATCATCATCTTCAAGGTAAATGTAGTACATCCTGTCGGCAAGAACTTCAACCGTATTTCTGAAAATACGAGTACCCTCAGCCTCTACGTCAGTCTTGTAGTTGAACGGGGTAATGTATTCAGTCTTGTAGGTTGCGTTGGTCGAATCAACGAGGCTTGTTATAACCTTCTTGTAGCACATAAATGTATCGTCACCCTCGTCAGTAGTTGTCAAACCACCGATTACAAGTCTCATGTACTGCGGAGACTCAACAGTCGTGTCGTAGTTAGCAAGGAACTCTTCAAAGTTGGTCTCATCAAAACCATCATCATAACCGAAAGTGTTCTTTACTGCGCCCGATATGGATTCAGTACACTTGAACCATTCATATGACTTAGGAATATCAAGACAACTTGTCTTTTCGTAGCCGAATTCAATGTTAGCAACGTATGCTCCATAGAAATATTCCTTCTTACCATCAGTCTTGAGGTGACTTACAACCGTGTAGATGTATCCAGTCTTGCCTTCTGCTTCAACCCAAGTGTTGCCGTTGTCAAATGAATAGTGAACTGTTATCGGAGTAACTACACCTTCTTCTTCAACAACCGATTCGTTGGCGCTGTAGAGGAATCTCTTACCCAAGTCCTTCTTTGTAAGGCTTGATTCAGGCATAGTCAGCAAGTCATTAACAGGCTTGAGGTCTGGAACGATGTACACTTCTGGGTATGATACCAATTCGCTATTGATTGCATTTACTTCACCGCTTTCAATGAGTTGTTCAAGTGAAACATCATAAAGTTCTTCAACATAAACTTCGGATTCGCCAACCTCTGGGTCACCGCCGATTACGTTGTAGATATAGTTCTTGTCACCCTTGTTGAGAGTTACAGGATAACGATGTATCAATGGTTCGTTATTATCATCGTAAGCATAAGTAACTTCGATTGTGAAAGTACCGTAGTTGTTAGCGTCAATGCTGAAATCGCCAGTTGTTGCCGAGAAGCCTGGGTTGCATGAACTACCGAGTTTAAGAGTGCTTGAAGGAACCAATTTAACTTCCTTAGCATAGTATTCGATACCATCGTATTCATAAACATCTTCACAGATACCGTTTTCAATGTCGCTTTCAGTCGGAGTTCTCAAGAGTTTAGCCTTCTTGTGTTCGCCACGTGAACGCAATACACCGATTACCGTGTTAAGGTAATTTGAACAGGTATCTTCCTCTTCGGTCTGAACATTTACCTTGTAAACCTTCTTGTAGTATGCGTAGTATGGTTCTGAATGATAGTAGATGTACTTTGGCGTTACGCTTGAACCAGTAATATCCAAGTCTGCTGAATCGATTGTTACAACGCAGAAATTGCTTGAATCAAGGGTATCAAATTCAGTCGGGAAATCTGCTATCTGGTCAAAACTCAACAGGAAGTATTCACTGCCAGCAGGCAATGTGATAACACCGCTGTTTTCGTCCTGTACATATTCAGCATTGTCGTTCAACATCTGAATAGTTGCAGCAGGACTGCTTGTAGTAGCAGGATTTTCATCAAACTTAACCATCCAGTAGGTAACATCACTTGTAGGTACACCAAGTTTTGCAACCATTGCACCGTGGGCAAGTATGTTAGCCCTTGTTTCAGCATCAAGGTTGTATTCTTCAAGGTATTCCTGGTAAGCCTGTGCATCGTTAGGATTTACTACCTTAACGTCAACGATTCTTGTGCTGTTAACGATTCTCATCAAGCCATTCTCGTAAGGTTCTGGAAGAGTTTCACCGTCAATGTAGGTCTCGTTTTCGTCAAATGTAACAGTCGGTTCGTAGTAGCAGTCAGTTTTCCACTTGTAGCCTTCAAGAACCCTTACATAGTCGGGGTCAATTTCGGTTACGTTTGGAATCTGAGGTACATCTGCGTCTGACGGGAAAGTCTTGTCATCCCAATATCCTTCTGGTACTTCGGGTTCTTTTTCAATCTCAGTGTACGAATAACCCGTGTATAACTTATGCTTTGTTGCTGTGAGTACCCAAGCAGGACCTGCGTTAACACCGCTGAGTCCCAATACCCTTACGACTTCAAGTTGCTGTGACTGCTCCAAGTAGGTCTTTGCTATGTACGGAAGTTCGTACTTTGGATACTGACTGCCTCTGTACTTTTCAACTGAAGTACCACCGAAATAAGTCTGGAACTGTCTCCAGTTCTCAATCATCATCGGTTGAAAGGCAGGACCACGGAGTGTTTCACCAGTAACGCCCAGCGTAGTGATACCCAGTGACTTTGAAGCATATGTCATATCAACTTCACTAAAATAAACACCAGGTGTTGAGTGTTTACGTCCAGTATTGTTCATTATTGCCATATTTCAATAAATTTTTATATAGTTATTTTACTTAATAAATAGTCAACTCAAATCCAAAAATGCAAATTTTCTTCAATTTTTGATAAGTGGGGATTTTCACACCTAGCCCATTCAACTTGAACAATGGACATATATAGTCTAATATATAATAAGACGTCTTATAATAATATTCTACTTTAAAACATAAAAGTAAATTAAAAACTTTTATGTTTTTTAATATATAACGTCTTATAGACTATAGAAATTTTTGAACGTGCGTTTTTGAGACTAAAAATTTCGTTCCTTGAAAGTGACGGTTGACTTTTGGGATTTGTCGAATCGTATAATCACAACCTTGAGTGTTGTTCCTTCAAATATTTTCATCTGATTGTCCTTCAAATTAAGAAGTTCGCCATCTGCATATATCTTGAACACCCTAACATTCGTGGTTGATATGTCACATACATCCATATCAAAGTTTACATCAAAAGAAACCTTGTCAATCCCCCTGACAAAATCAATGTTCAGTTCATTGAATGCACCCTCTCCGTGTTCTTCCGTTTCAAAGAACGATATATGAGGCTTTTTCCTGTCAAGAATAGGATTGACCCTCATTTTCTTCGGGTATTTCTTCACTTCAAAGTCTTCTCTCCGTATGATATATGCCCTAACCTTTATTGCGGCTGCTTGAACGAAGAACTTTCGACTATCAATCGAATATTCAGTTTCATCACTTATGTCATCAAGCAGTAATGGAAACCAATGTCCGTTGACCTGTAGATAACACTGCAACGATTTGAACAAATCATTGATTAAAGTGTTAAATAAGTTCAAATGTTCATATTTTGAAGTAACAAATGCTACATAATAGTCCATATCAATCGTAAACGGTTGTTTCATTGAATAAATCTCATACGCTTCATTACCATTGTCTTCAAGTACGTTCTTAATCCTCAAAGTGTATTTCCTATCACCTGGAATATTCCTTGCACCACCTAGTAACGAGCCAGCCTTAGGCGAAGTACCTCTTGTAACCGTCTTGAAATTCATCAAAAGATTACCATCCTCATCAGTATGTTCCCATGTCTGCGAATATTCAGAGAATCTTTGATTGCTGTACAGAGTGAAAGTTGGGATAAGTTTTTCGTCAGCATACATCGGTATTCTTTCATTGACAAAATCTATCATCGCCTTGTCAATATCGACATATTCTACTGGCTGTGGAAAGTTAGGTTCGCCTTCAAGTATTTCACTTTGGTTCATAAAACGCTTGATGTCCCCGTCATAATAATGCGACAGGTCAACTTTCACTATGTTATCCCTAGTATGCTTCATAACTTCAAAAACTAAATACCCTTAAACTCTTCATCAGTCACTGGGGCTGCCTGTATAACCCTATATGCTGGCTTAAATGCTCCGATGTATGACTGGTTATAGTAATTTACCTTGCCATCATCAACAACTGCAAAGTATATCATACGTCCGTTCTCGACCAGTACGCCAATATAATCACCCCTCTTGATGTCACAGTCATATTTTTCAAGAATCTTCGGCATTGTGTAGACCGTCAGATTTCCAGTTATCGAATAAGCGCCGTTCTGTGTCTTGGAACTATATGACTTCATCTGCGAGTCCTTAATCTCGTACAAGCAGGGTATTTCACACGGCATCTTAAACCGTATGTCACCTACGCTGTCCTTGTATATGTCATCACTTTGGGTTGCAACCCTGTCAACTTCATATACAACAACCGTCTGGTTTAAGTCCTCCTCCATATATCCCATAACAATGTCAGTTTCAAGTTTGAAATCCTCTTCTGAATAGAACAGGTTGTTACGGGTTACTCGTGCATTGTTGTTTGGCATTAAAAAATATTTTTTTAATAAATATTTGGTTTTTCGAAAAATAGTTCCTACCTTTGCGGAGTTTTTGAATTTTATATGTTATGATAGTGAAGATTAACGGAGAAGAATTTAACACTAAGAGCCTTGAAATTATCAGGGGCGGTGCAACATACAGGATAGAAGACTGGGATATGGAAATAATTACGGATACTACGGATAAAAGTGATAATAATTCATTGCTAGTAAGTTGTGAAAAGAAAAATCCCGTAGCTGCCACTCTGTTACGTATAAGCCCTTTGGCTTTTGGTGGTATCATATTAGGTAGTGATGAAATAATGAGTGTAATATAATGGCAACAGACCGAATAACGAAAGCATATTCGATAGTAAAGGATTATGAAGGTCAAAACAACCTCATCCGTTACTTCAAGTCCAAATACAAGAAAGGTGACTTGTTGTTGGACGATTTTGCTATTGACTACATAATGAAAAACAAGGATTATGTCCCATTTGAAGTAAATAGGGTAATTGGAATCACAAAGGCTTTTGCTGAAAAGATAAAAGAAAAGTATTTCATTGATTTCCTACCAACAAAGATAAAGATTGGAAAAGTTATAGGCGAAATAAACGACTGCTACCACTGCTACGTTCAGTACCGTCAGTCTGTAGAACCTCAACTTATGTATGTGTCAAAGCGAAGCCTTCTATCACCATTGAATGTTGTTGACAGCAGTAGCATTGAGGTTGATTTTGACAAGTATGACAAGAAAACCCATGGACGTAAAATCAAGGAACATCAGAAAGAAGCTGTAAAGTTTATGCTTGCAAACAAGAAGTGTATTTTAGCCCATGGTATGGGTCTTGGCAAAACGAATTCTTCAATAGTTGCATCAATGGAGACTGGTGTTGAGCATATTCTTGTTATTACAACAGCATCTTTGAAGTCAAATTGGCAAAAGGAGATTGAACTTTACGAAAGTCCTGACAACATAACAATTATTAATGGTTCAAAATGGGGAGATATAAAGAAATTTACTATAATCAACTACGATATAGTCCAAAACTTCTATGAAATAGCAACTGACCCCCTATACGAAAACGTTGAAGTCAAAGACCAAGACGGAAATGTTGTTGAGGTAATGAAAGTGCCTGTAATGGTTAAATCCAAGTCAACTGGTGAGATGGTTCAGAAGACCGTCAAGTCACGCAACAAGGATAAAATTAACGAAGCACTAATGAAATCTCCATTATTTACTAACCATTTTGATTGTGTTATTATCGACGAAGCGCATAAACTTTCAAATAACACATCAATACGTTACAAGACTATTGCGGACTTCCTACAAAAAAGCAAACCTTCATATGTTTTCCTTGCAACTGGTACTCCATTAACCAACAGACCTATCAACCTCTATCATATCCTAAAACTTATCAATGCCGAAATAACAAACGACTACTTCTACTATGTTAAACAATTCTGCGGTGGTAAGGAAATGAGATTAAGGGACGGTAGAACCATTATGAAGATGGGTGATGCTACCAACCTTGACGAACTACGAGAAAAGATAAAGCATGTTTATGTAAGACGAACCGCCGATGAAATCGGTGATATGGTAAAGAAGGAGATTATTACCAAGCGTTACGACCTCAATGATAAGCAGAAAGCACATTATGACAAGTTGTGGAAGGAATATCAGGAAGCGCAGGAACAGATGGGTAATAACGATTCGGAAGAATACCGTCAGTTGGTTGAGGGTATGCTTGTTAGACAGTTCTTGGCTAAGGAAATGACATCAAATACGATTGACTTGGTGGACGAACTGATTGAGTCGGGCGAAAAGGTTGTTATTATGACAACATTTCAGGAAGAGATGGATATTCTTGTTAAACATTATGGAAAGAAGTGTGTCTATTATAACGGCAAGATGACAACCAAGGCAAAGGATAAGGCGCAGGATGAGTTTATGAATAACCCTAAAGTAATGGTTTTTATAGGCAACGTGGCTGCAAGCGGTGTGGGCATTAGCCTTCCGATTGCACGTTTTCTCGCGTTTAACAGTTATGACTGGTCGTCCGCAGTAAATAAACAGGCGGAAGACCGTATCTACCGTATTACACAGACAAGGGATATACAATGCATATATCAACTCTTTACAGATTCAGTCAGTGAGGATATGTTTGACAAGGTAATCTACAAGGAAATGATTGCTAATGAAACAATAAAGTCAGAAAAGGACAAATAATGGACTTGGAGAAGTATGGGAAATATTTAGAGTTAGGTAGCAAGGACGAGGATGAAGCCATGCGACTGATTGAGGAAAAAATCGGTGGCAAGTGTATTAAGACCACCAAGGAACTGGACATCAACTGTCATACAGACTTCATATGGATAAGCACTAACAATACAGTCTGTTCGATTGACAAGAAGTTGATAAAAAAAGTCAGTCGTTCCAGCAAGAATGCCTCCAATGAAATGACATGGATTGAACTGGTGGGCAATACAGGATTTCCTGGTTCGGCAACCCCACAGACGGAGAATCTTGCAAAATACGGGTTTGAAATCAAACCTTCCAATGACTACCTTATGATTGAAACATATGACGACTTCTTATTTCTGCAACGAGAAAAACTCACAAAGTTTGTAAAGGATAAAGTTGAAGGAAAAGAAATAGTATTCAAGAATCCCCAAAAACCATACGTCCCATATCAACGGAAGTCTTATGGGCATAAAGATGTGAATGTTTTAGTTCCAAACAAGGATTTATATCAATTAACACAATTTATAATTAAGAAAGATTGAATTTCATATGGAAGAACCTAATAATGATTTGAAAGTTGTATACATATCATATATCGGTATGGATGTTGACGGTTTGAATGTCTACCATTTCCTGCTTGCCGAGAATGACGAGGATGTCTTTTCTGAAGGCTGGGATGATTGCCCTGCTGGTAATATAAGGAATGATATACTAATACCTGATAGGAGTCAATATCAGTATGTAAAGGAACTTAAGACTAGTATAAACCTGGTACTTGCACAGGATAACAACTGTTTCACGATGCAGGACTGCCGTGACGGGGTGGTTGCATTGGCATATGAGGATATAAACGGATATGAAGAATATCCCGAACCATACAGGATTGTAATCCATTTCGGTAATAACCTGCGGGATGTTGAAGATATGTTGTCAGAGAGAGGATTAGTCCTCAAATATATATAGCATAAAAAAAAACGAGCGCGGACACCACACTCGTTCATTTGTTTGCCTATGGAAAAAGAAAAGAAATGTTATTTCTTGCGGATATAGTCCTTTATTGTATGTCTGATTGCTTCCGAAATCATATTGTCGGTTAAACGAGAGTTTTTCTTTTTGACGTTTTCATTTACTATTACTTCGTCTTCCTCTTCATCGAAATTGAAATCGCGATACTTCGGTTCCTTGTAGGGTTTCATCTTGGTCTTGTGACCGTCACAGTTTCCACCTCTGCAATCTTCACCTCTCTTGTGGGACTTACCTTCTTTCTTGAGTTCCTTTACAGCCTCGCCAATCATTCTTGCAAGGTCTGATTCGTTAAGTCTAATAACTTGCTTTGCCATATTCAAAAATTATTTTTATTTCGTTATTATTTTTTCTATTATAAATAGTCCGAAGAAACAATTATTTATTGCTTTTTTTTAGAAAGTGGTCTATATTGATAAAAAAATTAATTGACTATGGATATAAAAGTAATAACAGATTCAGAAGTAAAATTCGTTGGAAGAAAGAACCGCTTTGTCTTTGACTTGGTGACCAACACAGAACTATACATACCATACTGGTACTTCAAGACAGTGAAAGTTGATAATGAACGCAAGGAAATACGACTTACCGTTTATGACATTATGCGTGGCAACGAGCCATCAATACCATACAAGGTGAAGAATTGTGATTGGAACAAACGTTTTGATTCTTCCTATGATATGATTGACGACAAGGGGAATGTAATATACCGCCTATATTATGTTGGTTGTTTCATAAAGGCTTTCAACCCAGGTGACGGTGATTATGATAGTGAGAACACCCGTTTTCATGAACTTGTGCTGGGGTTTGATGAAGAACAATGCTTTATGGTGGATAATAAGGAGATTAAATAATTTGAATAACTATGTGTACAGAAACTAGCAAAAGCAATTATTCCTGTTGTGAATATATTAAGGATGACTTAAAATGGGAGATGAATATCTTCTATTATCCGAAAGACAATAACGGCAAAGACATTATTTTTGAATTTAAGGACGGAAAAGGCGCATTACGTTGCCCATTATTAACCACCAAAAATTTAAAAACTATACCGAGAATTGGTGAAAATATCAAATCAGGTGGTGCTCTTTATAAAGTACTCAACGTTACTTACGATTACGACAATGGTGCTGTGAATGTTGAAACACAATGGATTGAACCAGCAGACAATGGGTGTAACGAATGTGATTTTGAACATTGCTGGAAGAACGATGAAAAATTCAAAAAGTTCAAGAAAAATAACTTTGAATGTTTGCCGAAGGACTTTTTCTCACTGCCACGCAAGGCACGGGACATGATTCTTGAGGATGTTGATGACAACAAAGACAAGGAATAACAACAATCATTCAATTCCCCGCCGATAACTGACGGGGATTTTTTTATTGAATCCCTAAACAAGTGAATCTACGGAGTCCCCTCTCTTCCAAATAATACTGCACCGCACCACAAAAGCGTCTCATAAAATGAACCTTGACCTCATTGCTCCACTTAGACAACTTTTCCTTGTATGCTGATGGATTGAAATTGTTACCACTCATCTTCGGAACATGAGAATCCTTGAATTTCGTTAACAAAAGGTTATTGATAAATACTAACTCCCTATCATTTGTATTGTTAAGATAATATCTCATATCAATAACGAACTTGTTATAGTTGCGGAATGCCTTGGTTGTTCTCATCTTCTTCTTGATATTAACATCCCTCGCATTCATTGCTCTCAATTCTTCAACCGTCATTGTGACAAAGGCATTTTCTTCCGAGAACTGTGAAAGATAACAACCCAACGATATTGCTTTCAGTAGTCCTATATTGTAATTGTCCGCCAATATCTTCAAACCGTAGTCACTGACTGTTGAAGGTTGCACACACAGACTATCGTGTCCCCTTCTAATCCAACGGCAGTCATCATAGAGGTGCATCAGTTCGTGAGTCACAACTGTCCATAATAAGCCCTTATCATATTTTCCTAACTTGTCAACTTGTACTTGAACATTCAGTTCAGGTGAGATTAGTTTTCCATTGTTATCAATCCCATTTTCATTGTAATAGTTTGCATTGCCCCTATCGTCCAAGGTCTGTTGCATGACAAATTCCAAATATAGATTGATTTTCAGTTTCTCAAACCATTCATTATTGATAACAAAAGTATATTCCCCATATTCTTCAACATTTTCAATTTGTTCAACAATCTTGGAATTTATGAAATCACACACCTTTTCTTTCAGAGGGTCAATTTCAGTGGAGACGTGCATTGTTTCGTTCAGCAACGAGTGACATTGTTCAATTGTCGCAAGTCTATATACTGGTCTGGGCATTCGCATAGTTTTGAAATATTTTTTCAATAAATATTTTGCAGTTTCAAAAATAGTATTTATGTTTGCAACATCAAACTTAATGTTTAACTAAAAGGAAAGGAGAAATAATATGGAAGAAAACAAACTTGAATGGCTTAGAGATGAAACAATTGAAATCATTCACCAATTACGTCGTATCATTTGGAAAAAATATAAGTCATATGTCATACAATATATCAAAGAATACGGTAAGCCTCGCATTGGTTCACGGGAAAATGAATTATCGGTTGACATATCAAAATATAATATTGAAAATGAAGAGAAAGTGCATGTTACCTATATTGAATATAATTTCAATAATAATGATTTACACTTTTTAGAAACCAACAAAGACAAACACCCCGTTCCGTTTGAAATACTCCCGATTAGACGAATAGATTTGCTTGAACGCATTTTTTATGTTTTAAAATAACAGATACGATGAAAATTAACAACAAGAAAAAAGAAAATGTCATTGATGCAACCGAAAGGTTTATCAAGGCAATGAAAGCGAACACACAGGAACAACCGACATGGGCAATGGTTTCATCAGCCTTTATGTGTGGATTCCTTTATGATGTTGACAACGACCCGAATTTTAATTTAATTAATAGATAATGAAAGCAATATTTTTAACATTAACATTTATGCTGGCTACAATTATTTCAGCCAACTCCCAATCAATACGACTTGAAGAAGATAGGCTTTTCTTCAATGCTGATGTCAAGTATCTCTGTGACGATAACGATGAGGTATATGGGACATTCACAATTGAAAATAACAAGAAAACCTACACCGTACCTTATGCCATACATCAGAAAGGAAAGCGTGTAATGACTTATATTGAAGTTATATACGATGACGAGTACAACTATCCTGTCTCAATGCTGTTCAGTCCAGAAAAAAATGATGTCATGTCTAACAAGGAACGATTTGAGATTGTCAGCAAACTTACTTTCGCTATGGAGGCTATATACCGAAATATTCTAATGGAGGCTGAATATGATTGCAAATAGGTTTAAGATAGGTGACATCGCATATATGTTCGGACGAAAGGAATTCGGTTCAACTCTGCCGTTCAAATGCGAGGTCAAAGCAGTTAAGGTTGAAGTCGGAACACCAGTATATTCCATAAGTGCTGTCAACTCCGAAGGCATTATGGTTAGTGCGTCAGCCAAGGAAACGGAACTCTTTGCGAACAAGAAGGAAATTATAGATAAATTGAATAACGAAATTGAAAAGTTAGAATATGATATTTGCGATTGATTTTGATGGAACCTGCGTAGAACACCTCTATCCAAATGTTGGACAGGATTTGGAGGGTGCAGTTGAGACATTGAAGGCTTTGACTGATAACGGCCACCAACTGATACTGCTCACAATGCGAGGAAGCGAACCTTCACCAGTGAATGAAGATAAAACCGTACTGGATGATGCGGTTCAATGGTTCAATGACAGGAATATCCCGCTATATGCAGTTAATGAGAATCCAACACAAAGGCGATGGACTGATTCACCGAAGGTTTATGCCCATATCTATATTGATGACGCAAACCTAGGTTGTCCAAGAAACCAATATGGCGTTGACTGGAAAAGAATCAACTTGATGTTGAAAAACGGAAAATTTATATAACTATTATGCGAAAGAAAGATATTGTTAATTGGTTTGATATCAGTGAAGTTTGGGATAATGTTCCGAAATCTGATATGACATTTGTTGATTTGTTTTGCGGAGCTGGAGGACTTAGTAAAGGACTTGAATTGGCTGGCTTGCAAGGTATTTGTGGGCTTGATTGGTTCAAAGAGGCAGGGATGACCTATCGTCGTAACTTTAATCATCCTTTTGTTGAGGGCGATATTAAACAACAAGATGTAAAAGATAAGTTTTATCAAGCGGTAAAAGAAAAACTTAATGGACGAAAATTGAATATTATTGCTGGAGGATTTCCTTGTCAAGGTTTCAGTATGGCGGGCAACCGTATTGCAGACGACCCACGTAACTCCTTATATAAGGAAATGCTTGAAATTGTCAAGACTTTGCAACCAGATTTTGTTATATGTGAAAACGTAAAAGGACTTCGCAGTATGCTTGGTGGCAAAGTGGAGAAGAAAATTATCTCCGACTACAAGGAGATTGGCTACGAAATGAATGTTACCACACTTTGTGCTGCTGATTATTACACGCCACAGAAAAGGGAACGAGTGATTTTTATTGGAAATCGGATTGGCGCAACGAATTATCATCCCAAACCAATACTAACGCCAAATGAATATATTACAACTGGCGAAGCGATTGGCGACTTGATAAATCATCCTGAAGACCCTGGTTTTAATCACGTCCCAACCAAACATAGTGAGGAAATGCAACAGCGAATGATAGAATGCCCCGAAGGAAAAAGCCTATATAAAGGATATTCCGATGCTTGGAAGAAATGTCCTTGGAACGAAGCGTCCTGTACCATAAAGGAAAATCACGGCGGAGTGAATGTTCATTCAAAACTTCCACGTGTATTGACTGCAAGGGAAATGGCTAGATTGCAATCGTTTCCCGATGACTTTATTTTCGAGGGGACAAAAGCCAAACAATTGGTTCAAATCGGTAATGCAGTTCCTTGCTTATTAGGAAAAGCAATAGGTTTGGCGGTACGTTTTTCAAAAGGTGATTTGAAATAGAAAGAAGATATTATAACAAAGATTGACGACCACATCAGTGAAACATCCGACAAGATAGTTGAAGCAAAGAAAGTCATAAGGGAACATTCCGAACAATTGGAATTTCAAGAACTGAAGGAGACTGCAATTGACTATAACACTAACTGGAAGGAAAAACCTTTTCAGTTCCCCGAAAGGATTGTACGTGTTGGTACGTTGTTCAGCGGGATTGGAGCAATAGAACATGCTTTCCAAAGGCTGGGACTTAAACACAAGATTGTTTTTGCTGGCGACATTGAACTGAACGTCAAGAAGAGTTATTTCGCAAACTATGATATTAACGAAGGCGATTGGTTCACTGACATTAGGGACTTTGATGCAACCAAATATAAGGGTAAGGTTGATTTTATTGTAGGTGGTGCTCCCTGTCAGGCATTTTCAAGTGTCGGTCACAAGTTAGGGTTTGAGGATGCAAGAGGTACATTGTTCTATGAGTTTGCAAGAGTTATCAAGAAGACTCAGCCTAAAGTCTTTCTGTTTGAAAACGTCCGTGGTTTGTTAACTCACGACAATGGTAGGACTTGGAATGTCATCCACGATATATTTGAAGAATTTGGCTATGATGTGAAGTTTAGAATCTTGAATAGTTGTGATTATGGAATTCCGCAGAACCGAAGAAGGTTATATTGTTTGGGATTTAAAGAGAAAACAGAGTTTCAATACCCCAAACCAATTGAACTGAAATGCAGAATGTATGATTTTCTTGAGGATTTCAAGGATGACAGGTTTTATATTGAAGGTGAAAATCAGAAATTTATAACTCCACGCGACAATGGCGACTATAACAATCCAAGATTTGATGAGTTTGTATTCCCAGTCAAGGATGTTCTTGAAAAATACTACCTTTCCGAAAAGATGACCAAGTTCATAAAGACGGAAGGTACAAAGAACTTCAAGACTTCAACCGAAACCGACCTTGATGTTGCAAGGCCGTTGCTTCACTCAATGCATAAGATGCACCGCGCAGGAATTGATAACTATGTCTCTCACACAGGGAGGTTTAGAAAGTTAACGCCCCGCGAATGTTTAAGACTTATGGGCTTTCGTGATGATTTCAAGATAGTCTGTTCAGACACCGCGATGTACCAGCAAGCAGGAAACTCAATTGTTGTTGATGTCTTGATTGCGTTATTGAAACAAATGGATATAACACAATATGGTGTTGATGAAGTTCAGAAGCCAACGATATATTTTCCATATCTTAGTTTCAAAGATTGATGCTTGATATTGTTTTTCTTCCCCATCATCCCTATATTTTAAGAAAACTACTCACAGATGATACAAGTCATATTAGTTACAGAAAACACACTGCCCTACGGGTCGGTAGTTGGTAATGATGCCAACATAATTGCTGTATATGATACTATACCCCATAGTTTTCAATATGTTCCATATAAGAACAGCAAGCACTGGTATATATTGGAGACTGATATGGTAGAACCAACCTATCGCATGGGTGTTTTTCATATTCATACTGCAACTGTAACTACTGAGGCTGATATGTCACAATATCCCCATATGTTGTTGACTGGTGAATTTATTAATGGTTTTATTCCTATCTGCAACGATAAGAACCGCTGGAACTTTATGAATGAGAACGGTGAGTTCCTGTTAAAGGAATGGGCTAACAATGTCGGCGACTTCACAGAAGGGGATTATGCGCCAGTAAGGTATGACACTAAGTGGGGATATGCTGACACAAAGGGAAATATAACCTTCATTGATAAGGCTGAATATATTGACAATTTCTCCTGTGGATATTCTTTGGTGAAAATATATAATATGTGGTACTATTATGACAAGAATTTAGAAAAAGCATTTGGTGGACGTTTCTTTACTGATGCAACCGCATTCCATAATGATTATGCAGGAATATGTATGATTTTCTCAGTAATGGACGGTTCTGGTGGAAAATATTTGAAATGGATGTATATTAACAAGGAAGGTAAATACATTAATGATGATGCAAAATATATGGGACACGAAAACTGGTATGATGAGTGTTTCCCATTTGAAAATGGGTTCGGAAAGATATTCATAAAGGACAAAGGTTATAACTTTGTTGACGGAAAAGGGCAACTTTTCAGTAAAAAATACTGGTTCGGCCAAAGCGGTGCAAAATATCTTGGAATTGCATTGAGAGATTTATATTTAAATGAAATTAACGAAAACAAATAATTTCAAATAATATGAAGAAGATAAAAGTGACTTTTGACAAAAATTATAACACATACTGCGTAGAATTGAATGACGGCAACAAGGAAAATGTTGTGTTTGAGTGTGACAAGTGCATTGAATTTGAGAAATATTTTAACGAACTACCACAACCGCCCGAATATATAGTTATGTCGCAGGATATTGTTAAGCGTCAAGAAGAAAAATAACAATCAAAACAATTAACAGACATGGAATCAAACGTAGAAAATAGAACATATCCGTACCTCGGAGGCAAGACGGAAGACAATAAGAACGCAGTAGTGATGTTCTGTGAACCCAACAAGGGTATTTGCATACAGAACAGCGGAATAGAAAGCATACCTTTCGGTGTATATATGGAATACAATGAGAGTGAATTTACATTCGTTGACCCGTCAATAACCGTAAGGTTGAATAATTAGCAGAAATTTAATTTGAACTATGACAACTAACGCACATAACTTTGTATTTGTAAGGCCATTTTCGTGCAAGATGGGTGAAATACCTGCAAATGCTGAAATCTGTATCATTGACAATAGAATACTGTTCAACTGTGTACCAGTGGAACCATGGTTATATGAATTCTTTTCGGATTTTATAAAGAGTGAATTGGAAAAACCGCACTATTTAAAGGAAATCCCATTCAGAACTAACGTTGGAAAAATCTATTAGTGAATTATGAGAAGCGTAATGAGAACCGTCCTCGTAATAGGAGACTGCCACGAGGAACTTATACAGAAATACAATCTTGAGCATCCTGTTGATAAATATATGCTATATCCATTTGATATGGCTAAGTCACTACATAACCATCACGTAGCCCTGATAAAGGATATCCTTGATTCAAAGGTTTTGAAACTTACGGAAGTCCAACTTGAACGTTACGGAAAACTTTATCAAGTATTGACTGATATGAGTGACGCCGAATATTTCGACTACCTCACCGAAGGATGTGAATATGATGAAAACCACAATGCTTATACCACCAGTAACCCGCAGGCTTTTTATCGAAGCCCCAAATGTTACCAGGACAGATTAATAAAGGAAGGCACTGAGGCTGAATTCAGTTCACCTTTCAAATTGAAGGATGGAAGTAAATCATATTCCGCAAGGTTCAATGATATAGATTGGCCAAAGAACCACCTTTACGGACGGAATGTATATGAAACAGTATGGGAACTATGTGTTGAAGGCAGAGAACCCAAGACTGACTATGAAGTCAAGTTGCGCGACAATATGATTAACAGGTCTTCATATTTTGTAAACTTTGACAGCAAGGAGGATTATGTTTTACATTCATGCAGTTTCTGGACTTACGGGGTTATTGACAAGTACGGCGAATACCACGAGTTGAACTACAATATAAGCGACAAGGAATGGGTTAAGAACTATTACGATACCTTCATTTCAACCATTGAAGGAAACCCGTTGCTTACAATATACGAGGTAAGGAGTTTGAACGACTAATGGAAGGGCAAACTATAGAATTTAGAGGACTGACAAATGAACTATTGCATTGTAATGACGATGGGACTATAAAATCCACCGAAATATACAATATGAACGGCAAGAACCCAGAAATCCTTTCAATTACCATAACCTCCGTGAATTTGGAAGGTGAACATCAAATTTTTGATATGCTACTTAACAAGGAATTGGAGATTTCAGTCAGGTCAAAAAAGCGAAAAACTAACACATAAAATATTTATGGTGCTGGTATCAAATCCGCTGGTTTCCAAATCCGTAAAACATCATTACTATCAAGTCCAGCGATTTGCGTACAAGATAAGTTCGGTGCAAAATCTATTGGTAAATAAGCATCAGTACCAGTTCCAGACCCACATGTTCCGTTGAGAATTTGAGCATTTTGAATATACGAATTTGCCGAACTTCCTCCAGTAACCGATACATAAGTAACACCATCAAAAACAGTAAGTTGCCGTACACAGTTCCCGAATGTATTTTGGTACACACTGTTCCCGAATGTGTTATTGCAAACATCGTTCCCGAATGTATTTTGATACACACTATTGCCAAATACATTCATTAGGAAAAAAGTTTTTCCATTATCCTCATTTACCATAATAAGATTTTCACTGAAATCATTACCTATGATATTACTATTAAAACCATCAGAACGGCCTATAACATTATTATTGAAATTATCCCCGAAAGTGTTAAACCTAGTAACAAATACAATATTTCCAATACAGTTATCACCAAAATTATTTTCAACAGTTTCTTGTGAAAATGTATTGTCTTTGTTTGCAACTCCAAATTTGTTTCCAACAACATATTTTGTTTCTGAGAATGTTGAAAAAACTGTATTGTTAAGAATTTGAAGTATAGGCAAACTATTACCGTTATTTAATAATCCTAATATATTATTGGAACAATAAAGAATATTATTGTTATAAACGGACTTGTCATAATGTACATCATTCACAAATATATCGAAAGTATACAAGTATGATTCATTTTTATCAACTTCAAATCTATAGACCGATGTTGCAGGTGTATAGCCTTTAACTTCGCCAATTTCAGTACCACTATGGTTGTATACCTTATCACCAGCAGTAGGTATTTCATTTTCAGTGTAAACCGAGAATTCATTACCACCTTCAGAATAGGACCAATTATAATATAATTGTGATTGTATTATTATGGTATTACCCGTACTATAATATGGATTATGAGTAGAATACGGGTATTGTTCACTATCCAAATCAATATAACTTGCACTTGTTGATATAGGTATATTTAAACTACTTATGTTTTCTGGTACATTCCCATCAAATGAAATAAATCCATTTAAAACACTAAGTTCATCAGTAAGATAATGCCGTTTAAACTGAATGTTCTTAAAATCATAAGGGCATTCATTATTCCACTCATCTTTCATATAATATATTACACCTTTACCTTCGTTGGTATCCGCAATATATCTCCCCTCAAAAAAACTACCTGCATCAATTATACTTAAAATATCTATCATACTATCAGTAGTAGTTTCATCATAAATAAAGAGTTTCCCTTGTAACAAATGACCATATTCATCAAATGGCGAATCAGATAAGTTTTGTGTCTTATAATATAACTTTTCAATATTATATGCACCTGAACCGCTAATATAAAATGGTGTTTGTACGATTGGAGTCACAATAGAATCATCATATTGGAAAACAAAATAATCTTCATCATTAATAGTTTCCATTTTAATAAATTTAAGTCCTAATACAATAGTATAACCATTATTATTATACATGTATTTACTCTCAAATATTATAGTTGCATTCATTTTGGCCGCCCACCCAAACCTATTGGTATCATTGTCCAAGCAGTATTTTAACTCCCATGCATTCAGGTTGGAATTTGAAAAATAACTATTAATTATATCCATACTAACAATCTGTGGCGCTTGGGGAAATTCAGTATTAAACCGTTCTTTAAAAGTTTCAAAATCAACCAATTGAGCGCCTTCGGGTTCTATTTGGATTATAAAATAGAAATTACCATATTTATACAGACAAGCAAACCCGACACTACCATCATCACTTAATAAAGCATATTCTATACCATCATAGGTATACATTTGACTATATTTAAGAAGTACTTGCACTCCATTACTTCGTTCAATTATTAATGATGGATAATCACTTTCACTTTTACATGCCCTTGCATTCTCATTCAATGTATGTTCATCATCAGCAAACACTATAATATCGAACGGATGATGTGCAGAATCAGTGTCTTCCTGTACTGTTGTGCAGTCATAATCTATTATCCTATATTGCATCCCAGGGATAAGTTGCGAGTTATCCCTAAGTGACTTTAATTCCGACCAGGTAATAGAGGTCATAAGGTCTACCTCCTGTGGTAACCAAAAAATACTGATTTGGAAATGACCGTCTTCCATTAAATAACAAGTATTAATAACATTCCCAATACGGTCGGATAGTGCTATTATTATGTAGTTTGAAGTTGAAGACATTATTTCAAAATCATTGTCGGAGTAAGTAAATCTACTATTTTCATTAAAGACTAATTCTTCACCACTTCCATCAATGTCAAGTATTGGAAACCTAAATATATTTTCCTTATCTGCGTTTAAAGCCCCACTATATGTACCTCGGATTACCATTACATCACAAGTACCGATTCTTGTTTGAAATTGGCTATCACTAAATATACCCTGAGTAAGCAAAGCACCTCTTGTATATATATGTATTGGTATATTATTATATGTTCCGCTAATTTCAAAACTATTATATGGCTCTTCCTCCCCAAGTGGTGTGAAGGTTAAATTGTTTATTTGGGACGATGACGCTTCACCAATATCTGTTAATCCGCTTATGGTAAGCCTGCATTCGACTGATATATCAAAGTTACCAATACCATCAATTGAATAGTTATATCTTACAACAACATCCCGTTCACCTTCCAGATAGTTAATTTCCCTTTCACAGTCGCACGAACCGCTACCACTTCCGCCCCCGCAGGAATCAATTGTCGTGCTGATGGTTTCGCCGTTATACAGTTCAGCATACAAGGTACAACCCCTCGTATACATACGTCTTATATCCCTACCCTCAAGGTTGAGGAAGTTGGAATCTATCTCAAAACCATTAAGGCTACAGTTCTTGGTAAAGTCACCCCTGTAAGGCGAACGTGTCTGGTAGTATGTTATGCCGTTCATATGTTTTTCAAATTTTGGTATTTCAAATTATTTTCAATGTTTCTTCTTAAAAAAGTTCAAGCAAGAAAAATCTTCCTGCCTGAACCAAATGTCTCTTCAATTAGTTACCCATCCAGTCGGAAGGAATATCTTCGAACGTCTTGTCGGTTCCAGTTCCACCGCCAGTGATTAGTATGAGTTCCATAGTGTACTTGTCGCCAACCTTAACCTTCTTCAACAGGTAGATACCGCTGTCAAAGGTTGTAGTGGTTTCCTTCTTGTAATATTCATCGGCTTCAATGAGAACCTTTTCGAAGTACTTGTAATAGCACAAAGTACCTTCACTTACAAATATCTTGATATATCGTGGAGAATCAATAGTAATCGGGTCGGGAATATCTGAAACTTCAACTGCTTCGGGGTAATCTGTCCCGCTTAATTTCTGATACTGAAACACGCAGTTACCAACTGCAACATATTCGGAAGAAACTGCGCTTGCCTTTGGCATTTCCTCAACTGTATTGAAGCATTCCCATTCCATTTCTGGAACCTCACTGTCAGTCGGTTCAAAAGAAACATAGGTATATTCATCCATCTGGTCAATATAGACAGCCTCGCCACGTCTGAGTTCATTACGCATCCACTTAACTCCGTCCCATTCCCAAATAAAATACCTCACATTGACACCATCATACTTTGAAGGTCTGAAGCACCTGCATTTTCCAACGCCGATTGAAATATTCATCGAAGTCCAAACCTTATGACCGCTGGTCTTTGAAGGCATCAGGCAGGTAGTGTAGGTCTCGTCAAGGATTTCCTCACTCTCGGAATAGTTGTCATAGGTATAATCCTTTACAAGCCTTATTGAGTAATAGTCCGACCCGTCAACAATGTCCTGATATATCTTGTCCGACATATTGTCAATACGCTTGATGTATGCACTGTTGTCGTTTCTTGTAGTTGAAGTCCAGAACCCAGTCCGTTCAACAACCTCGCCTGGGTCGCCGTAAATGTCCCCGTAAAAATAAACCAAGTCCTTGGAGTCGTTTGAATAGCCAGACGGCAAAGCGTCAAAACCATAGTCGTTCAAGCAGAGGAAATCGGGGTTGTCGCTTATTGGTGAAGGGCAATACGGACTGTTGCTGTAGTCACCGCCGATACCATCCTCATCTTCATCGTTACTGTTTACATTCTGTTCAACTGGAATGTTCGGAACTGGATTCACAAGCGTCCACATTCCGTTCTGCCTCAATATTGCACCAGCCATCTGCCCAAAGTACCTGTTGCACGAATAAGAATCGTGATTTGCATATTCTGGGTCTGGTTCAATTGCATTCAGCATATCATCCCAATCTTCCTTTGTCGGAATCCTCCAAGGCGAATTCGCTTCTGCAAGACGTTCCTTCAATCTCTTTACTCCGTCAAAATTGTAGAGTATGCCGAAGGTCGAGAATTCCTCGTTGGTCAGGAACCTGTCTCCTACACCGATTTCCGATGGGGAAGGCAATGTTTCACCTATACGCGAATCTATAAACCTGTCAACAGCACGATAAAGACCAGTGCGGTGCATCGGATGAATACCAAGAGGCATTCTCATATTGCCGTTGCCTACAAGTGTATTGTCAGTGTAGATACTGTTGCTTTCGGAAACATATTCCTCCATTATGCCTCGGCTTACAAAGCCAGTAAGTTCATCAAGAATTTCGCCAAGATACTTTATTGTCAAAGTACCAGTTTCCTCATCGAAATCGAATGAGAAGTTGTCAGATATTGAACCGAATGCGTTTTCGGCAACTATTTCAGTGCCGTCCATAAGTTTTATCACCAGGTCACGTCTGTCCTCGGAAACAAAAACCTCCTTTATTGTCTTTCCTTCAATAAAATAGAAGTTCCTGTCAATGTCACACCCTTCAAGACCCGACCTCTTCGTAGTATCGCCCTCATAGTAGTTCGATACAAGCCTAAAGTATGTTATACCGTTAACCATTTGTCAAAATATTTTTTTATTAAATAAATAGTTGGGAAATTTGAAATTTTAATCAAATAGATAATGTATTGGCGAATAAATATTACGTGCCGTTGATTCCATAAGAAAATCCTGCTTGTACTTAACAATTATCTTCCCTAACTTGTTATATGCAATCTTTAATGCACCCCTGATTCGTTTTATCATTTTCTCCTTCGTAAACCCGTATTCTATATATGGCGTTACATATTTTTCGCCGTTCGGACTATTCAACAAAGCGATTGCTTCCTCGCTCAACATTATCATCTTGTATAGCGGTGATTTCTTCACAATAGAATTAACCTCGGCTAATGATGAAAATTCTTCAATAAGTTGCTTATCCAATTCATTGATAATATTATAAAGTTCAAACGGACTTGAAAATCGCATTGCCATGGCTATTTTTCTTTCTTCAGGAGACTTTCCATTATTTGATGCAATAGAACTCATTTCAATATATTTCCTTTGGGAATTTTTAGTGTTTATTAATTCCTTGTTAATCCTTTTATTGATTTTTTCTTTAACAATTTCTTCTGTTAACATATTGAAAGATAATATTTTCACTTATATTTTCACATCATTTTCACCACTACTAAAAATAGTGCAAAAACAAGAACTAGGCACATTGCCCACCCTTGTTATCATCATTGTCCTTGAAATATTCCTCAATCGCGACAACGCCAATTATTGCGACGAACAACACAGCAAGAAAAGTACTTAACGGCATTGGGGTTAACATAGGTTTCTATTTCTTTTTCCTTCTTATAAGTCTATATGCGACTTCAAATACCACCCCGTGAAATGTCATACCGACAAAGTACAGCCACCAAGTACCGCTTGCAACGGATAATGCTATCCACACACAGTTCATCTTTATAAACTTCAACAGATGCCAAAAATCGGTAAGCCACACAAGGAAGGTTGTGCTACCAAAGAACTTTTCCCCTTCCAGTGGATTGTCATCCTTATATTTGTTCACCCACGAAACGTCAGGGTTAAAGAACTTTGGATTTAGGTTTCTGAACACAGTTCCCTCAAAGTCGTGAGTAATCCCATCCTGCATCGCATCGGCGACAACAAACAATAGCATCAATATGAAAACAGTCGTCAGTTGCATAATTCAGTTTCTAAATTACAAAGTCCTTCCGTCATCGTTGCATTCCTTGATGATTGAAACAAGTCCATATATAATCCACGGGAGAAATACAACGCCCACAATACCAAGGGCAATATAGAACAATGTTCCACATTCAACAAAGTTCCACAATATTCCTACCAACAACAGGAAACCCAATGATGCCACCATAGGAATCCAGTTGACAAATGCAATATGCCATATCATCTTTCCGAACCAGTTCAACTTCTCATAATTATTATAGAACTTCGCAACCTTGCCGTTCGGTCTCTTGTCCTTTATCAAATTGAAGATAATCATAATTTTATGTATTTTTGCTAATTATTCAAATGTGCATCAAGTATCTGCTGGAAAATATCAACCGTCAAGGCATTCTGCATCCTTGAAATTGCCGACTGGGGAAGAACAGAACTATTAATATTTATGATGGCACTTATGTTTATTATGTTCGCACTGTTCAATGTTATCGTTCCATTATTTAACAACACCGTAGGTGCCGTAGCATAGGACAATAATGTACCGCCACTAATCGTTATATTGCCGTTGATAGTTATTGAGGTTGAATCGTTACCAGTTGCAGAATACAGATACCCGCCGTTAGAGGTTACGTTGCCGTTGATTACTATTGTTGCAGACCCACTCCTTGCAATTGCCGCAGTACCTGACGAATGCAAGCAAGTTATATCACCATTAACCGTTAGGGTAATGTTGTTATCCAATGTTACAATTGTATTCTCAGCAATAAGGTTTGATGATATTGTTGTGTTACTTGAAGAAGAAACTATCAATTTTCCCCCACTATTCCCAGTATCAGCAAACAGGTCGTTACGGATTGTCCCGCAGGTTATGTTGGTCGTACTTACGGTAACATTAAAGCCGTTCAAATACACCTCGTCACCACTTGTGGGGATACCAAGGGTAGTTCCATTATTCCAAGTTGATTCAGTATTCCAATTGCCCGTTGCAACAGCATATCTTACAGCCATAATATTCAAAAATTTAGTTTGCGTTATAAATATAGTCTATTCAATAGTATTTTTCCACTCCTCCAGCGTAACTGGCATCATATACCACCAGCCATCTTGTTCTGTAAAGTCCAACAAGTATCTTCTGTAGTCAATATATGGCTGTTTCTGTTCATCCGTCATATCAGCCCACCTCAATGGGTTTGATACAACCGAATCAACATACTGTTCAAGATAACTGTTCCTTATCTGTCGTGTGTAGTTCTTATAAAATTCTATCGCACGTTCATCAGTCTTTAAAAGATATTCAGTACCACATACAATGAAATCATCAATAGTATGCTCGCTGTCTTCCACTATCTCAACATTCTTGATGAACTTGGCATCGGTTTCTGTCCATTCATCTTTAACTATCTTCAATAAGCCGTTTTGGTATATCTTTAACATAATCGTATCAAATTTATTTAATTAGTTATTATGGAACATTAGTTATGGTTGCGGCGGTGTTGGATTGCCTTCGGCATAAATGAAAACAATTCCATCTCCCGATGTTGTAAATGTAATAGATGCACTATAGTTTATTTGAATTTCATCACCAGTCTTAACTGGTAAATATACCCCTACAAAAGAAATTGTATAAGTCCAAGAAATAGTTCTTGCGTTAAAAACGGAATTATCACTATAAAACATATTAATATTTGCCCCAGATAATGCGGATGTTCTTCCAAATGCAAAGAACCAGCCATTTGCAGGTGCTGTATATTTTGAACCAGAAGCTAAAACTGATACAATATCATAATGTGTCCAATCAGGCATTCCAAGTCCACTTAAAAATGTTGTTCCAGCATCAGTGAAATTGTCGGCATTGACAGTGGCATAACCACTAAAATCTACATCATATTCATATTCCCAACTATTGCCGTTGTATCTATATCTCTGTATCTTCTCAAAATAACTTGTATATGATACTGAATATGCAACGGTAGTACCAGCTGTGATATTCAATGAATCTTTATTGTCAGCAGTTACCAATGTATAGACATCACTAACCAACACATAATAGCCTACATAATCATCAGTAGTGGTAAACTCATCATAACCGCTTACTTCAGAATAGTTGGCATAAGGTATATCAACGAAACAATAATTTGCATATTGCGGTGTGGATATTTCACTCTCTAATGCTGTGATAATATCTGATTGTGAAGAGTCAGTAGTCAACCCCAAATCAGTTACTATATTATAACTTCCTCTATAAATAGGTGTTGCCATAATTACTGGCGAAACTCTTGTATTTCCAACATATAGTCCCATTACCAAGTCCTCCAAATTATATTGTTAGTTGAAATTTCATTGTTAGCATCTATATTAATTCCATCACCTGCGGTATAGGTGCTTCCACCACCAGGGGGTGTCTGCCATGTGCCGTCACTCGCCAAGAACTCCCCCGAAGCGCCATTGAACTCAATGCGTGAATCCTTCAGGTCATACGTCTGTGGCGTACCGTTGCTGTCTGGTATTGTTATTTTATTAATATCTGCCATATTCAATAAAAATTGTGTTAATGATATTAACTGCTCTGACCAATTGTGTGCATATGTCCGCTACCGCTTTCAGCTGATGTAATCTGTGGTAATGTGATATGGCTAATATCTGTCATAACAGCAACTGTTCCAGAAGCCGTAGTAGATGCGCTTGTAATACCAGTTGCCACGCCAGTCTCACCCGAACCAGGAGCATCATTACTTATACCCGTAGCAACAGTTGTAGCACTTACATCGGCAACGGGAACCGTAACGGAAGAACCAGCAGTCAGGCTTGTACCCAACGCAACTGTATCGCCAGTTGATGGAGCACCTATTACCCTCGTTGAAGTGTTGCCCTTTGTAGCAACCGTTGTGTTTGTAACAGTTAACGAAGGCAACGAACCGCCACTCAACGAATAGGTTGTGTGTGTTGCACTTGAAACAGTACCCGAAATATTATTACCGTTGCTATATGATATTATAAGATTTTCAGAATCGTTTGTATCCAAAGCACCGCTAAGGCCACCATTCCAAGTTGCCGTTGCAACATTTGAACTGTTATCACTTCCGCTTGTAGCCAATGTTGGGAAAGAACCTGCACTCCACCCAGAAGCACTACCAACCGTTGCATCAGTTCCAAAGTTATCAATGGATTGAACTGCATAACTTGTTGTATTAAGGGTTGGGGTATCATGCGTAGTTGTACTGCCCGTAACGCCTGTAATCGTTGCCGTTGACAATTTCTTCAAGGTTGGTGTAACTGTCGTAGTAAATGTAGCATTGGCAGGAAGAACATTGGCACCAGTGGCTGTAATATCAACCTCACCGCTACCACTACCAACATCCCACGAAGTGTTTGATGAATATACTGTAACATTGGTATAGTCTGTGGCTGAAATAGTACCAATATCACCGAACTCACGCCAAGCAGTTCCATCCCAGACAAACTCCTTGTTATTCTGAAGAACAACATCACCCTTCTTAGCCGTAACGCTTACACCGTCAATAACTATTGGGTTTGTGGTTGAACCGTCACTGATAGGGGTAGTGGGAACACCGATAAATTCCATCACGTCGCCAAGTGCGCTTATAGCATTTCGTGCCCATTCGTCCTTTATTTCGTAGGTTACATTAGTACCACCGCTGTTGGGTATCGTAACTTTACTTATCAAATCATATGTTGGCATAATATATTATTTTTCTATTAATTATTGTCAATTATCATATTAACCCTATGTGTATGAGGTTCGGCTGTCGTTGTAACCGCAGTACCTTCATGCACAAACTTAACACCCTTACCTTTAAATATCGCGGCAATGCGTTTCTTTTCCGCTTTTTTGAAAATTAAATTCTCTGGACTTGCATTATTGTCAACAAAAGGAACTGCTGATGCTTCAGTAACAACATCACCCTGCTCACCACTGACTGGCGCGGACAATTGTATCGTCACCGTACCAGTAGGTGTGTAGTTCGGTTCGGTTGTGTTTGTAATAGCCCTGATAGTTCCCTGGTTTGTCACCCTTGAATTGATTGTTATGCTGGCAGGTTCTATTGATATTTCGGGGGTTGTAAGTATGTTTGCGTCCATAAACCAACCAGTCCTTCCGTCAATAACGAGATATGTCAAATCAATAACGGAGTTTTTCTTCAAGTGCTTGCTTGTCAGTTTTTCATTTTCGGACTTATATATCAATGTCTCGTTACCAATCTTTATACCATTGGCACCAATTACTGAAAGATAATTGTTAGTATCGTCAAGTTGTTTGGTCAGCATTACCCTAAGGGTCATGCCATCGTATAAGGTTTCAATAGAATCGTCCTTTATCGTGTAGTGACCAATTATATCGCCCTTGAAGGTCTTGAACACAAGACTTGTGCTCTGTCCGACTATGTTAGTATTGCTTAGAACTTTCACCATTTTACAATCAACCTATTATATTATAATAAAGTCCGTTCGGATTGACATTCACGCTTATTGTGACATCACCGTTCTCATTAACCGAAGTATCAGCAAGAACCATGCGTCTCTGATGATTGACAGTTTCAAATACCTGCACATTGATGTCACGCCCCATATTATGGGTTGTCGCATGAATAGTCTTAATTAATATGTGTGCTGGAATATATCCGCTATATTTCCCTACACCCTTGCTTACCCATGCAAGTTCACCGTTCTCAACGCCAAGAACCTTGCCATCGTTATCGCTTGAATATACAAGATTTTGTGTATCCAGTATATAGCCGCCCGCATCAACAGCAATCTTCTTGATTACATTACCACACTCACGGGTTTCCTTAGCCTCGTCAACCGAAATCGGAATATTGTCAATGTCAAATCCAGGAACATAACCACGGAGAAGGTTCATCTCGTATTCGTAGTTCTCATTTATCTCATTGTAGTTAAGGAGACAGTTGTAGAACTTGAAGGATTTGAAATAACCTATGAAACTACCGCCAAATGCTTCTTCAAGTGGCAATGCATATTCAGGTAACTGCCTGAAATTTGCATATACCACATCACATAACCCCTGTGTACCACCACCCAATGAGATATTGAAGGGAACTGCCTCCTGCTTGTCATACATATCGTTGAGTATACGAAGGTCTAACATCGGGAGTTCACGGGAAACCATTACAAGTCTGCCGTTTACATATAACATCAGTCTCATTTTATGCCCTTCCTTCCTATATGCGTGGTAACCAGCAATCCCAGGGATTGAATTAGGCAATATTCTTAAATCTATAACACACCATCTTCCGTAGGGAACAACATTTTCAAAGGAATATTCACTCTCAACCTTGTATTTGAGTTCAGCCTCACAATCCCTGACAATATATTTATAACCAATTCGGCCATCATCAGTTATCTGCAAACCGAAAGCGTTGTTGATAATATCATTGACAACATTGTAATGCTTAGATTCCTTCTCGTACAACTCACCGACAGACTTTGCTGTATAACCTTTCTTAGTCCTGTTGAATAGCAAGAACCCATTTTCCTTCAAGTCAACCTTAATATCAGTGATAATCGCTATAGTTCCTTCCTCCCAAGTGCTTGCAGTAGTACCTTCCTTAGTCCTATCAAACATAAGGTACTTGTTGTCGGTCTTATATTCAATAATGTTTGGCTGTGAAAGCAAATGTCCGTCCTTAGTCCAGAAAGGTTTGCCGTTACCAAAGGTGATGTCCTCAAGGTAATATCCTTCATTAATTATATAGGTATAGTCATATTCGCTTTCGTCAAATTCCCTTGTAATATAATCACCCACAGCATAATTGTCAGCAAAGTAGGAAGTCCTGTCTCTTAATGCAAAGTATTGTGCATCCGTTTCAGTGCTTTCATCAAGTTCATACCCGTCAACCTTATATCCATCAATAAAGTAATGGTTGCCAGATTTTTCAAACTTCTCATCGGTATCATAGTATTTCCACCACTTGTTCTCCGCACGGGTTCCCATATAGAAGAAGATACCCTTGTTACCCTGATACTTGTCGTTCAAGGTATAACGGCACTCATCATAATCAACCTCAAAGTCGTTACGGCACAATACGAACTCCAGTGTTATACCATTTTCAAGACTTGACGGCAAAACCCTGTAGTCACAACCATCATCAGTCCTGAAGAACCCTTGATAGAAACCGCCATTAAGTTTTGCAACCTCAATACCGTTCAAAGTACCAATTTCACTATCATAATCGTATATAAGGTTATTACCATCCACTGGATTTACCTTGAATCTGTAGTCGTCTTGCGGAATCGAATACGTGGAGTTCTCGAATATTTCAAGGAACTGACGGTTCGATATTTCATTCTTATTATATGTTATAAGTCCGTTATCAATACCTGTATAACCGATATTCTCCAAAGTCAAGCCATTATTCCTTGCGTCATTCCAAACAAACTTGTCCTTTGAAAAAAGAGATACATCCACCAAGCAAGCCTTGTCGTTGGTATCAATGTATGATAAGAGACACTTGTCGGTCAGTTCGAACATATACGGAAGGAACTGACGGGTCTTTGCGAGATGAAAGTCCCAGTATTCACTCTTGTTAAGGGCAAAATCAAAGTCAAGTCGGTTATGGTTAAGAATGTTTGACATCTAAAATCAAATCTATGCTATATTTATAAATATAAATAGTATAATTGAAAAAATTATGAAGCCAAAAAGAATATTCAGAATAACGGAAGACCAACTGAACGGTATTATATATAACACGGAGAATCCAAGCGATACGCCCGAATATGGAGGACAGAGGTTTATAAAACCAGATGGATATATTGAACCAGGTGAGAATGGAAACCCGTCCACAACCGACCAGTATGCAAATATGATTTGCCCGCAGATGTGGGGAAGATATGCTTCATTCAGTTATGCTTCAAGACCAACCTCTGCCGATGATTGTGTTGATATATATGATGATGTTTCATTCAGCAACTATGACGAACTTAATAAGGATATTGAAAATAGTAGAAATATCAACCCTAAAAACTAATTTACACTCATGTTACACTTATTGTTTGAATCGGGTGACGGCAACAGCGAACTCAAAGGAAGAAGATTTCCACTGGGAAAGAACATATATGCACATTTGAAAGAAACCCTCGACAAGTACAAGGGCGACAAGTCCGTGGAAGGTTATAAGCGTCTTGTCAACATAATCAATATGAATGACAACGAAGGTGGTATCCTCTACAATGAAATGAAACGTATAAAGAACTTCTTTGATAACTACAATGGTAGCAGGGATTCTGTAAACTATATTCTTAACGGTGGCGAACCTATGGAAAACTGGGTGAGAAATACCTTGAATACCGCAATTGAAACAGTAAAAGGTTTCAAGCAAGCAAAGGCCATGGGTGGTTTAAATAATTCTTTTAGAAAAGAACATACAAAGGATAGAATTGTAAAACCGCCAAAGGAAACCAAGATTAAGATGAGTGATATTAACAAGAATCTGTTGAATGTTGCTGAGTCTGGTTTCAAAATCACAAAACCCAACAAGGTGAAGAGTTCAGTAAATGAAGGAAGGACTTTTTATATAACAGAAGAACAAACTGAAAAATTGAAAAGAAATATGTTAAATGAAGAAGTAATAAAAAAAAACATAAATTCAATAATCAATGAAGAATTATCCATAAGCAAGGATGTAGAGGATATTAGTTTTGAAATATTTTCAAACATCAAGAAGCATGGATTTGATAAAGATGAAGAGAATTTCTCATTTAAAGTCGGTGATATTTTAGTTAGTTGCTTTAACTATTATTTCAATAGTAGGGAGGAATATGAGAAAGAAAAACCCCATAAGCCAGCAAACAGTATTTCATATAAAGGAATGAGGTTTATAAATATTGCATTATGCTACCTTTCGGGACATTTGGTTTCAAATGATTTGTATGATTCTATCTTCCACGAGGTTGAATACCTGTATCAGCAGGAAAAGACAAAGTTGAACTTTCAAGACCGAAAAGATGATGATTTCTATCGCTTTGTTGAAGGTATAATGTATAATGGTGAAACATTAGAAGAACGAACTGTGGCAACAGGGTTATATCTTTCATTTGACTATGAACTAGATGGTTACCTCAATGGATTATATGGACAACTTAAAGAATCCGACCCACAACCCAACGAGGTGGACAAGATAGTAAAAGAATCAGCCTTATATCAAATGATTTCACATACGGAAGAGGCATTGAAAATATTATCATCTTCTGACGGTGATAAATATGCCGAGCCATATGCAATAAAATACAATTTTTCAAAGAAATATCTCATTAATAGATTGAAGAGAACTTTGAAAATAGCATACAAGAAAATCGGAAAGATTATCGTTAGGTTCAAAAAATCCAAACTCTCAATTATGAGGGATGTGAATTTGTATGAGAACTTTTGGTACAAAATCAGATAAAAAACAATAAACCGAACTATTTATTAGGTAAAATAAAGAACAAAAAATTTTAACAATATGCGCACTTGTTTGGAAATAAGGTCAATGGACGCCCGTCACGAGATGGAAATCCGCAGTGACTATCAGAGAACCAACCAATATAACGCCAACCACCCTGATGCTCTTGCAAACGGTGACTGGCAGGGTAAAGGTACGGGACATCCAGGTCATTCGCACTGGTTGCCTGACTGCACTTTGCCTACAGGACTGTTCAATTATTCGAACTTCGATACTGCATACGAAAGCCATGCTGGTAACGGTGACGAACGCACACCGAATACTGACAACTGGGCAAGGTTGCAGATGATGACAAGAAGCCTCTACAGCAGTGTAAATCCTTACACCGAAAATATAATTGACACCTCAGCAAATGTTAACGAGGGACAGTATGTTGAATCAATAGCATCAATGAGGGCAAGAACCGAAAGAGGTAATGTTGGTGGTTATTCAGCAGTAGCAAGAACCTAAATCATATTTAGTGAGTTATGCAGACCTGCCTTGAAATACGGTCAATGGACGCACGTCACGAGATGGAAGTCCGTAGTGACTACCAAAGGACGAACCAGTATAGTTCGACCCACCCCGATGCGCTTGCTGACGGAGACTGGCAAGGTAAGGGTACAGGACATCCAGGACACGGGTTCTATCTACCAGACCCAAGACAACCGAGGGGGTTATACTATTCCAATTTCGATACTGATATCGATTCAAACGCTGGTAATGGTAACATAGATACCCCCAACACTGACAACTATGCAAGGAGGCAGTCTATGATTAGGAGTCTATACAATGTAGATTTCCCGTATCCTGAATATAATGATGAACTTTATGAGGGACAATTTACACTTTAGGAAGAAATGACATTGCTTGAACACATATTCAGAGAACTCTTGGAAGAATCAACAGTAAGTCCGACTGAAATCGGAAGTGCCATTGACAATCGCCACAGGGTTATCATTAACTACCACTCGAAAGGTGAGGACAAACATACTGGCGCAAGAGTGATAGAGGTATATGCTTATGGACAGGACAAGAATGGTCACGATGTCATAAGGGCTTTTGAACCTTACGGCGACACAACCACAACCGTTCCCCACTGGAAGTTCTTCAGAACCGATAGGATTTCATCATGGAAGGAAACTGGTCAGACGTTCAATCATCCACCAAGCCCAAAGTATGGAAAATTCAACCCTAACGGTGACAAGACAATGGCTACAGTTCACAAGATTGTGTCATTCAAAAATGCAGAAGTGCCGCAGGTCGACAATGCAACAAATCCAAAGATGACCTCGGCGGAAAAGAGCCTCGATGTTGGCAAATCAAACCTTGAACTTTTGAAATCACCAATTACAATGGATATATTAAAAACCTCAAAGGCTTTTGATACTAAGAAGGAGGAAACTCCATCGGACGAACCAACGACAGGACCGAAACCAACCCAACCAGAGAAAGACATATGGGCAGACGTTGAAGCGCAAGAAGCAGAAGCCGAAGCACAGAAGCAGGCTGAAATGGAAAAGGCTTGGCAGGAGAAGGAACGCAGAGAGAAAATGGACATCCGTAATCTCAAGGACAGGGAACGCAGATGGAAAGAGCGTGAAGAAACTGGCAATATGGTTCACGATGATACCGAGGAAATCCTTAACGACATTGAGAAACAAAAGAAGGAACGTGAAAGGGAAAGGAAAAATCAACTGGCTCGTGAAAAGAGAGCAAAGAAAAAAGAGTATATGAGTGGCCAGTGGGTAGACCAAAACGCTGAGACTATGGACGAAAGCGTCAAGAAAGTCCTTTCACTTATGGAACGCATAGAAAAACTTGACAAGAAGTTGGTTTTATAATTTTCAACCTCTATATTACATATAAAAATTCTAGAATTATGGCAGACAGCAAATCATTAGCAGAAACCTTAGCATTATATAAAGACCTACAGAAAAGCGGTGGGGTTCAAGCAACAGCAGCACAAAAGAGAAATGCGCCACAGATGGTAACGGGTAGTGTGGAAGAACTCAACGAGATGGTATTCGGCAAATACGTACCGAAAGATGACGACAGTTGGAGCGCCGACAAGGAACTTGAAGAAATCAAGAATGGTCGAAAACCAAAGAATCTTGACAAGTGTGGTGTACCGAAGGCGATATTGGAAAGCATACTGAAGAATCCGTGTGAAATGTCACCTTCAGACCCAAGGATGGATGAATTTACCAATAGACTTGCCAATATTTCAGGCATTGATAACATATCACGCATCAACGAGCAACTTGAGGAATACGACCAGCAGAAGGAAAATTCGAAAAAATCAATGTTACCTGCGCTTGATGAAGATACGGGAACAATAGACTATGATAAAATACGTCAGATTGTAGACGAAACCGTAGATGCAAAACTTGCTGCAATTACAAAGGTACTTCTTAACGAAAATATTTCTCACGGCGGTAACAATACCCCAAAGTTAGGTGTTATGCAACTGGCCGACAAGTTCATGTTCCTTGACTCGGACAACAATGTATACGAATGCAAGATGGTATATAAGGGCAAGAACAAGGCAAAAAAGAAATAGTCGCAAGCCAGATTGGACTAATATCCAAATGGTGTGAGAGCGCAGTCAACGCGCCGTGTCCGAAGCATAAAAACCGAGGCGAAAGCAAGTAAAGCAGTTGACATCATTCAGAATTAGACGGTTGGGAGTTGCAAAAATCCCAGCCCTTTTTTATTCCAATAGGCGTCCGAAAAACTATTTATAATAGTAGAAATATTTTTCAGCCTATGGCAAATAGACGATATTTTGACAGATTGGACAAGGCAACGGTTGAATGGTTTGCCAAGAAAAGATGGAATGCCCTAAAATTCATCAAGCACTACAGAAATCAGGAACACAACGAGAACGGAACGGATGACAGCCTACTGTTATTTTTAGCAGATTCACTGGAAATGGGTGGAGAAGGTAACAGTTTCTATGATGTTGTTGTTTCAAGTGACAAGACCTTCACAATAAAGATACGTTTATCAAATCACCCCTCCAAAGTTGAGACATGGCGCAAGCACGAGGGCAATGGAAAACCCGACATCCGATTTTCAGTTTGGATTGGAAGATTCAAGGGCGACATGTCAAACAAGGCGACATCACCACAACCAAGAGTTTATACAGTTAATGATGTGGTAGTGATAGAATATGGATTTAATTCAAGATTCGCTAACACCGAATGGATGAAGAAGAAGATTTTGGACTGTTTGTATTATATCTATACCGTTCCACAAGTCTTTAACTATAAGACGATTTGGGATTGGAGGAATGGTAAAAAGAGTGGCGCATATAAACCTCGAAAAAAAATTAAAAAAAGTTTTGCAGTTACAAAAAAATGATTTACCTTTGCACCCAATAAAAAATAACTATGAAAGAAAAAGTATGAATATCATTGTCAACTTGCATCCAACAAAGGAGTACAATAACTATGAACCATCAGAACCGTTGTTAATCAAATCGTTCACTTATAGAAAATTTTAGAAAGGGAAAAAATATGACAAACATTATGGAAGCATTTGCTAACGTGAAGACTACTGAAAATGGTGACATTGCATACACCAAAGTATCAAACAACAATAACCTTATAAACTTGTTGTTTTTGTCTGAATATTATCAGAATCACTTGGGTGAAGTAACCGAAGACCTTATTGGTACAACCGAAAAGGATAAAATCTTCGCAAGGTTCATTCGTGACCCGCGTTATGGTTTAGGAAGACGCGACCTTGGTAGAAGACTTATGAAACTTGCTCAGTGCAACATTGAGGGCATTGTTAAATCAGGACGCGCAGACGATGTTTTGGCTATATTCGGACTAACCGATGAAGTTCTTTCGTTCCTCAAGTCTGAAATTGAAAAAGGAAACGAACTCATTAAGAAGTGGATGCCACGCTATGCATCAAAAAACCTCTTAATTGCAAGACAAATTGCAAAAAAGTGGGGCATGAATAAACAGACATATGGTAAGTTCATAAAATGCAATACCATTGAGAACACTTTGTCAAGAAACGAGGTTGAAAACATCGAGTTTGAACATATACCGTCACTGGCAATGTTAAAATATGCTAAGTGTTTTAATACACGCAAGGATATAAACCCAAAATATAGCGAATACCTTGATAGCGTAAAGAAAGGTACTTCCAAGATGAATGTCTCAACGGCTACCGTATACGACATTTATAAGAACGCCAGCAAGATTGATGCAGACATTGTCTTTGACCAGATGGAAAAGATTTCAATAAGTTGTATGCCTATAGTTGATACATCAGGAAGTATGTACGACCGAAACGATTCAATTGGCAAGGCTTTATCTATCGGTCACTATCTTGGTAAGTGCAGTACATACCTTAACAACCACGTGGTCACTTTTTCATCTTACCCGCATATCATAGAATTGGGAAATGAAAAACACAAACACATATGCCATCATACAGATGATAGGCCAATAGGTGACAGAACCTCCAATTATAGCAAGGAAATCGGTTCGATGATAACTGGTGATTGTTCCAATACCGACCTCGCAAAAGTCATGGAACTCTTGCTTGATACGGATGAACTCCCAGAATTTCTTGTCATACTTTCTGATATGGAATTTGACGAAGGTTCCAAATATAAGAAGGATGAACTGGAAAAACTTTGGAAAGAAAAGGGTTATATAACCAAGATTGTTTGGTGGAACTTGAATAGCCGTAACATCACTTGTCCTGAAATGGACAGAAACGGCAATATCTTTATGTCAGGGTATAACCCAATGCTTCTTAACTTCTTGGAGGCTGGATTTGACGGACAAAAATTTCTTGATAAATTACTCGTAGAATACGAGAAAAATATCAAGTAAAAAAAAATAATTTTTTTTGGTAGTCTCAATAATTATATTTACCTTTGTGTCGTCAATCCACAAAATAAAAGTTGACAAAGTTCTTTGACATATTGGATTTGAAAAAAAAAATATATTTAAGGAAGCCATTACAGCAAAACCTTTTTAAGGACTGGACTGTTAATCCAAAATTCTAGGCTTCTGTTCTAAAACATTGAGGGCTGATGTTCTCACCGTTACATTTATTTTTACAACGGTTCTTAGCGGGTTCCCCAATGATGGAAGTCATTTACAGCAAAACTTTTAAAACTTTCTGCATTTTTTAAGTTAAACACAAAAGGAACATCACCAGACTTCTGTTTTTTCATGGAACCCTATAACAGCAAACAATTTACTATGCACGGGTTAAATCAAAGGGTTCTGTTTTTTTTAACGGGAGGGTCGCATAGTGGCAATTGCACCTGACTGTAAATCAGGCGGGTAACACCTTCGGAGGTTCGAGTCCTCCTCCTCCCACACAATTTTACTTTTCATGCTACTCCTTTCTTAGGAGAATGGTCGGTTGCCGAATAGTTGAACAGTCGGTACGCCAGTAATGCGGTTAAGATGATACTAAGAACTCATCGAGTTGGTTTGAATCCAACACCGACCATTTGATTAAAAAAACGCACTGTAGCATAATACTGGTAGTGCAATGACGTTAAAAGCGTTATGAGGTCTTCGTTCGAGTCGAGGCGGTGCGGCGATATTGCGGAGTGTCAGTAGTGGTAGCTGGCGAGTCTCATAATCTCGTGCCCTTGTGCCTCGCGGGTTCGATTCCCGCCTCCGCTACGAACTTAAACCAGACAACTGCCGTGAGGTAGACGTAGGCTGGCGGTCGGATAATAACACGTAATGGTGGTTGTGAAAGCCGACAGAAAGCACTACATCGTTAAGTGGCAGCCACCATCAAGTCGTGGACGGATATGACAGCCTCTAACCGTAGCGACTCTAAACAAGGAAGGCTTGCAGGTATCTGCTGGTGGATGGACTTGCCGAGATGAACAAAGAGAATCCACCGAAAACAAACGCCACCCTTAATATCAGGGACGAAGGGCTAAAAATATTGTGAGTAGGGCTGAGTTCGCCCGAATTTACGCCTGTGGAGAACCCTCCAATGGACGACCGTCACGCGAGTGGCCTAAGAAGTTGTGGCTCGGCGAAGCAGGAAAAGAATGTTTTCTATGAATTTCCGTAGAAAACGGAATTATGCGTTCAAGTCACTGCGACGGAAGCCCCGTAAAAAAACGGGAGATGCTTGCGGTCAAGCGAGTGGTTTGCGGGCTTGCCCTCGGTGAAACACCAATGGTCGTCTCCGTACTCGCGACCTTCTAAATATAGAAGATAGTGGCTTGGGAGTGAAAAGAAACTCTCGATATGGCTTGATAGTTCAATGGATAGAACGACGGTTTTCTAAACCGCAGATTCAAGTTCGATTCTTGGTCAGGCTACAATGGCGAACACACAACAATCCAAACTGAAGGGGAACTGGTAAACCCTCGCTCCGAGATAACATCAGTACAGAGAGGTTGGTGAGGCAACCGTAAAAGTAATCCTGTGTGCAAGCAAGAAGGAAGTTCAGGTTCAAGTCCTGATGAGGATTTTATTATGGTGTGTTAGTTCAGTAGGTTAGAATATCGGTCTATCACGCCGAGGGTCATGGGTTCGTGTCCCATACACACCGCAAAACGTCGGTGGTCACTAAGACGTTTCTAATCTAAATTTTGACTCGTGGTAGAGGCTATTCCACGGAACATAGGAGCAAGTTTTCCTTGTTGGATTGGCGCCCAGCAAGAACAAGAAAGCGATAAGTCTTCTGTAAATGTTTAAAGAGAGGTTGAGGCAGTGAACTGTTTTATGGAATGTTTGACAGAACTGGTAAAGTGCTGGCCACGCACCAAGTTTTAAAACACTGGCTAGAACAAAAAATTAAAAAACTTGAAGAAATCTGTCACTTTTTTGCTCTGGTCGTCTAATAGGTTAGGACACCACCCTTTCACGGTGGAGATTTATGGGTTCGAGTCCCATCCAGAGTGCTTAAAATGTCCCTTTGCATAATGGTAGTGCACCAGATTTTGGTTCTGGTCGTGGAGGTTCGATTCCTCCAGGGATAACAACGATTTATTAATGGAGAGATACCCAAGTTGGTGAAGGGGTCGGTTTGCTAAACCGATAGGCCAGAGAAATCTGGCGCGGGAGTTCGAGCCTCCCTCTCTCCGCCAAAGCATTACTTTGCTAACTGGAGAGGTAGCATAATTGGTAATGCAGTGGTCTTGAAAACCACCGTCCTCTGGACTTGCAGGTTCGAGTCCTGTCCTCTCCGCAAATGTCTCAAACTCTCACACCATTAAGTGTCGGCTAAACGTGGTTTTGTGATAGTCCCTGAGACTTTTTTTCTAAAACAACAGTTAATAACCCTGTTGTGTTTTCACAACGCAAAAAGCCTGGCAAACGTCAGGCTTTTCTTGTTTCACTTGAGGCCACGAGTGGACTTGAACCACTAAAAATCGGTTTTGCAGACCGACCTATTAACCAATTCTAGCACGTGGTCTTCTTTAATTCTAGTCGTTCAGAATCTGTTTTTCTTCTTTCGGTTCAACAACTGGATTGTTCTTGCCGAACAAATATCCAGCGATACCACCGCCGATGAATGTACCTGTACACATCAGTTCAGTCCATGCGAAACTGATTGTCGGTTGTACGAGATGCAAAACAATTCCCGTAATAACTATTGCTGTTGCTATCCCAACAGCAACCCATTTCTTCCAGTTCATAATTCAAAAAATTTATGTTAATTATTATTTATCGAATATATTGTCATTTTCTTTTGTTTCGCTGAGATATTTCCTAAGACCGTTTGCCACCGAATTAAGTTCCTCATTGACCAAAAACGCCTTATCAAACAATGAAACTTGTCCGTTAGATTCCATCATAGGTTGTGGGGGTTCATTACCACCGTCTTTACCGCCAGCAGGAGGTTCGGGCATTCCACCGCCCATATCAGGAGCACCACCCATATCTTCACCTGCGGCAGTACCCATATCCATCTCACCTTCAGCACCAGAAAGGTCACCACCCATGTCGCCACCGAAGTCAAGGCCACCACCGAAGCCTCCTCCGCCACCACCAGGCATACCACCTTCCTCACCACCTTCGCCACCTTGTTGTCCTTCAGGATATTCGGCGCCAGGTTCACCATAGATGTTATCAACACTATCGAATACACCAGTACGCTTAATGATTGCACTGGTCTGTGCAAGTTCCTGTGCCAATGCCTTTTCAAGTCGCATTTCGTTCCAGTTTTGTTCAATTTCCTTTTCAGACCAACCCATAACTTCCTTCCATGCGCGTGTCATAGACATAAGCGGTATACCGCCACCTGGGTCGGAAACAGCATCCTTTGCGGTCTGAACCTTCTTGGCGATGTTTTCAATCTCAAGCATCTCAGCCTGTGACGACGGGTTGTTCATTGAAAGGGAGAAATTAGTAAGGTCATCTGTGAACCCTAAAAGATACAGGTGTATAACGCAAACCTTGTTGAGTTCTAGCAGTATCATCTGCTGTATCATATTGACTGTTCTTGTAAACCTTACGTCAAGCAATGAAAGGTTCTTTCCTTCGCCCTTCTCTTCCTCAAAGTTAAGGAACGGTTTTGGAACCCTCAATGCGGTGCATAATTTATTCTGAACAAACTTTATATCGTCCATAGCGGTAAGATTCTGTGCTGCTGGAAGTGTTTCAATAGGGCTTGATGCGTTTTCGTCGCGGGTAGGGATAAAGAAATCATCGCCTTGGTTAAGTACACACTTCCTCAAATCCAACTGGCCAGTTTCGGGGTCAATTACTTGTGTCCTCTTGAATCTGTTTGCAATATCGTCAACATATGCAGGGACGTCTTCATCGTCAATTGCGCCGACATAAACCTTGAATACCCTACGCTCCACTGACCTTTCAAGTCTATATAACAGCATCATATCCTCCATCATTGATAGCATGCGCCAGTGTCTACGTGCCTTGTTCAAAATTGACATGCCATATGGTAAGAATATGGAATCATAGAGCAGTCTGAAATGTGCTATCTGCCAGTTTCTATATGGGGTAAACTCACTTTTTCCAACCCACACAAATTTAGTTGTATCAGGTTTATCTGTATCAATGTCTGGGTTAGTAGGTATAAATGCCGAAGCATAAGGATTTTCATTGTCGTTTTCAAACCGTTGCATCTCATATACTGGGAGTTGCCGCCATCCGATAATACCATTATCCTTATCAATATTCAAAAGCATAAAGGTATTACCGTACTTACAGGTGCTACGGCAAATCATCGGAAGGGTAACATTAATCGAAAGCCTGTTGACAAGCAAATCCGAAAGTATTGATTTGATACGATTCGACTTGGAAGATATGTTAACCATAAACCCTTTGTTTGGTGTATATGTTGATTCTTCCATAAATACATCAAGTGCCGTACCGATTTCAGGAAACTGGTCCATAAGGTCGGCCTCACGGTACATCATCTGTACGTTACTGAGACTTGCCAGTGACATAAACGATATGTCGTACTGTGCCTTTTTCCACTGCCTTGCAAGTAAATGCTGTTGTTTCAGTTCAAGTTTCTTGCGTTCATATTCATCCTTGTTTGTCGTGGTGAATAATACATCACTGTTATTCAGTTCATAACGGTTTACACGCTTGTTGTTTCCATTATAGTCAACTGGTATTACCGTACTGTTACCAAACACATTGGATAGACGCTGGTATATTGTTGGTCTGTTAGTTGATGCCATAGTCTAAAACTTAATTTATATATTTAGAAAATAGTCCTTTTTTCGATTTTTTACAACCTTCGGCGATACTACGCCCGTAGGTATTCATCAGTTCGCTATCGTATATTTCACTTGCTCGGTCATAATCTTTCTCAGATTTGAAATGGACAAAATTACCACCACCTTCTATTGGTCGACCAAGTTTGAACCTAATGTTACGGGACTTGAGGTCATCAATGAACTTATCAATAAGGTTTGAACCGACTGACAATGTATAATCATAACGGCTGAAATTCAATGCGTCACCAAAGAAACCTTCCGAAAGACTTTCGTTAATAACTTGACGTACTATTGAAGTAATATATTCTTCGCTAACTCTTTTTACCATTATATTTCTCTTTATATTGTTTATAATATCCGCCCAACATCAACATAGCCATCAGGTTTGAGTCCTTCTGTTTGTTGAGGTAACTTGATGTATAGAACGGAGGATTTTTCTTTGACATATCGTGCATTGACACGTTATCCTGCTCGTGTTTCGGTGTAGTTACGCCACTGCTTGTCCGCCACGAACTCACCATAACCTTATCCTTCGCCTTCTGTTTGTCTGAACGTATCATATAGTATTGTAATATGAAAAGTCCCATAGAAAGACAGGTAAGCGTATCATCGTGACAACCGTCCATATGGTCTGGTCGTCCACTTTTCCATATCCAAGTCTCCATTTCACTTATAATCCTTGAACTCCTTACTCTAAAGGAATTATCCTTAAGCATTGCAACGAAAGTTGATATACACTGTATTCTCAATGAATTAGTCCTAAACCCTGGAAGTTTCTCAGTATCATTCATCTTAAACCTTGCATAAGTCGTTTGTGCAGTATAAGTCTTGAGTGATGGCTCATCGTAATAAAGGTTGGGGTATTTCATATTCTTGAGTTGCAATACTGCCCCGTCACCATAACCGCCAATACATTCAACTACAACCAATGCATCGTTATACATTGTTCCGTAATGGAATATCATTTCTCCCACTTCATCAGCAGTTCTTTTACCATAATATTCAAGGACTTGATTGAAATAAGGTCTACCATTTTCATCTATAGCATCAACATCAATAATCTCTATAGCAGTTCTATCATCGCTAGACCCAGAACTTATATCACAGGCGCATATATATCTGTGACCAGGTATCGGGTCTTCCCAAATCCACGTTTCGTTCATAAGCGGGTCTTTTAGTGGCCAGTCTTCAGGAAGTTCAATCACATTTTGGTTAAGGTGTGCCTCAATAACCTCTGGCGGTATGACGTTATCCGATGACCCAAGGAATGATACATTCAATTCCTGTGCAATTCTCATTTCATCGTTATTGAATGACTTGCACATTGAAGTATACCAAGGGCTGTTGGGTATCCAACCATCCTTTTCAAGTTTACGCCATCTGCCCTCGTTATATTCTATATTACCCCTCTTGTCAATAACAGGGTCGTATTCAAGTTCAATCTCACCAGTTTCAGGATTCTTCTTCGACCAGTAGAGACTTCTGTTGTATCTTGGGTCTTGAAACCACTTAAATTCCACAGGATGATAGTTATTTTCGCCCTTTAATGCATTATTGTATGTCCTGTAATACAAATGGTCTTTACCGTTAGGGGTTGAAACCATAATTATCTTTGCATTACGAACAGATGATGTGGCAGCAACTGCCTGTGCATAAACAGTCATACCGTTCTGAATAAAAGCAGCCTCGTCAAATATCAGTATTGATACGGCAGAAATACCACGGGCAGCATTTTCACCACTTGACCTAGCGTGTACCGTACACCCATTAAAGAGTTCCAGTTTAGCCTTATTTCGAGTTATGTATATAGACCGCCTATTCTTTGGGTCTGTCGGGTCTGGCGAATAATAATCCGCGCCCCACATCCATCTGGGTACCTGGTCAAGGAATCCAGCAATTTTCTCAAGCAACTGTTGCGAAATATCAAGTTTGTTTCCTATGCAAAGCACTGTTTCGGGGGACTTGCGGTTCGCAAAGACTATCTGGCCAGTAATCCAGGCAGCCGACACTGTTGTTATACCAGCCTGACGATGTTTGATTGCTATAGTATTTGGATTCTCAACTAGACTATCCAAGAATACAAGTTGGCGCGGAAACAATTTAAATGCCACCTCAGTGCGTTCATCAGCATTGAAGGTGGACAAGTAAGTCTCTATAAAGTACTTTCGCGTCTTGTCGGTAGCACATTTAATATATTCCTCTTTTTTAGTTGCCATTAAAGTATAAATAGTTGATATTCTGAAAAACTTCGCACAAAACATCAACAACTATGGAATTTCCAGCCATTTTATGAAGAAATGTTTTTGGAACGCCTGATTCCAATATAGTTTTAATTTCTGTATCGGTTAATCCCATCAAGGCAAAACATTCCCATTCTGTGAGTTTTCTAACACGTTGCACACCGTCCACCAATTCAAGTATATAGTTCTGTGTGTTATCACGTTTGGTTGCAGTTAGACAATTAGCAGATTCCACTGGGTGGTAGTTCACAATCTTCCCTTCCCTATCACGTGTCCACCCAAGTACTGACGGATATTCTTCGATTTTTTTACATTTTGATATAACAAATTCAGCATTATCCTCATATAAATAATATTTTTTATCAACATTTGTCTGAATATAACTAGATAACGGCTGTTTTAGTTCAATTGGATTTGGAAATGAAAAATCACCATAAGTTTCCACCAAGTCATTCCTAACAGAAACCACATACACCCTTGGACGATTTTGGGGGACGCCATAATCCCTGGCGCTCATTATCTGCCAGTAGTTCTTATACCCACAGGATTCCAATACCGATAACCAATTATTGAATAATGGTATAAATTTAGGGGAAGTCAGATTTCGCACGTTCTCCATAAGCAATATTTTTGGTTTTTTGGCTGAAATCGCCTTTTCACATTCCCATAACAACGAAGACTTCGTACCGCTATTCTTCTCACCGCCTTCCAGTTTACCAGCCTTTGAGAAATCTTGGCATGGAGAACTATAGGTGAATAAATCAAAGTCAGGGACATTGTCCCAATTGATGTTTCTAATATCACCATATTTCCTATCTTTCCATTGAGGAAACAATGCGTTGTGCGCCCGAATGACATAACTATCAATTTCCGACCAACCCACAAGGTCATATTCAATACCAGCCCTTTCAAGTGCCAGGCACTGGCTGTCATAACCACTAAATGAAGTAAAAACTTTTATCATATGTTTTTTTTATTAAAAAATAGAAAAAAGAAAAAATAAAAAAAAGTTTTGTACTTTCGGAGAAATGTTATATGTTTGCACTGTCAAACAAAGATTATTTTTTTATGGAAGATTTTATAATAAAAAACGGCGAACTTATAGACTACAAAGGCAATGGTGCCGATGTTGTAATACCTGATAGTGTGAGAATAATTGGCGATGGTGCATTTTCTTTTTGTAGCGGTCTGACATCAGTGACAATTCCCAATTCTGTTACTGGCATTGGCGATGGTGCATTTTCTTTTTGCAGCGGACTGGCATCGGTTACAATTGCTGATTCAGTGACAGAAATTGGTTGGGGTGCATTTAAAGGTTGCAGCGGACTGAGAGGAACATTGACAATCCCCAATTCTGTTACATATATTGATTATGAGGCGTTTAGAGGTTGTAGTGGATTGACATCGGTAACAATCGGCAATTCAGTTGAAAGCATTAGCAATGGTGCATTTCTGGAATGTAGAAGTCTTACCTCAGTCTACATCCCCGATTCTGTGACGGAAATTGGCGATGATGCATTTAGAGGTTGCCGCGGCCTTACCTCAATCAACATTCCCGATTCGGTGACGAAAATTGAATGGGGTGCGTTTTCTGGTTGCTACAACCTTACCTCTATTAACATCCCAGATTCGGTAACAAGTATTCACCAATTTGCATTTTATAACACGAGAATAAAGAGACAACCACAAGGTCATATCGCCTATAAAGGCTTTAACTCTGATATGACCTGCTTTAATTTCCAATACAAGGAAGGGGAAACCTATACCTGTGATGAGGCAGAATTATGCAGGCACGGGTTCCATGGTTGTTTGAACCCGTTGGATTGCTTCAACTACTATTCGGGTGAAAATGTAGTCTTTCACGAGGTCGTTCTTGAAGACAGGTCGAATGAAATAAACGATAACGACACCAAGGTCTGCGGACGAAAGATAACAATCGGACGCAGGTTAACGTTGCACGAGATGGGTGAAATTTTTAACGAACTTAATAAATAATTTACATATGGAAGAAATTTACTTAATATTTGAACGCAACATGCGTCTCGGCACAGTCCCATATAGAATTGGACAGATTGGCTACTTTGATAGCGAAGATGCTGCGAAAGCATATCTTACCAGTGAAGGTTTCAAGGAAACGGAAATACATGGAACTTTTATGGACGTTAAGAACAATATTAGACTTACAGTCAACAAGGTGCAAAAACACATTGACATGGAGGAATGAATTATGGGAATAGGACGAATTATCAAAAGAATTAATTTTAATAATAAAAGAGACAGTTCTATAACTTTTAGACAAGAAAGAACTTGTGAAATATTGCCGAGACTTATGATTGATATCCCTAAAATAATGGTGAATGGTGAATGGTGCCATAAACTTAATTACATAACTTTATCTTGGTTGTTTTGGGATTTAGAATATTATATCAGCATTTACGAACTTGATAATGAGAGTGAAGATATCGGCAACTGTTGTGAACAATACACTAAATAACAATAATGGAGGAATAACAATGCAAATTAACACAAAGGAAATTGAAGCGAAGAAGAAACTTCTTAATAATGCCGAGAAGGTTCTCAAGGAAGAATATGTAGGAATAGACCCAATCATTGAACAGGTAATAAACAATATGCGTACCTGGTATTTGTTTCCGCAACTTATAGACAAGCCTATTGTCATAAACCTTTTCGGTATGACTGGTTGTGGAAAGACATCTCTCGTAAAGAGACTTATGCAATTACTGGACATCGAAAAGGATATGGTATATTTCAACTTTGCCCAGATTAGTGAGAATACCAACTGGGAGGTAAAGGAAATGTTCGACAATGAAGTTCCGATTGACAAGTCCAATATCGTATTTGTTTATGACGAGTTCCAATATGCTGCCACAAAATCACAGGACGGTGAGGAAAAAGACAACAGGTCTGGTCTCAAAACCTTCTGGGAGTTACTGGATGATGGAATATTAAAGAAACGTATGTCCTATTACGATGCAAGATATTTCGGTAGTTTGATTACTTGGTGTGACAGACTTATGAATAACTGTGACATTAAGTTAGTTAACGGTGAATGGGTTAATGCTGAGGAATGTTTAAAAGCGTTCGACACCGCAAGCATATCAGAAATAAAGGAATATTTCAACATTGACGACAAGAATGAAAAACTAAATAAAATAGAACAATATGATTATGATGATGAGTGTAGTCTTCCAACACCTTGGAGGTGTGACTTGGGTAAATTTTTCCTTAATGTCAGCACGTTAAAAAGACTCTACGGATTCGTTGCATACCAAAGCAAGATTGACAAGAGGTTTGAAACGTTTTCAGACTTTGTTGCCTACTTTACAGACAAGGACATAGAAGGCATTTTTGACATTATCTACAAGATAGTGACAGAATCTATTAAAGGTATTACAATGAATTATAAGAACTGTCTTATTTTCGTCCTTGCGAACATTGACGAAGCATATACAATGTCATATGATGTTGACCCCGACATGTCTCCCGACCAGTTCCACGAGATAACCAAGAAGATTAGCATAGTAGATATAAAATCATCATTGCAAAAAAGATTCAGAAACGAGCAAATTTCACGTTTGGGCAACATAATGATTACATACCCATCATTCACTACTGAAGATTTCAGAAAAATAATAAAGATGGATATTGATAGGTATGCAAATGCAATAAAATCCACCTATGACATATTGGTTACATACGACCAAAGCATTGTTGATATTATATACAATGATTCTGTATTTCCGACACAAGGTACAAGGCCAGTCTTTTCTTCCACTTACGAAATAGTAAAGACAAAGTTTGCCAAGATTGTTGAATATGCCGAAGATAGAGGTATTGATTTGAAACGTATTAATTTCAAGTATGAAAACAACCATACAGTAATTGAACTTTACAACGAACCACTTTATATTGACGAACCCGACAAATACGCACCTGTGGATTGTATAGAGTTCACTGAAGTATTGCGCACAGACAACCTCCGCAAGGAAAAGAATAATGACGAACAGGCAATAACAGCCGTACACGAAAGCGGTCACTTTGTAATGTATGCTAAACTCTATGGCAAGATGCCAGAAAAGTTATGTTCACGGACAGCATCTTCAAACACTGAAGGTTTTATGCTATGGGAGATTAATCTTGATAATAATACAACCGATACAAAAACCGCACTTATGGACAGGATACGTGTTGCTTTGGGTGGGTATATGGCTGAAAAGATAGTATTTGGTACAGAATACAGAACTGCTGGTTCACAAAGCGACCTTATGGAAGCAACCAAATTGGCTTCAGCAATGATACGCAGGTATGGTTTGGGTGCAAATGGCTATACTACCACATACCTTAAGACTGAACCAGTAACAAATGGCGGTTTATTAATAAACGACCCATCAAACGAAATTTCAGTCAATACTGAAATCAAGAACATAATCAAGACCTGCGAAAATGACGTAAGGCGCACATTTGAAAGTGAAGAGTGGCGTAATATGTTAGTTTCCTCTGCAAGTTATTTAACAAAACATACTAATATGCCAAAGGACGTAATGCAAAAACTTTATGACGAAATTCCCGAAACTATTAGGGAAAGAAGTATCAATGTGTCACATAAAGACGGATTCTTCCTTAATAAAGTTAAGGAATTGGCAGAAAATACTGACAAAATGACAGTAAAATACTAATGGTACGGAATTAGATAAATAGAATGCAAAAATAACGAAATTAAAATTTAACGAAATGAAAAATAGTAAAGCAATTGGAATCGACTTAGGTAGTACATTATCAGAAGTCGCAGTAATTGAAGCAGGAAAACCTGTAGTAATAGTAAACGAGGAAGGTTCAAGCGCCACCCCGTCAGTAGTTGCGTTGAAGAATGGAGAACGCAAGGTCGGTAATTCAGCCAAGAGACAGATGATTGTTAATCCCAAAGAAACCGTTAACATTATCAAGAGGTTTATGGGTGCAACTTATGCTGAATCGGAAAAGGATATTAAACACGTGCAATATGACGTGGTAAACCGCAACGGACAACCGAGAGTTTCGGTAGAAGGTAAGGAATATTCTCCAGAAGAAATATCGTCAATGATTATTTCTAAATTAAAGAAAACCGCCGAAGATTATATTGGCGAAGAGGTTACTGACGCTGTTATTACAGTTCCAGCATTTTTCTCTGACAATGCAAGAAGTGCCACAAAGAAGGCTGGTGAACTTGCAGGGTTGAATGTTCTTAGGGTTATTGCTGAACCAACAGCCGCAATCCTTTCATCTAATATTGATATGGATAAGGGTGGAAAATACATGGTGGTAGACACAGGTGGCGCGACCAGCGATTTGTCCATTGCTGATATTAGCGATAATATTGTTGAAATAAAAGCAACCAACGGTGATGTTTATCTTGGTGGTAGTGATATTGATAAGAAGATTGCTGAATATGTGATATCAGAATTCAAGAAAGAAAATGGTATTGACCTCTCTGGTGATGCACAGGCAATGTCTCGTATAATTGAAGCATCTGAAAAGGCTAAAATTGAACTTTCATCTTCAAGTATGACCGAAATCAACCTACCTTACATTACTTCAAAGGACAACGCACCACTACATTTGGTTTGTAACTTATCAAGGGCTAAGTTTGAACAACTTATCCAATGGTTTGTTGACCGCATTATAGAATGTGCAAAGAAGGCGTTGGAAGCATCGGGCTTTACAAAGTCAGACCTTGACGGTATATTGCTTGTCGGTGGTTCTTGCCGTATCCCGATGGTACAAGAAGCGCTTACAAAGGAATTCGGAGTAAAACTCATAAAATCATCCAACCTTGACCTTGCAGTAGCGGAAGGCGCGGCTATACAGGCTAACACCCTTGTCGGCGGTGAGGGTGCTGGAGATATATTGTTGCTTGACGTATGCCCTATGAACTATTCAATTGAAACTATGGGTGGCGTTGCTACAACACTTATTGAAGCCAACACAACTATACCTTGCAGAAAGTCGCAGATATTCACAACCGCAGAGGACAACCAGCCCGCAGTAACCATCAAGGTTCTTAACGGTATGAGACCTATGGCAAGAGACAACAAGGTTGTTGGTGAGTTTAATCTTGACGGTATTGCCCCCGCAAGACATGGTATACCACAGATTGAAGTTACATTCGATATTGATGCTAACTCAATCCTTACAGTAACAGCAAAGGATAAGGCGACTGGCAAGGAACAGCACATTACCATCGAAAACAAGAACAGCCTTACTGATGAGGAGGTTGAAAGAATTAAGAGAGAGGCTGAAGAACACGCTGAGGAAGATGCTAAGGCAAATGAACGTGCCGACAAACTCAATAGTTTCGAGAGCATATTGTTCCAGGCCGAAAAGATTATTGAGGATTTCAAGGACAAACCCGAAGTCATGACTGATGATGATAAGAAGTTCTTGGAAGAAAAGATTGAAGAACTCAAGGAAGTAAAGAAAACCGATGACATTGACAAGATGGAAGAAATCACCAAGGCAATGCAGGAACGTATGTATGCTGTAAGTGGAAAGGCTTATTCACAAGCAAACCCACAAACCAACCCAACGTCAAATCCGTTCGGTGCAAACTTCGGCGACATGTTCAATGGTGGTAATTTCTCACAAGGTAGTAACATGCCAGAAGGTGAAGAACAGAAACCGCAATAACAAAAAACAAACATTTTCACGCCCGTGAGTCTTGGATTTGCGGGCAATTTTTACTATATTTAGAAAAATATGACTAAAGATTACTATAAAATATTAGGTGTTGAAAAGAATGCAAGTGAAGATGTCATCAAGAAGGCATACAAGAAACTTGCAATGCAGTTTCATCCAGACCGTCTGGTAAACAAGTCGGAAGCCGAAAAGAAGGAAGCAGAGGAAAAGTTCAAGGAAATATCCGAAGCATATAGTGTATTGTCAGACAAGGCCAAACGCCAGCAATATGACCAGTTTGGTACTGTTGACGGCAATATGCAGTTCGACAATATGAATATGGACGATATGTTCAGATACTTTGCGAATATGCATGGCTTCAGTTTCGGTGATGATGATTTTAACGGCTTTGGCGGTAGAAGACGCACAATCCAAAGAGGCGAAAACATCAAGATAACACTCGAAATAACTATTAATGAAGCATATAGCCAGGCCGAAAAGACATTTGGTTATAGAAGACGTAAGCCGTGTAGCAAATGTCACGGAACGGGTTTATCAGAACACGGACACAAGGAAACTTGTCCAAAATGTGGCGGACGTGGTCACTTTACTGAAACAAGACGAAATGGTTTTACTGTAATACAACAAACCACCGTATGCGACAAGTGTGGTGGTACTGGCGAGATTATTGTCAACCCATGTCCTTCCTGTAACGGAACAGGTCTTAGTGTTGAAAACGAATCAATTACCATAAACATACCACAAGGTGTCATCAACGGTGCATACATTACAATGGAAGGTATGGGGCATTGCGTCAACGATGGTATAAACGGTGACCTTTATGTTATTTTCAAGATTGTTCCAGAAAACGGAATGAATATGTCTGACAGAAATCCATACGACATTGAAATAACAAAGGAAGTTTCAATACCACAATGCCTTATGGGTGGCAGTTGTGAGATAATTGGTGTTGGAAACAAGAAGTACAACATAACAATTCCACAGGGTACGTTTGATGGCAAGAGATTGATTCTTAGAGGTAAGGGGTTACCTGATACCAAAGGCAATTATGGCGACCTCGTGGTAATTATAAAGTACAAGATGCCAAAACAAATAAATTCGGAAGAAAAGAAACTTCTCGAAAAATTATCAAAATGTAAAAATTTCCAATAATATATGATTCAATTTATTAAGGACAAGGATGCCATATGGGAGACCGACAACTATGATGTCGTGTTGCTCGGTACATCAATCAACAATATGTTGACAAACGGCCTACAGTCGAAGATGCGTATAAAATACCCAGAACTGGATGTAGCAAACAAGTCGACCAACTATGGCGATACGCGTAAGTTAGGAAAACGTTTGAATGTAGGTGAGAAACCGATAGTTTCACTTATGTATATTTGTAAGTTTCCAAGAAGCAATCGGGAAACACTTGACTATGAAGCATTGGAAAAATGTCTTGTAAGCGCAAACGAGGAGTTCAAGGGTAAGAATGTAATGACAACCATACTCGGAACAAGCATATTCGATGGCAATGGCGACAGAGAAAAAGTATTGGATATAATCAACCGCACGTGCACAGACATGAACCTTACAATTTACGACTATGTCCAACTACGAAAACGTGACGAATGTTACAAAATAAGAGGGAAGATGCTGACCTATGGCAAATTGCACGGCTATGAAAAAGGTCGAGAACTTTTAGAAAACCAAGATAGAATTTTTAGAGAACAATATTTGGAATATTACAGCGAGAACAGATGCAAAAAGAAAAAAGAAACAACCAAGTAACTGAACCAAGAATCAACAACGAGATTACTGGTTACTACGAAGCGAGAGTCGTATACCGCAAGAATAACTTCGAGAAGAGTGAAGAAGATTTTACCCGCATAATGGGGCTGAATGAAGCAAAAAGATTATCACGGGAAATGGAACTGGATTTAGTTGAAATAAACCCCGAAGCCAAACCGCCAGTGTTAAAACTATGTGACTATTCAAAGTATATGTATGAACTGAAGAAATCACAGAAATTGCAGAACCGTAAGACAACCGAGGTAAAGGAAATACAACTGTCGCCTAACATATCCAATCATGACCTTGAAATAAAGGCTCGCAAGGCTATGGAATTTATAGAAGACAACAACAAGGTTAGGGTTGTAATGGCAATGAAACGCAGGGAACTGGAACGTAGGGACGAATCCGAAAAACAACTATATGCGTTCATAATGCTATGCGAGAGCGTTGGCGTCGCTGAAAGTATGCCAAAGAGAGATACAACCAAGACAAGTGTTATTTTGAAAAGAAAATCTAAAAACTAATTGATATGGCAAAGATTAAATTAACATTTACTGAAGAACAGATTGAACTAATCAAGAGATTGAGATTTACGAAGATTAACGACGACATTTACGGCATTGATGTCTATTCAATGTGGGGTGGTGATTTCCTATATGAGGATGTCGCATATGCATTGGGATACATGGACAAGGCTTATTCTGACACACTTGAGGATTTCGACGGACCGAAATTCCCGCCCGATATAACGAAGCACATCGACGAACTCTACGATTTCTTCATGAAGAATATTGTGAACATTGAAGAGATTCTCCATCAGTTTGTTACTGACGGGATAAAGCCGAATGCCACCTACTGGTGCAAGGACAATGAGCACATTTGGAAAGTTGAAGAAACAAAAGAATAGTAGAATATATAAATAAAACGGTCAATCCTTGGGGAAAGGTGACCGTTTTAGTACACTTTTATGTTGATACGTACTACTAACGAATTTGTTTATCCTTGTTTGAATGAAGAATAGTATAGAGTTTATTGACTTCGCTGTCACTGAGTTCTCTTTCACCACGAGCCTTCTTGCTTATGTATGAACGTGAAGTATCATCATCCATGTCGGGATATAACTTACGCCCCAATGCTGCAAGGTCAATCTTGTCCTGGTTCATCATAGCAAGCACCTGTCTACGCTTAACTTTTGAACTATCTTTCTTTTTGGTTTTTGTCTTCTTTTCATTAAGGACTACTTCATATATGGTTTCGCGTTCCTCGTTCAATGTTCTGCGAACTTCGGAATCAATAAATCTCTTCAAGTTTTCTAATATACTATTCATCGTACAAAATTTTTATTATAAATAGTAGCAAAATGTAAAATTGATATGGAAAGAATTGTTATTTTTAACAAAAACATTGAAAACATAGAAGGTGAAAATGTATTTGACATTTCAAACAGCACAATATTTGGCAACCCGTTCACACTGGGCAAGACTAACCGCCGTAAAAACCTGTATCACGTCAAGGACGAAAACGAAGGTCTTGAATGGTACGAAGCCTATTTTGACAGGTGTTACATGGCGGACGAAACGTTTAGGAATGCCTTCGACACGTTATTTGTCGCCTATCTAAAGTATGAAACGATTTATTTGGGAATGCATAGAATACAGCAGGATTCTTTTGATTACTCACCCATAATAAAGAAAAAACTGATTTCAAGGTCTCTCAAATCAAAGGTCGATGAAATCAAGTCAGACCAAGATGCTTCTTGAAGAACGGATTTTCCGAAACACTTTCCAATGAATTATTTACTGTCTCACAATACTCCAAAAAGGAAAAGACATCTTCATCCTCAAGGTCGTACCACTCGTTAAGGACTTGCTTACCGCTAAATTTCGCGTGTAGATGATGTTCCACCAGTGACGGGTGTTCACACTCAAAGGTTCTGATTATAGCCAGTTTAGTAGCATTACCTGTCTGCAACTGCGATAGGCGTTTCTCGACTGTTCCTCTTGTGAAACCTATCTTATACAAGTCATTATCAATGTCATATAATAAGTAGACATTCCCTTTCTTTGACATTATTCAATCGGAGTTTCTTCTTCTGTCTGTTCAAGTTCCTCGTCAGTGACGGCATTTATTACATTTTTCTCGATAACTTCAAGTTCACGCATCACATCGTCGGCTTCCTTCTTGGTGTCCTTCTTTGCTAACGGCTTCTGTCTCTTATGTTCAACAACCACGGATTCAACGTGTACGTCACTGACTTTCTTCTTGATATTCACTGCCGACAAGACATCATCAGTGAATTGCAAGTGCTCCTTGACAATCATCTGCCATACAGCCTTCTTGTCTTCTGTAATAATATCGGCAACCTTCTGCCCCTTGTACTTTCCTTCCTCTATTATGGATTCCAAATTGTAAATCATTGCATTAAATTTTTTGAAACAAAAAATAGTTTGAAATGAATATAAAAACAAGGTTAATTATTTTTTCTTTTTTCCACTAACTTGTATTACATTTGATGACAATATTCCCTCCTTGCTGATACGCTTGTAATACCAGTCGGTTATAACCTGTTTAAGGAACACCTGTCTCTTGTCCTTGTCCCTTATGATACGGTTGAACTTGTCGTCAAGCATCATAAAGAGTTCCGCAATTGTCATAGGCTTCAACGGCTGACCGTTAGAACTTACCAATGTAACACTCTTCACCTTGCAGGGGTAACCATTCTCGTCAATGTCATCGCTTTCGCTACGCAGGAAGTTCTTGTCAAGGTATTCCCTTACAACCCTCACCTGCTCGTGCTTGGGGATAATGAACGATTCGGTCAGCATATTCTCCGAAAATTCATTCAATCTTGTTTCTGGTATGTAGAATGCGCGTTTATTTGATTTACCCTCGTTCAGTTCAGGGACGGGTTGATAAGTATTATAGTCGCATAGAACACCATCTGAACGTAAAACATAATATTTACCATTCAGTTGAACAGTAGCAAAAACGTTAAAAAAACCACCTACACTATCAAACCACTGGTCTGGTTCGTTAGGTTTATATAGGACTTGACCTTCCGTGTTGATAAAGTTCCATTTACCATTCAGTTCAACCCTAGCAAAACCTTCAGAAAAATTACTTGCACCAACAAACCACTGGGATGATAAAAGTTGTCCTTCAGTATTGATGAAGTTCCGTTTGCCATTCAGTTCAACAATTGCAAAACCATTACTAAAATACCATACATAATCAAACCATTGTGGTGATACCAATTGGCCTTCCTTATTGATAAGGTTATATTTACGATTAAGGTAAACCTTCGTAAAGCCATATCCTAAATCGCTAACAGCACCAAATATCTCCTTAGGTTCAACCCCCTGGGCAAGCAGTTCGGGTACGTCCTCAAAAGGTATAATGCCCATCGCCTTTAATTCGTCCCTTGTATACGGGGGACACTCCTTATACAAGTTTACGCCCATAAGGTTCATCACCATCTCTATCTGCTCCTGCGACGGATTGTTCAACTCACCGTCATGCTCGTGGTTCCACCTTGTCGTTATGATGCTAATGTTTCCATCCATATCAACCAGAACGGATACCATGCTCATTCCGTATTCATCGAACGGACAGTTCTCGCCAGCCTTGCGTTCAACATTCTGATACCCGTCTCTTAAAAACAGGTAGAACCTTCTACCGCCCTGGGTATAAGTATCGTAGTTTGCTGAACTATTAAATGTTATGCACCACCCAACGTAAGGCGCATATTTCACGCACTGGTCGTGATTTGTAATGACGACCTTCTCGTACCTTGGTGCATTTGACTTGCCCTTGAAGGTGCTGGACAACTTGTTGCGGATGTTCGCGAAGAACGCCTTGCGCTTCTCCTTGAACGTCTGGTTTATCTGTGTCAAGGACATTCCGTTGAGGTCACCGTCCATCTGTGCTGCCTCTGGGTCGGAGCCGTTCTGTGACGCTTGCATGATGTACATCACATCGTCCTTCAACTGGTTAATGCGGTTCATATCAGGGTTTGACAGGCAACGTATCTCGTCAAGCATTATGCGGAAGATGCCACGCAGGTATTTTTTCGGGCCTTTCCCGTGACCGATGTCGAACATCTGCATTATCGAAACCCTTATGAAGTCCTTCAACGGCAGGTTGCCGTATTTTTCCATCACTTCTGGTGTGCCGTTCAACGCCACACCGTTCAGTGCTTCGGGGTGTTCCTTCGCAATCACATTCAATGGTGTGTTTATCAGTCCCTTAGCCTTTTCGGGAAGGTTTTTCAGTATCAACTTGTCAATGAAACGGTCGGCAGCCGACTCGTTCAACAACCGTCTCTGCTGTTCTTCAGTTATATAGAAAGTCCTGTTATTCACTTAAACTATCCTTTATTTCAATCATCTTTGAAAGGTCAACAAGGAATGTATCTGGGTTGTATGTTGTGCTTGAAATCTGTTCGAATATTTCATTCCATTCCTTCTTTTCGTCGTTATCCGACTTGTCAATTTCGGTTCTCAACGCTTCAAGTGCCAACTGCTTTGTCTCTTCAAACAGTGAGGTTTTCTTTGCTTCGCTCAATGACATCTTCTTGAGCAACGACTTTTCGTCCTCGTTCATAATCTTGTCATATTTCTTTGCGAGTTCATCAACCTTCTCCTCATATATTGCCTCGTGGTCGGTTTCTTCTTCGACAATGCGGTTGTTTTCCCTTACGCAGTTTTCAAGAATCTTCTCCACCTTTGCGAATTCGTTGATATTGGACAAGTCCTTGCCGTTCAGCATTGCATATTCAACGCTTTCAAATACCGAAACCATATCATCATCAACACCGACATTCTCATTAAGGTTGTGCTTCCTTATAAGTTTGAGGAACTTGTTGTTGTTTTCACGCAACACCTTCTTTGAATAGTGTGGTACAAGGGCAATCGCCTCGTTGACATACTTTGCGTTGTCTTCAACGTTCACGGGTGATACGAAAGCATTATAGGCATTGAATTCTTCCGACAAAACCTTGTTCCCCCTTATGAGTGTTACAAATTCCTGCAACACGTCAGCCTTGTCGGGATAAAGGTTATGTGTATTACTCTCAAGCACGTTGTAGAGCAGTCCGAAATTACGGCACTCGCCGTACATCATATCATCCATTCCGTCTTCGGTTGACATTTCCCTCATAGCAATGTCGAAGTTGCGGTTTGCTTCCTTACGGTCGTTGTCCGCCATATTGAAGTTACCTTCCTCGTATTTCTTGATAGCCGACTTCATAAGCACAATACCCTTATGTATACGGTCATTCGTAGGTGTATGTTCAAGTTCATTATCTTCAATGTTCTGAGTCAAATTGTTATCAGTCTCCATATGAATTAAATTTTTTATATAATAAATATCAAAAACTTTCAAAAAAGTTTTGCGGTTTCAAAAATATATGGTACTTTTGCGGAAATTTCAAATATAAAAAAATTAAAAAAGAATAAACAATGACAAAAGAAATTTTCACAAAGTCAAAGGACATGAGTGCAGAATACTGCTGTACCATTGTCCGCATTGGCGAGATTGTACCGATTGAGAACTCGGACTTTCTTGCAACAACAGAACTGAACGGACGTACAATCGTGGTTCGCAAAGACCAGGTAAAGGAAGGTGACGTTATGTTCTATGCTTCAAACGAAACACAGATTAATGGAGGATTCCTCTATGCAAACTCGCTGTATGATGACAAGTCGCTTAACGCCGATACCGAAAGGAAGGGTTACTTCAACAAGTACGGGCGTGTTCGTATGGTCAAACTCCGTGGGGTTGTTTCAATGGGTTATATATTCTCCCTTGAAGAATTAAAGAACTTCATACCAGTAGACATTCCCGAGGCAGAACTTGAAAAACTTGTTGACACCGACTTTGACGAGGTTGACGGAAAGTTGTTCATAAAGGCTTATGTTCCGCCAATGCCTTCCAATGGACACGGAAGCAGGGGTGAGGGAAAAAGAAACAAGAAGTTGAAGAAATTCAACCGAATGATTGACGGACAATTCTCGTTCCATTATGACACCGCAGGTCTTGAAAGGAATATGCATAGATTTCAACCTACTGATAATGTGGTAGTTACTATAAAACTTCATGGGACTTCCATGTGTATCGGAAATGTAAAGGTTAAGATGCCCAAGTGGAACGGTTTATACAAGAAGGTATTCAACAAACTCCCCAAATGGTTGCAGTTCACAAAGGAAGGGTATGATGTAATATATTCATCAAGGTCAGTTATCAAGAACTCAACCATCAACGAGAATGTTACTGACGGATACTACGGAACTGACGTATGGGGTGAATATTACAATCTGCTAAAGGACTACATCCCAAGAAATATCACTATCTACGGAGAAATTGTCGGATACACTGGCGGTTCACAGAAGATGATACAGAAGGGGTATGACTATGGTTGCAAGGAAGGACAGAACTACCTTATGATATATAGGGTGAAGTATCATGATGAACATATCACAAAGGAATATGATGTTGAGGAGGTAAAGAATTTCACCCTTGAACTTTACGATGAGATTGAAAAGAACGAAGGTTCGGAAGTTGCATCAAAAATCAGACCTATCAACATTCTATACCACGGAACATTGCAGGATTTATATCCAGATATACCGACGGAGACACACTGGCACGAGAATGTCCTTGCAAGGCTCAAGACTGAGGAAAAGTTCGGTATGGAGAAGAACGAACCGATGTGCAAGAACAAGGTTCCACGCGAGGGCATAGTTGTTCGCATTGACGGCGACCCTGTTGCAGAAGCCTTTAAGTTGAAATGTCTAAAGTTCCTTGGCAAGGAGGCTGAAATGATTGACAAGGGCGAAATTGACGATATTGAAATGGCTGACAGATACAATGCAGAAGAAAATGTTTAACCAAAAAATTTAACAACTATGAGTTTTTCATTAGACATCCTAAAAAGAAAATCAGACGGAAAAATACTATTCGACCTTGTGAATGATGCTTGTGATGTTCACAACATATTTGACGGAGATACATTTGTTGAAAGTACAGAATCATGGAACATTGAAATTAGAAACACAGAAAACAATAACAACCCCGAATATGTTTTTGTTGAACCCGATTCACCCGAAGCACCAAAGTTTACTTTTGACGAATGGGATGAACTAGGCAAACATTATCGGAAATTATTATAAAAATTAATTTAAAAACTTTTAGCAACAATGGAAGAAACTAACAACAGGAAGGAAATCACAATCGTACCGCCAGAAGGCTATGAGATTGACAAGGAAAATTCAACCTTGGAACATATTGTGTTTAAGAAAATCGAAACGAAGCCTTATAGGTGGAGAAATGATAAAGAAACAAGATTTGATGGATATTATATTGATACAGATATAAGCGAAATCAAACCAACACGTGACTTACGTAATTTTAAATGTAATTACAATGTTTTTGCGACTGAAAAACAAGCCAAGTCAGCCATTGCAATGGCAAGAATCAGTCAAATAATGGAACACGACAAGAGGTTTGGTGGCGTTGTTACGGACGAGGAATGGGTTGATGGGTCAATACACAAATATGCCATCACAAGGCGTGGTAATAGCATTGAATATAATTTAGAATTTTACGACTATTATTTTCTCTCATTCCATACACCACAACAAAGAAATTTGTTTACTCAAGAAAACGAAGATTTGGTGAAAGATTATTTAATGATTGAATAGCGTTATGGACATTGAATTTTTAAGAAACCTACAGAAGGAGAATCTATTGTATTTAACAATAGGTTCCCTTATTTCGTCGGACTATATGACTGACATTGAGAAATGTGAACAAGCAAAGAAGGAACTTGAGGAAATAAAGGAACTGTTGCCTGACTTAGTTTATCCGACCATTCAAGACCGAGAAAAGACGATTGATTTGGTTAATGCATCCATTGAGATTGAAAACGAGGCGATAAAGCGGTTTGAAAAGGAAAACTTTGAGAAAACTACCGATAAGTGCATCGCCAATTCAATCCAGCAGAATAACGGGTGTTTAGGCGACGCAGAACCGCCTTCACTCGAAACACTTGTAAAAGCCCTCAAGTTATACTATATTATATGTGATTGCAATTACGGTGGAAGTTGTACCAACCTAATGGTTGAGGATGAACAACATTTCATTGAAAGGGCAAAGAAGATTTTGGAATACTGGAAATAAAATTACACTATTATGAAAAAGGAACTCTTATACGAATTTATTGAGAAGTGCCAGGAAGCCACTGGCAGGATTGAAAGTTACTATATAACCTACAAGGAGACTGGGAACATTACAACCAACAAGTGGGGAAAGTTCGTGAACTTTGACAGTATAATTACAGAATTAGAAAAGTGTGCAATCAAGTATGAGATACCAGATGCAACAGTCTATACCATCGAGCGCATTATCTTTTATAGTAATAGTAATGCGAACGCATATGTAAAGAACCCATGGTGGGATATGATGTACGATGATTGGGATGAGGAATATGTACACCTCAATATACCGTATGTCAACCTTGACGGGAAAATAATAAACTTAGAAAACAACGACAAAGCATGAAAGTAATTAGTGCTGGAATTATTATAAAGTGTCCGTCGGGCATATTAATGACCCACCCAAACGAGAAGCCTTTCAAGGAGGGAAACTTTGATATCCCGAAAGGTCATGTCGAAGAGGGTGAGGGTTATTTTGAGACTTGCGCAAGAGAACTCAAGGAGGAAACTGGAATTGATATAAAGGAACTTGCGGAAGAAGCATCCAGTCCAATAAAGGATGAGGGTTTATTCCCATATATAAAGAAAAAGGACTTGTACCTATTTTCAGTTGAACTTCCGAACGACATTGACACAAACGAACTGAAATGCACATCGCTGTTCAAGTCGAACAAAACTGGCGAAATGATACCCGAAGTTGACTGGTACACACTTTCAAACGACCTTGAAATGTTATTTCCAAACTTAAAGAAAGTAATATCCAAACTAAACATTGACGGACTACGATGGAAGGCTTAGAACAAAATAATAACCAACCGAAATATAACAAATATTTTGGTATTATGCTCTTTGGGTGCGTGGTATTTATGGTAACACTGTTATGGATATTCCTGTCACTTAAGTCGGCATTAATATCAATGGGCATATTCTCTTTCGGTATGCTGTTAAACATAACGATGGCTGCAATTGCAAACACATATAGCGGGATGGGTGCAGATATCAACGATACATTTTGGCGAATACTTTTTACTTTTACCACAGCGATTTGCCTTGGAATCGGTTTATCATTATAAAAAATATTTTTTTATGGAAAAGAAATTCAATATTATCGGCGACATACACGGGCGCACAAACTGGAAAAACCTTGTTAATACGACTGATGCGACAAACATCTTCGTAGGTGATTATTTTGACCCGTATGACAGTAAAATAGACTTCAATATGATGTCGGATAATTTCAATTCTATAATTGAACTAAAAAAGAAATACCCCGACAACATCATATTACTATATGGAAACCATGACCTTCACTATATGAAAGAATGTCAGGAAAGGTATAGCCGATACCAAGTCCATAATGCGAGAAAGATTACCAAGTTGCTCAAAGACAATACACAGTATTTTCATGGTGTCGCATATGCAATCGGAAACAAGTATATTGTCACCCACGCAGGGATAACCAATACTTGGGCAAGCAAATACGTTGCAGACGCAAAGATGAAGCCACAGCAGATGGAAGCGGCTATCAATATTGTGTGGCAACGTGACAAGACGGCATTTATGTTTGAGCCTAACTCAAGCCTGTGGGATGTATATGGGGATGATTATTCACAGTCCCCGTTATGGATTAGACCTTATTCGCTTGCACAGGACAACCTATACAAAGATACTGATGTTATACAGATTGTAGGTCACACCCAAACAGAGGATATTACTAATGAAGATAGCGGTATTATAATGGTTGATTGTCTTGGAACTGTTTCCAAAAGTCTTGAAATATCTATAAATTTAGAAACAAAATAGAAGGAAAAGATATGACAAACATTGATATTGACAAACTCATTGAAATGAAAAGCAAGGAACTCGCAACTGAATGGTCAGAATATTATAGCGGTATGGATGGCACGGAAACGACATACAACGCTTGTTATAACGCAGCGAGAAGCATGGCAAAGTGGTTGCTCAAATCCTTAATTAATGCAAATGCTGAAAATAATAATTTCAAAAATTAATAATATGGAAGAAAATAAATTATTTTTTAGGCTTCATATCCCAGTATGGTCAGAAGACCAAGACCAGTTTGAAATGGTTGGTGTTGACCAAGAAGATGTACTTGAAAATCTAACAGGATACAACAAGGATAACGAAGAAGTTGTTTGGGACATTGATATAAAGACTGGTGTTGTTCAGAATTGGAATGGCAAGGAAGTTGGTCTTTATGACAAACTGTGTGATAGTGGAACTTATGAATTAGTATATGATAATAAAGTTATTCACAGTATTGACGGATATGTCCCAGACTTCTGTTGTATCGGAGAAGAAGGTTATGGCGACTATATTTCAATGTCGGTCAACTCTGATGGTTCGATAAACGATTGGAATTACGAGAAATGCACTGACAAATGCCTCAAGTTCTTTGGTGTTATAACCTTTGAAGAATTAGACCAATGTGGCGGTATGATAGAATATTTTAAGGAAAACTTTCAGTTTGATGAATATGATGAGAACAAACAGGTTCTTTGTCCGAACACAATATTGTTGAGCAAGGATGGTGAATTTATAAAACTATCTGAATTAATTGAAAAATTTATAGGTTATGAACGAGAATAATGTTAACATTGGTGAAATTTTGAAGGATGCGCCGAGAGGTCTCAAATTATATAGCCCAATTTTTGGTGAGGTTGAACTAAACTGCGTATATGATACTGTTGGAGAAAGAAACGCAATAGAAACATTCGACAATCACAGATATTCGCGTTTGTTTTCGGCTAATGGTAAATTCCATAACTGTCCCGATGGAGAATGTATGCTATTCCCATCAGAAAAACATAGAAATTGGGTTGAGTGGCAGAAAGTGCTGTTTAAACATGGTGATGTGATTACAGCAAAAAACGATAGGGATGAGCACAACACTTTAATATATGATAGATACAATGAAAATACAAATTTTTTTATTGCATATAACGAAGACCCTGACACAATGTATCTGCCACATTTATCTTATCGTTACGCAACACCTGGTGAAAAAGAAAATTTCTTCAACAAACTTGAAAAGAATGGCTACATATGGGATGATAAGACAAAAGAAATATATGAAATAGAATCTTCCAATCCCGAATATAACTCAACCATTGATAATATTCTTAAAAACAATACCTTCTACTATCCCGAACAAGAAACCGAAGTTGAAGTCACACCAGACGGTTGCTATAAGTGTGTGCTGAAATCAACAAAAAACAAAGATAAAGAAAATGTTGAATATTCTACTTCTGAAACAATACTACGCATTAGGTCGCTTGAACAAACCGATTTTGATTATATGGCAGGAATAAATGGTGTGTCTGAAATATACATTGATAATGAAAACCAAAAATACATCATTGAATATAATGATAATAGCAAGATTGAACTACCAACTGATACCAGAGGAATTGCTGTATATAAGGATAAAGCAACAAAACTATAGGCTAAATAGCCTATAAATATAATCTATCGGCTGATTAACCTATAAAACAATATTTATAAACATAAAAAAAAATTAACTACTATGCATGAATGGGGTGACGATTGGTTTAAGGAACACGGCGACAATTTATATAGTGCGATAAACGCTGTTGAAAAACGCATACACAAGTGGGCGCGAATGGGTGTGTGTGGGAAAGAAAAGTGGGGATGCTTTACGGATTCCGCTGAAATCTTAACTAAAAATGGTTGGAAAAATATAAAAGATATAACTATGGAAGATGAAGTTGCGACACTCAAAGACGGTGAGTATCTTGAATATAATCGCCCAACCGATATTATACATTATCATTATGAAGGGAAAATGTATAAACTTATGAATAGAGGGCTTGATATTCTTGTAACACCAAATCATAATTTATATGTTAGCAAAGGCTCATATTTCAAAAAACAAGAAAAACGGTGTCACCCATTTGAATTAACAACACCTGACACTTATTTTGGGCAAGACAAGCGATTTAAGAAGGATGTAAAATGGGACGGCAAAACACCTGAAGAATTTTTCGTAATTCCTGCAACTGAAAAAATTGTAAAGGTTAATCGGAAAAGTAAACCGTACACAAGAATCGACCATTACAGTGAAGTACGAATTGAAATGAAACCCTTTTTGAAATTTTTAGGGTTTTATGTTGCTGAAGGATTTACTTATAAAACAACAATTAACATTGCACATAACCCATATACCGAAACAGAACTAGCAAAATCATTAATCAGTAATATGGGCTTCATTCCTCATACTAATAAACCAAACTCTTTCAAATATTTTAGCCAACCATTATTAAGAGAATGGATTACAAATAATTGTGGACGTGGTGCTGAAAATAAAAAAGTTCCTTCTTTCATAAAAGAACTCGATAAAGAGTCAATCCGTTTGTTTTTGGAATATTTATATATCGGGGATGGACACCAAGCGAAAACCAGCAACATATTAACTACAACATCTAAACAGTTATCTGATGATGTATGTGAATTAATATTGAAATGTGGAGATACATTTAGAGTACGTATACGTGATAGACATAAAACATCAATAATAAAAGAGAGTGGACATAAAATAATATCAAAAAAACCATCATATGAAATAAATTGGATGAAGAACAAAGAAGTTGAGATTGAAACTTCAAAAGTAAGACATGGACTTATAAAGAATTTTACCGAAGAATGGGTTGACTATGATGGCGAAGTATATTGTTGTACAGTTCCAAATCATATCATATATGTAAGACAAAATGGAAAGGGTTACTGGTGTGGCAATTGCTATCGTGACGAATATTTAACCTTTTGGGATGGGGGTCTTGCCCAGATACTTTGTGGCTACCGCGTATGGTACGGTGGCAGTTGGTGGACTAAACTATGGTTCAAAATCGACCACTGTCTCATACCCATCAAGAAAACAAAGTTCGGCTGGTTGAAAGTTGGTTTGTCTAATTTCAACCGAATGATTGGGCTTGTAAAGTTAGTTAATAAATGGCAAGCACGAATGCTCAACAAGGCTTTTCAGGTGACATGCAAGGAATATCCTGACGTTATTGACGAGTTGGTCGGTGATACCGACTGCTACAAATGTATAAAGCCGTGCAAGTGGGGCAATGTTGACGGAGAACTCATCCACATTAAGTACTGGACACCACTGAATCCTTCAGCAAAGACGGTCTCTTTTGAATGTAATGGTGTCATGTGTACTGCTGAGGTGGAAGAGGAAACCGAAAACTAGTACCTAGTCTCAAAGCCTCTTTCGTTCAACTCTTCACTCAGAAAACTAGTTACGGTTGCATTAAAGTTACTGATAACAGAAAGATAATCCTCAATCGGTTTCAATTCCTTGGGCTTTAGGAAAACCGAATACTTCAGATTGCTTCTCTTCCCATATTCCAGACCATTCTCGCTTACATCGCAAGTACATATATATTCATCAAAGAAAGTATCATTATCCTTCACGGTTTTATCAACAAAATTTGTGAAGGATTTCTTTATATTCCTTGAATCCATTGAATAGTCAGTCTTTTCAACGATAGGTTTAACCTTTGTCTTCCCATTGATATAAATTACATTTGGAATGTTACGGTTAAAAGTTCCGTAGGTACTTTTGAAATTCAAATCATCTAATTTGATTTCTTTTGAAATTCTTGGTTGTCGTTTCATAAAAAAAAAATATATACTACAAAAGTAGTATATATTTTTCACTTGGCAAAATATTTCTTGTGTATTATACAATCAGCATTATTTCTTCCACGAAGGCGAATTATAAGGTGACGTTTTGAAGGATTTTTTCTTCTTAGGTTCAGCACTTATATCGTCATTTTTCTTCAAGGTTGAAATAGTCCTTTCAGACAAACGGCCTTCCATCATTGGGGGTTCATTACCCTGCGGTTGCATTCCACCTTCATCACCTTGCATTGGCGGTTGCATATCGTTCGGCATTTCACCACCTTCGTTACCCTGTGATTGTTCGGGATTCGCAGTATCGTCCTGTATCTTCTTGATTATTTCATCAGCATCTTCCTTTGAAAGACCCTTAAGTGCCTGTGCGTTTATCATTCCAGCAACATACTTGTTGAGGTCAGCATCTGGCTGTGGTAGTGATTCGTTGTATTTTCTTAAGGATTGGCTGAGTTTGCCAGTAACCTGCTGTATGTATTTTTCAGGCTCGGTGTTTTCATCGGCTTCAACATCAATGTTCATATCAGCCTCGTAATTTTCACCATCGTCAGCAGGTGGCATCATGTTATTGCCCATTGGGGGCATACCGCCATTCATATCCATAGGCGGCATAGGGGGCATCTGACCGAAGTCTGCCCCGCCCTGGTCAGCCATATCCAGGGCGGGTTCAGTATGAGGTACTCTTAATACCTTACGTTCATTTATTTTTTTTTTAACACACGCGACATTGCTTCGCTTACAGCATCAGAAACCGACTTGTTGGTGTATGGGAAGTTTGAACCCTTCTTCAACCCAAATCTCTTGCGTCCCTTTGCTGATTCGTCATTCCAGTCCTTACGACCACTCGGTTCTTCATAGTTGCCGTATTCCATTGGTTCCTTGCCGTATGCTGGGTGTTCACCGAAGTATTGTGGGTCGTTTGATTCATCAAGACGTTCTTCATCATCATCTTCTTCAAAATCTTCTTCGTCGTCAAAATCATCTTCCTCATCATCAAGGTCGATTTCTTCTTCCTCTTCGTCCTCAAAATCAAAGTCATCTTCTTCGTCATCCAAGTCTTCGTCTTCGTCAGACTCTTCATCGTCAAAGTCAAGTTCTATTTCAGATTCTTCGGTTTCATCTTCGACAGGTTCTTCGTCATCAAGAATATCGGTGAGGTCAATAACTTCCTCCTCATCATCTTCAAAATCATCTTCCTCATCGTCATCCTCTACTTCAACCTCTTCGTCACCCAAATCAATACAACCTTCATCATCACAGAGAATATCGTCATCACCGTCAGCGTTGATAATGATTTCAATCGTGTTATCTTCATCCGATTCATTAACCTCATCGTTAAAAGGCTCACCCTTTCCGTCAGCATCACCGATACCTGCTGGCAACGGCTTAACGTCAGTCTCGCCGAACTCGGCCATCTGGGTTTCCTCGTTGATTGGCTCCTCAATGTATTCGTAAGGCTTGGTCGAACCCTTCTTTGTACCCTTGCTCATATCAATGAAGTCCTTCGACTTGCTCCATGCGAGAACCTGTTCTTCAGTCAGACGGAATGTTCTTCCTTCGTTTATCTTCTTTCCCTTTTCCGAGAAAGTATCGTCGGCGGTCTTGGGGTCGGTATGCTTTGTACCCTTGTAGTCTTCTTCAGCCTCAGCCTTCTTGTCATAGGTCTTGTCAGCCTTTGCTGGGTCAGTTACCTTCTTGCCGTCAAATTCCATGTCGGCATTGGTGAGAACCATTGAAAACGGGTTTGAAGAATCCTTGCCCTGTGGTGCGTTCTTTCCGCAAGCGGTTGGTCTGTCAAGGAAGAATGCGTTGTTCTCGCTGAGAAGGTTGTTTACATTCTCACAGATTTGGTTGAAACGGTCAAGTTCCTTGCGCATTTCCTTTGTTTCCTTAACCTGCCATTCAGCGCTTTCGGTCGGCTGAACCACTGGCTTGTTTGCGTGGCAAGCCTCGTTGATTGACATAAGTTTGAGGTCAAACTGCTTTGATGCCATGTTGTACGAAGAATATTCATATTTCTTCTTCTCGTTGATACCACCGATGTAGTCATAGTCTTCAAGCAATACTGCACTGTTTTTCTTCGGAGCGACCTTTATATAATACTTAGTACCTTCCTTTATGATACCATAGGTCTTACCGTCAGCGCCTTCCATCGAATATTCGATTGCCGAGGAATTATCCTTGCTCTCGTTGATATTGTTGTTAAAACCCATCAAGAATTGCATTCTCGATATTTCGTTAGAATAATCAGCCATAATGTCTTAATTATATATCATTATTTTTTCTTATAAATATAATTGTATTCCAAAAAATACAAAAATATTTCAATTATTTTAATAAAATTTCAGGTGGAGTAGTGATAACCCACTTACCATTATCATCCTTTTGAGCCACACCTTGCTTATTGACTACAACATCGTTATAACCTATTATTTGATATTTACATCCATCAAGATAAGATGGGTTGGCCAATATTTTTCTATAAGCATTTTTATTAAGCGTTACATTTGCCTTATTACTTCCTACGGGGTTCAATTCAAACACACTATCTTCACTTGGTGTTTTATTAACTCTAGTCAACTTACCATTAAAAATGGAGTCAGCATATAATAATGACTGGTGCTGTGTCACATGTGGCAAGCTAGTTGGTGTGGACTTTTGGAGTTGTGAAGTCTGTTGAATATTTGGTGACTGTTGCTGTGACGACGGTTGTTTCGGACGTAACGATGCTGTGGTATTAACTGGTCGTTGTTGTGTAGTTCCAGTTGTCGGCTGTGCTTGTTGTCCAGTCGTTGCAGGTCGCTGTGCTTGTTGATTATTAGCCGTCTGTTGCTGACCGTTTGGGGCTTGTTGCTGTTGCTGAGGTTGCGAAGCCTGACGATACATTGCTTCCATACTATAGTTGCTCTGACGTATGGTATTTGCAAGCCTATTGTCATTGAAGTAATAGGTAGTAAAGTAGTTATTGTTCTTGGCTGTCTTATAGCCTTTCGGTTTAACCCCATATTCCCTCATCTTGTCATTGTATTGCTTAATCATCTGTTCAACGGCATTGACATTATTGTTAGGAATATTCACCATATTGTTATATTGACTGAACATTCCACCAGCACCGAACAACCAACCCTCGTTAAGCGAGTTCGACTTGTCGTATGAGGTATTGAAGCAGTCCCAGAGCATTTCAATATACCCCATATGCTTTACAATCTTCCACAGGATATTTCCAAACCCCATCTCGCCGTCTTCCTTCAGTGATTTCTGTCTTGCATGTTTGAGGTAGTCGTATATTTTTTCCAACTTGTCGGTTGCCTTGCGAACCTTTACCGTGTCAGTTTCTGTTTCAATCTTGTCACAGAGAGACTCAATCTTGGTGATTATTTTTGCAGCAACATCCTTAACATATTCAGGGTCACTTTCCATTTCCTTCATATCGGTGGGCTTTACAAGCCACTTGTTACTGTTCAGTGAATACACTCCCGAACTGTCTGACGGGTTTTCACTATCCTCAACAAACATTTCAACTGGATAACCGAATATAGTGAGTTCATCATGTGCTTCCGACCATTCATCCCTTTTTGTCTTGAAGTATTTTTCAACAAACTCCCTTTTCGGCGATACCTCATCATAATCCATTATAACGTGGACATCAATATCCGAGAATTCTGACCAGTTGTAATTGGCAATCGAACCCGTAAGAACAATATCCAATGGTTTCACCCACTTTATATTCAATGTCTTAATAAAATCATCAGCAATATCCAACAGTTTAAGCCTAACCCTTGAATCCAACTTTCCGTCAACCCATAGGTGTGGTTCAAGTTCATTCTTGGGCTTGAACGGCTTGAGGTTTATTTCAGATGATTCTATTTCATCCATCATCTCATCGATTCTTCTTTGCATTAAATTTAAAATATGTTAGTTATTTCTCATTATCCTGTACCACAAGTCCTTGCACTTCTGTACCGACTCGTTCAGCAGTACGGATTTCATATCATAGGATTCATTCATATCACCTATTGGTTGCTTCGTGTGATAGTCACACAATACCCCGTCCTTACGCAACCAATAGTCTTTCCTGTTCACTTCAACCAAAGCAAACCCTTCGTGAAAATAATAAGCATCATCGAACCACTGGTCGGGTTCATTTGGCTTATATAATATCTGACCATCAGTCGTAAGGAAGTTCCATTTCCCGTTGTTCAGTACAACCCCCGCGAACCCTTCGAAAAAATTACCAGCAGCATCAAACCACTGGTCGGGTGAGAGCAACATCCCATCAGTCGTGAAGTAGTTCCATTTCCTGTTCAGTTCAACCCTTGCGAACCCGTCGTAGAAATCACCAATCCGACTGAATATCTCCATTGGGTCGACCCCCTGGGTGAGCAGTTCAGGTACGTCCTCAAACGGCGTGATGCCCATCGCCTTCAGTTCGTCCCTTGTATACGGGGGGCATTCCCTGTACAGGTTCACGCCCATAAGGTTCATGACCATCTCTATCTGCTCCTGCGACGGCGGACTCATCTCGCCGTCGTGGTCGTGGTTCCACCTCGTCGTTATGATGGCGATGTTGCCTTCCATGTCGACCAAGACCGACACCATACTCATCCCGTAGTCGTCGAACGGGCAGTTCTCGCCGACCTCGCACCTGACATTTTGGTAGCCTTCCCTCAGGAACATGTAGAACCTCCTGCCTCCCTGCGTGTAGATGTTGTAGTTCGCGGGACTCCACGTTATGCACCACTTGGTATAAGGCGCATATTTTGTACACTGCTTCTGGTCGGTTATGACAACCTTCTCGTACCTCGGAGCATTAGACTTGCCCTTGAAGGTACTGGACAGCCTGTTGCGGATATTCGCGAAGAACGCCTTGCGCTTCTCCTTAAACGTGCGGTTTATCTGCGAGAGCGACAGCCCGTTCAGATTCCCGTCCATCTGCGACGCCTCAGGGTCGGTGCCGTTCTGCGAGGCCTGCATAATATACATCACGTCGTCCTTCAACTGGTTGACGGCGTTTTGGTCGGGGTTCGACAGACAGCGTATCTCGTCAAGCATTATGCGGAAGATGCCACGCAGGTACTTCTTCGGTCCTTTTCCGTGACCGATGTCGAACATCTGCATTATCGAAACCCTTATGAAGTCCTTCAGCGGAAGGTCGCCGTACTTCTGCATCACTTCAGGGTTCTCGTTCAGCGCCACGCCGTTCAGTGCCTCTGGATGTTCCTTCACTATCACATTCAACGGTGTATTTATCAGTCCCTTCGCCCTTTCGGGAAGGTTTTTCAATATGAGGTTATCAATGAAACGGTCGGTGGCCGACTCGTTCAGGACGTATCTATGTATGGTCTCGTTCACTATGCAGTCTATGTAGTTCATATAATATAATTAAATTTTTTTAATAAATATTTGGTTAAGTGAAAAATAGTTCATATATTTGCGATTTCAAAACAATGTTCGGTAAAAAAAGAAAGAATAATGGAAACGAAGACTGAATACATATTGTGCGCAGCAATCAAGCGAGTCTCAACAAGAGAGTGTCCGAAGATATATTGGCAAAACGATATATATGATATAGAAATTGGATATAGACACGCTGATATTCTTCATAGGTTCAAAGGCGAAGCCTCTAACAATCCTTACGACCAAGGCTTCTATACCTCTAAAGGTCGATTTGTTAGTAGAGAAGAGGCTGCAAAGATAGCATTTGAAGCAGGTCAGATTAGTGAACAAAAGAAAAGACTATTTTCAGAAGATTTATATTGAAAAAAAATAAGACTATGCCAAAAACTAAGAAAAAAGACTATCTGTTGATTGACGATTTGGAACAATTTCGCAAGTTGTTAGAGAAGGCGTTTGTTGTGTCGCACGATATGTTGAAGTTTATCACCCAAGTTGATAATATTGCCTATGGGGATGTACGCACAAACTATAAAAACTTTGAAAAAGACAACACGGAATTAAGAAAAATCCTTTCTTCATATAAATACGGCAAAATCCGTCACATATATACTGAACACGAGTTAGAAGCAATAGTGAAAGGAACATGGTCGCCCCGACAGGAAACATTCCCTTTGAAGGAGATATACGAGGACTATTTATCAAACAAGGAGAAAATTGTAGTAACCGATGGGTATACTACTGGTAGGCTCGTAGGCATTGGCGCTGACTTTATGGATACCTATTGGCTGATTGAAACCGAAGGAGGAAATATCTGCTGGTGCAGTTGCGTTGGTAAGTTAGAAACCATATAAAAAAAGATAAGAGTCTATCAATCACGACAGGCTCTTATCTTTTATAAAGAAAAATCATTATCTATTCTTCTTCACATTCTTCAACCATTATAACGTCAACAATTGGTTTCGGTTCATCCAACGGCTTGACTGCAAAACGACCTTCACTTGTTTTTTCAGCATCCCAATTAACAATCTCGCCAGTCTTTGAATCAACAACTAGAATGCCAACGCCAAATATATATTGTCCGTTTTCTGGGAAAGGTGGTGCAAGAACTCTACGGAATGTCATTGCACGTGTCAACAACGTATCCCTATATGGTTCAATTATATTCATACAGGAATCAAAAGAAACAGCATTATAAGCACTCATATCCATGCATTCCAACCAATAACCCTTTTCAATAATGGTATCGGTTGTCATATCAGCATTGTGTTCTATGAAAATTACAAAGGAATTTTCAGGACAAGTGTCTTCATACTGAAAGACAGTGCGAATTGATTCGACATATGCCTCATGGCAAGGTAGGATTGTATCAAACAAAACATCTACCTCATAAAAATAAAATGGACTATATTGGCTTGCAATATAATCATAATCTGCCTTAACTACTTCATCGTAGTTCCAACCTTTCGGTTCGTCTGGTTTACTACAAGACTTACAGGAAGTCATTGCTACGGCGAACAATACTGTTGCCAAAATCACAAAAAGTTTCTTCATCATTAAAAAATTTATTATATTATGGTATAAATTTAACCCTCGCTTTGAACTTTTTCCAACCCTCTGAAAAACTCGTAGTTCTTTATGTAGTAGTCAGTTCCGTCAATGGTTATAGGTGTGTTATCGTCATAACCATACTCGTATATCTTTTTTCCGTCATCCATGATACAAAATATTTTTTAGTATAAATATCAAAAAATTTAAAAAAAATCTTTGCCAGTTTAAAAACTTGAATTATATTTGCGGAAAAATTTAGGAAGATTATGTTAACGATTGAAGACATTGTGAATTACGACAACACGCATTTAGCATTAGGTGTGCGTAGCGAATATCTTTTTGATAAGTACAAGGAATCGGGTTGTGTGTTTGACATCCATTCACATTATGACGGGTTTGATGTTGACGGACATTTGAAACAGGTGGACATTTGGTATAAATCCTTTACTAACGAGGATTATCCCACAACCTTTGTGATAACATTACCTTTTGATGTGTTTGTTTCCGATGAGAAGGTTGACGAAGATATCAAGCGAAGGGTTGATGAAATGCAACTAATACCGTCAGATTTCCCGTTTGATAAAAACACCAAGGTCTATATTGCGGGAAAGATGACAGGGCTGGAGGTTGATGATATTATGAACAGGTTCAATTCCGTTGAAAAGTTCTTGATACAAAAGGGCTACGCTGTAATGAACCCTGCCGTCCTATGGAACTTGGGTGACCCAAGCAGGTTTGATAGAAATGAATATCTACAAATCAACTATGCAATGATTGACCAGTGCGACGTACTTGTGGTATTACCAGACTTTGAAGGAAGTTACGGCACGACAAGGGAAATCAAATATGCGATGGAAATTGGTATCTCAGTGTATTATTTGGATAAAGAAAATAACTTTTATATAAGATAGTATACCATGAAATACGATGAAGCATATTACTTGTTGAAAGAAGTCTTTGAAGATATCAAGAAAACTTGTCCTGAAATTAAATGGAGACATTATAGAGATGGCGGTTCAATAGCCTTTAGCATACCTCCTGTTAAGCAATATGAAGAAATTGTCTTGATTGCCCCTTGTTCAATGGTTTACAATAAAGACCACACGAAGGTTGAGTATAAAGAAATCAATCATGCGGATGTGATGGTTCCAGGTTGTACTAAGTTTGAAGATATTTACAAGAAGGAAAATGCTATCAAGGTGATATCTTTGGATGATAATCCGATATATAAATTCAATAAAGAAAATGTTAAAGAGAATATTAAGAATACACTATTAGAAAGATTAGGAATATAAGAATAGAAGAGAATATAGATTGTGATATGAATAATGAACATAGATATGATGAATATTACAAATTTATAAAATCTTTAGACCAAAATGGTAGTATCAGGGAAGAAATCTGCCAACATTGTCCAAGATTCCGAAATTTTCCATTCTGCCAATACTGTCCAAATTCACCATATAAGACTGGACATACGGATAGGGATTACAAAATTGGAGGATGGCTACCAACAAAAATAAGAAAAAATAATTAGAATAACATTTTTATAATCAATGAGCGAAACAATAGTAGCAAGCGTCAGAAACCAAATTGTTGATGACAAAGGAAACCTTTATGAAAGCCTAAGACAATTATCAAAAGCGATTAACCGTTCAAGGTTCTGGATAACCGAAAACTTCAAGAAGGACGGTTATTTTACCTTTAACGGAAGAACCTATTACCTGACTGGCGTAAATGGTTCAGTAAGTGAAAAGAATGGAAAGAACTCTACCAAAACGAAGAGCAACGGCAAGAATTCGTCCCAAAAGCCACAAATCATTACAATTGAAAAACCAAGAGAAGATGAGGATGAATACCAGCAGTTCAAGCAAGCCAAGAGCGTACAGGCACTTCCGTTTGAGTGTTATGACATTGACGTTGAAAGCAGGGTAAGCGGTTCAAGGTATGCAATTGCGCTTTTCAGTGATGCACATATTGAACAGGTTGTAAAACCTGAAACTGTATGCTTTATGAACGAATATAACATTAAGATAGCAAAGGAACGTATAAAGAAATACTTTGTAAGTTTAGTAGACTGCCTTCTCACTGATGAGGTTGATGAACTCATATTCGCAAGCCTTGGTGATACCATCAGCGGTTATATCCACGAGGAACTTCAACAGACAAACGAAATGTCTCCGCTAGAAGCGACTCACGAGGCACAGAACCTTATATATAATGGTTTGAGATACATTGTGGAAAAAGCAAACCTCTCAAAGATTACATTTATTGGAATAACAGGTAATCATTCAAGGACAAGCAAGAAGATACAACACGGCAACAACGCCAAGATGTCATATGAGTGGCTTATGTATCAAAATATCAAGACACAATGTGAACTCACAAACCTCGGAATTGACTTTATCATTCCAGATTCTGAAATTGCTAAGGTAGATATGAGTGACGGTAGAAGATTCTTATTCCAACACGGTTTCCAAGTGAAGAGTGGTGGTAATGGAACTGTTTGTGGTATTTATCCAGCCCTAAACAGATATACGATGCGATGTGATAAGAACTTCAAGCAGGACAAGGTTTATATGGGACATTACCACAGTTGCACATCAATACCAAATGCGGTTGTTAACGGTTCAATAATCGGACTTGACGCATTTGCCTTCTCAATGGGGTGCGCTTACGAACGTCCAGCACAGATGTATGAGGTATATGATTCCAATATTGGATTGTGGGTAACAAGGCAGATTTATTGTGACTAATAATTAGAAAAAAATATTTTAAACTATGGAACACAAAGACGATGACAGAATAAAGATTAAGGTTGAAGCCCCGTGGGTGAACCTTGATTATGAGTTAAGTTGTGATACTAATATAACAAGTTTCACTAGTGTACTATTTTCAATGGCTGTTGCTCTGACATATTCACCTAAGATTGCTGCAGGTGCATTTGCAAATATCGGAACAGGAACTTATGATGAATATTACGAAGAAGCACAAAATCATTACACAGAAGAGCGTATCAATGGTTTACTTGATGGATTAGGCGAGAATGATGATGCTGATGTTGACAGCAACAATGAATCCCCCGATGAGCCAGAAGTCCGACTAATTTGCAACAGGATAATGACACCAGACGGTACAATCCTTGAATCCAAACATACCCACGACTATGTAAGTTATGTGGACATGAACGGTGAGATGTATTTTGTTGACGGCGGACTAGACTATCAGAGACGCAGTGTAAACAAAGTGCCTTGCAGGGACATTTCAATATATTCGAACGCACCCTTCAGCACAATACGCAAATATTTGAAGCGCGGCACATTTGACAAGGACGGAAATAGAATCTGGAAGCCCTTATGTGAATTATCAGATTCTCACTTGAATAACATATTGGCCTATTATTCGAAACCTAACTGGTTCACGGATTATGTCAAACAGGAGATTGAATACCGAAAAGAAAACAATATAAAGATTGAAGACGATGAATGGTGGAAAGAAAGACACAATGGAGAAAACTATGAAGAAGACTAATGAAACTCCTACAGAACAATCTGAAAAAGAGAATCATACAGACGAACAAGTTTTCCTCTATTGGAATTAATTGAAAAATTTTTAAGAAAAAGTTTGTGAGATTGAAGAATTATATATATCTTTGTCTCGCAAACTTCAAAAAAAAATGAAAGTGAATTTTTAATTATAAATGTAAAACTTAATTTTTACGCAAGATGTACGAAATTAATTTAACAGGGCACGTTGGTGCTGATGCAAAAGTCGAGACTACCAAGAAGGGTAGCAAGTATGTAACATTCCGTTTGGGAAACAACGAGTACGGCAGAGAAGAGACCTACTGGCACACAGTTAATTGCTGGGAGAATTCGCCATTCTTCAACATGGCAAAGAACTTGAAGAAGGGAAGTTCCGTAATCCTTACTGGTGAACTGAGGTATGATTCCTACACCGACAAGAACGGTATCCATCAGGAAGGCAAAACAATAACCGTCCACTATATGACGTTTGCTTCGACTGGTAAGAAGGATGAAGAAGGTACAACAACTGGCGAACCACAGGCAGTACAGACACCAGCACCTGCAAAGTCAGTTGCAAAACCAAAGTCTGAACCAAAAGCACCCGAAGCAGTGGTAGTTCCCGATACTAACGATGACGATTTACCATTCTAATTCTTTTCCGATTTATGTTGAGTGTAACTGAAATTCAGAAGAGAATACAGTCCCATCCCGAACCTCCAGAGGTTAACGAGATTAGACAACATATTCTTTCCGAATTCAAAGACCTTGTATTCGTTCCTTCTTCACACACATATTATGTGAAGAGGGGACGGAAGAAGGTTGACTTGCGTTCCGTCAGCGCAACTGTCAAGTTGTTTGAACCAGAAGCCGACTGGGATGATATCGCCGAGAGATATGCTCTCAAACACGATATGGATGCTGAGATAGTCAAGGACATGTGGAAACGTAACGCAGATAAGGCCTGTACGCTTGGTACTGTTGTACATGAATATGGCGAAATGTGGCATCACTTGTTATTGGGCAACCCCGATGATATTAACGATAGATTCAAGATACAGTTGGTTGACGGCTATTTCTATCCAGTATCACCAAAACAGGAGGCTGTCGCCCAGTTCAACGAGGACTTGTTCAATGTTGACAGCATGTATTCAGTCCTTGCCGAAACAATGGTGTATAATGAGGAACTTGGTTATGCTGGTACATTTGATAAACTCGTATACTACAAGCATCCTACCGACGACAGCAAGAGTGGGTTGGTCATAATGGACTATAAGACAAACGGGTCATTGTATAATGAATATAACGAAACGAACGACATCCATATGCTGAAACCATTCGACTATCTTACTGACTGCGCATATTCGCACTATATTATACAACAGTCCCTTTATCAAATTCCACTTGAGAAACTTGGTTATAAGGTATTGGCAAGAAAGTTGATTTGGCTGAAACCAGATGAAACCTATGAGAAAATTAACTGTCCAGATGTGACAAAAATACTAATCGAAACATTGAAGAAATAATGGAAGTTAAATATTACAAAACAGGCAAGAGCCTAATTAAGGTCGTGAAGGAAAGTCCGACAATCTTTTCGATATCAAAGTTCAAGATTGTGGATGCTGCAAAGAATGAAATAACTTATTTTGAATATAAAACCATTAGTTTTGATGACAACGGGATAACTGAAATAAGCGAAGATATATGGAACAAGGTGAAAATACCTTATGAAACATACATCAATGCTTTCAAGGAAACAATCGAAAGTTAATGATACTATGGCATATAAAGTGATTGACATATTTTCTGGTGTTGGTGGCCTCTCATATGGTTTTGCCCACGACAAATCTTTTGAAATTGTCGCCGCGAATGAAATACTTAAGCCAATGGCAAAAGCATATTCTTTAAACCATCCCACAGTCAAAATGTATAACTGTGACATCAAGGATTTTGGACTGAAAAATCTAACTGAAGACCTGGGTATAAAGGAAGGTGATGTTGACGTTGTAATAGGCGGGCCTCCTTGCCAAGCATACTCTACCGCAGGAAAAAGAGCAGAAGGTGACGAAAGAGGGAAATTGTTCCAACAATATTATCGCATATTGTTGGAAATTAAGCCCAAAATGTTTGTCTTTGAAAATGTCAAAGGGCTTCTCTCAATGGAAGGTGGCAAACTAATAAAAAAGATAATAAGTCTCTTTGAATCATTAGGGTATCATGTTGACATTAAACTAATGAACGCGGCTGATTATGGAACACCTCAAATTAGGGAAAGGGTAATAATCGTAGGTAATAATTTGGGATACGAATTCACATATCCTCAACCAACACATTATAATCCTGAAGAGCCAGATTCCTATAAAGAAGGGTTATCACCTTATGTTACGCTGGGTGAAGCAATCGGTGATTTACCTGTCATTGGTACAAATCAATCTTGGGTCAATTATACCATCGAACCAGAAAACGAATACCAAAGACTTATGCGAAATGATGCCCCATCAAAGATAACCGACCACGATTGTCCAAAGATTACACCGAAACTGGTCGCCTTTATGGATTCACTTCCCGATGGCGGAACACCTTTGGATGCACCAGAGGAATTAAGACCAACAGTTGGGTTCAACAATTTCTATTGCAGACTTTGGTGGAATCGTCCTTCCACAACAATTACAAGGAATTTCGATACAGCATCAGCCACACGCAGTATCCACCCTAAACAGCCCAGACCATTAACAAGGAGAGAAGGCGCAAGAATACAAGGTTTCCCTGATAACTACATGTTCTATGGTACAAAAAAAGATAAGAACCTTCAAATTGCTAATGCGGTGCCAACATTTTTAGCGACAGCAATAAAGGATGCTATAAAGGATTTTCTCAACAAATATTCAAATTAGTGAAATTTTGTTTTGTGGTTTGAAATATATTGTTTAACTTTGTGCAAAATTTGAAAGAAAATAAGATATGAAAGAAACAATTGAAAAATATCAGAAAATGTCAAAAAGAGAACGTTTGGAGGCAGTTGAAAAACGTCACGAAGACATACTGAAACAAATCAAGTCATTGCGTTGCGGTGCAAAGATTGAAAGTTTCACCTACTTCAAGAACGAACTCTACCAGCAACCGTACCACTATGTCTTTGAAATCTGCATAACTGGCGCAGACAAGAAGTTTGCTTCTGCATTCCGACAGGTCGCAAAGGAAAACAAATGCCCAATCAAAAAGATTCAAGGGAAAAATATGTATGTCATTTTCACATCAAAAATTGCTGAATATAAACACAAAAATTAACGAAACTATGATTAAGACTATTCACATTACAAACAGACTGCCGATTGACGAACTGGTCAAGAACGGCTACACAGTTAAGGTTGATTACGAAATGGACAACCGTCACACACCACACTCATGTTTGGGTTGTATAATGAAGGATGGAAAGAGTGTACCATTCTTCGATACTAACGAAGACGAAACCTGTATAACCGAGATAGGTCTTGTCGGACACGACTATATGGAACTTATCGAAGAAATCCGTAGTATCATACCTTTTGAATTCAAATCAACAGAGGAATAGTTATAGGTTATGGAAATAGAACTAATATCTAAAACTGTCAAAGGTGGCATTCCAAGAGGCAAAGACGGAAAACCGATTGAATGCACTGTGACTTTTGAGCCTATGGGTAAGCCAATAGTCGTGGCAGATGTTACAGAAGAACAAGAAAAAGAATTGGCAAATATGTTGAGTACAGAAATCAGTAAACAAACCGATGTATCTTGGGAGGATATTGTTACAGATGAAATGATTCACGAATATGCAAGCAAGCAGTCTCACGAATGGTGGCAATGTATGATGGATAAGTGGAATAGTTTGAGTGAGAAAGAGCAGGAAAAATATAACCAGTTCATTGGGTTCAATGATTTTTCCGATATTCTGATGAACGAGTTGATTCAAGCACTAAAGATGGTCACACATACAAGGAAACTTATCTATGAGGAAGGAAGGCATTGACGCGAAGTACAAGGTCTTTGACGGGGGCGACTACTCGGTCAGGGAAGTGCTGGATATGGCGGACGGCGAAGCCGACACGAAGGACACGGTACATTATAACTAAATTAAAAATATTGACTATGAACACAGAAAAAATTTTAGAGCATATTGAAAAATATATGCTTGTTAATGGGGAACATATAAAACCATTAACAAAAAAGCAGAGGACAAAAATGAGTGCATACCTTAAACACTTGGAAAAGAAATTTAAAGAGCCTGAAATTATTACCGACGATGTGAAGGTAATAACTTTAATACCTTATGAAATGGTTGCACAAAAGATATTCAATTCATATATTGGTATTGGTATTTTTGATACTGTTGAATACGAAGTACCTATGCCAGAAGAATATTATGCCTAACATTTAGAATATGAAGCCGAAGGAGTTTCACATAGAGTTCCATGACTACGAAATGATACCGCAAGTGTATGTCGGCTCGCCAGTCAACGCCAGAGAGGGTATGTTCACGAGGCGGGTGGAAGTGCCATACGGCTACCATAAGATTGTATTAAGGGACAACAAAATGATTGAGATATGACAGATGAAGAAAAGAAAATATTATTGAAAGATTTAACTGCAAGATTATCATATGGTGTTAAAGCAAAAGTTAATGGGCATAATAACCCGATAACAATCTATTCCATAGAGAAACTCGCCAAATCCACTTGGGCTTGGCGTAAAGGAACTTGGATTGCTTCATTCTGGAATGATACAAAAACACTTGAAAACATTAAACCTTATCTCCGCCCAATGGAGAGTATGACGGAGGAAGAAAAGGTGGAATATCAATATATTACTGAAAGGTGGATGTATGACGCTGATTATTCTATCGCTGACAGCATTGATTGGCTCAATGCGCATCACTTCGACTATAGAGGTTTAATACCGAAGGGCTTGGCATTGGAATCGGAAGAAGGGATGTATAAATAAAAAACAACCAATTATGACTGTCGAAAAAGAAAGATACAATCTAGAAACATACGGAACTGAATATCCATTTTGTGGAAATTGCGAGCATAGTGGAGATAATCAACATATTAGAACTTTTTCTAACGATATGTTAGAAGACTATTTAAGTAAGTCTAAAAAGATTGACCAAACAGAACTTCCAGCATATTTTTACTATTACAATGTAGGAATTTTAGTATATGAACCAAATTATTAATTTATGATAACCGAAGAACAAAAGAAACTGCTCATAAAGGACTTGTCAGCAAGAGTGCCGTACAATACTTGGGTGCTTATGGAGACCGAAGGTTCGGACGAGGGGTGGAAGACCAGAGTCCAGCACGACTACTGTCTGGGGTACATAAGCGGGAAGATTACAAGGCTGTACTTCCACGAGATTATATTCAAGCCGTACTTGCGGTCAATGAAAAGTATGACAAAGGAAGAGGATACAAGAAGATGTGCTTTCCTTGATGATATTGAAGGGGGTATTGAGGATGCAATACCCAATTATATTGATTGGCTTAATGCTCATCACTTCGACTGGCGAGGTTTAATACCGAAGGGCTTGGCTGTGGAGGCGGAAGAAGGAATGTATAACTAAATAAAATTTTACATATTATGAAACAAGAAAGAATAATTGAATTTTTAAGGGACTGTCCATTATACACGAGGCTTTACAGCCCATTGTACGGATATTGTGAGTTTTTGGAGTGTTCACGGAACTTTATCTTTGTAAGAGTATCAAAATTAGACCCGAAGAATAAACGATACTCGTATATTACATATAAGTTTAATGAATCTGGGAAACCTTGTGGAAGAATTGAAGAAGAAAATGAAATAGATACTTCGGAATGTATGCTGTTCCCATCCCAATCATATAGGAGTTGGAAGAACTGGCAGGCACGCTTGTTCAAGGATGGTGACATAATTTATAGAAATCATCCGCTTACGGGTCTTCCATATTATCCTGTATTTAAGGTTAGAGGTTTTAATGGTAAGTATTTAGAGTGTATTGACAAGGATAATGCCAATATTTCTATACTTGATATAGAATTGAAGAACTACCGATATGCTACGAAGGAAGAACAGATGTTGTTCAGAGAGTCACAGGACAAATTCGAGAAAGACAACAAGGACGCAAAGAAACAACTTGACCTTAAAGAAACTATTGAGATTACCAATAATATCATAAAGGCACAGGCGAAAACTTGGGGCAGGTTGCACCCAGCATACGCGCTTGCCGAAAATATGGGGTTATTGGACGATGAAGACATATTGGAAGATATGTACGAGAAGCACAGAAACGATACATTCCGCGTGGTATGCGAGGTGTTCTGCTGTGACCCGAAGAAAGTGCTGCGGAAGATGATGGAGCATCGCAACGAGGTGATGCCGAAGATTATAGATGCAGAGAAAAAGAACATTGAAGAAGCCAACACCAAAGCAACGGACAAGATGTTCCATACCAATGACATTATAATTGACAGGACAGTCGGGATAGGCTATTTGCATTTGTTTAGGGTGGATGGCTACAACAGCGCAGGAAGATGCTGGTTCTGTTATGATTCCGAAGGTACTCGCTATGCTCTTACGCAGGATGAAATAAACAAGTACGAGTATGCCACGGAGCAAGAGATAGCTGACTTCAAAAATTTGCAGAAAAAATTCGAGAAGGACAATGAAAAGAAGACAACCGACTACAGCAAGTTCTACTACATAGAGAACACGGTGGACGAATCCGACACCGAGATAACAGTGTACTGCAAGACTATGGAAGAAGCATTGGAACGAATCAAGACCTGTCGTGACTGGTACAGTGAGATGGGAACTGGGCGAATCTACGAGGTTAAGTTTGGCAAAAGTCCAATAGGAAGATTAGTATATAACAAGGAATAGGTTTAATAAAAATAAATTTTTAAGATTATGATTACAGACATTTGTAACAAGTTTTGGGAAGAGTTCTTCAATGATGTGAAGAAGAATAATGTGCCTACGGATACATACAAGGAGTTCAAGGGGATTGTCACCGATTATCTTTGTGAAAAATTAAGAGAGGGTTATCCAGTGACGGATGTATGCGTATGGATTGCCGTACCGATTGATGAGTTTAAGGAAAAGTTAGAAAAGACCAACCTACCATCGCTGAAGTATTGGAAGTTGTATGAAGGCGGTCTGACTCCGAAGTGGTTGTATAAGGAAGGCTATATCATCGAAAAATGGGTTTATTCGGCTGGTGGTATTGCACATGTGTTCGGCACTTCCTGTACGGATTTCATTGAAACGCTCAACAAGATACACCTCGACTGCAAGGAGCATTACTTTATGGGCTTCGCAGAATCAAGCAATCTTATTGGTCAAGTTTACGAGTATTTCTTCGAGTGTAATCACACCCTGTTCGATGAGATATTCCGCACATTGCAGCCGATAAAGTTGAAGGAGAAGGAATAGGCTTATGAGAACTGAAGATATTGTGAAAGAAACACTGAATAAAGTGGCAGAAGATGAAGTCAATCATATTCTTTCGTGCGTAGAGAATAGTAAGATTACATCATGGTCATTTTGTGAATCTTTTGTTAAGAATTTTAATAAATTAAATAACTTAATATAAAATAAAAAAATAATACAATGGAAAATAAAAAAGTTTTTGACAGAGTTAAAATAGAACGAGAGTTACTTACTAATTCAAAAGTAGAAAATATATCTAAAGTGATGCAAGATGCTGCTGATAGATATATGAAAATCCGTACAGACCAAGAAGTAATATATTCAGATGAAAATACAATATTATTGCATATAAAGTCATATCCAGACTGGGAATATTTTATTGATGCTTTCTTAGATGATAGAAATGTTCCACATTTTCCATTTTCTATGTTCAATCATGTTACGGTACATCCAAATAAAGTGATATTAAAGTATTCTCCTTTGCACTATCGTTTTGATGGAAACAATCATACTTACGGCTTTTGCACGTTTGATGACATATTGAACATTGAAAAGATTATAGAAGAGCGAAAAGAATACTATAAAGCAAACAGTTCAAAGTAAAGATTTATAAAATATAAAAAAACAATTATATTATGAGTGTTTATATGTTAGATAAGAAAATTTCTTTTGAAGACTTTGATAGATTGTATTCTAAAGTAAATCACGATAAGATTGAGAAGGAATATTTAGAATTTAAAGCGGATGAAAAGAAATTTCAACAGAGAGCAAATATAATCAAGACTTTAAATGACTATTTAATGTGTTATAGTGCAGTTAAGGGTGATTTTGAAAATAATACTTTTGACCTTAGTAAGTGCATTTATGTAGTAGCAGATAATGCTGAAAAAATGTACTTCAATGATTGGTGCTCTGACAATAAGCCAAAAGAGATTTTGACATTGGATGAATGCAACGAAGGACATTTAGTAGGTAGAACACTTCCAATGCAATTCAGTAATTTGGCATTGAGAACTTTATGGTATTATGCAGTAGCCGTTGGTCACTTTAAAGGTAAATTTAAACCATATTATGACATTTTAAATTCAGAAGAATAGTATGACCACAGACGATAAAAAATATATAGCAAAGATAATTCGTGATGAAACTGTGTGCGGAATGATGGAGGCAACAGTTGCTTTTGAAACACTGATGAACTACCCCCACCTGAAGGAAGGGGTTTCCTCGTTCAATGAGGCGGCTTGCCTTAAGGTTTCCCTTAACGTAGAGGTCGCCTCTCCTGAGGCGTAAATTCCCGCAGTCCCTGCGGTATTGTAGTTTTCTTCCGTGACGACCCTGTAAAAATAATCCCTGAGGTTCAAGGCTGCGTTCAGGTCGCGGTCGTGGTGCGTTCCGCACTGCGGACAAGTCCACTTCCTGTCCCTCAATTCCAAGTCGGTCTTCTTATACCCACAACAGTGGCAGGTCTTGCTACTTGCGAACCATCTGTCCACATACATCACGATGGAATCAGTCTCCCTGCACTTGTATTCAAGAAATCCCTTGAACATCCCGAACCCAAGGTCGTTGGCGGACTTGCCGTTGTTGTGCAGCCGTGCCATCGTCTGCATGTTTATGCCCTCAAGGACAATAACGTCCCAGTTCTCCGCGTACCATCGGGACGTCTTGTGGCAGAAATCCCTTCGGCAGTTGGCAATGTAGGCATGCAGTTCGGCAAGCCTCCGCTTCGCCTTCGCGTAGTTCGCAGAACCCTTGTTCTTCCTTGAAACCCAGCGTTGAAGCCGTTTCAACTTTTTCTCGTTCTCACGGTACTGCCTGACGTACTTGGCTTTCGTATCGCCAGATATTTCTTCCGAGTCGACCGAGAAGTGCGGGAATGACATGTCCACCCCCACGACCTTGAGGTCGTCATATCGTTTGTTCTTTTGTTTCGTTTCAATCTCAACCTCCATGCAGAGGGACACGAAGAACTTTCCATCCCTTGTCTGCTCCACGGTACACGAGCGTATGTCGCCAGCGGGTGGTCTGTCAAGGACAATCTTGACATAGCCTACCTTCGGCAGTTTAAGGTAATTACCTTCAATCCTCACGGTTCCGTTCTGGTTGTTCGTCTTGTAGGACAGGCGGGATTTCGCCTTGCTGTGGAAAGTCGGGAACCCGACCCTTTTGCCCTTGCGTTGACCTTTCCTGGACTTGCTCCAGTTGGTCAGGGCGGTCTGGATGTTCTGTTTGGCGTTTGCCAAAGCAAGCGAATCCACTTCTGACAAGAACGGCCTGTCCTTCTTGAAGTACGTCACTTCATGGAGTTTGGGTTTTTCCTCGCCGCCCAGTTGGGAGGTGAAGTCCGCAAGGAGAAGGTTATATACGAGGCGGGCGCACCCTATTGTCCGTGCAATTATGGTTGACTGCTCGGCGTTCGGATAAATCCTGTACCTGTAACCTCGTAGTTCCTTCATAATGAAAGTCGTTTTATATATAAATATAACAATATTTATATATAATTTCAAGAATATTTATTTTTTTCAAAAAAAGTTTGGTGGTTTCAAAAAGACGTTGTATATTTGCAGCGTCAAATCAAAGAAACGATATGACAGAGATAACTAACGATATTATCAACCAAGGGCAATTCATCCCCCACCTGAAGGAAGGAGACTTCTTGCCCGTATTATTAAATGCAATTAAATCTGCACCACATCTTCCAACAGACAATGGAAGAAAACTAAATTTTTCTTGGGAATTGTATATTTAAGAGAAACAAAATAATAGAATATAAGATTTAAAAAAAATATATAGAGATATGAAAATTAGTGATATTAAAGAAGTAGAAATAGTCGGAACTGTTTGTGATAATGATTTGAATTTTGAGAGATACGATGCATCAAATATAGATATATCTAAATAAGGTGCTTTTCCAACTACTGGTGATGATGAAATGGACCCTATTCCGCATGAAGAAGGAATGCCAAATATTGAAGTAATTTATCTTGATGTAAAAGAAAACAAATAAGAATTATGACAAAAGATAGTTTAGGTGATAGAATGAAGTCTTATTATGAAGGCATTTCAAAGACTTCGCTTATGAGAAGAACTCCAGTAATCATAAGAATCGACGGCAAGGCTTTTCACACTTTCACAAGGCATTTCAACAAGCCTTATGATTATGTATTACAATACACAATGGCTGAGACCACTAAAGAGCTTTGTAAGAGAATTCAAGGCTGTGTATTTGGCTATACTCAATCTGATGAAATTACATTGGTACTTCAGGATTATGAGAAGTTGAATACAGAAGCGTGGTTTGGCTATGAAGTTCAGAAGATGTGTAGTATTACTGCTTCAATGGCTACTATGTTGTTCAATAAATATTTCAAAGAATTTGTAGATATATTTTTTCAAAGAGATTATGCGTTTAACAATCCTTCATTTGAAAAACATAAGACACAATTCAAAGAAGTGTATGGTCTGGACTTAGAAGATACTGAAAAGATTGAAAAGTTGTTAGAAACTTATAAGTCAGTAGAAGGCACTGCAATGTTCGATGCAAGATGCTTCAATATACCTAAAGAGGAGGTTTGTAACTGTGTGATTTGGAGGCAGCAAGATGCTACAAGAAACTCTATTGAGATGCTCGGAAGGTATCACTATTCACCAAAGCAGTTGTTCAAGAAATCTTGCAATGACATTCAAGATATGCTAATGACTGAGAAAGGAATCAACTGGAATGACATTCCTACGAAGTTCAAGAGAGGAGTTGCAGTAATCCAGATTCCAAGAACTTTAGAGAATGGTGAAATTCGTAAAGAGTGGATTATTGATTATGATATGCCAATTCTCACACAGGATAGAGACTATGTTGAACAGAGAATATTAATAGGAGAGTAATTATGACAATAGAGAAACAACAGAAGATAGAAGAGTTGTGCAAGACCTATTACAAAGTCTATGCAGATACTCCAAAGAGTGAGTATGGACCTGGAACGAATCATCCATACTATTACGATGTAGAAGCAGACTTGTTTGTAGCAAGTTATCATGGCACTTTTATAGTGACTGATGACGGAGAAGAGAAAGATTTAACATTAGGACTATGAACTACCCCCACCCGAAGGAAGGGGACTTCTTGCCCGTTTTATTAAACAAAAATAGAACAAATGATTGAAACTAACAAATATTATAGACTTGATAACAATAGGAGTTATTTCTGCCCAACCTTGCAGTGTCGGGTGAAATTTCCCGATGGCATTGTAGTTAGACCTACCAAGTGTTTCTTTTATGACAAAAGTTCTTGGTTCGGACGCATTATCAATGTTGGTGTTTCCATTGATTATGAAACAAAAAACGAGATAGAATTCACTGAAGATGCTGTTATTGAGGAATATCAGTTCAAAGATAAACCGTTAGCATTTTATTGTGAAACCATTTTTAAGTAATATAACCATGCAAATCTTTATTCTCGGAACGCCATACTACACAGCGTCAGTCCTTGACAGACGGAGGTTGAACAAGCAGATAGTCGAATGCAACCAAATCGTCAAGGCAATCAAAGGCGAAAGTACCGCATGGAAAAACCATCCAGTCGTGAAGATGTACAGCAGTCATCTAGACTACCTTAAACATTACGCCAGTTGTCTGTCGAACTATCGGGACGGAAATTCAGAAACGGCGAAAAACGAAAGCAGAAAGGCTGAACTGGTTAGACCATCATTTGTCAATTCAACACTCACCGACAATATGAAACGACGTCTGTTCACAAAGGACGAATGGTTCTATTCTCAATTTTCTAAATACGGCAAGTCCGATATCAACCTATATTTTGTTGACGGGACATATGTTGCGTACCAAAACGGAAAGAAAATTGACAAAATATTTGGCAGCTCCAAATAAATGTTATATTTTTGTTGAGTGAAAAAAAAATATTTCAAGAAACTATGGCTAAGAAAACTTTCAAAATATCAAAAGATGATTTGGTTAATATCACCAAAGAGGTACTTGGCGAATATCTGAAAAACATTGAGGACAGCAAGAAAAAGGTGACCGAACCAATTGAGAATTGTGATGATATTCCTGATATGCGTTGGACTTATGGAAGTTACAGTGACCCAGAGTTTATGCGAAGAAGATTTGAGGAGCCTATAGAGGAAGGGCTAATCCGAACTTATGATATTAACAAAACAAAGGATATCATTTGTAGAAGGTTCAGCCTTAATCCCAACCAGTTCCAAATCAAGGAGTTTTTTTCGGACGGCAAGAAGATAATGCTTCCAATCATCATACTATCAGCCACAACCGACAAGAACACCATCGGTGAAATCAAACATTATATGCAAACTTGCGGTTATCACACATCAAGGGAAAACAAAACATCCAATGATGGAAAGTTTGTGGCTTATTATTTTGAACCGAAGTTTTCAGAGGAAGTGACCGAGGAAATCAAGGAAAACTATCAATTTCTTTATCATGCAACCCCGACAATTCACTTGAAGAAGATTTTGGAAAAAGGACTTTCACCACACGCAAACAATACCCTTTTCTTTTATCCGAGTCGTGTGTATTGTATGAAGGGAAATGGATTAACCTACGACCAAACCGTCACATTGAAGAATATTCAGATAGAAAGGTCACGCAACACCAAACTACATGATTCTGACAATAACGAATACACAATTCTGAGGATTGACATATCAAAACTTCCAGAAAACATTCAATTTTATGTTGACCCAATGGCAAGCCGAGCAATCTACACCTATAACAACATTCCACCACAGGCATTGACTATTATTGGAAAATATTAACAATATGCACACTTTAGAATTCATATCCACCAATGAAATGTCACGCGATTGCACGATGTCATTCGATATCAAAATGCGTTATCAGATGACTGTTGAAGATTTTGTCCATTATATAGTTCGCAATCGTCCCGAAGAGTTTGGTTGTTTTGACATAATCAAGGATGAATATAATGCGGAGGAGAACTTCCAAGACAAAACAAGATACAAATATAAACACGGTTGGGTGCTTGGTGACATTGAAGAAGAACTCAACAGCAAGAAAGTGAAATTCGCACAAGCGTCTGGTGGTTATGGAATAATGGACTACTTGATTTTTGTTTAACTTTGAAAAATTACAACTATATGAATACAAACGGAATATACATTCTTTCAATCGAAAGGGAAAATCCTGACAATGTAGGATATTTTGATGGACTTGACGATGCATCAAAGGTACGAGTAGATATAGATGCCAACCCTTCATACGCATACAAGGTAGTTGTTGATATTTATGGAAAAGAAGATGAATATTACATCGGAATTGACAACCACGACAACTTCCGCCTATTCAACGACATATTATTGACAGCACTTAATGTTGTTATGGTTGACACCGACAGGCGCGAACTCGAACAAATGTTCTATAACGCTAACCAGTGGTACAGTTATAGAACACCAAAAGTCTATTGTTAGAAAAAAAAACAAAAAAAAAATTATTTGGCGATTCAAAAATATTAGTTATTTTTGCGTTTGGAAAAAATTTTATAAATAACAGAAAAAAATATAATACTATGGAAACCAATTCAAAAAATTCAAAGGTAGTATATGACTACCTCAACAGGTCGGATGTAATCAGCAAGCAGTTGCGTGAAACCCTTGACTATATGTACAGCATCGCACGTCCTGTCAGCGACAAGTCGTTTATGGAAATCTGCAAGGAACTCAATGAAGAATGCAAGGCTGAAAACGGCGATGAGAACTGGCGTAAGACATATTGTGACGGAAAGTATACATACCCAGATGACTTTTTCTATGTTCCATATAATGTACAGAAGACCATTCTGAATAATCGCCAGGAAGCATACGGCATATCAGCCTACTGGGATGATGATATGAAGTTCTTATTGGAAATCCTCTATGAAAAAGGCGGTTTGCACGAAGTAAATACCCCAACCAAATGGAGTGATGGTAAGAATGTCCGTCATTGTATTGATGTTGATACAATTGACAAGATTATCGGTGAGGAACCAGCCAACAAACTCAAGGAAATCCTTGAAGGTTACAGGAGAACCTATCGTTTTGGCCTTAGAGATGTAAACCATTTCGTTTCACTTGTATGGGCTGCGCCAAGTACCAACCGCGAAACAGTAAAGAACGCTTGGAAGGATGTTTTCGGCATTGATGTTGAAATTCCAGAAGATGACGATTGGGTTGACATCTACTATGAAAGTGATATGGAAGACGATGACCTTGTAGAAATAGAAGTTGATAACTAATATTGCGGTTTACTATGAAAGATAAGAAAGAAAAAAAGAAAAAGTTCACGATTGAACTGGATGAAGACCAGATGTGGTATCTTGAACACGCCTGCGAGTTTATGTCAAGGATAACTTGCGGGCAACTGGGCTTCACTGTACAAGAAGTATGTGAAGCAGCATACGAAAAGGAAGAGAAGAAAAAGCAGCATACCGATAAGACTTCAATCGGTACAAAGGAATGGTGGGAAATGAGGCATTCGCTTGAACAGCACCTCAGTGAAATCAAGAAGTTGTGCTGGGGTTTATCCGACCATGCAAGTTATGGTATCGGTTATGATGATACTGCTGACTGCTACTGGGATATGTATCAAGTTTTGAGACATGCGAGGTTCAACTATGTATTCACTGACGAACAGCGCGAAATAATGCGACACACAGTGATGGCCGACAAGCCGTTCAAGGCTTATAGCGGTGGCGACCTAGTAATTGTTAAACCAAAGGAAGAGGAGTAGAACATATGGAACTATTAAGGACAAAGTGGCGCAAGGTATGTGACGAATACCTCAAGGAGTTCTGTGAGAAACACGACTTTGACTACCTTGCAAGTTATTGGGTTGGTGACGACAGAGGCGGTGTTGCAGACTTGGGCGATATATTTGCCGATATGTCAACTATCAGATATAGTATTGACTATGATATTGAACCAAAGAAGTTTGACGATTGGTATGAAAAGTTATTGGAATATGGTATGTTAGGATTGAAGTTCTTGACCTTTGAAGAATTCTGCAAGGGAGTTCCAGAACCACGAACCGCCGATGAACTATTTGCCATAAAGGAGGCAAAGGAAAGAGTTGAAGAGGCGCAGAAGACTCTAGATGAACTAATTAATAAAGAAAAAAGAGCCAAAATTTTTAAATGATATGGACAAGAATGTTATAATAGCTATATTTGCAACTATATTATTTATGTTGACAACATTTTTTATAATTTCAGTTTTCACTAATTGTATAACAATCAATTTCACAAGTCGAACAAATATTGAAGACTTTGAGGTCGGTGATAGATTTGAGACTACAATGGAAACCAATGACCCATTTGACAAACCTCTCACATATAGAGGTACGATTATTGCAATACAGGGTGACTATGTTCAGTTCATAAGGGAAAACGGGGACACATCATCAACCGACTTTGCTTATGATTGCAAACATTTCAAAGTGAAAAAACTAGCAAAGTAATGCTTGAAAGAAAGAAGATATTATTCCTTGATATTGACGGGGTGCTTGCTGGGGAAGACTACCTACGCAACAGAACAAAAGGTGGTGATTTTATTGACCCCGAAAAGGTCAAACTTCTAAACTCATTGGATTGTTTGATTGTTATATCTTCCTCGTGGGGGTATGATAACGGAAAGACTGCAAAGACCCTTGAAGACAAAGGGCTTCAACTGCCTATTGTCGGTTATACCGCACATTACGAAATTGGAAACGATTGGATTGTACGAGGCAACTCTATTGCTAAGTGGCTATGTGATAATTGCAAGGACTTTGACTACCAGTATGCTATAGTAGATGACGATGGCGATATGTTACTCTCACAAGCGGAACATTTTGTACAGACTGACCCTATAACAGGCATAACAGTGTCGGATATAGAGAAACTAAGGGATATTCTTGTTTCAAACATAGCATAAGGTGGTTTTTCCTGTCACAATCCCCTATATTTAGGGAAATTCTAATTGCGATGGAACACAGTATAGAACTTAACAAACTGATTGAAACGCTAAGCAGCATAGCGGTTGAATATCCAACCAAGAACATTACGCCATATCATTATTTGCTTTCGGTAACATTTGACAACAAGTGTCTTGCAAACAGGGTGCTTGCCGCGACTATCGGTGAAAACCGACTGGTAGAAATAAGCGAGTTCTGCATAACCAAACTTACTGGAAGCACTTTTGTTCCAAAGACAAGCCCAGATGTCGAAGGGTTTATTTCATCAGCCGTCGGCAACATCAAAAATTCAGTAATCGACAGTTGTGACATATTGATAAGCATATCAAGAAGCAACAATGACATATATGCCAAACTCGAAGAGATATCGGATAGTTCAGTCAAAAGACTTGCAGAGAACAAGGACAAAGTTCTAAAGGAACTCTTTAAGAAAAAGAAAGTCCAGAAGGATACCAAAACAAGTGAAACTGGTGAAATTGAGAGGATATTGCCCAGCCTAAGCAAGATGGCTTCTGAAGGAAACTTACCTACCGCATACGGAAGGGATAATATTATAGCCGATATTTTCAATACACTCGCAAAGAATGAACGCAACAACGCAATCGTGGTTGGTGAAGACGGTATCGGAAAGACTACCACGATAAACCATATCGCAAACCTACTTTGTTCAGAAGAAGTTCCGTCACCTTTCATCGGAAAGAGAATGGTATCGTTTGATGTACTGTCACTTTTGGTCGGTACTGCGGCAAGAGGAATACTCGAAGCCAAAATAAAGACTATAATAGAGGAAGCCAACAGAACTAACAAGTATATTATTGTAATGGACGATATACACCAGTTACTGAGGCCGAACGCAAGCATATCCGACATATCAACCGCAGGTCTCATATCACAAATGCTAGATAACCCCAACATAATGATTATTGGTACAACCACGCCCGATGGTTATTCAAAATACATAAAGTCAAGCGAGAATTTATGTAGCAAGTTTCACGAAATAAAGATGGAACCAATGTCAGTTAGTGAAACAGTATCACTTTTGAATGTAACAAAAATCGCATTGGAAAATAAACATTCAGTTTCTATAGATGAAGCCACAATCGAACTGACCGCAAAGTTGTGCGAACGTTATGTAAGAGATACAAAACTCCCGTTGTCGGCAATAGACCTTCTTGATGAAGTCTCAGCAAGACAACACTTGTTACATATAAAGGACAGTGCTTTAGCAAAACTCAAAGCCGACAGGGATAGTATCAGCAACGAGATTGAACGTCTTAAACTAAACAGTGCTTCAAAGGAATACGATAGAATTGACGAATTAACAAACGAACTCATTGAAGTTAACAGCAAGATTGAACTTCACGAAAAGAAACAGAGAACTAGACGTTATGCAACGCCAATCGAACCAAAGGAAATCTACAAAGCAATATCACAGAAGATTAATATCCCAGTGGGTGAACTTAACAAGGATGAGGTTGAAAAGTTAAAGAACCTTTCATACAGGATGAAGGATATGGTTATAGGACAGGACGAGGCTGTAGACGAAGTATGCCGTGCAGTAAGACGACATAGGGTTGGACTTTCAAACCCGAACAAACCAGTGGTCTTCATGGCTGTAGGTTGTACTGGTACTGGCAAGACATACCTGGCGAAGAAGTTATCCGAATGTGTATTCGGTTCGGAAGATGATATGGTGCGCCTTGATATGAGTGAATATTCAGACAAGATAAGCGTGAACAAATTATACGGCTCGGCGGCTGGTTATGTCGGTTACGATGAGGGTGGTATACTGACAGAGGCAATCAAGAGAAAAAACAGATGCGTCCTACTGCTTGATGAAATCGAAAAGGCTAACGAAGAAGTTTTCAATGTATTGCTACAAGTATTCGATGATGGTCAGTTGACTGACAATAAGGGTACAAAGGTCAACTTCAAGGATGTTATAATTATAATGACCTCGAATGTTGGTGCAAGACAAGTTTCCGACAAGGCAAACCCAATCGGTTTCTCCCGTGATAACACTGCAATTACTGACGTTGAGATTATCAAGAAGGCTCTCAAGTCAAAGTTTAATCCCGAATTCCTTAACCGTATTGACTCGCTACTGATATTCAACCCGCTTAACGAGGAAAACCTCTCAAAAATTATACAGATTGAAATAAAGAAGGTTATTGAACGTCTGCACAATATCGGCTATGATGCTGACGATTCCTTGTATGTTGGAAAATTATTCAACACTATAAAGGAAAACGTTTCAAAGGAGAGCGAATACGGTGCAAGGCCAATATTAAGGGAAATACGACGCCAAATGGAGGATAGAATAACTGACCTGATTATCGACAAGCACCTCGGCAAAGGCTACATATTCACAGACGAGGACTTCTGTTAGTCCTCGTTCCTGTTTGATAGTTTGTCGAATGTAGAGAGGAAAGCGTCTTTTGCCATTTTCCCCTTGAAGTCATCAATCAGCGATACAATTCCCGAAAATTTGGTATCGGGTTCGCATTTTTTCCTCAGCCAGTCAACAGTACCGCTTGCGTTCTTGCACAACATACCAATATCATCGGTAGCCATTATCTCCTGTTTCAGACTGAAGTCATTATACTTCGGTTTCCCTTCAACACCAAAATACTGTTCAGCCAAATCATCAACGAATGACAAAATGTCATCGCGGACAGTATCACATAGTTCGTGAATATGGTTGCCGTTGGTACTATAGTGTATCATCTTGGTGTTGTCAGCATACAAATACAACTGAAAAATCAATTTGCAAACTTGCTCGTACATAATTATAAATATTTTTTTTCAATAAATATTTGGTAGTTTCAAAAATTATGTTTTTCTTTGCAAGAAAATTAAATAGAAAAAACTATGAACGCAATAACAATTAACGAATGCTGTGCAATATGCGAGAAGCACAGAAAGGCAGACTGCCGATTGTTTAAGTTATTTAAGGTTGCAAAGGCTTATGGCGATTATGACGACGATGACATCCAAGAAGATTCATTAGTTATGGTCTGCAAGGAATTCAAGCCAAATAAGAGCCTTGAAACATATACCCCATGGACACTTGAGCCTAGCAATCCTTTTGGTGTTCCAAATCCTATTTACACAGGCGGACATCACTGTAAAACGTGGGCGGATTGTACAAATCCACAATGTGATTGTATCAACTGTCCCTTGAGATTAGGTGGTGGTGGATGGTCAACCACTGGTAAAGATTTCATTATTAACCCGTTCGGAACCAATAGTGGCCAGCGCGATTTTGAAGAAAAAGAAACAACAACTGATAAAAAGGAATAATTTATGCCATACAAGTGTGAAAAGGTAGTAAAACTTGAAGGCACGATGCTTGACCGTCGTCGCAAACTGACCGAAGACCAGAAGTCTTATATCAAATGGCTTCGTGAGGAAGAACAATTGTCATATAATGCTCTTGCCAAACAGTTTGGTGTTAGCAAAAGACTCGTCATATTCATTTGCAATCCAGAAATACACGAAAAGCACAAAGCCAGATTCAAGGAATTACGCAAGGACGGACGGTATTACAACCGCGAGGCTCACAACGAAGCCGTCAAGAACATGAGACATTATAAACAGGAGTTGTATTTGGAAGGAAAATATTAATATTATGGTTACTTTTTTAATTATTTATTCAATTGGTGTATTAATTTCAGGAATCGGAATATTCCTGTACGAATATCTCTATCTCTATGACAAACAAATTTCCTATATATCAAGGAAAGAAATCATACAGGATATTCTTGTATCCTTTCTTTCGTGGGTGATGGTAGTAGGATTGATATTCAGTGTGATTATGGATATAAAGATGGGTTGGCCGTCACGCGGGCATGAACTAAACCTTGCAAAAAAGAAAAAGTCCATACGAGATGGACTTTTTATGATGCCGTTAGACTAAATTATCGTTATTCAGCAAAGTCAGCATAAGGATTCTGTTTCATTGCTGTGCGACGGTCGTTGTAAGCCTGGTTACGTTCAGCATCCAATCCTTGTTTCTTAGCTTGATACTTATCCCATCTCTTTTGTGACTTTCCAGTTACCTTAGCAATTTCTTGTTGGCGTTTTGCTTCAAGTTCCTGTATCTTTTGGTCATACTTTGCATTGATTTGAGCAACAGCATCAGCCGAATTTTGGTTAACATACTGTCTGCCGTTCATACCATTCTGAACACCATATTGGTTCTTGAGGTTTTCAATATCATTACGACTACGATTCAGTTGACGATTTGCAATATGCGCTCCAGCGTTACCTCCGTATCTTAGGGCATCTAAAGTGCCGCCTATTTTATCCCTCAAATTACCAAGCAATCCTTCGTCACACTCTTCGTTGAGAACTCTCTTTACTGATTCGCTTATAAGCCTGTTGAGTTCATTTTCAGTTAATTTTATCGTTTTGTTCATAATTCAATTTTTTTTGATATTTATATTTGATAATAAATAGTAATATTTTTTTAAAATGAAGAAAATAATTTTGACAGAATCAGATATTCACAACATTGTGAAGAAAACTGTTAAGAGAATATTAGCCGAAGCCAGCAGACACTACACAGCAAATGATTTCAACTGTGATAGCGCTTCACCTGAAATGGTACAATATGTTATTGATAACGTGGATGATTTCAGTGGACGTTATTCAAGGGCTTTGACTATGATGGATAGAAGACGTTGTCCACTCAGATATGCTGATGAACGTCTATACGGTGAAATGTGTGACGCTATTGAGGACTGGTGTGCTGACAATGGCTGTGATGCCAGCGAATTTTCTGTTGAAGAGATTTTTGGCTAACGAATATCCACCTTGTGTTTTTTTAATGCCTTAACCGTTGCATTCTTAATCCCAAGCAACTTCTGAATTTTTGAACAAGTATCTATTAGTACCTGATAGACGTTCTTATCAATTGTATAGAAACGTCCGTCATTTCCGTTATAATGACCGCATTGCTCAGGCATCGGCTTGCAGTTCACAATGTCGTACTGTTCAGAAAGGACAATGGTTCCACTACCAGCATCAATCTTGAAAAGTTTTCCAACAATAACAGAAAACGGAGTTTCCAGCATCAAATATGTTTCAACTCCGTTAGTTTTGTTTTTTTCAACAACATCCGACAGCATTGGTTTCCTAATCGGTTGTCGCATAGGCTATGCCAAATATTTCTTGATATAATTGATAATACCTTTGACATGTATGTCACAGATAGCCTTCTGGCCTTCCTCGCTCAAAAGGAACTTGGTATCATCAATATTGGTATAGAACATATTTTCAGTTAATACTGATGGCATTGTAGTGCCTTTTATAACCGCAAAGTTCTCCTCCCAGTCCCTGTCGCCGTCTGAAACATCAGTCCTTATTTTCCTTCCGTATTTCGGTAGTATTTCTTCAGCGGCATCATATAGGCAGTCAGCCAGTTTATCACTGGTGTTTTGTCCTTTAGTAGTGTAACAAGACCATCCTTGTGCGGAAGTCCATTTGGAACCGTCCCCGTGGGCGTTGGAATGAACCGAAATAAATAGGTGTTTCATTTCGGGGTGTTTGGATTTCATATTGTTTGCCCTAGTGTATCTCGTTTTTAGCGGTATATCTTCTTTAACTTCAGGAACGATAATATTTACTGTGATACCATATTTCTTCAATTCCCTTTCAATCATTGAAACCATTAATCTGTTCCACTTATATTCATAGAAATCAAGTTCTGGCACTATCTTATGTAACGACCACGGACTGCGCTTTCCTGGTGTTGATTCAGCATGACCACCGTCAAGGTGTACCATTATCTTTGGGAATTGTTCAAATGTCTCCATAGTTGTAGGGTTAATAGTAAGTTGATTATTATTTTGCTTGAGTTTGAATTTCTCTGCAATGGTTGGTATTATGGAAAAAATTTTTGAAAACATAATGCTTTGTTTTTTTTTTTCTAATCAATCTGAACAACTTGCTCAAATGAGAACACACAATAATCCGTCACATCAATGTTAGCATTAACAGTTTCACCAATATCTTCTATTATCACTGCGTCATAGTTAACCTTACCTATTTTTCTCAAATAGGATACAATATAGGGGACATCACCAATCTCAAGTTCCATATCACTTTCCTGTATATATTGCCAAATTGCTGCTGGCATTATTTTTGTTAGTTCTGGGTCATTAGGGTCACACTTAGGTTCGCCATACTCATTACAACAATAACCCCATATCGGTTCTGACCAGTAGGAAAAAACAGGTGGAATAATAAGAGGATTCTTCACATCAATATAATATCTATGACGTGCACCGAAAGTATCTAACGGTTTGTCAGAAAACCAGATGACATCCTGAAACTTTTCCTTGAACAACGGTTCGCCACAATGATATACTGGTTTATTAACAACCGATTCAACCATTAGGTGACGGCACAAGGTTTCATAAAAATACTGACGGTCAAGGTACTCGTTAAGCACTTGCTTGAAAACCTTGCAATATTTCCAATCTTCTGTAAGCATTCCCTATATCAAATTATGGCAAGCAAACATCATCGGGGTCATTTGGTGTTACAACCGTATCTGCTGGATAAACAATCGGTTTTCCATCGCACAAGGTCTTTATGTTGAGGTTTGGATATTCCTCACCGTCCTCGTGTCTGAAAGTTGTCCACTCGTTAAGCTCATTTCCTTCAAACTCGTTCTTTGTACGCGGGCAGTTCTTGATATTATACAACAAGTTGCATTCCCTTGAATCTTCAAAGCCCCAGGAATTGAAGGTTCTGTTAAATTTTGCGCTATCTGAATAATCCATAATAGTAAATGTTTTTATCTTTATTATTAATATTCCATTATATAGTTCAATAGAAAATAGTATATTGAATCATAGTCAAACTGTCTGTTAAGCATTGCTTCCATTTTTCGAGGGTCTTTATCGAACATTTCCCTCAAATTATCAATTTGTCTCTTGTCCTTTAGCCTATAACTACCAATCTTCAATACTTCAAACTCGTATTCATCATCGGTGGGTATATCCTTTGTTGTTAATACATGTGTTTGGTTCATTATATGAAATTTCCCGTTCTTGAAGTCCTCAATCGGAACAGTTATTGTTATCATACAAGGATAACCGCTTGCGTAGTCATTTGCATTCTTGGTTGTGAACCACAGCCCGTAACACCCTTCGCTACATACCTTCGGGGAAAGTTTTTCCTCTGTCAGCACATAGTCAAGATTCTCATATCTCAACCCGTGATACAGCCTAACCCTCCCGTTTTCAATGGTGCTCGTATCGAACCATTCGGGAAAGTGATATCCAGCATCCTCGTTGAGAACCTTATCCAAAGATTCCATTATTATCTTATGCAAATGTTTCTTGTCCACACCTAAACCAATATTTGTTTTATTCGCTGTATCTTTTCAGTGACAATCGGCTTGTCATTACGGCTTTGGTCTGATTCAACGTACTGTTGCAGTTCGTTCCTATCCATGCCAATCCACGCACCAGGTGAACTCGGTTCCATTACAACGTCCCAGCAGAGCAGTTCATAGTCATCACCAACCATCATAACGCCGAACTTATCCTCAACGGTTCCAACACCCCTCGACGATACACCCACATGTATGTTGTCAAGTAGCATGTTTGCAACCAGGTCACCGCTTGTGCTTGCAATGCCGTAACGCCTGTAGCCAGGGGTGAGGTGCAGTTCCATCTCACCTATCAAGGTCTGTCCAACCCATTCAAGGTTGGTTATGATATGACTTACATCATGTCCTGATAATGTGGTACTGTTTCCCGACCATAAGCAATGCCCGTCATGCCCCATGGTGTAGAAGTCGTGGTTCTTACATTCAATGCAATAAACCTTGCCTTCATAATCCTCTTCAGTTACTTTCATCTTCCCAAGCAAAATATACTGATTGTGTGAACGGTAGGTGAAGTGCATAGGGGAAGAGTTTTCAGCCTTAATCACACGGTCTTCAATCACTCTGTCGTAATTGCGTTCTACCATATGATATGCTCCATTATAACCAATTTTTAATTGAATCTCATTCAAGTCCATAACAAGTCTTTGGGAAGTTGAGAATACATCATCAGTGTAATAATTTTCAGCATTCAAGCCACGACCTCTTCCGTCACCCATAACAAACCAGTCGTAGAAGAGTCTCAATGTTTCCTTGTTCTGTTTCTTCAGTTCATAAGGTACATATTTATCGTAGCAAATACCAAACTGTTTGAGGTACTTTACTAAACGCATATCACATACAACAAAAATTGATGTATTATTACGGTAATATTCAGTATATTTTAACGGGAATTCTGTTAACATTTCCCTAATTTCATCACAAACACTTTCTTTTCTTTGGAATATTGAAACTTTGTCAGGCAAATCAGTACATCCTTCTGATAAGTATATACCCATAAACTTAGCCCACACATCCATAGGGATTTGTAATTCATGTGAATATTTTTCCTTCAGTGTATTTGAAGGTATCCTTGCAATCTCCTCAGCCGTTAATGCAGGTAATGTAAAGAATTCATCATTCTCGCCAATCCAGTTTCCTTGCTTATACAAATAGCAGTGTGACTGGTCAGGAATCAAACCGTCCAATATTTCTTGCGCGGTATAAAATCCTTTCCATTTCTTGTGACGGTCAAATACTGGGAACTTATGGTTAGGGGTCACCTTCAAGTCAATAAACCTACCCTTCAGACAAATCAATTTTCCTGTGTAATCCGACTCTATCTTGCGTTTGACCTTATTGATTTCAATATCCTTGTTTTCTTTGAGGGTTAATACCTCATCTTCAGTGGTGATATCTTCAATGAGTTTCCACCCGTATTTGGTTAATATTCTGGTGCCTGAAAGTTGGCAACTCGGGTGGTCCAAGGCTCCTATCGACCCACGGGTACGTACCCTGTCGTTGATGTACTTCTCAACTTCCCTCTTCAATATTGCTTCGGGATATATCCTTCCGTTGGCGTTCTTTATGCCGTACTTCTGGAACACGGCGCTCACCACGAACTTGTCGGGGATAACAAACTTGTCGTGATGTTCAATATCCTCCTTTATCTGCCTAATGGTATCGTTGTTGCCGACTATATGTCCATCATTCTCTATCAGCAGTCCCGTTCCAGTGTGACCGCGCTTGATTTCCATTATAGCCTCTCTGTTCTTTGTATACATAATTTATAAACAATATTTTAGACATAAATAGTCCGAAAGAAGAAAAATTGATAAAAAAAGAACAGCCAACTTTAATTTGTCGGTTGTTAAGATTATCGTTTTCCACTAAACTTTTTTAATAAATATTTGGCGGTTATAAATATAATCATTATCTTTGCGCTTGAAAAATCATCAAATATTCAAAGGTAATGATTAAGAAGATAATACAAGTTGCGGACATACATATTCCGAACGACGAGAAACTGAGGCCATACACTGAAATGCTTAAGAAGGCAATGGCACTCATACTGAAGGAAGTAAAGAAGGTTGACAAGGACGAATGCCGTATCGTCCTCGTCGGAGACATATTCCACAAGAAGATAAGGACGACCAACGAGGCGAAGTCCATTTTCCATACGATGCTGAACTACCTCAACCAGATGTGCCGTACATACGTCATCGCTGGCAACCACGACATGTTGGAGAATAACAACGACAGGCTGGATTCAATCTCGCCTACCTTCGACATAAAGTCAGCATATCCCAATATCACCTACCTCGACAAGGAACTCAACTATAAGAGCGGCTACTGCATTGATGACAATGTAATATTTGCGTTGTATTCAATGTTCGACAACTTTGCAGCCCCCAACATTATCGGGGTGAAGGATGCTATTGAGAACGGAAAGGTAATCGGCCTTTACCACGGCGATATGCCTGGCACGGTCACCGACCTCGGATATATGTCGGACAAGGGGGTTGACGCAAGTTTGTTTGAAGGTTGCGATTGTGTTATGGCAGGACATATCCACAAGCATCAGGAGATAAAGAAGAACGGCATTCCCGCCGTTTACGCTGGGTCGCTTTTCCAGCAGGACTTCGGTGAGAACACCACAGGTCACGGGTTCGTTGTATGGGACATGGAGACGATGAAGTACAAGTTCCACGAAGTTCCGAACGACTACAAAATGTATAAGTTTGAAATAAATTCATACGACGATGTGAAGAATGATAGCGAGAAGTTGTTGAATTATTAATAGGATTCAAGTAATAATGCCTATTTATTATATAATAGAAAATATTATTGAAATATGAATACCGCAAAAGAAAACGATGTAATAACAAAAGTCCTTTCACTTATGGAACGAATGGGTGAGAATATTAATGAAAGTCAAACTGACGATTTAGTTGAATATGTTTGGTTACACACAAAGAATACTGGTTTGAATGTTGATGTTTTTGCTGATGACGGCGAAGCATATATTAGGAATGGCCACCCACAATACTTATATGCAAGAAATGGATATAATAAGTCAGTTGACGATTTCATACCCTTTTTGGTATCAGAAAATCCTCGTATGCTAGATATTAGCCAGACTGTTAATTTAAAAAAATCTGATATTGAAGATATAAAAAGTTTCATTAAACAGAACCTTGATGTTTTAAAGGGAAATGCTGATATGAAAATATCACACACAGAATTCTATCAGAACCTCAAACCAATTACACGCCAACACGCAGGACTTCTTATGGAAATGTCAATGCTTCGCAAAAACGAAAGCGGACTTCCAATGGACGTTTGGTTGGATGAAGGCGCAACATATCAAAGTCATGCTCCAAGATTGAAATTCAAAGCATCGAAAGAACAACACAATTCAAGGGAATATAGTTCAATAATTCTTTCCCCCGAACCAGAATTGGTTAATCTACCAACAAGAACTGATTTAAGTGGAAAAGAACTTGAACTACTTCGCAGTTTCGTGCTTCTAAATTTGGATTCGCTTATAGAATTGGCAAACGGAAAAATAACACACGATGAATTTCTCGCTGTTATGAACCGTCTATAACAGTTCAATCCTCTTCGCAAACCTTTCCCCACAGAAACTTACTGTGTACTTGATAACGCCATCCTCATGTGAACTTTCAATGATGGTTGGTGTTTCTTCCTTATATTTCAATGAGTTTATATAACCCATGACACACACTAGGCTATCGCTTGCATCAAAGTTCTCAGCCTTGAGTTCGTTCTTCTTGTCATACACCCAGTTGATTGACGGGAACTTTTCCGATATGAAGTTCCACAGGATATACTTCTTCGCGCAGTCGAACGGATAGTCGCCGAACAGCACCAGTTCATCCTTCCTTATGGCATCCATAATCTTCTTGGCAGGATATTCCTCGCCCTTCTTGTTATAACGCCTTACCGCCAAAAGGGAAGGCATCGTGTACTTCCTAGCATCATAACTTGAAATGAACTCTGGTACTATACCTAAGCAATCATATACAGACTGGGCTATCATGCCATTAAACCTCAGCAATGTTGCAACAGTCATCTGGTTGTTAGACGATACCAACGGTTCCTCGATGACAACGTCCGTAATGCTATACTCCTTGAAGGTCTCAAGTTCATCCCTGAACATCTTGCTCTTCACGAACAAAGCCTCGGTATCCTTCAACTTGCTTGAAACCTTAAGCCTCAAATGCGTTACCTTTACTGGTACAAACTCGTCATTGTCGGTAACACCCACAATTGATATGCCGATGCAACTGGTGCTGACATCAAGTCCTAACACTATTTTCTTAACCTTTGTTATATCTTCTACCATATCTTCTTACTTTTTATATTATTTTACTTATAATCTTATATTTTTTAGCCTTTTCAGCTGTTATATACCAGTCCTTCTTGCTTTTGTATATTTCATTGAGTTTTTCAACTGGTATTCCTGTGTTATCTTTATAGATGCTCCACATCAATTTATGAAGGCGTCTGTCTTCTTCTACATTCTCCTCAAGGTCTTTCATTTTTCCCCAAACCAAACTTGACAGGGTATGATACATAAATGTTGTATTGGGGTATGCAAAACGATGCTCCAAGTCAACAGCCAGCATTATAATAGTACCTGCTGACATGATTTTGCCTACACAATAGATATTCACGACATATTCCTGAGCGAGTTTTTTAATTTCATCATAAATCGCTAACATGTCATATACACTGCCACCATAAGTACATAAATAAATATTTATAGATGGTTTAATAATTTGAAATTCAATACCAGCAGACCTTAAAGATGCTTTATTTTGCTCAACTACATCATTATCAGAACTTTTAATCTCATTTATCTTATCTACCACAGTCTGCCACATATCCTCGCCTACTGTGCCCTTGATATAGATGTTATGTATCTTTTCATCAAATGTCTTTATTGTATATTCTGTCATAAATCAAAAAAATATAATTTTTATTTGGCAGTTGCAAAAATAGTTCATATATTTGCAACCGAAATTTAATTAAAAACATGTTATAATATATGCCGAACAGAAAGAAAAAAACAAGTCCGAAAGATACAAAACTAAACATTGTCAAGGACGACAAATACTACGAGAGTGTCATCAAGCGCGACTGGTGCAACCTACGTGAAGAATTTGTAAACCTCAAGGGGTGCAAGAAATGCAAGGACGCATGTGCAAATGCAGGGCAATATGTATTGCCGTCATACTTTACACCGAAAGACCTTAAGATTGGTGTGCCAAGCAGATTCAACCTGTCGCTGGAAGAACAGAAGAGTGCTTCAAAATTCATTGAAGAACACATAAGACTTCACAGCAAGTGCAACGTCTCGTATATATTTACCAACAACACTGGTATCGGTACGGGACTTACAATAAGATGCAACGTTTGTGGGAAGGAACAAGATATAACAGATTATAAAAATTGGTGAAAATGGCTTATAGAAGTGGCTGGAAGACAAGATACAGATTGGAGTTTGGTTGGTATTTTGAAGATTATGATTTGTATTGTGTTTATGAATCTGTCAGTGACACAATAACAATAAAGATGTTCAATGACAAAGGTGAAGAATTGAAGGACATACCAGTTGGTTGTGAAGATGATTGTTCTGAAGGAAATCATTCATTGATTGATTGTTTATATGCATTGAAACATCAAGAAAATATAAAAGATATTGTCATTGAAGATATGACACGAGAGGAAATCGATAAAATTTTTAGCAAAAAAGAATAAAACCATGGGAAAACTTAATGTAAAAATTATTAACAAGAGCAACAATCAGTTGCCAAGTTATGCGACAAAAGGTTCAGCAGGAATGGACTTAAGAGCAAATATTCCTGAAGGTGACATTTGGTATATTGAACCAGGTAGACATGCTTTAATACCGACAGGTCTATATATTCAACTCCCCGAAGGCTACGAGGCACAAGTTAGACCGAGAAGCGGATTGGCATTGAGATATGGTGTAACGGTACTTAATTCCCCAGGAACTATTGACTCTGATTATATTGGGGAAATTTGTGTTATATTAGTGAACCACGGAAGCAATACTTTTGCTGTTCAGAATGGTGACAGGATTGCACAGATGGTCATTGCCAAATGTGAACAACTTGACTTGGTTGAGGTTGAAACATTAGACGAAACCGAGCGAGGCGAAGGCGGATTTGGACATACTGGAAAAAACTAGAAGAATTATGATGAAGGATTTTTCAAAAAAGTGGTACAAAAACGCAGAGAAGGCTAAGGAACTTGCACCAACTTACACTCAAGTTTTTGACGGATTGAAAGAAAACAAGGAAGCCCTAATAGGCGCATTAACTGAAATGGCGCAACAAAAGGACGAACAATACAGGACAGCATATGTCGTGACACGAAGCGAGGAACATTCCGATTATGTTGAGACAATATTCTATGACAGGGACAAGGCCATTGAATACTGCAAACAGTTCAACCAAAACGAAAACTCCTACGGAAGGGACATAACTATTCTCGTTGACGGTGAAGAGAAAGGAATAATATTAAGTACAGACGAAATCTATAAAAAAACTTGTAATTTTTGAAAAGTTACACTATTTATTAATAAGACGAATGAAGCAGCAAGACATTCGGAAAGATATTAAACATAAAACCAACGGAGGTAGTCCCTATCGGCTCTTGCTGCACTTTGTCGAACGGATTTTACCTCCTTTTTTAATGTAGCATGGAGATAGCAAGCAAATACACAAAGGTCTTCGTAAGCGATGACTTGACTCGACAGAAATATGACGAGTTGTACGACCTTGCCGTATCCATCCGTGAACATAAGAACCTCATCAGTAAAGAAGTGTGCTCGGATATTCTGCGCTACCTCGATGTAAGTCCACTGAATTTCGTAAAAGAGATGCGTGGCAAGTATAAACAAGTTATCAACTCGAACTTTGACAAGCAATTATATCAGCAGGTCATTGATGCCTATCAGAACAAGTTTGATGCTATAACCAAGCGAATGAAATTCGAGAAGGTTTCGTTCCTCGGTTTTGACTTCTACAAGCGCAACTGCAAGGGGCATTCAAAAGGCGATATGAAGTCCGTAAGGCTTGAACGGAAGTCAACTGACCTTACTATTTGTTTGACCTACCTTGCAAGATACGGAAATGAACATACACTTGAATATATCAACACCCAACTTGCCAATGGTGGTCTTGATGAGAAGAAAGCGAAGTTCTACCAGAACATACTTGGCAAGTGTAGCAAGTTAGGTTTTGAACGACTAATGAGACTTGCATTGTCGTTGCGCGGACGAATGTTGAAAAGGTATGCAAAGCCCATTGAGTTCAAGTCGCTGACATTCGCTGGGCGTTCAAGAAAAAAACGGATTGTTGCATACAACAAAAACTACAATTCGGAGATAAACGCCTTTATCTCGTTGAGTTTCCCCACTCGGAAGTCAATGGACATACCAGTCAAGTTCAGCAAGGACTACCACGGCAGTATGAGCGACTATGCAAAGAAATCTAACGACTATGAGTATGTCGTTTCGTTTGACGAGTGGCACAAGCAGGCCAAGGTTAACTTGGTCAAGGACGGCGAAAGGTATATACCAACGGTGACCGATAACGACAAGACCGTTGGTATTGATGTGAATGTAAAGCACAACCTGTTCAGCGTATCAAATGGTACAACCTACGACTACGACAGGGAATTGGTCGAGGACTACTGCCGTATGAAACGGCAGACCGACTTATTCAAGTCACAGAACCCCGACTATGTAATCGGCAAGCGCAGACAACGGAAATATGATACTTTAAGGAACAAGATGCTCAAGTCGGAACAACAGTTGATTTCAACGATGTGCAAGAACCTTATGCTCGGCGGTGTAACACATATAGTCCTTGAAAACCTTGACAATGGTTTTGGAAAGACTTATGTAACGGACGAATTGTTGGATGATATTAACTTCAATGATATTGTGAAGTTCCTGCGGATTAGTTCACTGAAGGGCGAAATCGAACACATTGGAAGGAAATATGGTATTGCAGTTTCAACCGTGCAATCGTATTACACATCAAAGACCTGTCCTGTCTGCGGTTGCATTGATAACGGGAACAGACTAACACAGGAAGATTTCTGTTGCGTTGAATGCGGTCATACAGATAATGCTGACCACAACGCATCAGTTAACATAAGAAACAGAGCGACCGTAACCGTGTTGCGGGATAGGCTCTTAAAACAAGTTAGCAACGGGGCATACAAGCCGAAGAAACTGAAAAAGGAGAAGGTAAAGGATGTTCTGTTGTCGTACCGTACAGACAATCAAACGATTGGTGGGAATATATGAAGAAGTTTCCTAATTTTTCGTATATTTCGCTGTACGGTATATGCACAGAAAGTGTTTTTAAGGGACAACCACACGCGATATCACAAATATTGCAAGGAGTGGTTGGAAAACCTAACACCAAACCAACTTGAAGAAATAAAAACTTGGAAATATTTTGAAGATAGTGGAAATTTAAAAAAAAAATAATATGTAAAATTATTTTGGTATGCTTGAAAAGAAAATTAACTATTCATTAGATGATGTGAGCATAATTCCAGAAGTACAAGGAAAGAACTCACGTAAAGAATGCAATCCATTTGTTGATGGTATAAATAAATTGCCTATCTTCTGTGCTCCTATGCAAGCAGTTTGTGATGAACATAATTTCTTTTACTTTATGAAGAATGGCATTACACCGATAATTCCAAGAAATATTAATATAACAACCAGAATGAAGTGTATGAAGGACTTGGTTCAATGGGTAGCATTCGGCTTAGAAGAATTTAGAGAATGTTTTGTAGAAAAATTGATGATTACAACAGAATTTAAGAACTATACATATAATGTCTGTATAGATATTGCTAATGGACATATCAGAGAACTTCCAGAATTGATACAGATTGCTAAAAAGAATTATCCAAATATGGAAATAATGGTTGGGAATATCGCAAATGAAGAAACATTTGAAAAGTTATCAAGAGCAGGAGCTGACTATATCAGAGTAGGAATTGGTGGAGGTGCTTGTTGCTTGACTTCTACAAACACTGGAGTCCACTATCCAATGGCTTCATTGATAAATGAATGCAAGAGAATCAAATTCAATAAAAATCTAAACGCTAAGATAGTTGCTGATGGTGGAATAGACGATTATGGAAAGGCTATTAAAGCATTGGCACTTGGAGCAGATTATGTCATGATGGGAACGATGCTAGCAAAGTGCTATGAGAGTGCGGCTGAACCAACTTTCAAGTATGCTGACTACTTGTGGCGTGAATTTTATCATAATGGTCTCGCCGAGAAATCAATATCCAACTTCATGGGAGACGGACTCTGGAAGAATATGTTGTATGACTCTTCAATAAGTGAAGACGAAAAGCGTGACAACGCTAGAACTGCAAAGGCCAGGGGATTTACGAAGACTATCTATGGAATGTCTACTCCACAGGCTCAGCAAGCAATAGATGAGAGCAAGCCAGTAAGACCTACAGAAGGTCTTGAGAGAGAAATTCCTATTGAATACACTGTAAATGAGTTCGCTGACAATTTCAAGGCATATCTCAGAAGTGCTATGGCGTACACTAACTGCTCAACATTAGATGAATTCCAAAGTGGAAGTGTAATCTTGAATGTGCTTAACAATAAGTGCTACAATAATATTAACTAAAAATATATAGAAATATGGGATGTCATACTTGGTTTTTTAACAAAGTCAAAGATGCTTCGGCGGAAGACTTGAAGACGCTTAGGGAACGCTTGGTGTCAAAATTCGAACATTATTGTGATTATCCAACTTTCGAAAGTTATATGGAAGATGATGATAATTTCAAAATTTATAACGCTTTGAAGTTGAAAGGCGACACAGAAAGTGAAATCTTTAAGATAAACGAACAATATGTCAAAAGAAAGAAGAAGAGGTGGAAACGCCATTGCCAACTTAGAAACGAAATGCCATCAAAGATAAGGAATGGTGAATTGTCGGATGAGGAATTTGTGAAACTCTATAAGAAGGAAGACCTCTTTTCAACAATATATCAAACACCTGGTTTCAGTGACAATTTCAGAACCAATGACTATAACACCCCTTGTTTCAGAAGTTTTGAAAGAGCAAAGAAATATCTAACAAAACATTGTGGCAAGTTTTATATTCCTGGCAAAGAAACAACTTTTTGCAGTACTAACGAGGAAAAGTTAAAACAAAGATTGAAGATAATGCTTGATGTCTGCAAGAAATTCTTTGACAAATATCCGAAAGGTTGGATTGAATTTGGATAGAAAAATAGCAAAAACATTAATAAAAAAAAAGTTTGTCACTTTCAAATATTTGATTTATCTTTGCATAGTCAAACAAATATTATTTTTTTATGGAAGAGTTCAAAATAGAAAATAATGTACTTGTGCAGTACAACGGCAAAGGCGGCGATGTTATGCTACCTGATGGTGTGAGGATAATTGGCGGTAGGGCATTTCAAGGTTGCATCGGACTTACCTCAATAAACATACCTAATTCGGTGACGGAAATTGGTTGCGAGGCATTTTCGATTTGTAGCAACCTTACTTCAATCGTCATCCCTAATTCAGTAATGAAAATTGACAGTTGGGCATTTTGTGGTTGCAGCAACCTTACCTCAATTAACATTCCTGATTCTGTTACGGAAATTGGTAGTTATACATTTAAAGGTTGCAGTAGTCTTTCCTCAATAAACATCCCTAATTCCGTGACTGAAATTGGCGTTTGGTTATTTGATGATTGTAGTAGCCTTTCCTCGATAAACATTTCCAATTCTGTGACGAAAATTGACGGTTATACATTTAGACGTTGCACAGGATTAACTTCAATAAACATTCCTGATTCTGTGACGGAAATTGAATGGTGTGCATTTAATGATTGTAGCGGACTTACATCAATTAACATCCCTAATTCGGTAACACGTATTGGAGGATGTGCATTTTATGGTACGAGCATAAAGAGGCAACCACAAGGTCATATCGCTTATAAAGGCTTCAATGCCAACATGACTTGCCGTGACTTCCAATACGAAGAAGGCAAGACTTATGTCTGTGATGATGCAAAACTATGCAAGTGCGGTTTCCACGCCTGCTTGAACCCGTTGGATTGTTTCAACTACTATTATGATAAAAATGCGGTCTATCACGAAGTCATATTGGAGGATAGGACGGGTGAAACAAACGAAAGTGATAGTAAAGTCTGTGGACGGAAAATAACAATCGGACGCAGGCTAACCTTAAAGGAGATGGCGCAAATTTTTAACGAACTTAATAAATAATTTACATATGAAAAAAATTACTATTATTTTATTATTAACATTTTCATTATTAACATCATTCGCCCAGACAGCAAGGCTTATTGACAACGGCGGTCTGAAACTTGAAGTCAAACTGGATGATAACAAATTCTTCCGTGATGTGGCCAATGGAACAACCAACATCATCATTGAATACCATTCAGGTAAGAAGGGGAAGGATGTCACTTATGATGTCGCAAGGTTTAACGCTGATGCATCAAGACAGTACGCCTATATAATTAGAGGTGTAACAACTGGAGACACTGACGACACCTTGCAGAGAATGTACAACTTCATAAAGGAAGGTCATGGTTTCATCATATTGACTGCCGTCATTAGGGAAAATGGAACCATTGGAAATATCAAATTCGGATTGCAGTGAAAAAAAAAATCAAACATCGCACCCCAAAAATGAACGTTCCAGCTTCGGACGAGTTATAAACAATATTGAAATTTGAAATGTTTAACTAAAAAAAAAGAAAGGAAAAAATCATGAAAGCAACAATGAAAGCATTATTTATTGCAGTAGCATTACTGCTCATATCATTCACGCTTGTATCGTACAAGACAGCACCGACCAGCAACCACGAGGGTGAACTTAACGGAAAGTTCAGTATATCACCCACCGAAAAGGTCGTATTCTCAAAGGGCAACCTTCAATACTGCCCAGCAACCAAACAGTGGCGTTTCGCCGACCATCAGTGGGAGTATATCGGCAAGGCAAACGAAATTAAAAGTGCTACAGAATTTGACAACTATCGCGGATGGATTGATATGTTTGGCTTCTGCACATCAGGATGGTACGATGGACACTACAACATAAACTACAAGCCAGCGTATGGAAGAAAGAAATATGAAGAGAATGGTTATGAATACGAAGGGTACGGTCCGCACAGACGGTCGCCACGCCGAGACGACCCGCGATACGACTGGGGGATGTACAACCGTATAATCAATGGTGGAAACATTACAAACTCATGGCGTTGCCTCAATGAACAGGAACTCTATTACCTTCAATGGCTGAGGCCTTGCAACCAATCAACAGGATATTACAAGAGCAACGCTAATGAATTTAGACAATACAATTTGGATAATCCTAATGACAAGATAAAACCAAGTGAATATTATATGGGGCTTGCAACCATAAATATCAACGGAAGCGTTATATATGGGTTAGTATTGTTACCAGACGACTGGAATGGAACACCTTCAATGGGTTATAAGTTCAAGTCATATGCAAATGCAATAGCATCAGCAAAAGGTATAATTATTCATATGAGTTATTCTGACAATGTCTATTCATATAACGAATGGCTTGAGATGGAACGATATGGCGCAGTACTATTGCCTGCGGCAGGGAAAGTTTGGCCTACCAACCTTACTTACGATAACTTTACCAACAAACGTGTAGAATACTGTATTATGATGGATTTCAACTGGTGTCGCCGAAAGTCTACTGAACAGCATTTGTCTGAATGGTTTAATATACCCAACCTATCAGTTGATACAGACGGTGTTATGCCAGTTCAAAGTTCTATATGTCAAGGAAACGCCAATAGAGCGGTAAGACTTATAAGGGATATTAAGTGATGTTGAGGACGAAAAAATTATTATTAATATTATTCGGACTGGCAATATTATCCATAATGGGAAGTTGTGCAACACAAAAGATATGTGTTGAGTGCTACGAGCACAAGACAATGGTTGTCAATCCAAACAAAGAATAGGAGAGAAAAAAATGAACGTAGAAAAAGCAATGGAATTAGCAACGGAAAAATATCCGTTGAAATCACAGGTCAAGCAACGTGAGGCTTATGCACAAGGAATTGTAGACGGTTACAAGCGTTGTGAAGAATACAAACGTTTGCAGACGGTACGTGCTGCAATGGAATATTTGACAGAAAACTAAAAGTTATTGAAAATGAGAGTATTTAAAGTAAAAGAAACAAAAGAAAAGAAAGAAACTGCGAAGCCAATCGAATACTCGCTCCCCAAGAACGACAGTGATGTCAAGGAACTTATATATGCAGTTTTGAAGAAGAAAAGCGAAGGATATGACGAGCGTGTAAGGGATATGATTGACGGCTGTGAGAAAATGAAGATAAAGTTCGGCAGGAAGACATTTGATATGTATTCGTTTATCGTGGGCATACTTTGGTGCGAGGAACATCCTTCAAAGGAAACAGTGTTCAAGGTAATAGACACTTTCTGCGCCCACGACAGGACTATGTTCAAGAACAGTGACATTGCAATGATACACGAAGCAATAACCAACAAGAAATTCTAACGACAGAAAAAAAAATTATTTATTATGGGACGAAGAGAACATAAATGCTACAGAATTGTCGATTGTGAGAACCTTGAGACAATCGGAATGTTAAACACAAGTGAAAAGACTGTGAAGTCTGCTATTAGCAATAACTTGATAGCATACACAACAGCCGAGAGGGTTATTGAGTTATTCCTTGTAGGGATACTGATGGGGTTATCAAGCCTGATAAGTCGTTCATATATGAAGTCCGACATCAAGGAACAGCAGGTACTAATTGACAGCCTCCAGTTGCAGGTGGATATGCTTACCATACAGAACGACGAACTCACCAACTTCTGCACCAACGACAAGATGAATACAATCATCGGACAATTCGTAAGGTTCAAAGGCAAGAATGTCGAACCGACCACTGATAGTATTATGTCTATACTTACCGAGGTTGATGCATGGTATCCTGAATATATAATGGCACAGGCAGTGCTGGAATCAGCAAACTTCACTTCGGAGATATACAAAACCAATAACAACCTTTTCGGTATGAAGCAAGTGTCAAAACGTTCAACCACACAGACTGGCAAGAAGACGGACAAAGCAACATACGGCCACTATAACAACTGGCAGATGAGCGTACTGGACAGGGTGCTATGGGACTTACACAGGTTTGAAACAAAACCTTCAAGGGAAGAATATGAAAAGGCTCTGATGCAATATGCTGAAGACAGTAACTATATTTCAAAACTTAACAAAGTTATTAGCAATTATGGCAAAGATTAGGCTAGACGGAAAATTGACTTGTGCAAACGACTGCCCGTTCGGACGGTTCGACTTTCAGAAAGAAAGAACTATGTGTATGTTTAACCAGTATCAGTCGGAGTGCCGTGCCGAAACTATTGAACTTAACGTTGATGTGATGATATTCTATCACACATTTAACCTTGAAAACTGTGAGTATATATCTAAAGAAAACTAAGAAAACATATGCAAACAAATAGTCTAATATCAGATTTTCTCGCAAAGGCGGAGGAGAAGGGAAAATCAATGGTGCGTGGAAAGAACGATAAGGAAATCATATCATTCCGTCACAACGACCACGACTATAAACTATATCTTATGAACAACTTCTGCATGTTCCGTTGCAGATACAAGGTTGTCAGAGATAACAGTGAAACGATATTTGTGAAACATTTCACGGAAGATATGTTTGAACAATTCAAAAAATAATTGAAATTTTATTTGGTGGTTTCAAAAAGAAAATGTAGTTTTGCTGAACTAAAAATTTTGAACTATGAATACAAAAGAAATTAACATGAATGCAAGAATCAGAATCCCCGAAAACATCCCCAATGGTACAATTGAATGGGCATTCGACAAATTTCTCAACGAAGACCTATTAGAACTAGTTTGTGAGGAAACTGATACCGATGCTGATGATTGTGAAATCGAAGATATGGAAGACTACAAGATTCTTGGAAGCAGATGTTATCAGGTAGAATAAAAAAAAATTGAAATATGGAAATCAAATACAGGATTAAGAAAGAAACATTGAAATGTGTTTCAACAGAATGTGACGAACCACAGATAGTGGAAAGATACTACCCAATGGTTTCATTCGGCTTTATTAGGTGGTACTACCTATATACAGATGAACTCACATTCACCTATACCGAGAATAAACAGGAAGGCCTTTATAAAGATAGTTATGAAGATGCTTTGGATGTCATAGCCCAATATAACTCATATTGGAAGTATAAGGACAACAAGGATAAGACCGAACCGTCAGAATACAATGGGACTAAATATTTCTACAATGAAGAAAATCTGAATGTTGATATAAATCAGACTGTTAATAGTTGCATTGTCACTAAAGGATACACATTCCCAATCAAAGGTGAGGTTAGCCAAGAAACAAAGGAAACTCTTGCGAAGGCATATCAGAAAGTTGTTGAGGAAGAGTTGCAGGACTGTAGGGAAGAAGACTAAGTTGGTTATAGTTTGTTTCCTTTTTGAATTAGTGACGGAAACAACTTTTCAATTATCGAGTACCCATCTTTCTTTTCAAGTTCTGTGACGCCGTCAAAACGATAGTTTGGTGTGTGGTACACACAAGCGGAGTCAGGCTTACCTACAACTTCCCATTCGCCCTTAATCGGTTTTATAATTTTCGAAGGTAGCCTTTCAAACAACATATGTTCCAATGTCCCGTGCATATCAAATTCATCACGGAACAAATCTTTCAACATCTTGCAAGGTGCACCAAAGAACCAAGTAGACAACCAATGCTCCTTTGGATAATATTGCGCAACATTGAACTTGGTGAAACCTAAATGTGTGATTATCCCTTCCAGTTCAGGAATTAACAGGCGACCTGTGATTTTCACAATAAAGTCATTATTCGGTATGCTTTCAAGAGCAGTGCGGATTAACTGAATTTCACCTGCGGTCTTGTTCACATAGAATTTCTTAGTGTCAGCGCCACAATCAACAACTGGTGAAACGTGCAAGGCAATAACCTTATCAAACTTGTTGAATTGCATAATATCATAGTCGGAATTGTCTACAACTACAACATTCTTGACAAATGGTAGTGAACTATAAAACCCAATGCTTTGTTCAATCTGACATTCACGCAGGACTGGCGGTGTGTTGGTCTCCGTGCGCGGATGTGTACAAGCGGTCAACAATATTGTGAACGGTTGCGAAAGAAAAAACTCCCCGTCAGAGTAATTTATCTGTGAGGAGTTTATAATGTTATGGATTGCATTTGTTTGCATTGTGTTTATTTTTGTTCTGAGCCATCAGAATTTTCGTTATTTTTCTTTTGTGTTGATATATTGGCGAAATAAGCACCCCAAGCCTTTGTATAATATGTTATTGATTCTTCTGTTGGAACATACAAGTTCGGTATTGTCACATCATCCGCGAATGTATCTTTTGTTGTTGGGACTGTCGAACTTGTTTCTTTTACGCTTTGTATTGTGCTAACTTTCATCTTTCCATCCTTTGATAAGACATAGCAGCCATCAAATATATATTCACCAAGAGTTTCAACTGCGACAGGTATTGTTACGCTCTGTATGTTTGTGCAGTTGCGGAATGCATAACTTTTAATTGTTGTTACACTATAAGTACTCTTTTCATAATCAATCGTACTTGGAATGATTATTTCAGGATAACTTTTTGACAAACACCCGATAACCGAACAGGAGTAAACCTTACTATCAAAATCGCCAAACATCAGACCACTTTTAACATCAGTATCGGCATTCACATATTGCGCTCCCCACGGCGAGCCACTTGACGAGCCATTGTAATTTATGTTGATAGTTGTAGTGCTGAATGCAAGATTATCAATAAAAACAACACTATCGGGAATATCAACCGAGTTTAGAGGACAATCAGCAAATGCCATTTTATCAATCTTAGTAACAGTATTTGATATTATTACACTAGATAAATTTGTACAACCATTGAAGGCTTGTTCACCAATACTCACAATACCGCTATTAGTCATATCAACGCTACGCACATCAGTGTTCATATAAAATGGTGAGTTAATTGTCATTTCACGGAGGCCTTGGCGAGTAACTTCACCGCCGATTTCATCAACGCCTTCGTTCAGTTGCAAAGTTCCATCACCTGTTTCAGAGTTGTAGGTGTTTTGCGTTGTATCCGTATTGGTGTCAATCCAATCGCCAGTTATTTCTGAATTTGAGTTATACACAATCACACCGCCACGTCCGCCACTGGGGTATAATAATGTTACATCAGTTTGAATAGTATAATTATTATCCATATATTCTTGGATTGCTATAATCTTATCTGAAGTTGTCTTAGTGACACGTTTATTCTCAGTATAATCATATAATGTTAAAGAATCTGGAAGTGTGATTTCAACTGAATAACCTTCTATGAATGTATTTGCGTCAAATATCCAACCATCCGAGACACCAGTGAAAGTATCATCCGAACTTATGCGCAGGTTATTGACATTATTACCGAATACCAAGTTTCTAATCACAGATACATTATTTGTAGTAATATAGTTACACCCTTCACCAAAACAGCAACTTTCAAGTGATGCATCAAACTTGCAGTCGTGACAATCGTTTGCAAAGGTATTGTTTATTGCTTTGCCAACAAATATTATATTATTAAGTAAATACTTTTTTTCATCTCTACCAGAATATTTATCTATCCTGTTGTTACGGAAGTTCAGAGAATTAGAAATTGTCCCATCAGTATCATCTTCTTTATCAAAGGTATAATAATACTTACTTGTCGCATAATCATAAAACATTATGTTCTTGAAATCATAAGGACATTCGTTACCCCACTCGTCCTTCATATAGTAGATAACACCTTTGCCTGACGGAGTACCAGGGTTATCAACAAGGGTGATTTCTTTAACTGTTGCTTCATCACCATTCTTTCCATATGGCTCACCATACTCATCGTCAAAGCGTTCATCAGTATATAATATAAAATTTGAATCTGTTACTGGGTCAAGTTTTGGTTTTATATAACCGACCACTGATGGGTCATTTATATTATATACACTCCAATAGTCTTCAGTTTCATAAATTGTTCTGAAAGTATAGTCCTTAGTATCAGTCCCAACAATTTCAACCAAATGGTAATATTCACCAGGTTCTCCTTCAACCGCCCACGCAAACCTGCTGGTATCATTATCCAAGCAGTACTTCAACTCCCAAGCGGAAAGGTTGGACTTGTCAAAGTAGGCAATGAATGACAAATAATATTCAGCCAAATTTTTACCCGTGGAATATACGCCATAATCAGGCAAAACATATCCCATATTTGGGATATATACGTTCCAACAATTAATATCTTCATCCGAAACATTTTTCGGTACTAATATGAAGAAACCTTCAATAGAATCACCATATAAGTCATACCCCTCTTCAGCAGAGTGATAGTCATTAGGATTTAAAGTGAGTGTTTTACTATTAATTTCTCCAATATTACTATATATAGTAATTTCACTATCACCCTGTTCAAAACTAACATTATTATTGATGTATTTCTCCCAGTCACGTTTGCAAGCCCTTGCATTCTCATTCAGGGTGTGTTCATCATCCGCAGTAACGATAATGTCGAACATATTGGATGCACTTTGGGTGTATTCTTGACTTGTTGAACATTCGTAGTCCGTTATCCTGTACTTCATTCCAGGTATAAGTTCTCCGTTATCACGAAGTTTCTTCAATTCAGAATATGTAACCTCTTTCATAAGTTCAGTTTCTCCGCCACCGCCCTGTCCGATTGTCCATTCGGTTATAGAGCCGTCAGAAAGTCTGTAGCATTCGTAGTGGTTCGGGGTATTTTCCACATCAAGGCTGAACTTTATAAAACCTTCCCCGTAGGATATTACTGTCATAGTGCCGTTTGTAAGACCATTCGGAAGACCAGTTGCAAATGAAACATTCCCCATAAAGCCACAACCTATTTGAGGATTGCTGTTTGCAACGTTTTGTACGAATTCCCCAAATGTCAAATTACTTGATGGGGGGGGGGTAATAGATTGTAAATCATACATTTGTCTATTGTTATTTCTGTTATTGTTCATATTTAAATATATTTTTTATAATAAATATTTGGCAGTTTGAAAAATAGTACATATATTTGCGGAGTGAAATGAAAGTATATATTGACTATGGAAATTGATGACAACAAGGATTTCTGCGACTACCAAACTGGTATGCTGCTAAAAGAAAAAGGCTATAACGAATGGTGTGCAACATCATTTGGTACTGCCGTGAGACATAATGGTGAAGATATTGACGAGGATGATGAATGGAGCCTCAAGGTTAACGGTAGAGGTGATGAGATAGAGTATGTCCCAGGCGAATGGGTACATGAGTTTTATAACAAGAACGAAAATTTCAAGAAAAGTAAAACTTGTTGTTCCAGACCGCATCTATATGATATATGCAAATGGTTGAGGGAAAATCATTCATTGCATATCAACGTTTTCCCAGCGGAAGACCGCAAGGATGATACTGAAAGTGGCTCATGCGACAAGTGGTCTTTCTGGACGTTCAGCATATCAACCACTATGGGTGAATATATATACGATGATATGGCACAACTTGAACATAAGGAGTACGAGACTTTTGAAGATGCTATGTCCGCAGGAATTAGCAAATGTTTAACTGAATATATCTAAAATATTTTGAATTATGTACCATGATAATGATAAGAACTTGTTAGAAGAAACATTAGAAGTCACAAATACAACGAGTGTTGAAGAACTTGCAGGGCATATCAGTTACGGGAGGATTTTCTACGAACCTGATTCGCTTAAACTTGAACTTCCGCCAGAACACACACTGGATGAAGCAATGGACTTCCTTAACAAATTGGACTTTGAATATTATTCTGGTTTCGGTGGACAAGATGTGTATGGTATGATATGTCTAAACGACAACACTTGGCTTTCACGGGAAGAATATGACGGAAGCGAGTGGTGGAGGCTTAACCAATATCCAAGTTGGGAGGATTTGCACGACCCTTATGGAAAATATTAATTTATAATATTATGCGAAAGATTATTTTGATATTATCGTTTGCAATTGCAACAATAGTTGGTTCAGTATCTTGTACCAGCACTAGTGGCGACAACGAACGAGGTGACGTGGGCGATATGGTTGATGTTGTTGAACGCGGATAGACTTATAAAGTATGGGTTGACAGAGAGACTGGTTGTTTATATCTTGAAACATTTAGAGGCGGGAATGGAACTGCAATAGTCCAGTTAACAGACAACGAAGGAAATCCAAAACTATATAGAAAATGATGACAATAGAAGAATCAAAGAATTTAGAAGAAGGCAATGTTATAGGCATCTATGGCGGATACGACCAGATACTGAAAAAGATTTCGGATGGCTATTTGGTTCTCTATTATTCAGATTCGCATAAGGTTTATAATGTAGAATATAGGACATTTGATTTCTATGCTGAATACAGTTATGAACTATGCCATAGCGACTATGAGGTCGGATTGTTTGAATGTGATAGCATTCAGCATAGAGACGATTTCGGGGCTTGTGAACCAATAGAAAATGATTAGATTATGGAGAGAACAATAGAAGAAACGAAGAAACTATTAGACAACTGTTGTTGGCACCTACAGAGTGAAGATGATATATTCAACCAGCCGATTGACTGGTCGGCAACCTACTATGCTGTAGTGTTGAATGATGGAAGCCGACACATCTTTCAAACTTTTTATGATGAGACTTGTGATGGTGAGAAAGTTCCTCACTATGATATAGTTGACAGTGAATATCTGTTTGATTCGTTTGATGATATCAAGTGGTGGTGCAAGTTTCCTGATTAAGTGAAAAAAAATAATAACAAAAAAATAACGATTATGCAAAAAATAATGTTCAATGACAAATATTGTTTAACGGAACTGACACTTCTTAGTTCAAAGACAATGACAAGACGTACTGTACCACAGAAGATTTATGGTGAATGGAAAACAAGCGAAAGTGCATTAACATTCGAGGAGTATGCAATACAGAATAGCCGTTTCAAAGTTGGTGAAATTGTTGCCATTGCAATGTCCTATGAGGATATATTGGAACTTATGATTAAAAAGAAAGGCGGATATGGTGAGGAAGAAAGGTATTTTGAAGAAAAATATACAACAACAAACGGCTGGAGCAACAAAATGTTCGTCAAGGCCGAAGAAATGTTACACTATATCCAAATCACAGGAATGCGTTGCGAAAGATTACAGGATATACCCGAAGAGGAATGTTTGAGAGAAGGGATAATGCAGTTTGGAAGCCCATTTCATGAAGATAGAACTGAAGACTTTTCCTATCTAGGTTCAAAAGAACATTTTGCAACCGCCAAGGAAGCATTCGCCTCACTGATTGACCACGTCTCGAAGAAGGGAACTTGGAAAACTAATCCGTATGTTATTGCATATGATTTCAAAATTGTGAAACCAAACTAACCACTAAGTTCTTAATTTTTCATCCATAAATATGCCTGACAGTCAGTCCATTCCTAACTAGCTGTCATTTTTTTTCACTTTTTCTTTGGTAGTTTCAAATATTTGACTTATCTTTGCAACGAATTAACTAAGAAAGGAGAAACAATATGGACATTTTTAGAACACCCACCAAGGAAATCATCAGAGAGTTCTGTGAGAAAGAAATGTCCACTCACACCGACTGGACTGGAACTCGTGTAGAAACCAAACGCAAATGTGAAAGTGTTGATGAGTTCGTTGAGAGATTGTATAATTTTTTAGAAGATAACCATTGGAGGGGTTAAACCATGAAAAAAGTAGTTATTTGCAACAAGATAGGTGCATTCCACTACACCATCCAGCAGGTTCAGTATATGAAGGAACTACTTGAAAGTAATCCCAATTACCCTGACAGAGATGGCCTACTGGAAATTGTCAACGAGGAACTTGACTATTGGAAGGACAAAGAAAAAGGTGACCCAATGATAGACTTCTATTGTGATGAGTATTACAAGTATAGGTCACATCCAGCCATAGTTGAGGCTTGCGAAAAGTTCAATTCTGACGAACAGAAAATCGTTGAGATTGACAGCAACTACTATCTCATTATCGAACACGAGGATGGAACCGAACATGTTGTGACACCTAGTATTGATGAATTTATTAAAGCGTTTTAAATATGGAAAAGAATTACGAAAAGGTTCGTGTCAGTATGATTGAAACGATAACCGCTGTTATCACTGAATTATATGATGGCAAGTGCGAAGGCGTTTATATTGAACTTGGTACTAACGAGGGGGAAACCTATGAGAACCACATCATTGCAGATTGCATTGTTAATGGAATGACAAACAATAATAATGAAAACAATATCATTTTGACGTGTCATGACATATGTTGGAATGAAAACTTTGAAATGCCAATAGAAACTCTTGATTATTATAATATTACTGAAATTTTAAGAGTATTAATATAAAAGGAATATTAACAATGACCCCACAGAAAGAAACATATACTGTTGCTGACTATATCGAAAGACGTTATGGAAGGGATTGTGAAGACTTAGCAAGTGCTTCATTCATTGACATTGGCGTTTGGGAAGCAAAATGTTTTGAACGATTTGACTACGGTGAATTGGTTGACACGGTGGTAGAAGAACTTTTGAAAATGGTTCGCCCCGATTATAAACTAAATGCAATTGAAAGAAAATAGATTATGACTGAAGAACAGAAACAGAAATTGAGAGACTTACTTGTTGATGGTAAGTATATGACGCCAGGCGGTGATAATGTTTGCATTGATATTGAACCGCTTTATGAATTAATCGTTAAGATGATGGTAGAAGCACAACCAGAGCATTCAATAATCAAAAAGACTTATGTTGTTGGAAAGAATCCAAAATGGAAGGTCGGAGATAGTCTAGCAAGATATATATGCACTTCCGATATAGAAGGCGAACAGCCATACGGAAAGGTCGTTGAAATATCTTATGACGACATTTGGGAAGATTGGGAGTATACATTTGATACGGGAATCTCTTATTTGGAAAATATCTTAATTGAAGACGATGCATATAAAACGTTGCCACGTAAAAAATGGAGAATCAATGAAATTCTTGGTTCTAAAAATATGCATATAAACTTTAAAGAAGACCCAAATGTATATGGTAGAATTGTGAGTGTTGAATTTGATAATGAAAAGAATGATTGGACATATACGATTAAACGAGATGATGGTTTTGAAACAGTTATTAGACAAAACACTTTAATTGAACAAGAAGCATATATCATTAAAAGTTGACGTACTCCCACCACTAAAGTGAGTGGGATTCTTGGTCGGTAGCGGGGTCGCAAGACCCGTGCGCAACTGCCTCCGAGGGTTTCCCCTTGGGGGTCTTACTATTGCTCCCGACGCGGGAAACGCCCTTCCCGCCTATGTCGTTTAAGGCGACATTCAATATGTTAATCGCCGCATTAACATCCCTGTCGTGGACAGTACCACAACTGGGACATATCCATTCGCGGACTTTAAGGTCTTTCGTACCCTTGTACACGCATCCACAGACATTGCAAGTCTGGCTGGATGCGTACCAGCGGTCAATCTTGTGGATGACCGTCCCGTACTTCTCGGCAACAACCATGAGTTTCATTACGAACTCCGAGTACCCAAGGGACGAGACCTTCCTGCCCCAGTTCCTGTGCATCTGCATGGACTTCATATGCAAGTCCTCGATGGCGATGAAACTATACCTTTTACACAGTTCGTGCGCCAGTTTCCAGTGGAAGTCCGACCGCCTGTTGGCGACCTTTGCATAGGCGACCTGCCTGTGGTGCTTCGCACGTCTATACGATGAGCCGTAGACCTTTGCGTTGCGCTTGTGCGACAGCGACCTGTCGGCAGCCTTCAGTTCGGCAAGCGCCTTCCTGTGGTAGTCGGGAATCTGCACGGCAGTGCCGTCCGACAGCGTGAGGAACGTCTTCATCC